>Ga0157375_10001861_pt1 | contig 18160 bp, 19 predicted proteins | sample M35metaG_FD_115311 | JGI IMG/M metagenome (GOLD analysis project Ga0157375, IMG submission 115311) | Miscanthus rhizosphere microbial communities from Kellogg Biological Station, Michigan, USA - M3-5 metaG | ecosystem: Host-associated > Plants > Roots > Rhizosphere > Soil | place: USA: Michigan... | reverse complement strand
CCGTGATCAACGGACTGCAGCGCCGCGACAGCGGCCGCTTCTTCGACCATACGGGCGCAGTACTGCCCTGGTGAACAACGCGGCGACGGCGTGAAGACGGACCGTCACCCGAGGTTAATTCAGCGTTGCTACCATTCCATCGATGAACCTTTTTTCTGCAATGCCACGTGCCGTCGCCGCCGCCCTGCTGCTGGGTGCCGGAGTGGCCGCCGCAGCCGAACGTTTTTCCGGTGATGCGTACAGTGCCGCCGGAAACGCCCTGCTGTATCACGAGACCCAGTACCTGCTCGCCGGCGGCGCCGAGCGCCTCGTGCTTTATCGCTGCCCGGACGGCCGCGCCTTCGCACGCAAGCGCGTGCGCGAGAGCGGCAACATGCAGGCGCCGGATTTCGATTTGATCGATGCGCGCCTGGGTTATCGCGAAGGCGTGCGCGAGCGCGGCGCGCAGCGCGAAGTGTACGTGCAGCGCCGCACGAACATGCCGGAGCAGGCGGACCTGCTGAGCGTGCCGGCCGATGGCGTCATCGACACGGGCTTCGATGCCTTCGCGCAGCGTCACTGGGAGGCGCTGCTGCGCGGCGATACCCTGCGCTTTCCCTATCTCGTGCCGAGCCGCCGCACGTTTTATCAGTTCAAGGTCAGTCGCACGGATGGCGGCACGGCCGGGCCGACGATGACGATCCGCCTTGCGGCCAGCAACTGGTTGTCGTTCCTGCTGCCGCACATCGATGTGACCTTCGATCTCGCCACGCGGCGTGTCGTTCATTACGAAGGCCTGTCGAATATCCGCGGCGACGACGGCAAGAACTATCAGGTGCGCGCGGACTATCCGGCCATCGGCAACGGTCGGGAAGTTGCGCAAGCCGAGATCGATGCCGCGCTGGACACGCCGCTGGCCTCGAGCTGTACGGGGGCGGACAACACGGTGTCCGCTGGCGGACAGGCGACCGTGCCGGAAGTCACGACTTCAGCGCAGGCGCGCAACCCAAGCCCCTGATCGCGCATCCTATTTCCTGAATGACACGGACTTCGAGCAGCGCTGGCATGACGCTTGCCTAGTACAAGTCCAGGATGAGTCCACTTGCGGACAAATCCACTTCAGTAAAATGTATACGCTCGGCGCGGCCGCCCTCGGCGGCAGCCGCGCAAGGCGAGGAGGCGATCATGAGTTTGCAGATGCAGATACACCGGGGCCTGATAGCGCTGGCCATTGCCCTGGCGCTCGGTGGCCTGGCGCTCGGCAGCGCTTCGACGGACGATGCCCTCGGTGCGCGCGGCGTCGGTGCGGTGATCCGCGCCGTGCAGAAGGACAACCCGGCCTGTGATTCGAGCCTGCGCATCGAGGTCGCACGCTCCGTGCACCTGACGGTGCCGTGCGACCTGTCGTGCACGCCGATGAACAGCCTGCTCAACAGCCTGCACGTGTCGACGACGATGCGCCCGTCGCGCTGCGTGGCCACGCATACCGCGTAGACCCGGCACGACGCTCGAAAGCGCACTTCGGCAACGCTCTGACTGCCGTGGGAGTTGTGCCCGCGCGCAGCGGCCGAAATAATCGGCGGCATGCTGCATGTCGTCCTCTTCCAGCCCGAGATTCCGCCGAACACCGGCAACGTCATCCGCCTGTGCGCGAACAGCGGCGCACGCTTGCACCTGATCCGCCCGCTCGGCTTCGAACTCGATCACGCGAAGTTGCGCCGGGCCGGGCTCGACTATCACGAGTTCGCCGCTGTCGCCGTGCACGATGATCTCGACGCATTTGTCGCCAGCGCGCGGCCGGCGCGGCTGTTCGCATTGTCGACGCGAGCGAACACGTTGTATACAAATGCAGTTTTCGGCGCGAACGATGCGGTCGTGTTCGGCCCGGAGACACGTGGCTTGCCGCAGGCGTTGCTCGACTCGCTGCCGCCGGAACAGCGCCTGCGCCTGCCGATGCGGTCCGGCAATCGCAGCCTCAACCTGTCGAACGCCGTCGCGGTGGTGGTGTACGAGGCGTGGCGGCAGATGGGCTTCGTGGGCGGCAAGTGAGGTCGGCCGCTGCGCGGCCTCGTAAGGTCGCCGCTTTGCAGCTCGTAAGGTCGCCGCTAGGCGGTCTCGCAGGGTCGCTCGTCTTCGGCTCGCTCGTCGCGAGAAGGGCTGGTTGCTCTTCCTCACGAGGTGGCGCTAGCCGCCGACCTCACTCCTCACGAGCGCGCGCCAGCGCGCGACCTCACTGCTCTGATCAGCTCGGATATTCCGGCTTGCGCTCGCGCGCGAGCAGCTCGCGCAGCGCTTCGGACGGCGTGATGTCCTCGTGCAGCACTCTCTGCACGCCATGGGCGATCGGCAGGTCGAGGCCGTGGAGCTTCGCCAAGCGCATGATCGTGTCCACGGTTTCTACGCTTTCGACGACCTGGCCGATTTCGGCGACCGCCTCCTGCAATGGCACGCCGCGGCCGAGCGCGAGGCCGAGGCGGCGGTTGCGCGACAGGTCGCCGGTGCAGGTCAGCACCAGATCGCCAAGCCCGGCCAGCCCCATCAACGTCTCCGGCTTCGCGCCGATCGCGGCGCCGAGGCGCAGCATTTCGTTGAGGCCGCGCGTGATCATGCCGGCGCGTGCATTGAGGCCGAGCTTCATGCCGTCGGCGACGCCGGTGGCGACGGCCAGCACGTTCTTCATCGCGCCGCCGAGTTCGGCGCCGATCATGTCGTTGCCGGTATAGGCGCGGAAATGCGTGGCGTGCAGCAGTTCCGCGACGCGTTGCGCGAATGCCGGCGCCGTCGAGTGCACGGTCACCGCCGTCGGCAGACCTTGCGCGACTTCGCGCGCGAACGACGGTCCGGTGACGATCGCCGCCGGCGCGTTCGGCAACCGCTCGGCAGCGATTTCGTGCAGGAAACGGCCGGATGGCGGATCGAAACCCTTGGTCGCCCAGGCCAGGCCCGCAGCGGCGCGAAAATGCGGCGCCGCGCGCTCCAGCAACCCGGCAAACGCATGGCTCGGCGTGACGATGAGGACGACGTCGGCGGCACTCACGCTTGCCGACAGGTCGGCCGACACGTTCAGTTGCGCGGGCAACTCGAGTTCGGGCAGGTAGCGCGCGTTGCGCCGTGTTGACGCGATCAGCGCGACGGCTGCGGGATCACGGCCCCACAGCGTGGTCGGCGCGCCGTTGCGGGCGAGCACGGCGGCCAGCGCCGTGCCCCAGGAGCCGGAGCCCAGGACTGCAATCTTCGTCGAAGCGTACGTCATGCGTTGCGCTCGTTTGACCGGGGCGAGCGTACGGACGGGTGGGGCATGTGTAAAGCGTCTAGAGCAGTGAGGTTGGCCGCTGTGCGGCCTCGTCAGGAGTAAGGTCGGCGACTAACGCCGCCTCGTGAGGAAGAGAAGGAGAGTCATCTACCTCACTCCTCACGAGCGAGCCGAAGGCGAGCGACCTCACGAGGCCGCGCAACGGCCGACCTCACCGGCAGCGGCGTGAGCCGCTGTCCTTACGCTCCTGGTCAGGCGTTCAGCTGCTGGCCGTCCGCGCGCCGGCGCACCTGTTCGGCGTACAGCGCCTCGAAGTTGATCGGCTGCAGCAGGAACGGCGGGAAGCCGCCGTTCTGGATCAGATCGGAAACGATCTGGCGCGCGTAGGGGAACAGCACGTTCGGACAATAGGTGGCCAGCACGGCGTCGCGGTTGGCCATGTCGAAGCCGCTCATGCCGAACACACCGGCCTGCTGCACCTCGGCCAGATACGCGGTCTTTTCCGCGAGCTTGCAGGTCACGGTGACGGTGAGCACGACTTCGTAGACGTTCTCCGCCAAGTTGCCGACCTGCTGCGACAGGTTCAGCTGCACCTGCGGCTGGCCCTGTTCCTGGAAGATCTGCGGGGCGCCGGGCACCTCGAACGATGCGTCCTTGATGTATACCTTTTGCAGCGACAACTGCGCGCTGGCTTCGCCGGCGCCGTTGCTCACGGGATTGATCGGGGTGTTCTCGGTCATGGTACTGCTGCTCCGAATCTTGTTTCGTGGGGAAAAGACCGTGGATTATCCCACGATGCGGCAGGCGGCGCACCCTGGAAAGCGCGGCCGGGCTGTGACCCGCCGCACGCAACCGCGGTCGCACGGGCCGAATCGATCAGCGCATCCTATTTGCCGCGCACGAGCGGAAGATCGGCCTGCTGCCAGGCGCCGAGCCCGCCGCCGAGCCAGAACACGTGCTTGAAGCCGGCCTTGACCAGTCGCGCGGCGGCCTGTGCCGAGGTCGTCCCGGTCTTGCAGTACAAGGCGACCGGCAGGTCCCTGACGCTGGCCAGTTCCTTGTTTTCCGGATCGAACTGGCTCAGCGGCACATGGCGCGCGCCAGGTATGTGGCCTTTTTCGAAATCCTGGTTGCTCGACAGGTCGACGACCAGCGGGCTGTCGCGGTTGATCATCTGCGTCAGCGCGCCCGGCGTGATTTCGCGATAGCCGCGGAACAGGCGCGATGCTTCACTGCCGATCCAGGCCAAGAGCACGCAGGCGAACAGCAGGACCAGCATCGTGTGATTGCCGACGAACTCGGGCAACCGGTGCAGTATTTCGGACATGGGAGAAAGCGACGCGGGCGGGAACAACGGCGCACATTATCCGACACACCGGTGCCAGGCGCAAAGCCTCAAGGACGTGAGGTCGCACGCCCTGCGGCGCGCTCATGAGGAGTCAGGGGGCGCGATACGCGGCTGGCCTGACCTTCTCACGAGCGAGCGCAGCGAGCGACCTAACGAGGCCGCGCAGCGGCCGACCTCACATCCGTCAATGCGCCGTGATGTCCGGCAGGCCGGAGACGAGCCACCAGCGCCTCTCCTTCTCGTTGAAATGCCAGACCTGCTTGTCGACGAACGAACGCGCCGACTGCGTGTTGACATTGACCAGTCCGATCTCGACCAGCTGCTGCACTTCATGTTCGCCGATGTGGCGTATCGGCTGTTCGTTGTAGGCGGTGACCTGCACCTGATGGTAGCGCTGCAGATCGACCGGCGAGATCGGATGTGCTTTCAGCGTCTCCGGATCGACGAACGACGCCGCTTCCTCGAAGTTGCTCCAGCGGATTACCGAGGCGTAGGTCTCCAGCGTTTCCTCGAGCAGGCGTTCCTCGCCTTTGGACACTGCGGCGCAGCCGGCGAGCGCGGCGAAGACAAGACAAAGAGCGATCAGGTACAGGCGACCCGGCATGGCATGACTCCCCAACGGCAGCTGAGCAATTGTGCCGCAAAATGCCGGCATCAGGTTGGCGCCGGTTTCGCTGCGAGGGCGACGAAGCGCGCCTCGAAAGTCACGGCGTCGCCGCCCGCGGCGAGCGGCACGCGGCAGACCGCGCGCAGACGCGAGCGGCCGCGTTCGTCGAGCAGGCCAAGAAAACTCTCCCACGATTCGCCATCGGCGAGATTTGCTTCGGCGGCAAAATCCGTCCAAACCGGCGCGAGATAGCGGATCGTGCTGTCCTGAACGAAGACGTCGCACTTGCGCCCGAGCGAACGCAGCTTCAGCACGATCAGTCCCCAGCCGGCCAGCGTCATCACACTGGCGAGGCTGCCGCCGAACGCGCAGCCCTTGTCGTTGATGTTCGGCGGCAAGGGCGCGGTCATGCGCAAGCGGTCGCCATTCCACTCAGCGACGCGCAACTGGATCGCGCGCGCGAGCGGGATGTCCGCGAGCAGTTCGCGCTCGAACGCAGCGCACAGGATTTCGGGAGTCGGGGTTGCCATGGCGGGACGCTTTCAGTGTGCGCAGGTTTGGGCACGACGGCAAGCATCATCGCCGCGGGCTCAAATCGCGCGTAGCATGGCGCGGCATGGCGACTCGTGCAGCAAAGCTGCTGGCTTTCGACCGGCCGCTCGCCGGAGCGAGCGTGGTCATCACGCGTCCTGCGTCGACGGCGGGCGCGATCCGCCGGCAGGTAGAAAGGTTGGGGGGCAAACCCATCGGCTTGCCCGGCATCGCGCTGCGTGCCGTGGCCGATGCCGGCAATGCGCGCCGGGAACTGCGCGCGTTGCGCAGCGCCGACATTGTCGTCTTCATCAGCCCCGCAGCCGTGCGTTTTGCCTGGAACCTCCTGCCTCGGCTGCGCCTTGCGCGCACCACCTGCGTGCTCGCGCCGGGCGCCGGCAGCGCGCGCGCGTTGCAGCGTCGTGGCGTCGTGGTGTCGTATCCGCCGGATCGGCAGGACAGCGAAGGTCTGCTCGAGCTGCCGAGCCTCACGCGCGTGCGCCGACGGCACATCGTCCTCGTCGGCGCTGCCGGCGGGCGCGACCTGCTATCTCGCGAGTTGCGCGCACGCGGCGCGCGCGTTCAGTTGATCGAGGTCTATGAGCGCACTGCGCCGCACCTGAACCGGCGCCACTTCGCACAACTGGAGCGTGCGAGCGGACCTCTGATCGGTCTGTTCTCGAGCGCCGAGGCGCTGACCAATCTGCATTTGCGGCTGCCGGCGGCGCTGTTCGCGCACCTCGCGGCGAGCGACTGCGTCGTCAGCGGCGCACGTGTCGCCGAAGTGGCGCACACGCTCGGCTTCGCGCACGTGCACGTTGCCACGTCGGCCTTGCCCGAGGCGTTGCTCGCCGCGGCGTGCGCGGCGCTGGCGCGCCACCGAATCTGATTCCAAGGAACTGACTCGCCGCCGCCCGCACAATTGCCGCGGATTTTCGTTAGCATGCACGCCATGAGCGAGACCCAGGCCCAGCTGGCCGAGCCGGAAGTCGTACCGGCAACGGCGACCCCCGAACGCCGCTTCGGCACGATCCTGTGGATCATCGCGGGCTTGAGCGTGGTCGTCGTCATCGGCTTGATATGGCAGGCATGGACGGCGACGGAGGGCGAGCAACGCGCGGCGCAGGACGACATGCAGCAACTGACGGCCCGCGTCGAAGCGCTCGGGCGCACGGCGGAGCAGGCGCGCCGCGATGCCGACAGCCTGCGTGGGCGTCTGGACGACGCAGCCAAGGTCAACGAATCGCTGCGCGAGCAGCTGCTCGCGCTCGGCGAACGCGCACGGTTGTTCGAGGACACGCTCGCCAACCTTGCCGACAAGCGCCTGTCCGGACACGACGCGATGATGCTGAACGAGGCGGAATCGCTGCTCGCGCTCGGTGCCGCGCGCTATTCGCTGTTCCGCGAGGCGCAGGGTGCGAGCGATGCTTATCGACTGGCTGACGGAGCACTGGCCGCAATCGATGACGCGGCATTTTCCACAGTGCGGCAAAGTGTATCCGCCGAGATCGAGGCCCTCGCCGCGCTCAAGAGCGCCGATACCGCCGCGGTGCTGAGCGCGCTGGCGGCGCTGCGCAGCGGTGCCACGCAGCTGCCGGCGCCGGCGCATGAGTTGAACGCGGATGAATCCGGGACCTCGCGCTGGGCGCACCTGCTCGGCCAGTTCATCCGCGTGCGCACGAGCGATGGCGCGGCGACAATCGTGCAGCGCCACGACCTCGCGCTGGCCAGGCAGCTCTACGCACTCGACCTGCGCGATGCCGAAGCTGCGGCGCTGGCGCGCGACGAAACGCGCTACCACGCCGCACTCGCCGACGCGCAGATCCTGCTGAAGACCGACTTCGACGCTGCGGCCGCGCCAGTGGCGGCGGCCACCAGCACCGTCGCAGGACTGGAAGACATGGCTCTGGCACCGCCGCCGCCGGCAAATCTCGGCTCGGCCTTGAAGGAGTTGCGCAACCTGCGCGCCACGCACGCGCTGCACCAGTCGGTACAGGCGGCGGATCCGGGCAAGCCCGATCGAATCAAGTCGAGCGGGGACGAGCGGCCATGAAGACCTGGCTGACCCTGCTCGTGCTGCTCGCCGTCGCCTGCCTGGCCGCGTTCACCTGGCAGTGGATCGCCGCCGATCCGGGCTACGTGCTCGTGCGCTATGCCCACACCAGTGTCGAAACGACGCTGATCTTCGCCGTCATTGCGCTGGTGTTTGTCTGGGGCGTGGTGAACCTGCTCTGGCGCGCGCTGCGCGCGCCGCTCGCCGCCTGGTCGCGGCGCCGGCGCCGGCGCGCACGCGAGCGCATTGCCGGCGGCCTGGTCGCGCTGGCCGAAGGCCGCTACACGCATGCGCTGCGCGAACTCGAGCGCGCCTCGCACGAGAGCGGATTGCAGGCACCGGCGCTGCTCGCGGCGGGCATCGCCGCGCAGGCACGCGGCGACGACGCCCGTGCTGCGGCACTGCTGTCGCGTGCACCGCCGGCCGCGGCGGCGGTACTGAACGCGCGCTTTCAACTCGAGCAGCGCCGGCCCGGGGCCGCACTGGCGCTGCTCAAGCCACAAGTAGAAAAATCCACATTGCCGCCTGCCGGCTGGCAGCTGCTCGCCGAAGCGGCGTTGCGCAGCGGCGACGCGGCGACCGCGTTCGCCGCGCTGCCGGAACTGGCGCGCGCGCAGGCGCTGGCGCCGCAGGCGCTGGCTGCGCTGCAGGCACGCACGCTCGCCGCGGTGCTCGCCGAGGCGCCCGATCGCGACCGCCTCAACGAGCTGTGGTCAGGGCTGAGCAAGGCTCAGCGCAACCTCGACGAGGCCGTGACTGCCTATGCGCGGCGCGCGGCCGAGATCGGCCAGATTCTCGCCGGCATGAGCGCGCTCGAAGGCGCGATGCGCCGGCAGTGGTCGGAGCCGCTGATCGTCTGCTACGGCGACCTCGGACCGGCCGAAGCGGACGCGCGCCTGCGTTATGCCGAAGGTTGGATTACGCAGCAGCCGAACAGCGCCGGGCTGGCGCTGACACTCGGCCGCCTTTGTATACAATGTAAATTGTGGGGCAAGGCGCGCGGTTATCTGGAGCGTGGTCTCGAGATCGAGCCGTCGCCGGCGCTGTGGGAGGCGCTCGGCGATTGCCATGCCGGACGCGATGACTTGCCCGCAGCTGCGCGCTGCTGGCGCAACGCCTTGCTCGCCGCGCGCGGCGAGCCGACGCAGCCGCTGCCGCAGGCGCCTGCGGCGACGGCGCTGAGCACGCGCGCCGCCGTCGTCGAGGAACGCAGCGAGCACGGCGTGCCGCGCCTGCCCGGCGTCGCGCGCTAGTCGAGGACATAACGAGTAACGAGGCTACAGCCTTTGCGCGCGGATTTGCGCGGATCCTCACGGATTTCGCGGATAAGGCCTTTTCCCGCTTCGTCTTGATCCGCGTCGATCCGCGTGTTCGTCCGCGTAATCTGCGTTCGAATTTCTTTCTTCCCCTGGAGGCCTCACGACTCGTCAATGCCGGCGCGTGCACGAAGGATTTGCGCGAGCACGTCAGGCGCGTAATCGAACGAATCGTAGTAGAGGTGGTCTTCGGGCAGCCCGGCGTCGACGAAACCGCGCCGGCCGGCGTCGATCAAGGCGGGTGGTCCACTCATGTAGACATCGAAACCGGACAGGTCCGCGTGATCTTCTAGCACCGCTTCGTGGACGAAGCCGCCGCGCAGCCCGGTATCGCCGATGCGCTCGGCATCGGAGATCACGGCACAGAAACGCAGCGATGCGTGCTCCGCCGCCCAGCGCTCCGGCAGCGCACGCAGGTAGAGTTCTTCGGCTGCGCGCGCACCCCAGTACAACGACATCGGCCGCAGCGTGCCCAGGTGCAGGAAGTGCTCGACGAGTGCCTTGACCGGCGCGAAGCCGGTGCCGCCGGCGACGAACAGCATCGGCCGTTCGGAATGTTCGCGTGGCACGAACGTGCCGAGCGGCCCTTCGATGCGCAGGATGTCGCCGGCTTTGAGCTCGGTGAACACGCGATGGGTGAAATCGCCGCCGGCGACGTGGCGGATATGCAGTTCGATCGAAGGGCCGAGGTGCGGCGCGTTGGCGATCGAGAACGCACGGCGCCTGCCGCCGGGCAGCAGCACGTCGATGTATTGTCCGGCGAGATAGGCAAGGGCGCGACTGTGCGGCGGCATCAGGGTCAGGCGCATGACGTCGGCGGCGAGCAGTTCGCGCCCGATCAGTTTCAGCGGCAGCACGCGGCGCGGGATGTCGGCGACCGAGGCGACTTCGCGCGCGGCGATGACGAGGTCGCTCAACGGCACCGCCTGGCAAAGCAGCACCTGATGCCGCGCAACTTCCGCCGGATTCAGTGCGCTCGGCGGATTGAGCGGATAGTGACAGTCGCCGGAAACGAGTGTCGCCTTGCAGCTGCCGCAGACGCCGGAGAGGCAGCTGTAAGGCAGTGCCAGACCGGCGCGGCGCGCGGCATCGAGGACCGTTTCGCCGACGGCGACCGGAAATCGCTTGCCACTGGCTTGCAAAGTGACCGAATAAGACACAGGTGTGAAGGGCCGAAAGCTGCCGGCATTGTCGCCGATTCATCCGCGCAACCGGTAGCCGGGAGCTATAGTTGCATTCGCATAGGGAGAAACAGTCATGGCTATTTGGAAACAGCAGGCGACTCTGGATGTGGTCAACGGCTGGAGTCCGAACACGATGATCGCTGCGCTCGGCATCCGCTTCACCGACATCGGCGACGACTACCTGCGCGGCACGATGCCGGTCGAAGCACGCACGCACCAACCCTACGGCCTGCTGCACGGCGGCGCCTCTGTGACGCTGGCCGAAACACTCGGCAGCGCCGCGGCGATGCTGTGCGTCGATGCCGACAAGGAGGTCGCCGTCGGTCTCGACATCAACGCGAACCACCTGCGTGGAATCACCAAGGGCATCGTCACCGGCACGGCGCGCCCGATCCACATCGGCCGCTCGACGCACGTGTGGGAAATCCGCATCGAGGACGAACATCAGCGCCTGATCTGCATCGCGCGGCTCACTGTTGCCATCGTGCCGCGTCAGGTGATCGCGCCGCCGGCCTGATCAGGTGGTCCGCGCCGACGCGCCGTACGCGCAACTGAGTCCCGATGCCGTGCTGGCGTCGGTCGAATCGGCCGGCGTGCGCACTGACGGGCGCCTGCTCGCCCTGAACAGTTTCGAAAACCGCGTCTACCAGGTCGGTGTCGAGGACGCCGTGCCGCTGGTCGCCAAGTTCTATCGTGCCGGCCGCTGGAGCGACGCGGCGATCGAGGAAGAGCACGCCTTCGCGCACGAGCTGGCCGAGGCCGAGTTGCCGGTCATCGCGCCGTTGCGCATCGACGGTTCCACTTTGCTGCATTTTGAACATTTTCGCTTTGCCCTCTACCGCCGCCAGGGCGGACGCGCGCCGGAACTCGAGTCGGCCGACAGCCTGCGCTGGATGGGACGTCTGCTCGCGCGCCTGCACGGTGTCGGCGGGCGCACGAGCTTCGTCGCCCGCGGTACGCTCGACCGCGCGACGCTGATCGCCGCGCCGGCGCGCGCGGTGCTGGCCTCGCCGCTGCTGCCGTCCGCCGTGCGCGATCGCTACGCGCAGGTCATCGCCGCGCTCGATGCCGCAATTGCCGCCGGATTCGCTGCGATCGGTCCCGTCCGGCAGCTGCGCCTGCACGGCGATTGTCACCCCGGCAACGTGCTGTGGACCGACGCCGGTCCGCATTTCGTCGATCTCGACGATGCACGCATGGGGCCCGCGGTGCAGGATCTGTGGATGCTCGCCACGACGCCCCGCGCACTCGACGTCCTGCTCGAAGGCTACGAGGAATTCGGCGACTTCCACCGCAGCGAACTGCAGCTGATCGAGCCGCTGCGCCTGATGCGCCAGATCCACTACGCCGGCTGGATCGCGCAACGCTGGGACGATCCGGCGTTTCCGCTCGCGTTTCCGTTCGCCGCCGAGCCGCGCTGGTGGGAGCAGCACGTCCAGGATCTGCTGGAAGCCGCCGAACGGCTGGGCGAGTTGTGAGCAAAGACGGCAAGGATGGCGACCGCCTTGACCGGACGGACACCGAATCGGCTTGCTGCGTTGCAGCGAGACGCGCCGCTGGCTACCATCCCGGGCGTGAACACAAGCGTTGAAAGCGCGGCCACGCCGCGCCGCGACTGGCTGCGGCCGCTGCGTTACCTGCTGCGCACGCCGCTGCTGCTGCTGCACGCGATCATCGCGTTCCCGCTGGCCCTGGCCGTTTTCAATCCGCTGGCGTTGCGCTGCAGGGTCCGCGGCGAGCGCCTCGACTACTGGATGACGCGGTGGTGGTCCGGAACGCTGGTGCGGATCTTCGGCTTTCGCATCCGCCGCATCGGCGAGCCGCAGCCGGGAGCGGTGCTGTTCGTCGCCAACCACGTCTCGTGGCTCGACATCGAACTGATGCACAGCCAGTGCATCATGAGCTTCGTCGCCAAGGCCGAGATCTCGCGCTGGCCGCTGGTCGGCTGGCTGGCGACGCGGGCCGGCACGATCTATCACCAGCGCGGCAGCGCGCACTCGCTCGGCGCCGTCATGGAACGCGTCGTCGCGCGTCTGCGCGAGGGCATGGCGGTCGGTGTCTTTCCCGAAGGCGGCACCGGACCGGGTGATCGCGTGAAGACGTTTCATGCGCGCATCTTCCAGGTTGCCGTCGACGCGGGCGTGACCGTGCAGCCGGTTGCGCTGTGCTACGGCGATGGCGGGCGCATGGACCTGCGCGTGCCGTTCGCACCGAAGGAAAGCTTCTTCGCCAACTTCGTGCGTCTGCTCGGTGGCCCGTCGCTCGAGGCGAGCGTCCAGTTTCTCGAGCCGGTGCCCCTGAGCGAAGACGGCCGGCGTCAGACTGCGGAAAACGCGCGCACGCGCATCGCGCAGGCGCTCGGCTTGCCGGCACCATGATGACGGCCGGCGAATTCCGCCCGCGGGGCTGGCTGCGCAATCCGCACGTGCAGTCGATGCTTGCATCGAGCGGCGTGCGCCGTCTGCTGTTCCGGCGCCGGCGCAGCGCGCTCGAAGAGGGCGCCAGCGAACACATCCTGGATTGCGGCGGCGGTGTGCGCCTGCAGGGCTTCCACACGCGCCAGACCGTGCTGGCAAAAGCGCGCGCCTTGGCCGTGCTGCTGCACGGCTGGGAGGGCAGCGTGCAGTCGACCTACCTCCTGCACACCGGCTGTCGCTTGCTCGCCGAAGGCTGCGACGTATTCCGTCTCAATTTCCGCGATCACGGCGACACGCATCACCTCAACCGCGAGCTGTTCCACTCCTGCCGCATCGACGAAGTCGTCGGCGCGGTGCGCGAAATCGCGCGCCGCTTCTCGCAGCGCCCGCTCGTCGTCGGCGGCTATTCGCTCGGCGGCAACTTCGCGCTGCGCGTCGCACTGCGCGCGCCGGCGGCCGGCATTCCGCTCGGTTGGGTGTTTGCGGTGTGCCCGGTGATCAGTCCGCACGCGGGCCTCGCCTCGATCGAGAACGCGCCGTGGTTCTACGAGCGCTACTTCATGCGCAAGTGGCGCAAGTCCCTGCAGCGCAAGCAGTCGCATTTTCCACAAAGCGAATTTTTTTCCGCGGCCGAGCTGCGCGGCAGCATGCGCGACCTGACGCGCAACATGGTCCTGCGCCACACCGATTTCGGCAGCCTCGAGAACTACCTGGATGGCTACTCGATCGCCGGAGCGAAACTTGCGCAGCTGACGGTTCCAGCCACGATCCTGACGGCTGCGGACGATCCGGTCATACCTGTCGCCGAATTCCGCGAGCTCAAGCTCGCCGCCGACACGCAGCTGACCATCGTCCCGCACGGCGGCCACTGCGGTTTCATCCGCGACCTGAGCCTGCGCAGCTGGGCCGAGGATTTTCTCGTCGCGCGCATGGGGCGCGTGATCGATCACCCGCGCTTCTCGGCTGGCTGAAAGCCGAGGAGAAAGCATAAAAGGCAGCCACGAAGGCACGAAGGAGGCGAAGAAAGCAAGAAAACGAGAAAAAGCGGCGGGGACAAGCCACGAGCGGGAAAGAGCGTGACGTGAGCGGGATCCGTCCCGCCGGACGAGGCCCACCACAATCTCGCTCCTCTTCGTGTCCTTCGTGCCTTCGTGGTGTTCTTTCGTCCTCTCGCCAGCTCAACCCGCCGATACGGTCCGTTCGCGCGCCCACTCGCGCAGCGCGCTGACCTGCTCGGCCATCAGCACCGACAGCGGGCGTGTCTCGCGCAGCGCGCGAACGATATGCGCTTGCGTCACCGCGGTGTTGTCGGCGTTCGCTGCGTAGAGTCCGGACACGATCGCCTGCTCGATCTCGGCGCCGGAAAAACCGGCGCTCGCTGCGACCAGCGCGGCCAGATCGAAATCGGCCGCCTTCAGGTCGCGCTTGGCCAGGTGGATCGAAAATATCTCGCTGCGCGCCGTCGCGTCGGGCAGGTCGACGAAAAAGATCTCGTCGAAGCGGCCCTTGCGCAGCAACTCGGCCGGCAGATGCTGCACCTGGTTCGCGGTCGCGACGATGAACACCGCTTCGCGCCGCTCCGCCAGCCAGGTCAGCAGATAGCCGAGCACGCGACGCGAGACGCCGTCGTCGTTGTCGCCGCCGGCCAGGCCTTTTTCGATCTCGTCGACCCACAGCACACACGGCGCCAGCTGCTCGGCATGCTTGAGCGATTCGCGCAGGTTGCGCTCGGTCTCGCCGTGGTACTTGTTGTACAGCGTGCCGAAATCCATGCGCACCAGCGGCACGCCGAAGCCGCCGGCAACCGCCTTGGCAGCGAGACTCTTGCCGCAACCCTGCACGCCCAGCAGCAGCAGGCCTTTCGGCGGATCGAGTTTCGCCGCGCTTTTCAGACCGAGAAACGCGGCGCGCCGTTGCTGGATCCATTGCTTCAGATGCGTCAGGCCGGCGACGTCGGCAAAGCGCGCGGTCTCGTACTCGAAATGCAGCAAGCCGTCCTTGTTCAGCAATTCGAATTTGGCCTTGGCCATCTCGGCGACGTCGGTCTGGTTCAACGCGCCATCGGCGTAGATCAGCTTGCGCACGATGCGGCGCGCGTCATCGACGCCGAGGCCGCGCAGGTTGCGCACGATCGCGCGTGCCGCATCGGCATCGACCTCGACGCGCTTGCCGCCGTTGTCGCGCGAATAGGCGAACGCCTCCTCGCGCACGATCTGCGCGAGTTCCTGCGCGTCTGGCAGGCTCAGGGCAAATCGTGTTACCAGCGCGTCGATGTCCTCGGGCAGTTCGAGTTTCGGGCCGACCAGCACGAGGGTGTGCCCGGCCGAGTGCTGGCGCTGGCAGATCTCGCGCAGCAGGCGCAGGGTCATCGGGTAGCGCAGGTACGGCAGGAAATCGAGCAGCAGATAGATGCCGGCTTCGCCGTTCTGCCGGATCGCCTGCAGCGTCGCTGTGGCGTCGGGCGCGCTCTCGGTTTCGTGCGCCGGATCGCCTTCGGCCGCGACCATGTCCAGGCGGCGCAGGCCGTCGGTGATGCTCCAGCGATACAGCGGGCGCAGCACCTGCGCGATCAGGTGGCGAAACGTCTCGATGACGCGATTTTCCTCGGCCGTCTCGATCGCCAGCAACGGTGTTGCGGATCGGATCAGCGTAGCCAGGTCCTGTAGCTCGGTCATGGGCGCAATGCAGTAGGTCGGCGCATAGCCTAGCAGGAAGCACGCGCCGATCCGCTAGGGCATAATGCGCGGCCTGAACGCCGCGTGGCGCTCCTTTCGTTTGTCCGAAATGACTCTGCAAGAAGCCCTTGAACTGCACAAGAACGGCCAGCTCGACGCCGCCGAGCAGGCCTATCGAGAACACCTGCTCGCCGAGCCCGGCGATGCCCACGCGCTGCATCTGCTCGGGGTCCTGCGCCAACAATGCGGCGACGGCGATGAGGCGCTCGGCCTGATCCGCCAGGCGATCGTGGCGAATCCCGAGGATGCGCAGTTTCATCTTTCTCTTGGCGGCGCGCTGCTGCGTGCCGGTGACGGTGAAGGCGCACGAGCGAGCTTCGAGCGGGCGCTGGTTCTGGATCCGAACCGCGTACAGACGCACGGGTTGCTCGGCCTGATGGCGCTGCAGTCGGGCGACGCAGCCGATGCCGAGAGCCGGTTTCGCGTCGGCCGGCGTGCTGCCGACGAGGATCCGATGATCCTGTTCGGCCTCGGCAGCATCTATCTCGAGCGGCGCGATGCCGCGAACGCGGCCAAGTTTCTTTCGCGCGCCGCGGAACTGAAGCCCGACGACTCCGGCATCCAGACCAATCTCGGCTGCGCATTGTTCGAGCAGGGCGCGTTCGGCCTCGCCGAGAAAGCTTTCGAGAACGCGCTGAGGCTGCGGCCGGACCTGAGCATCGCAAAGCTTCACCTCGCGCGTTCGCGCATGCGTCAGGACAAGATCGAAGCCGCGCGCGAACTGTTTTCGGAACTGCTTGCCGCCAACGTGCAAACGTTCTCCGCGAATGCCGGTCTCGGCGATGTCGCGCGCAAGCAGGGACGTATCGTGCATGCGCTCAAATACTATCGACGCGCGCTTGCGATCGATCCGGCGCAAGCCGGCGCGGCGAGTTCCTGCGCCTGGTGCATGGAAGTACTCGGCGACCTGCAAGGCGCGGCGCAATACCTTGCCGACGGCCTGCGCCTCAACCCGAACGCCGATGAGTTGCGCCGGCCGCTCGCCGAGCTGCTCGATCGACTCGGCCGCAGCGAGGAAGCGCAGCAGGTGCGCAATTCCGGGCCGACCATCTCGACAGGCAGCGTGTCGTGAACACGCCGGTTCCAGACAGCGCCGCCGGCGTCGAGAATCTGCTGATCGCAGCGCGTCAGCAGTCCCAGCAGGGCGCCATTTCCCAAGCCGCGCAGCTGTATCAGCGCGTGCTCGACCTCGCGCCGGATCACACCGAAGCGCTGGTCTTTCTCGGCCGTCGCGCGCTCAACGAAGCTCAATACATTCCTGCCAAGCAAATGCTCGAACGTGCGGTTGAACAGAACGGCGGCGACGTCCAGCTGCTGAATAACTATGGCCTCGCCTGCATCGGAGCGCAGCGTCTGGACGAAGCGCGTGTCGCCTTCGACCGCGCGCTGGCGCTGGCGCCGGGTTCTTTCCTCGCCCGCATTCACCTCGGCCACGTGCTCGAGAATCTCGGTGATCCTCGAGCGGCATTGAAACAATACTTCAGCGCGATCATGCAGGCGCAGGCAAGGGGTCGCTGGCTGGGCCCGGAATCGACGGCGCCGGCGTTGCAGGCGCTGGTCACCCATGCCATGCGCTTCGTCGATGGCGGGCGCAAGCAGCTTTTCGGCGATGTGCTGGCGCAGTTGCGCGCGGAGCATGGCGCCGAAGCGTTGCGCCGCGTCGATCACGCGCTCGCTATCTACCTCGGCGAAGTGCCGCCGAACTATACCAATGCGCAGCAGAAGCCGAAGTTCCTGTACTTTCCGGATCTGCCGACGACGCCGTATTTTCCGCGCGAGTTGTTCGACTGGTACGCCGAGCTCGAAAGCAACACCGACGTCATTCGCGAGGAACTGCGCGCGGTGCTGCAGACCGAGCAGGGCATCGAGCCGTTCCTCAAGCTGTCGTCGGCGGACATCATCCCGCAATATCTCGGCAGCGGTCCGCAGGGAGCACCGGCATGGGACGCGTTTTTCTTCTACCGGCATGGCGAGCGCTACGATGAAAATTGCGCACGCTGCCCGCGCACCACCGCGATTATCGAGGCGTTGCCGCTGGCGCGCATTCGCGCGCACGCGCCGGAGATCTGTTTTTCAGTGCTCGCGCCGGGCACGCACATCCTGCCGCATCACGGCGTGACCAATGCACGCGTCGTCACGCATCTGCCGCTCATCGTTCCCGAAGCCTGCGCGTTGCGCGCCGGTGGTGAAGAACACGCCTGGCAGGAAGGCCGCTGTATTACGTTCGACGACACATTCGAACACGAAGCGTGGAATCGCAGCGAACAGACGCGTGTCGTGTTGATCATCGACAACTGGAATCCGCACCTGAGCGCCGTCGAGCGCAATGCAGTAGCCGATCTCATCGAGGCAATCGGCGATTTCAATCGCGAGTGCGGCATCGCAGCCGAATAAGCTTCCGGCCCGCATTCGGCGAGCTGCACCAATTCCGATCATAGAAGCGCGACAATTGCACCATTATAGCGCTTATGGCTCTCGTCAACGAGAGCGTGCCCAACGTAAGTCATTGTTTAATAGATAGAGTTATGCCTCTGCTTGGCTGGCACTCGGCTTGCTCCAAGGGTTTGTCACAAACCTTTCAGGAGCTTTCATGGCTGCGGCCTCTGTATCCAAGTTGATCAAAGACAACCAGGTGGAATACGTAGATTTGCGGTTTGCGGACATGCGCGGACTGCAGCACCACGTGACGTTTCCGGCGCGGGCGGTGGACGAGACGTTTTTCGAGGAAGGCAAGATG
>Ga0157375_10001857_pt1 | contig 18174 bp, 17 predicted proteins | sample M35metaG_FD_115311 | JGI IMG/M metagenome (GOLD analysis project Ga0157375, IMG submission 115311) | Miscanthus rhizosphere microbial communities from Kellogg Biological Station, Michigan, USA - M3-5 metaG | ecosystem: Host-associated > Plants > Roots > Rhizosphere > Soil | place: USA: Michigan... | reverse complement strand
CGGCGCCGATTTCGAAACATTGTATCCTTCTTTTTATTCGAATATAGAAGTTACCAAATGCAAATTGCAAATGATGCGGATGGCGGCCCAACCCAATCATGAACGCATAGGCCCGGCATTGTGCGGTGGCTTATCATTGGTACATTACAGGTCCTTTGCTGCAGCTGATCTTTCCTCTTTAAAGGAATTTTTTGAAAATGAATATTCTGATTATTTGAAATGGGGTATTCACGTCATGGTATCACAAAACGAGACAGGAGAATTAACCGTCGGTGATTCCCATGAATATGGATTAACACATGATCCGTTTGACAAACATTTCATCAACCAGATGATCCTCGACTATCTTAAAAGGTTCGCACATTTCAAAGACGAAACGATCATTGAAACATGGAACGGGATATATCCAAAACTTACAAATGGTGAAAGCGAATTAATTCTTCAACCGGAAGAAGGAGTGACCATTATCAACTGTGTAGGCGGGGCAGGAATGACATTGAGTTTTGGTTTGTGTGAAGAAATCATCGGTAAGGTTTCACCATCACTCCGTCTTCTTCAGGAGAGAGAAGGCAAATTGTAGAAATTTGGCGCAACCGCGCCTAAGCAATTTTATACTTCATTTAATGGCAACATAAGCCCCTCAATTGATTTATTTTCGTAGGAAGATTTTTCAAATCCATGTCAATTTCAAAGAAAACAAGAATTGCGGTGATCGGTATTGGTGCTGTTGGCTCAACTACTGCATACACTTTGCTTTTGCGAAGTCGTATGGATGAGCTGGTGTTGATAGATTCCAACAAACCAAAGGCTATTGGTGATGCGCTTGACATGAATCATGGTCTTCCTTTTCTGGGAAAATCAAAAGTATGGGCCGGTACCTATGAAGATTGCGGGGAGGCTGACATCATTATCATTACTGCAGGTGTGCCGCAGCGACCCGGTGAATCGAGAATAGATCTGTTAAAGCGCAATGTGACCATTTTTGAAAGCATTACCGATGAGGTATTGAAGCATAACAAAGATGGCATATTGCTTATTGCGAGCAACCCGGTTGATATCATGAGTTATTTTACCTGGAAGAAATCAGGATGGCCTGTACATCGGGTCATTGGTTCAGGTACTTTGCTCGACAGTTCCCGTCTTCGTTATCTCATCGGCAATAAATTAAATATTGATTCGCGGAGTGTGCATGCACATATTATTGGTGAGCATGGTGATTCTGAGCTGGCCGTCTGGAGTCTCGCGAATATTGCCGGCTCGGAAATTTTACTTAGTGATGAAGAGAAGCGGGAAATATTTCTTAACACTAGAGACGCTGCGTATAAAATTATCGAAGCAAAAGGCGCGACCTACTATGCCATTGCCCTTGCATTGGACCGCATATGCACGGCTATCTTAAAGAACGAGGCTTCCGTGTTAAACGTTTCCACCTTGCTTACAAACTATCATGGTGTAAGTGATGTTTATCTTGGTGTGCCTTGTATTGTTGACCGCAGCGGTGTGAGAGAAGTACTCACACTCCAGGTGACTGACAGTGAAAAATCATTGCTGAATAAATCTGCAGATAAATTAAAAGGGTTAATAAAATCTATTGCGATGTAATTCGTTGTAATACGTGCCGATCCGTGATATAAAAAAACCCAGTGTAAAAACACCAGGTGTTAGCTAAACCACATGAGAAATAGATTTTACTTTTTAATTTGCCACTCTTGCTTTTTCTTCCTCAGCTCCGGATTTTAATTTGATTGTTTGTAATTTGTTGTTGCCAAAACTTCGTGTATAAGTCAGCCGGGCGTACCGCGTATGAAAGTCATAATCAAAATATGAATTGAGATTATTCGCCGGCAGATTTGTTTTGAGCTTCCAGTTATTTGTATTGAAAATATCATCTATTGAAAGTCTAAATATTCCCTTCCCCAGTTTTTTCTGGATACCGGCATTCAGCGATCCCACAGCAAGAAATTCCGATATGCCCCAAAGTGTTTTCGATTGATACATGCCCGAGATCTCAATTGCAAAGTCTTTGGGAAGTTTCACGGAGTTTATCACATTGATATTAACTCCATAGTTATGTATTCGCGCATTGTTCTGCAGGTGCATTGTTTGTGCAATTAAATATTGTGCAGCCAGGTTTGTTTGCACTTCCCACCATGGCGCCATGTTAAATGAAAGTGAGTTCACCAGTCCAACAGTGTTTAAATATTTTAGGTTTTGAGACCGGTAAATGAGGTTTGCAAGGCTGTCGGTCTCTGGTTGAAAAAAACTTATCTCATTTTTTGAATGACTGAATTGTAAAGAGATGATCCATCGCTTTACATGGTACCCAACCTTAAAAGCATCGGAAATGGCCGGCAGCAAAGTCGTGTTTCCTGCCGAAAAAGTAGTTGGACCCCAGAAGAACACAAACGGAGCTATATCATTATAGGTCGGTCTTGTTATCCTTCTTGAATAAGAAAATTGCAGGTCTTTTTTACTGTCCAGGTCTTTTTTCAAAGAGAGATTGGGAAACAGGTTTCTATACTTCCTGTTCACAAGGTCTTTTTGTGCCGGTGTTCCGATAGAGGTATGAGTATATTCATACCGGAGACCAGTATTGACCTGCCATTCTCGGCCGGGGTTCCATTTTGTTGAAACATAGGCTGCCCCAATTTGTTCACTAAGATTAGAGTACGAAGTAAAAACGGGATCGGTAACCCATACATTATTTTCCAGTTTTTGTGTCAATACATTATTATTAAGACTTGATGTTACTCCTTTGATGCCTGCTTCAATAGAAAATAAAGGAGAATAGACATGTTTATAATCTGCATTGGCGATCACAAATCGAATCGGTGTAATTTTCTTTAGATCGATTTTTGAATCTTCATTTATGTTGTTCTGCTCAAACAACAAGTGGTTATCGTACTGGGACGGGTTGTCATTGTGATAGTAGAGATAATCCGCACTAAAATTGAGTTCTGTTTGTTGATTTAATTTGGTTTGTAAGCCAATACCGGCAGTTGCACTTTGCCAGATATTGGATTCATGAATATTCATATTAGTAATGACAGTGGAATCTATTGCGGCACGATTAACATCATTGGCAAGAGCATTCATGTCCCAATTTCTTCTATACCCGGTGAATGACAGGTTTAGTAAACTATTTTTAGCGAACTTCCATTCTATACCAGCGTTTAAATTTTGTTGAGTAGTAATATTTTCCCGGTCGCTGTGATCCTTCACAGCCTGCGCAAATCCATTTTGAAGGGATTCATTTGTCATTTTGAAGATATGCAGGTTGTGATTTCTTAAGATGGAGTAATCAATGAAGAATGCAAGCTTATTGCCACGGTGATTGAGGTTAAAATTTCCCCCTAATGTTTCCGCCCATCTATATCCCAGCGTAGCGCCAAAGGAACCATTTGTACCAAAGGCTGAAGTTCCTTTCATAACAATATGAATGATCCCTGCATTTCCCTCAGCATCATATTTTGCAGGGGGCGCTGTGATCAGTTCAATTTTTTCAACGTTAGATGAACTCATGCCATCCAGCATTTGAACTACGACATCCAAAGGCAGTTCTATTATTTTCCCGTTTATCATGATCTTTACCCCTGACTTTCCATTCATCGTAATTGTATTGTTCTGCCGGTTTACCACGATCCCGGGAGATTTTTGAAGGACATCAAGAACGGTATTACCAGATGAAGTGATGCTACTTTGAACATTTACAACCAGCCTGTCTATCTTTTGCTCAATCAAGGGCTTTTTTGCCTTTACAGTCACGACATTCAATTCAGTGGTTGCTTCTTTAAGGATTATGTCCGGAAGGATGATGTTGTTACTTCCGATGGAAATGTTCTCAGAAAAGAATTTGGAATATCCAACTACTGAAGAAGAGACCAGGTAAAAACCAGGGGCAACTTTTTCAAAAATAAATTCTCCATAGCCATCTGCTGTGACGGTTCTTAGTATCGAAGAATCCGGATTGAGAAGAGTTACAGTAGCAAATGATAGATTTTGCCGCTGATCTTTTATTCTTCCTTTGATCGATACCTGGCCGAAGGAATAAATTGCCGAACATAAAGAAAACAGGATGGAGAGTTGAATTTTCACAAATTGATCTGGTTTAGAATTTTGGTTTATATGGTTTATAATTTTTTAATAATATTTATAAATAGCTTAACCACCACTGGCCGGATCGATGAGTTCTTTTATAGTCATCAAACCGTTTACAAAATGGATACAAAATGAAAATGAGTGCTACCCAAACGAGGTAAACGGTTAGTAAATTGAAGCCATATCCTTTCAGTGCCGGTGAACGATTTATCATGGTCGTTAATACCATGTCGGACCACTTGTACCCGCTGATAACTGCGGCAATTAATGCAAACAGGTGTATCAGAAGAATATGAAGCAGGTAGTAAAACATAGGTACCCGTCCAAATACTGTGATCTTTTTTGTGAATGCATTTAGTGGTTTTTCGGTAAGCGCAAGAAAGATCAGTGCAGGGCCCAGTGTCATCAATATATATAAAAGGGAAGGCGGGTATTTGCTGACATTTAAAAAAGACAAAATGGTGAATGCAAAACTGTTTTGAGCGGACCAGGGAGACGAATCACCATAGATATTTATGTAACGTAAAATGATAAAGAGGGCAGTCGCGACCACGCCAAGGGAAAGAAGAATTGTTCTTCTTTTTTCAGGCTCATACTCGTGGTTGAATAAACTCCCGCAACAATAGCCAATAGCTATAATGCCCATCCATGGTATTGCGGGATAATGTACATGAAAAGTAATATGTCCGAATGTAAAAAAGCCTGTCTTGTGTAATAATGCCCAAAGAAAAGCCGGTATATTATTGCCTGTTACATGTACATTATCCAGCAGGTTGTGAGAAGCGATCAATAAAAGACTTGTTACAAGCAACAGGCCCCGTTTCATATAGATCATCGCTGACAGGAAGATCATTGAAATCCCGATCACCCAAATGACCTGCAGATTAAAAAAGTGATAGGAGGGATTAAATGTCCGGAACAGGGATAATATAAAGAGTTCCGCGAACACTAACCATAGTCCCCGGGTAAAAAGAAAGAGTGATAGCTCTTTCTTTGTTTTGTTAGTACCGTACAGGTATGCTGAGATACCGGCAAGAAATACAAAAACGGGTGCGCAGAAATGTGTTATCCACCTGGTAAAGAAAAGTATAACATTCGTATGGTTAAGGTCTTCGGGGTTATACAGAAAGGCACTGTTGTGAAAATAGTCACGCACATGATCAATCGCCATTATTATCATCACGGTGCCTCTTAAAAGATCAATGGATTCAATTCGCCCTGTTTTAATTTTTTTTATGGAAGAATATATCAGCAACCCCTCAGAAGAAACTTCGGGTATTACCTGGTAGTGATTTTCAGCGTGATTATTTTTTATAAATCGGTAGATCATGGTTGGCTCCTGCTTTTATTCATGACCGTCGATGGTCAACAAAACAAGTTTCCGGGAGCTTTTTTGATTGTCCTGGTATACTTGTGCAGATTTTTTACTGATTGTGACTTCAAGTTTTAATGTTATACTTAATGTGTTATTCTCGCCGAAGTGCTTTACTCTATTCAAATTTGCTGTTGCTTCTCCTCTTGCGGCACTAATGATGTCTTTGATCAGTTTGTTGAAATCTATCTCACTCATCTTTTATATTTTAAAGATCGATTGGTGATTCCCTCTGCCGATCTCAGCCAATCCTTATTCAAAGCTTATTTTGCGAATACGATGATTGTTGATGTCTGCCACATAGATATTTCCCTGCTTGTCTATTCCCAACCCACCCGGAGAAGAAAATTTTGCAGACATCGCATCGCCATCCTGGTATCCGGCAGTGCTCCGGATGCGGTGGCTTAAAGGGTCTGCGACATAGATCGTTCCATCTTCGGCAACAGCTACATCCAATGGATTTCTAAAGCTTGCACTTAGCACGGGGCCGTCGGCAAAGAATGGCCTGCCATCACCAGCTATTGTAGTGACTGTCCATTTTTTTTCACGTGAAGGATTAATCGGTGTATATCCCTGGTTGTATTTCCTGCAAGCGATGTTACCAATAAGCGCAATTAGCAGGAGTGATATGATGAGTTTTTGGTTCATACGTTTTAAACGGTTCTCTTTTCAATTACCTATGAGAGGATTTGATTTTTGCTTCTAGCCCTGACCATTTTGCGAAGGCTGGTCTTTTCTGTTCTCTTTTTTCTTGACTGCATTGAGACCATACCCCATTTCTTTAAACATATCCTTTATGCCTTCCGATATCGCTGATGAAAAAAGTAAGGAGTAGGTATTTTTTCTTTTGAAAAAATGCGTTACAAATAATACTACCGTCATAATCATACTTCACATTTTATCGGGCCAACTGCCCGGTTGCAGATATATTTTATACTTTAAAATCGGTGAAAATTGACCAGAAAAAGTCATCCCGCCATGCGGCGGGATGACTTGCATCCCGTTTTATGAGGTCAATTGAATCAATGGGATCACTTGATTTTTTGTTTCTGGTATACAGTTATGTCACCAAACTCAGTTGCTGAAGCAGTCACGGTATGATTGGGAGTAATTACCCTGACATAATACCGTGTTGGAGACTCTGGTGTTTTGAACTCATAGACAGCCTGGATAGTTCCTTCGCTGAACCTTTTGTTCAGTGATCCACTTACCATTTTAGGCAATTCGTCTTTGTCTATAGGTTTTCCAAAGCCAAAGGTCTCTCCATCATTGTAATAAAACACGTCCCTTTGAGTATTCAGCTCAGTGAATGTAGCGATGGAAATATCATCGATAATTTTCCATGAAACATTTACAATGGGGCCATATTGCTGTTTGAATTTGGCCTCGACCAAAGGGCTGACCTTTACTCCTGATGGAGCTTTTGCAAATACTGCGGGTCCAGGATCGGGTCCTCCCGCCGGAGTCCTCGCAGTTAGACTAAGCGTTACAAACGCCGTTAACAGAAAGATTACACTCTTTTTCATCTGATAAAATTTAAGGTTAATGATAATTGATTGTGTATATAATAACAGAGTTTTGTAGCTCGTTTGATTTACTCAAAGATGTGTCTCAATTTTTCTTTTTGATAAACTCTTGTCTCCCCAAATTCATTTGCTTCGACAATCATTGTGTGCCGGGGAGTGACCACTCTCGCAAAATACCGGGTTGAAGAGCCCCTTTCTTTAAATTCATAAGCCGTTTGAATAACTCCTGAACTGAATTTTGCGTTGATTGATTTTGTTACATTTTCCGGCAAGTGATCTCTTCGAATTGTTTTCCCAATTCCAAAGATTTCTCCGTCTTCGTAATAGTACACTTCCGTTTGCTCGCCATCTTCAGTGAATGTAGCAATGGTGATCTGCACATCTGACTGATCATCGACAATGCTCCACGAAACATTGGCGAGGCTGCCATACTGCTTTTTGAATTTCGATTCGATCAACGGATTAACCTTTGCTCCTTTTAGAGTTTTTGCAAAAACTCCGAATACAGGACCTGGTGTTCCACTAACCGGCGTCTTTCCAAAAAGACTGAGTGACAAAAATGCCGGTAACAGGAAGATTACATTCTTTTTCATCTTATAAAATTTAAGGTTTAATGGTTTCAAAATTTTGCTATTGATTTTTTATTTGAAGAGGCAATTTAGAAAGAATGTTATCCTGTAAAGTCCTATCTTTTTCCAACGGTTGTCCTTTTTTTCCCATCGTTCATCTATACATTTCCTTAACATTTCAACAACAGGATCACAACTCTTAACCTGCCGTTGCAGGATCAATTATTTGTTTTATTTCTTCAATTGTGTTGATAGGCAGGTTTCCTGATTTCGCGTGATGACGAATGTCATCTTTATTCTCCGCGATATGAATGCAATAGATCTTATCATCAGTAACAAACGATTGCACCCACGAATAAGGTTTGCCTAATGCGGATATAACTTCAACAGTGGTCTTTGAAATATCCTTTAATTCTCTTGCTGTCATATTCCCTGCGCCGGGAAGTTTTCTTTCGACAATAAACTTTTTCATTGCGTTGTTTTTTTAGTGCAATACAAAGTTGTTATTGTAATTACCAGGATATTTAAGGGTCGTTCCCCAATTTGTAAAATGGCCTTCCCTATTTTACAATGCCCAGGCGGGCTGCTTCAGTTACGGCTTTTGAACGTGAATTAACATCCAGCTTAAACAGGATCGAGGAGATATGATGATCGACCGTTTTTGGAGAGATAAAAAGTTCTTCCGCTATTTCCCTGTTTTGGATCCCCCTTTTTAATAATTGAAGAACATCCAGTTCCCTATTTGTGAGTTGTGCAGGATTTGTTTTTGTACTTCCTCTCAATCCTCTCGGAATTTTTTTGATACCGGAAGAACGCATTTCCATCTTGAGTTTTTCATAAATAGCATCTGCCCCTAACTGTTGAATGATCAAAAGAGCTTTTCTTTTATCGTCTTCGGTTCCGTCAAATAATGACAACGCTTGTTCATAAGGACATCCGAGTTGTTCCCATGAGTCGGCCTCCTGTAGCAATGTTGTCTCGCTGCTTATGCTGTTTTTGCATTTTTCCTTAAGCTCGGGGTAATGGTCCTTCATTTTGTCCAACCAGAAAAAGAACCTGCACGTTGCGGAAATTTTTTCCAAATGTAAAAACATGTTCATTGTCTCATGAAGCACCTCCTGCTCGATGCATCTTTTTCCTGAGGCCCATTCATATTCTAACAAGGCGATCATAGCCGGGATGATTCTTTGCAATTCCGTGGTCACAAAAGCCATTTTTTTTGCTTCAAGCAACAAGGGAAGCGTGTCCGGTTCTCCTCTCCGTATTTTTATGGTAGCAACGACCGTTAGTGCGCCGATCTTAATAACGGGTGGCAGGTTTTCTTTTTTTAAAAGATTCCCGGCGATCGTAAAGGCTTCATTCCAGTTACCAGTTTCGAGGTTCAACCTTGCTTTCCAACCGAGCATGTACAATTTCAAAGAATCTATGTCTCTTTCTTCGCAGTAGTTGATCCCTTCTTCGAGGGTTTGTTTCGCAAACGAATAATTTTTTATTGTCACCAGGTTACTTCCCATTGCTGTATAAGCCCGGGCCGCGTGTTCATGATAAGAATTCTTTAATGAAATTTCGAGTCCTTCCTGCAACAGGTCTATTCCTTTTTGTGTGGATGATTGAGTAAGCATAAGCGCTGAACCCATATTGATCATTGCATGAACGAGTGTTTCCTCATCGTTCACGTCACGTGCGATCGCAATTGCTTTTTCTCCCCAGAATATACATTCGCCCGTTTGATCCGACAACATCTTCAACTGTGACATGTTGCTATATGCCATAGCCTTTGCTTTGGAAGATGGTTGTTTGTTTAAAACGTCAATGGCTTTTCCTGCATAACTCTCGGCTTTCTGACGATTGCCATCAAACCACCAAAGTCTTGAAAAGAGCCGCAAGCTATTTCCCAATTGCTCAATTTCATTTTTCTCTTCCCATACTTTTAAGGCTTTTCCCTGGTAAATGATCGCATCCTGTAGTTGATTGGTGAGGTAGCATTCATAAGCATAGTCTTCATATAATCTCACAAGCTGATCTGTATCATTTTCTTCGAAATATTCAATTGCAGTGTAAAACAATTTTGATGCTTCAATATGTGCTCCTACTGAAGCAGCCTGTTTCGCAGCCAAAGGAGCAAATTTTACGACCAGCTTATTTTCACCGGCATTTTTGGCATAGTGTACAATTTTTTCGATCTCTCCTTTTTCTTCGAATGATCTTAGGAAAAAATCAAGAACACTCTTATTCAAAGCAATTCGCTTAAACGGCGAAAGAGATGATTCGATAGTTCTTCTGTATAGTTCATGTTTAAAAAAGATCTTATTGTTTTTAATTACCAGGATCTTATTTTCAAGACAACTTTCGATGGCCTGGTGAAAGGAAGGATCGATCTTATAAAGTCGGGTGAGTTCTAATCCCTCGGGAATTACTGATAAAAATTGCAAAACATTTTTTGTCTCATCTTGCAGCCGGTTATAGAAACTGAGTATTGAGTCCTTCACACTGTCAGGTACCCCAAGGCTATAACTTGCCAGGATTTCATTTACATAAAAAGGATTACCGCCTGAAATGCTGTATACATCTTCGCCGTCGTATCCCTTTTCATCAGCCAACTTCTGAACTGCCTGTTTCGATAATGGCGTCAATAGGAGACGCGTGAAGGTGTCAGGCGCCAGGTCGCTAAACACATTTCGCAATGAGTATTGCTGGTTGATCTCGTCATCACGAAGAGTAAGAATGAATAAACATTTTAACCGGCTTATCCGCCTGGCCAGGAATTTCACAAAATCAAGAGTTGCTTCGTCGGCCCAATGAATATCTTCAAATACAATGACAACGGGCTTCTGTTTTTGAGTTAATTCCTGTACAAATCTTGAGAACAATTCTGATCTTGAGGAAACAGGATGAATTTCATTTATCCAATTCTCATTGATCTGCAGGGCGAGGTCGTACAAAGGCCCAAGAGGTCGTGGTGTGAAAAGAGAATCGCAGGCGCCGGTGTATTGAATACTTTCATCTTCGGTCTTTTTAAGGAATGTTTTGACAAGGGACGTCTTACCGATGCCAGCTTCACCCATAATAAAAAAACAATACCCCTCCCCTGAAGCAGCTTCTCTAAATCCGCTATCGAGTGCAGAAAGAAAATTGTCCCTTTCAATAAGTTCTATGTTATCAAAAATAGAACGCATGATATTCTCAAATGGCCAAAAATCCATAAACGTTTGCTGATAGAAAAAGGTTGTTTTTGTCGACAAAACATTTTGTCCCTGGGAATGGCCAGCAGGAATGGGAACAGGTGTAGATCAATTTGCCATTAATTCTGTCCCCATTTTGTTCAATTTCATTTTTTCGTTCAGGGCAAAGAGATATTCCAATGCTTCCGGAATAGTTTTACTGTAATCAATGCAAAGCGGATTTTTTTCTTCTATCCATTTGTAAAATATGGAAGGAAAACTCTCATCAATGGTCTTAAGACATTTGATTCCCAGTCTTTCCAATGCTGCTGCATTACAAACTTGCTCATATTGTCCCCGGATGGGAATAGAAATAATTTTTTTCCCGAGATGAATGGCTTCAGCCGGAGTTTCAAAACCGCCACCGGTAATGATACCTGTGCAATGTACCAGGCTCTGATTGAACAAGCCTCTGTTAACCGGGAGAAACCGGATATTACCTGATTTTTTTTCTTGCGGTGTGTCCTTTGAGAATATTTGAAAATTGAAATCTTTAAATGGATGAAAGAACTCTTCTAACTGTGGTTCGCAATAGGAAGGGAGATAAACCGTGAGATAGTTTTTGTTAGTGGGTTCAGAATCCAGGATATCTTTTTTAATAACGGGATGAAAGATAAACTCGTCATACTTTTCAAAATGCAGGCCGATGTGGTGAGTTGCTTTTGCATAATTTTTTAACACCCATTCGCCAACAGCACTTTTATTTTCTGGTCTTGGTGTTTTGGTTGATTGAAAACTTCCCTGGTGACCAAATTGAACTGATGGGATTTTTTTCTTTACGCATGCTGCTGCAGTGATGTATTCAAAATCGTTGATCACCAGGTCGTATTTTTCTACGGGCAATTCTTGTATTTCCTTTTTCAGTTTAAAGGGCTGATAACCTTTCATCATTTTCCAGTAGTCCAAACCACCTGTGCAATTATAAAAAAGACTCAATCCATTACTCCGGTATTTTATCGGCGCATCCAAAACCAGGGAACTATTTGCACCGCTTAAGAAAATGTCGACGGTTCCGTAGGATTGAAGATGAGGTAACAATTCCATTGCCCTGCTGATGTGGCCATTACCTGTCGCTTGTACCGCGTAGAAAATTTTCATACTTGTTGCCGGTTTTATAGATATGCCACGGTTGGTTAGACGCTTTCATAATATTGTTGGTATAACCGTGGCATATCTGGTTCATGCTCCCAATGAATGCAGGTAAATCGCGATCTGGTCTGTCATTACATCCGTGACCTGCCTTTTCATTTCTTTAACATTGATCGTTTTCAGCTTTGATTCTTCATATTTATAAATATGCCAGTCATTGTTATAATATTCCAATGAAGTAAGATGCTCCACCCAATCACCAGAATTCAGATATACTACACTTCCTTCTTTGTTACTGATCACTCTTTTTTGAGGTTGATGGATATGTCCGCAGATCACATAATCATATTTTTTTTCGATCGCCAATTCTGCCACCAGGGTTTCGAACTCATCTATCTTAATGATTGACTCGTTCACCTTCTGCATTACTTTCTTTGAAAGAGAAACCTTTTCGCGACCAAAAAATTTCATCAGCCTATTGATAAAACGATTGAATCCCAGCAATACGGCATAACCATTGCTTCCCATCTTAGCCCAAAATTTTGCACTGCCTTTTGTTGTATTATCAAAAACATCGCCGTGAAAGATCCATGTCATTTTATGATCGATCTCGATCACCAGTTTATCGGTGAGTTGAAATTGTCCTAATTGAAGATCGCTGTAGCGGCGAAGCATTTCGTCATGATTGCCGGTAACATAAATTACTCTTGTACCCGAAGTCATCAGGTTCAGTATTTCTTTAATGACCGCAACATGAGTGGACGGGAAATAATGTTTGGTGAATTGCCAGATATCAATGACATCTCCGTTCAGAATTAAGATTTGCGGACCAATGCTTTTTAGATAGGTGACGATTTCCTTTGCACGGCAGCCATAGGTGCCAAGATGAAGGTCAGAGAGTATGGCAACATCAATAGATCGTTTGTTCATAGGTGGGAAAAGTTTTACAAAATTTATTAACAGGTTTAACCGATTTGTTACGCCAGTATTAATTCTTTGTGAGAACAATATGAACAAATCGTTACCAATTTATAACGGACGGCAGGATGTTTAACAACTTTAAACCGGGAAACGCTGCTGAGAATAAATTACTAACGTCTTTCTTCTAACATTAAAATAATGGTTAAGTAACAATGCGGTTACATTGTATCGTTTTCTTTGTCAAACCGCACACAATGAAACACGTTTTTGCTTGCATCATACTGGCAGTATGTTTGCAGGCCGCCCAAAAACCGGCAAGAGAAAAAACGATAATTTCTTCTGTTCCGCCCGTTAAAAATCTCTTTATCATTACCATTGATGGCTTTCGCTGGCAGGAAATATTTACCGGCGCTGATTCTTCATTAATAAATGATGAACAGTACACTCCCGATACTTCCACAATGAAGATGATGTATTGGGCGCCCACGCCGCAGGAAAGAAGAAAAAAACTAATGCCTTTTTTCTGGAACGTACTTGTAAACAAGGGGCAGGTTTATGGTAACCGCTCTTTCAGGAATAAAGTGAATACGTCAAATCTCTATTCTCTTTCTTACCCGGGGTATAATGAAATGTTTACTGGTAATACGGATATCAGCGTCGCTTCAAATGATAAAAAGATAAATCCAAATAAAAATGTTTTGGAGTATTTGAACCAGGAAACGAATTATAAGGGAAACGTTGTGGCCTTTACATCATGGAATGTGTTCCCGTTTATCTTGAATAAAGATAGAAGCGGAATAAAAATGAACAGTGGCTATCAGAATTTGGAAGAGGATAATAGGGAGCAGAGCCTGGTAAACAAAGTAGAACATGAGGCCGTTTATAATAAAACGGAAACAAGACAAGACCAGTTAACATTCATAACTGCCAGAGAATACATTGGCAAGTTTCAGCCTCCCATAGTTTATTTAGGGTTTGGGGAAACAGATGAAATGGCACACCGCGGCAGGTATGATCTTTACCTGGAAAAGGCCGCAGCGATCGATAAGATGATCGGCGAGCTTTGGCATTGGGTGCAATCAAATCCCCGGTATAAAGACAATACGACATTCATTATTACTACCGATCACGGGCGGGGAAGGTCTTCTTCCAAATGGGCAGATCATGGTTTGTTTGTAAATGGATCATCACAAACATGGTTAGTTCTCATTGGTCCAAATATTACGCCTCTTGGGGAAATGAAAAATGAAGAGCAGCTCTATCAGAAACAAATAGCTCAAACCATTGCAAATCTCGTTGGAGAAAATTTCAAGTCTAATAAGGCTATTGCTCCGGCCGTCGCGTTGAAATAGTTTTTACAGTTTTTTTATCAGGTCTGCATTTAATTCCTTAAAGGACTGAATTACCCTATCTGCATCTTTCAGATTTTGATGGCCGGAGCTGGGATTCAAAAACCCAATACATTTCATACCGGCGGCCTTTGCCGCAGCAACTCCATTTTTTGAATCCTCTATAACGATACATTCTTTTGGTTCAGATCCTGCAAGTTGGGCCGATCTCAGGAATATTTCAGGATGAGGTTTGGAATGCGCAAGCTCTGAGCCGCTGACCTTTGCTATAAAAAGATCCGAAAGTTTAAATTTTTTAAGGATGATATCGATGATCTCCATTCGTGATGATGAAGCAAGGATCAATTTAAAATTGTTCTCATGAAGACCGTTTATTAATTCCATGACCCCATCGATGGGTTGAAGGTCATTTGCATTGACCAGGTAATCCATGTAAAGATTGTATTCTTTTCTCATTAGCTTCCCGGGATCACCAGGTATGCCATGTTTCTTAATGATCGCGTCCCACATGTTTTGAGATGAAGTTCCTACGTACGTACTATGTTCTTCAAAGGACACGGCAATATTTAATTCTTCGAACATTTCTTTGTCGATCTTAAAGTAGACAGGTTCACTGTCTATAATCACTCCATCCATATCAAAAATCACTGTTTGGATCATGGTGATTTAAAGCCAGTTTATCTCTTAATGGTATTTGCCAGCGAGAAATTACACAACAATTATTACATTTATTTCTATGAAACCCATACATACACCTCGTTTTTTTGCCTTCATTGTTCTGCAAAATTTTGCCACCATTGCAATTTGTCAAAATGTAAACGACCTGAAGTTAAAAGATTTTCATCCTGTTTCAATTTATAAAACACCCCAAACGAAGATAGAAAAGGCCAAATATCCCGTGATCGATTTTCACTCACATGATTATCCCAAAACGCAGGAGCAAATTGATGAGTGGGTGAGAATAATGGATGAAGTGGGTATTGCAAGATCAACTATCCTTTCATACTCTACAGGTGCAAAGTTTGATTCTGTGGTTGAAAAATATCAACGTTACAAGGACCGTTTTGAAATTTGGTGTGGGTTTGACTACACTGGGTATGATAAACCCGGCTGGCAAAAACATGCTGTGGAAGAATTAGAAAGATGTTACCGGAAAGGTGCAAGAGGAGTGGGAGAACTTGGGGACAAAGGTTTGGGTGAATTTTATTCAAAACCCACAGCAGGATGGGGCCTGCACATTGATGACCCTCAAATGAAACCTCTGCTAGATAAATGTGCTGAGTTGCACATGCCGGTAAGTATACATGTTGCCGAAGATGCCTGGATGTACGAGAAGGCAGATTCCACGAATGATGGATTGATGAATGCCGCAACATGGAAGGTAGATATGAGTAAGAAAGGAATTCTTGATCATGACCAGCTTGTAGCGACACTGGAAAATGCAGTAAAGAATAATCCTAAAACTATTTTCATTGCATGTCATCTTGCAAACTGTTGTTCGGATCTAAGCAAACTTGCAAGAATGTTTGATGCATATCCAAATCTTTATGCTGATATAGCGGCACGTTATGGTGAGATCGCTCCCATTCCGAGGTATGTGCATGATTTTATGGAAAAATATTCTTCACGGATAGTATATGGCACCGATATGGGTATTTCAAAAAAGATGTACAGAACAACATTTCACATTCTTGAAACGGCTGATGAACATTTTTATGAACAGGATCTTTTTAATTATCACTGGCCTTTGTATGGCCTTTCGCTAAGCGATGAAACCCTGAAAAAAATTTATAGTGAAAATGGAAAAAAGATCTCAGAGTATCAGCGAAAATTATAGGGAATTAGCTAGAAAGCTGTCTCAAAGGGTCAATTAGCCGGAAAAACGGGAAGACCGAAAGATAAGAGCCATTGCATATCAATAGTTAACGTCTTCGCGCCTTCCCGGCTATTGTATAAAAGCTTCTTTGAGAATGCCTCTAGCTTAAAGTTTTGGGAGCAGAAAATTATTTAAAACACTTTTTTCTGCAACCATTTTTTCAACTTCTTCACTTTTTCGCGGTGCATATTTTGATAATAATTCGTAGCCATCCTTTGTAATGAGAATATCATCTTCAATTCTTACAGCGATACCCCACCATTTTTTATCACAATTGCTATTTGGTGAAATATAAATGCCCGGCTCAACTGTGATGGCCATATTCGCCATCAGTTTTTTATACTCTCCTTTGTCGTGTACGTCAAGGCCGATGAAATGAGAGCAGCCATGAGGATAATAAGTACGAGCTTCTTTTTTATTTTTTATAATACCAAGTTTCAATAACCCATCCGCTACCACTTCCTCTGATCTTTTCTCTATTGTATCAAATGTTGATCCTTCTTTACAAAGTTTGAAAACTTCTTCCTGGGCTTTGTAAACAAGATCATAAATTGTTTTTTGTTCGGTTGTAAATTTTCCGGTAGATGGAACCGTGCGGGTAACGTCGGCCGAATAACCGTGATACTCTGAGGCAACATCCATTAACACCATTTCACTTCCAAAATTTGTATTTGTGTTCTCTTCATAGTGCAATATGCATCCATTATTACCGGCACCAACGATTGGTGGGTATCCTTCTTCTTCAGCACCGTATTTTTTATGAACAAATTCAAAGATCGCCTGCAGTTCCCTTTCCGACATTCCTGGTTGGATGGCTCTCATCACTTCTGCATGAGCAACGCTGCTTATATCAACCGATTTTCTCAACAGTTTTAGTTCTTCCGGAGTTTTTATTTGCCTCAGCCACCCTACATACTGGTTATATAAAACGACATTGATCTTCTTTGTCTTCATTTTTTCTTTTGCTTTATCCAGACCCGCCTGGTCTTTTATATCAATTACATCCTGGACAGTTAATTGATCTCCCACGGTGTATTGGCCCGATAATGATCCGTTGGCGATCATCTTTTTCAATCCATCAGTGAAATAATTTAGATTCCTCATGTTGCCATATTGTACAATATAACTGAGCGAATTTTCCACTTCCTGGCTATAGGTCTTCGGAATACCGGCTTTTAGCTTGAATTGTTCAGTAAGATCATAGAGGTCTGCAGAGTCTGAAGGATCATTGTCCGAAAAGGGCAAAGCTTCTACAAGGATTTTATCAAACTTTGAAAAATCAATAGGGAAATTCCTAAATTGATCTCCTTCAAAAACCATATCAAAGCCAAGTTCAGATTTTACTTTGGCGACTCCCATTCTTCTTCCGGTCCATTGTTCCATCAAAGGATCTTTTTTCTGGATAAAAAACACTTCATTATATTTTTTGTCGTCAGTAGTTACTTGCTGATCCTTGAATATGAACAATACTGAGCGTGGTTCATTGTATCCTGAAAAGTAATAGAGATCAGGGTTTTGATGATAAGGATAATTTACATCATTTGAAAAGAGTCTTTCAGGGTAAGCAAAGATCACCGCCACAGAATTTGGCGGCATCATTTGCCGTAGTGCCTCTCTTCTGCCTGAGTGGAATCCTTTGGTTAAATGATCAGAAGGTAAATTTTCCGCATCCTGTGAAAAGCAATACGAGAATATGAATAGACCGCATTGCAATAAAATTGACTTTCGCATTAGATGAGTTTAAGATGGGGTTAATTTTTAACGTTAATAACAATGGAACAAAAATAGTTAAATGGTAATAACGCTTGCAAGAATGAAAGTAACGAGTGTTAAGATGATTGTATCTTGTCGCCACTGAATACACAGAAACACTGAATTTTTTATTGATTTTTCTCTGTGAAAAATTTATGCGCATTATTACGGTTAACATGACACTAGCTGCGCAAATGATATGCTTTTGGCTTTGTAAATGCCCGTAAACCCGCATGGGAAAGTGTGGCCCCGAATCCTGAATGGTTTCTTCCGCTCCACGGCAATGCGGCACTCACGCGATCGCAGCAATTCCAGTAACCAGTGCCTGCATTTATTTGCTGTAAAATATTTTCTGCTCTTTTTTGATCAGCGCTATAGACTGCAGCAGTCAAACCGTACTG
>Ga0157375_10001854_pt1 | contig 18176 bp, 13 predicted proteins | sample M35metaG_FD_115311 | JGI IMG/M metagenome (GOLD analysis project Ga0157375, IMG submission 115311) | Miscanthus rhizosphere microbial communities from Kellogg Biological Station, Michigan, USA - M3-5 metaG | ecosystem: Host-associated > Plants > Roots > Rhizosphere > Soil | place: USA: Michigan... | reverse complement strand
TGGCGGCAGGTCTGCTACGTGCCGCAACGGCTGCTCGTCTGGATCCGTGCCGTCGATTGCGCAGGCGAGCAGCGCGCGGCCGAAATCCGACCCCGGATTTGACACTGCCTGCCTCCTGAAACGCCGACGTAAATGAATTGTTCCCCACTTGATCGTTTCGACACTGTCGCGCCAGCCCCGAACATGATTGACTTAGCGCGGTCGCAGCTTCTGTGTACGTGTATTTGCACCCGCAGGATCGACGTTGCGATCGCGGTTCCTGCGAGGGTTGTAGGTCGGGTCAAGTTCCGACGACTCCACGAAGGTATGGCGGTCGGAACGGGCCCGGTACACCGGAAGTCGGTGGACCGCTCCCGGTAAGAAGAGAAGGAAAGTACGAGAGATGCCACAGGGAACTGTGAAGTGGTTCAACGCGGAGAAGGGCTTCGGCTTTATCGCTCCCGAGGACGGCTCCGCCGATGTGTTTGTCCACTACACGGAAATTCAGGGGAGCGGCTTCCGCACCCTTGAGGAGAACCAGAAGGTCGAGTTCGAGGTCGGACAGAGCCCCAAGGGCCCCCAGGCCACGGGCGTTCGCGCCGTCTGAGCAAGCGAACCTGAATAACCCCCCGCGTCATTCCTCATCGGACGGCGCGGGGTGTTCTCGTTTCGGGGCCCCTGCGGCCAGGCGACACATTTGTCCGGCACCGCTGGCCTACTGTCGATTACGTGAGCCAGCTGTCGTTCTTCTCGGCAGAGTCCGTGCCGCCCGCGGTCGCCGACCTGACCGGGATCCTCGCCGCACCCGGCCAGGTGGTGATGGTTGGGTTGGGGAACGACCAAGCCGCGCGACTATCTGTCGTCGTCGATCGGCTGTGGCGCGCCGAGGCCCTCGCGGAGATGATCGACGAGGCCGGACTGCAGCCAGAGATCGCCCGCACCGACGAGAACACTCCGCTGGTGCGTACCACGGCTGACCCGCGGCTGTTGGCCATCGCGCGCGACTGGACCCGTGGGGCCGTCAAGACCGTGCCGCCGCTGTGGCTGCCCGGGCCCCGCGAGTTGCGGGCCTGGACGCTGGCGGCGGGCACCCCCGAGGCCGACCGGTACTTGCTCGGCCTGGACCCCCACGCCCCGGACACGCATGCGGCGCTGGCGTCGGCGATGATGCGGGTGGGGATAGCCCCGACGTTGATCGGCACCAGAGGCACGCACCCGGCGCTCCGGATCAGCGGGCGACGACGGCTATCGCGCCTGGTAGAGAACGTGGGGGAACCCCCAGGCAACGTCGAAGCGTTTGAGCAATGGCCCCGCATCTGATGGGCTGCGACGGGGGGGTTAGTTTGCGTCGGTGGGCTCGGGGTGCGAAATTGTCAGTTGCCAGGGGGTCCGGATCAAGCGCCGAGGCGTAGATACGGCGTTCGGTGGCAACAGGAGAAGTGGAGCGTAGGCAGAGGTGGCTGACGGGGACCGCGGCAGCGGCCGCAACGGAAGCGTGCGGCGGCTCGTCATTGTCGAGTCGCCCACGAAGGCACGCAAAATAGCTAGCTACCTGGGCTCCAACTACATCGTCGAGTCCTCCCGGGGACACATCCGCGACCTGCCCCGGGCCGCCGCGGACGTGCCCGCCAAGTACAAGTCCGAGCCGTGGGCGCGCCTCGGCGTCAATGTCGATGCCGACTTCGAACCGCTCTACATCATCAGCCCCGACAAGAAGAACACCGTCGCCGAGCTGAAGGACCTGCTCAAGGACGTCGACGAGCTGTATCTGGCGACAGACGGCGACCGCGAGGGCGAGGCCATCGCCTGGCACCTGCTGGAGACCCTCAAGCCGCGCGTCCCAGTCAAGCGGATGGTGTTCCACGAGATCACCGAGCCTGCCATCCGGGCCGCCGCTGAGGACCCGCGCGACCTGGACAACGATCTGGTGGACGCGCAGGAGACCCGCCGCATCCTGGACCGGCTCTACGGCTACGAGGTCAGCCCCGTGCTGTGGAAGAAGGTCGCGCCGAAGCTGTCCGCCGGACGCGTGCAGTCGGTCGCGACCCGCATCATCGTGTCGCGCGAGCGCGAGCGGATGGCGTTCCGCAGCGCCGGCTACTGGGACGTCACCGCCGAGCTCGACGCCAGCGTCTCCGACGCGCAGGCGCAGCCGCCGACGTTCACGGCCAAGCTGAACTCGGTTGACGGGCGGCGGGTGGCCACCGGGCGTGATTTCGACTCGCTGGGCGGGCTCCGCAAGCCCGACGAGGTGCTGGTGCTCGACGAGGCCGGCGCGGGCGCGCTGGCGACCGCGCTGCGTGGCGCGCGGCTCACGGTGTCATCGGTCGAGCAGAAGCCCTACACGCGCAGGCCGTACGCACCGTTCATGACCTCGACCCTGCAGCAGGAGGCCGGGCGCAAGTTGAGGTTTTCCTCCGAGCGCACGATGAGCATCGCGCAGCGGCTCTACGAGAACGGCTACATCACTTATATGCGTACCGACTCGACGACGCTGTCGCAGTCGGCGGTCAATGCCGCGCGCAACCAGGCCCGCCAGCTTTACGGCGAGGAATACCTGCACCCATCGCCACGGCAGTACACCCGCAAGGTCAAGAACGCCCAAGAGGCGCACGAGGCCATCCGCCCAGCCGGAGATGTGTTCCAGACGCCGGGTCAGCTGCACAGTGCCCTGGACACCGACGAGTTCCGGCTCTACGAACTGATCTGGCAGCGCACGGTGGCCTCGCAGATGGCCGACGCGCGCGGCACCACGCTGTCGCTTCGCATCTCCGGCGCCGCACGCACAGGCCAGCAGGTGGTGTTCAGCGCTAGCGGGCGCACCATCACGTTCCCGGGCTTCCTGAAGGCGTACGTCGAGAGCATCGACGACCTGGCTGGCGGTGAGGCCGACGACGCCGAGAGCCGGCTACCGCAACTCCAACAGGGCCAGCGCGTCGACGCCAAGGAGCTGACCGCCGACGGGCACACCACCACGCCTCCTGCTCGCTACACCGAGGCGTCGCTGATCAAGGCGCTGGAAGATCTCGGCATCGGCAGGCCGTCGACCTACTCGTCGATCATCAAGACGATTCAGGACCGCGGCTATGTCCACAAGAAGGGCAGCGCGCTCGTGCCGTCCTGGGTGGCCTTCGCGGTTACGGGCTTGCTGGAGCAGCACTTCGGTCGGCTCGTCGACTATGGCTTCACTGCGGCCATGGAGGACGAGCTCGACGAGATCGCGGCTGGCAACGAGCGACGCACCAACTGGCTCAACAACTTCTACTTCGGCGGCGAGCACGGCGTGCCGGACTCGATCGCCCGATCGGGTGGGTTGAAGAAGCTTGTCGGTGTGAACCTCGAGGGCATCGATGCTCGAGAAGTCAACTCCATCAAGCTCTTTGACGACGAAGAGGGCCGCCCAATCTACGTACGGGTGGGTAAGAACGGTCCATACCTGGAGCGCATGATCGTCGGCGATGACGGCGAGCCCAAGCCGCAGCGGGCCAACCTCAACGACTCGCTCACCCCTGACGAGTTAACGCTGGAGCTGGCCGAAAAGCTGTTCTCCACACCGCAAGAGGGGCGGTCGCTGGGTGTCGACCCGGAGACCGGCCACGAGATCGTCGCCAAGGACGGCCGCTACGGCCCGTACGTCACAGAAGTGTTGCCTGAGCCGGAGTCCGATGACGACGACGGGGCGGGCAGTGGTGCCAAGAAGGGTAAGAAGCCGACGGGTCCCAAGCCGCGCACCGGCTCGCTGCTGCGGTCGATGACCCTGGACACCGTCACCCTGGACGATTCGCTGCGACTGCTATCGCTGCCGCGGGTTGTCGGCGTCGATCTCAACACGGGCGAAGAGATCACCGCCCAGAACGGCCGCTACGGCCCATATCTCAAGCGTGGCAGCGACTCTCGCTCGTTGGCGACCGAGGAGCAGATGTTCGACATCACGCTGGACGAGGCGCTGAAGATCTACTCGGAGCCGAAACGCCGTGCCGGGCAACGCGCGTCGACGCCGCCGCTTCGTGAGCTCGGCAACGATCCGGCGTCCGGCAAGCCGATGGTGATCAAGGACGGCCGGTTCGGGCCGTACGTCACGGACGGTGAGACCAACGCCAGCCTGCGCAAGGGCGACGACGTGTTGTCGATCACCGACGAGCGCGCCGCCGAGTTGCTGGCCGATCGTCGGGCCCGCGGTCCCGCGAAGCGGACGACGAAGGCGGCCGCCAAGAAGAAGGCGCCTGCCAAGAAGGCCGCGAAGAAGAGCTAGCGCACGTCGCTCGGGACGTCGTCGATCTCGTCGGCCTCACTGACGTCGGAGGGCGACACCAGGTTCAACGGTCGGGCCAGCTGGGTGGGCGCGGTGCGGCCGCGCAGTTCCACGATCTCGCCGACGTCCCAGCACAGCGCCTCCGCGTCGAGCGCGCCGCTGACCGCGATGGCCGATGCCAGCACGTGACCGGGTTCCAGTTTCGCCAGCTCGGTAAGGCGGGCGGCTTCGTTGACCGGGTCACCGATGACGGTGTACTCGAATCGGGCTTGCGCGCCGATGTGCCCTGCGATGGCCCGGCCGGCGGAGACGCCGATCCCGAATTCCGTCTCGCCGAGGACGCTGATCAGGTCGTCGTGCAGCTCACGAGACGCGGCCAGCGCGGCACCGCAGGCGTCGGGGTGCTCGATCGGCGCGCCGAAGATGCACAACGCCGCGTCACCCTGGAACTTGTTGACGAACCCGCCGTGACGGTTGACGGTGTCGACGACAACGCGGAAGAACTCGTTGAGCAGGCTGACGACGTCGGCGGCGGGGATGGTCTCCGCGAGTTGTGTCGACCCCACCAGATCGACGAAAAGCACTGCGACGTCGCGCTCCTGGCCGCCGAGTTCGGTGCCGCGCTCCAAGGCGCGGCGGGCCACGTCCTCACCGACGTAGCGGCCGAACAAGTCACGCAGCCGTTGCCGCTCGGCGAGTTCGCGCACCATGTCGTTGAATCCGGCCTGCAGCAAACCCAATTCGCTGGCGTCGTAGATTTGCATGTGCGCGTTGTAGTTACCCCGCTGCACTTCGCCAAGGGCCCAGCGCAATTGGCGCAGAGGGTCAGCGATCGACATCGCGACCAGCACGGTGCCGAACAGGCCGATCACCAGTGCGGTGACGGCCAGCAGCAGGATCGGTGTGGTGAGACGGTCGGCGGGCGCGGTGAGAATCTCGACCTTGCTGGCCACCACCGCCAGCACGATCGCCAGGATCGGCACGGCGGTGGACAGTACCCAGGTCAGCACCTGCCGCTGAATCACGCCCGGCGCCTTGAAGTTCTCCGGCACCCCGCCGCGCAAGGCGGCGACCGCCACCGGCCGCAGCACCCGTTCGGACTGCAGATAGCCGATGATCGCCGTTGCGGTCGCACCGAGCGCGGTGGCGACCGCAACGACCGGCGCGGACTTGCTGGCGACAGGCCAGCTGGCGACGATGAAGACGATGGAGCCCAGCAGCCAGTTCGTGACGTTGATCACCGAGCGGTAGAACGGCATCTTCAGAGCGCGGGTGCGGGCCATTTCGGTGGCGGTCGGGTCGGTCTCGCCCAGCAGCGTGTCGCGTCTTTGCCAGCGCATCACCGGGATGAGCATGCGCAGGGTCAGGTAAGAGCCGATGGTGAACGACAGGAACAGATAGCCGAGGAAGATCGCCAAGTTGAAGGTGGGCAGGTCCTGGAGCTGGATGCGGTCCTCGGGTGGTAGCCCGAACCGGAGAAAGCCGAGCACGAGCAGCGCGCCGATGATGTCGGCCTGCAGCATGCCCAGCGTGAACACCGGCCACGGCGTGCGCGCCACCCAGCGGACGAATGCGCTGATTCGCCCGATAGGAATGGCCTCGGTGGTCACGGGTCAACCGTATCGGGCCGGGCGGACGGAAAAGGGCGCTGTGGGACGGACGTGTCGGTTCGCAGCATTACTGTTATCTCGATGGCAACTGTGTTCTCGCGTCTAGTGGGTCAAGACGCCGTGGAAGCGGAATTGGTTGCAGCGGCGCAGGCCGCACGCGGTGATTCGGCTCACACCCGCGCTGCGACAGGGACTATGACACACGCGTGGCTCATCACCGGGCCGCCGGGATCGGGCCGCTCGATCGCGGCGCTGTGCTTCGCTGCTGCGCTGCAGTGCACCTCCGACGGCGTCCCCGGCTGCGGTGAATGCCGGGCCTGCACGACGACGATGGCGGGCACTCACGCCGATGTGCGCCGGATCGTCCCGGAGGGGTTGTCGATCGGCGTGGACGAGATGCGCAACATCGTGCAGATCGCATCGCGACGGCCGGGGACCGGGCGGTGGCAGATCGTGGTGATCGAGGACGCCGACCGGCTGACCGAAGGAGCGGCGAATGCGCTGCTCAAGGTGGTCGAGGAGCCGCCGCCATCGACGGTGTTCCTGCTCTGCGCGCCGTCAGTGGACCCGGAGGACATCGCGATCACACTGCGCTCGCGGTGTCGGCATGTGGCGCTGGTCACGCCGCAGGTGGATGCGATCGCCCAGGTGCTGATCGAGACAGATGCGTTGCCGGAGGAGGACGCTCGGTGGGCCGCCTCGGTCAGCGGCGGTCACGTCGGCCGGGCGCGGCGGCTGGCGACCGACGAGCGGGCGCGGGAGCGACGGCAGCGCGCACTCGGCCTGGCGCGCGACGCGGCGACGCCATCGCGGGCGTACGCCGCGGCCGAGGAATTGGTGGCGATGGCCGAGGCCGAGGCGCGGGCGTTGACAGAAGACCGCAACGAGGCGGAGACCGAGGAGTTGCGTACGGCGTTGGGTGCGGGTGGCACCGGCAAGGGCACGGCAGGAGCGCTGCGCGGCGCGACGGGTGCGATCAAAGACCTTGAGCGACGGCAGAAGTCGCGCCAGACGCGGGCGTCGCGTGACGCGCTGGATCGGGCATTGATCGATCTGGCGACATATTTCCGCGACGCGCTGCTGGTGTCATCCGGGGCAGGGGCGATCCAGGCCAACCACCCGGATATGACGGATCGGGTGGCGGCGATGGCCGCGCACGCGTCGCCGGAAAAGCTGCTGCGCTGCATCGAGGCGGTGCTGGAGTGCCGCGAGGCGCTGGCGGTGAACGTGAAGCCGAAGTTCGCGGTGGATGCGATGGTCGCCACGGTCGGGCGGGCGCTCCGGAACTGACTTGGGCTGCCGGTGGGGCCTGTCGTAGACTCGTCCCGCCCGGCAGAGCACTTGGCTCCTCGCGCAAGCGCTCGTCGGCCCGGGTGCGCCACCTTAGCTCAGTCGGTAGAGCGATTCACTCGTAATGAATAGGTCGGGGGTTCGATTCCCCCAGGTGGCTCCATGTGATGAGTCGCGTCATGGGTTACACCTGAGTCGGCGTCATCGGTTACAGATCGCCCCGGCCATCGGCCGGGGTGTTTTTGTTGGTTGTGCCAGTAGTTGCGGTTGGGGTCGATGGTGTGGCTCCCGACCAGAACTTGATTCGGGCCGAGGGGGTGCCCATTTGGGCAGCGCGTCGGCGGGCGGGTGATCCACTTGCCGTCCGTCGTCTGCACCAGCTCATCCAGCACAACTACAAGCCTTTGCCGCGGCCTGCTCGGGCGAGTATGGCTAATTCTGCGGGCGTCGCTAGATCCCCACGAGTGGGTGTCAGAACCCCCTGGGCCGGACTGCCTTCAGGGTGGGGTGGGCCATCGGAGCCGGGATCTTGGTCGGTTCTGCCGTTGTCGTCGCCGCCGATTGAGTCACGGTTTGCGCAACAGTTTGTGACATACTTTCCATGGAGGTGCCAGTACGTTCTTGGGCTAACGCGATGGCCAATACGCCGGTGACGACGATGGCGCTGGCGGCTATCACCGCGGATGGCAACTTGACACTTTGGTACCGGTTTGGTTCCACTGGGCCCTCCCATTCGGCGCGCTGCGCCGCCCCTGATGGACGTTGCTTGAACGTGTTTGGCAAACAACGATACATCCGGCTGTGGATTAGGCGGAGCGATCGACTGGTCTCACAGCTAATTGGCAACCGATCGCACAGTTACTTCGCAGACGGCCCCCCACCCAAGCAAAGGATGGCGGGCCGAACGTGTACATGCCTTCAGACAGGCGGGGCAGTCAGGCGTCTCGCTGCATAACTTTTAGCCGCGCCACGGTGCTCAGGTCACGAGTGGCTGTGTGAATGTCTCATCTGAATCACTCACCTGCGTGGTACTCGGTACTAGTCAGGTCAGTTGGTTCCGTGAACGAGTCAATGGCCAGCGCTGCGAGCGCCGAGGTTGGTCGACCTGACGGAACGACGCTATTTCGGAGAGCGAGGAACGATGGCTTGCCCTTCATGCGGTGGCAGTTGCTACAGGACGTGCCCGGAGCTGCGGCGGCAACGGCTACCACTATGGGAACAGCGGCAAACGCGATCAGGCGTGCGTCACATGCAATACCTGCGGCAGAGTCCCTGCCAAAACCATAGGCCCTGATCGCCGCCGGTGATCTGACCGTGGAAGTCCGGACCAATAGATCGGACGTCAAACATTGTGAGACGGTTCCCGGTCCGCCCGTCCGTAGTACGTCCGCACGAGCCTCCACTTTCCTGATGCAGACGCCCGCAATTAGCGCCGGATTGCTGCGCACGCGAGCGGACGCCTCGGCACGGAATAGGTTGCAGCACAACACGATTACGACCATCACGGACGCACGAGTGTCGGGCGGCTAAGAGAATAGGTCGGGAGTTCGATTCCCCCAGGTGGCTCCATCTGTGGCGATCACGAATCTGGGGCGAGCATCTCCCGCGCGATCCGACATGCGGTGTTGGCGGCAGGGAAGCCGGCGTAGCCGCTGGCGTGGTAGATGATTTCGGCGATCTCGTCCTCCGTCAGCCCGTTGTTGCGGGCGATCTGCACGTGAAACTTGAGCTCGTCGGTGGCGCGCAGCGCATTGAGGATGCCGAGCGTGACAAGGCTGCGGTCGCGACGGCTCAACCCGTCGCGGCCCCAGAGTCGGCCGAATACGTTGTCGATGCCGATCTCGAGCAGCTCGTCGCCGAACTTGCCGTCGCGCAAGTTGTCGTCTGGCACTGCACCCGGCAGCAGCTCGCGGAAGACTTGAAGACCTTGTTCACGCACATCTGTCATGTACCCAGATTGGCACGCGCGTCCGGTCAACCTCACTGGGCTTTTGCGGGCCAACCTGGCACCGCTTCGCCGTGTGGTGGAGGTTGGTTTTTGAAACCGGTCATCAGAGCGAGGCGTTCGGCCTTCGGCGTCGGCATGGCAGCTTCGCACCGTTGCTTGAGGTCGGGAGGCGGAAAGTCGGCCGACTTGCGGTCATTCGAAGGACCCCAATACGACGAACTCGCACCGGTGAAGAACCAGTTTCCGAACACATCCTGATCGGGTGCGGGCGCAGGTCCACGTTGGGGAGCCGTGACGGGTGCGGGCGGGTTTGGACCTAGGCGAGGATCGTGCTGAGTGAGTTCGATTTGGTACGGGAACACGCCGTTGTCACCATCACGATACGGTTGCGCAGTGTCTTCGTTGTCGCCAATAGAGACGAACTTGCCTGGCCTAGCGGTGCTTTCGACGAAGTGGGCATATACGCCGCTGCATACGATGGCACGGTAGCCGTCGCCAAGGGGCGTTAGCTCCAGGAAGTGAAGTTCCTGGAATCCGAAATGAGGCCGAGCATCCTTTGTGGTCTTGGTATATCCGCTACCTAGTGGTCGTATGTGCACGAGTTGCCACAGGAAGTCGCCCTCCGGTTTCTGGTTTTCGGGCGTGACTCTGTGGAATCCTGGGAAAACGTTGTCGGGGTTCAGCGTTAACGATGCGGTGTCGTACGCCTCCATGTAGGCACGAACGGCCATGGCGGGGCCGGTGGTGACGTCAATCCCCGGTTCGGCGCTCCAGTGGAATCGGAAGTCGTTGAGTAGCGGCGGCCAATTCGGATTCAGCTGTGCGGGCGAGGTTTCTGTCGTCGGCGGCGATTCGGTCGTCTGTGTTTGGCAGGCACTGATACCTGCCGTCGCCGCGATCACCGCAACGATCGATGAGATATTGCGCATCATGGCGTTGGAGGTGTCGCGTTGATGATCGCTTGTGTGTAAGTGTTCCAATAGTTCTGGGTCATGTCATTGATCACGCCAGGACGGCCAACGGAACCCAGATAGTTGTTGATGTCGTTCTGAAAATTCCCGTATGCCGGTCCTCCATCCTGCGACGGGATCATGAAGTGACCGTTGGAATCAAGATGGCTGCGAACTACTTCGAGAAAGTGTGGGTCACCTGCGCCTGTCTGAGCGAGCGTCTCCGCCATGTGCAGTTGCACGGGGAACATATCGCGACCGGCTACGTTCTGAACTCCCGGCATCACTGGTTCCGAACCGACGATGAAATCCTTCATGAGCCCGCCCATCCCGCCGACGGTAGAACCGCCCGGGAATTCGCCGACAACGTCCTTTCCGAGGTCGAACAACTTGGAACGCAATTCGTACGACTGCTTCTGGGCCTGGAACTGGTCATGAGTTGCATCGAAGCGCTCATCGTATGCACCCAAATCCATTGCGGCTTGCAGCTTACCGGCCGACTTCATCGCAAAGTTGTCCTCGCCGGGGGTGGTGTCCGCGACCGAATGCGAACCGATATCCAGATACTTGTTGATATGACCTTGTGAGCTCTCACTCAGTATTTGACTGGCTGTCTGGGGAGCGTTTGGATCCAGCGCTGCACCGAGCGGCGGATGATCGGAATACAGGACGCTCATCAGATGACGCGTGTTCGCCGGTTCCACCGAGGTGTCGAGGTCGAGCGGGGCAAACAATCCGTTGCTGTCACCGGTGTTCTTACCGACCATGTCGTCCATGTACGGCGACAAGGCTCGCGCCCAGTCACGCATTAGTTCCGGATTCACCTGGCCGAGCGATTGACCTTGTGCATCAGGAAGATTCAACAACTGGTTTGAGTGGCTGCTGGTGTAATCCGCCAGTGCATGCGCGGTGTCGGCAGCCCGCCCGGTCGAGTCGTGAGCCGCGGATTCACCTACCCAATCGAACAGACCACCGGCCGCCAGCCCGTCATCCTGCCATTGGTGTTGCGTGAGGTTGTTCAGGAACTTTTCCCCACCCGATCCAGTCGCCGCATCGTGGATCACCATGTCGTCGGCATTGACCGCGTTGAACATGTTCTGCAATGTCGGGTCAACCAATTGGTGATACCAGCGTGGACGATCGGACATCGGATCGGTTCCTGGCACCGGCCAGCCATTTGATTGTTCGAGCAACTGCTGGCTCTTGTCGAAGAGGCCGGAATCCAGCGCGCTGCCAACCTGGAGATCCCGGTTGCCACGCTGAATGATGTCCGCCAGATCGTTGAGGCCGCTCGTCGGTTGCGACGCCGTGGTGATTTCAGGCAGGCCGATGGAGCCGTCTTCGTGATGAACCGGTTCGCCGATACCCAGTGGCGTCAGGACCGGTCCGTCGAGCACCTTCTGGATGCCATCAGGTAGCGCGTACTTTCCACCACCCGACGGGTTGGTGATGGACGGCGGCTGAGTATCCGGCAGCCCAGTCTTGACGTTCGGGTTCGATGCGAGTTGGAACACGTCTGCGGCTCGGCTGCCATCTGGGCCGGCCTGGTCCATGATGGCTTTGATCTCGGCTGGCGTCTTGTCGCCAAACGCGCGCGAGAAGCCCTGCAGGTATGACATCCGCTCAGGCGGAAGCGTGAGATTCCCGTTGTGCAGGGCAGTCTGTTGTTCGGCGGTCAGCGTCGTATTCGCGACTAGTCGCTCGTGCTGCTCGGGCGTCAGCTGCCCGTTTTGCAGAGCCTCGGAATCTTCCTTACCGACCTCGTCCGCCGATTTCTTCTTGCCTTCTTCGTCGCTGCCGCCGTCGACTAACTGTGGTCCGTCCTTGATGCCGAACTTTTGGTTCCCCAGCGCCTGGTATTCGTCGCCGAGGCCGCGGATCTTGGCGCCGATGGAGTTCAGCTCGCCGTTGGACCGGTGGATGATCTCCTGGACCTGACCGATCCCCTTCTGCACGATCGCGAGCCGCATCTGCTCGCCGGCCTGGCCTTGCGGAGAGCTCGCAGCGGCGTCCACCACCCACTTACGCACCGAATCGAGGTCGCGCCGCCCCGCCGTGACGACCTCCGCCGACTGGTCCACGTGAGCGCTCAGCCGCTGGTCCAGCCCGGCGAGCTGACCGATGACCCGACCGTGTTCGGTGTTGGCCGCGCCGTAGGCGTTGGCTGCGCCGCCCGTCCACCGCGACCCGGGCGCCGCCGACTCGACAGTGGATTGCGCCTGGCGCAGGGTGGCGCTGTTGTCGTATTGCGCGCCGGACTGTGGGGTGCCCTCACCGAATGTCTGCCGCGCGTTCGACCACGTCGCCAAGAACGCATTGAGCACACTCACTCGCCCATTATCCCAACCCTCGGACTACCTGGGCGCCACGAATCCGACGGGCCCCGCCGCGAGGCATACCGACAGCGCCGCCGTGTTCGCTCGCACGTTGATCGCATCACCAGCTCCCGGCAGGCGCACGAAGACTCGGTTGAGCCCGGGGTGCACCGGCACCTTAGTCTCCGTGCCCTCCGAAAGCGACATCGTCATCGAGCCATCGCTGTTGGCGAGGTAATTGATCTCCGCTGTCCAGTCCGCAGGCAGCAGCGGGCCATCCAGCCGCATCGTCACCGGGAAGTCCGGCTGCACCAGGTAGCCGCAGTTCGGCGCCGGCCCGGGAACGATCGACCGGACCCAGGTGACCTTTGCGTCAACCAAGCGACCACTCACGTCGAGCATGCGCAAATCGGTTGTTGCACCGGCGAACTCCGGCCGGTCGCGCAGCAGCGCGAACATGTGGCTGGCCAGATTCTCCGGTCCGACTAACCGCTGCAACACGAGCGGGTCGACCTCCTGATCGAGAAGTGGGGCGCTCGAGGCCGCGTGCGCCGCCGCCAGCCCCGCCCTGGCGTTCTGCAGATACGGCTGCGCCGGGTTCTCCCGCCAAATCGTCATGAACGTCGCCGTCGAGTACAGGCTGCTCACCACGAAAACGGCTGTAAGGCCGGCAATTACCGCCGTCCGCACCCGCGACGCACTCAACCACGTGGATCCCTCGCGATCGGGCGCGCACAGGCCGACCGCCAGCAGCAGCGCCAACACGACCACAAGGTCCGGCAGGTAGCGCAGCGTCTGTGCCAATTCGAGCGCGGTGAACCGCGACGAGCGCATCAGGTAGATCGGGATCTGGCACGCGACCGCATACCCGACAGCCGCCAGCCACAGCGGGCCGACCCGCTGCTTGCGGATGAACGAGATCGCCACCACGGCCGCGAGCGCCACCCAGCCCAGCACCATCACCGAAACCGGCGGCGTCGCCCACGGTGACGCTGGCGCCCAGCGCTGCCAATCCCACGGTCCGCCAACCAGACCCGGCACGATGCCGTGAGTCACCGAGCGGCTCAACAGGTCCCACGTCATTCCCACGTCGAGGCTCCACCGCTTCTGGTCGACCACAACCAGATAGACCACGATCCATGCCGCGGTCGCCACCAGCGCCGACACCCACAACCGCAACCCCCGCCGCCACACGGTCGCCACCGAGCCCGACGATGTGACATGGGCGTACAGCGCCGCTATGGCGAACGCCACGAACGGAATGACGGCCGCCTTTTCGAAGAACAGCAAGCCGCCGAAGTACACCAGTAAGCCCGTCACCGCATACCGCCGGTTGCCGGTGCGCACCAACAGCACCGCGTCACCGCACACCCACGCCATCGCCGCCAGCATCGGCAGCGAGTTCAGAGCCGCCGCCCACCATGCGAATGCCGGCACCGAAAGCGGGGTGAACAACGCGAACGTGAACGGCAGCAGCAACACCGGCCGCCAGCCGAGGATGACGTGCAGCGCGCGCAACAGTGCCAGCGACGCCAACAACTGCAGCACCACCAGGCTGATCGCCGGCCCGATCCAGTTCAACGGCGCCAGCCTGGTGATGCCACCCGCCACCAGGAACGCCCCGGGCATCACGTGGCCGTCGTGGTCGTCGAACAGGTACCCCGGTGATAGCAGGCTCTGCGTGCCCGCTCGGCCAATCAGGATCAGGTCGTCCCAGTAGAAATAGCCGCGAAGCGCGAGCACCGCCCGAACCACCAACTGCACCGCGATCAGCGCGGCGGCGGTGCGGGCGACCCAGTTCATCGCTCGCCGAGCCTACGGTCCGAGCGTTCGCACAGCGGCCCTCGGTATGGTGGGCCGATGCGCACACTGGTGACGGGGGCAGCCGGTTTCATCGGATCAACTCTGGTAGACCGCTTGCTGGCGGAGGGCCACAGCGTCGTCGGGGTCGACGACCTGAGTTCCGGCCGTAGCGAGAACATCGTGGCGGCCGAACGCTCGGACGACTTCGAATTCGCGAAGGCCGACATCGTCAGCGCCGACCTGGTCGGACTGCTCGCCGACACCCGGCCCGAGGTGGTGTTCCACCTGGCTGCTCAGATCGACGTGCGCCACTCCGTGGCGGATCCCCAGTTCGACTCGATGGTCAATGTCGTCGGCACGGTGCGACTCGCCGAGGCGGCCCGGCAGGCAGGCGTCCGCAAGGTGCTGCACACGTCGTCGGGCGGGTCCATTTACGGGACGCCCAGCACCTTTCCGACCAGTGAGGATGAGCCGGTCGACCCGGCCTCCCCGTACGCGGCAGGCAAGTACGCGGGTGAGGTGTACCTCAACATGTTCCGCAACCTGTACGGGCTCCAGTGTTCACATATCGCGCCGGCCAACGTGTACGGGCCCCGCCAGGACCCCCACGGCGAGGCAGGCGTGGTGGCCATTTTCTCGCAGGCGCTGCTGGCGGGCCGGCCGACCAAGATCTTCGGCGACGGCACCGACACCCGCGACTACGTGTTCGTCGACGACGTCGTCGACGCGTTCGTGAAGGCTGCAGGCGAGGCGGGCGGAGGCCAGCGGTTCAACATCGGCACCGGAGTGGAAACCTCGGTGCGGCAACTGCATTCGGAGATCGCGGCGGCTGCCGACGGTCGCGACGAACCCGAGTTCTATCCACCGCGGCTCGGCGATCTGCGGCGCTCCAGTCTCGACAACAGCCGCGCGAAGCAGGTGCTCGGGTGGGCACCGAAGGTCGATCTCACCGACGGCGTCGCCCGAACGGTGGACTACTTCCGGCAGTCGCTCTAGCGTTCCTCGGGCACCCTGGCGTTTTGCAGCGCCACGGCACGTGCCAGCCGGGCGTACTTCAGCTCGAGGTCTTTGAACCGCATGTAGGCCGACAGCGTCGTGAACACGAACGCAATGATCAGCATGTACTCCATCAGGTCCGCACCGCGGGCCACGCCGAGCCAATTCGCTACGACAGTGGTGTCGTCTGGGCGGAGGATCGCATAGATCCCCGCGATCACGAACAGCACGTAGCCGACCTTCACCCACGCCTTGGACCGCGCGCTGCGGCGTGACCGCAGCAGGTAGACGAGCAGCACCAACACCGACACGATCAGCATCAGCTGGATCCAGTTCATCGCGACATCCTCCCTCGCAGCCAACCGTCGAAGATGATGTTGACGCCGTTCAGCAAGGGCTGTCCCTTCGACATCGAGTATTCGGTGTAGAGAATCTCGACCGGTTCTTCTGTTACGCGCCAGTGGTTTTCGTAGGCCAGGGCGATGAACTCGTCCGCGTGGCTCATTCCGCTCATGGTGAGGTTCAGCGCGTCGGCCACCTTCTTGTTGAACACCCGCAGGCCGTTGTGCGCGTCGGTCAGCCCGAGCTTGCGGCTGCGTCGGCTCACCGCAGCCGCCGAGCGCAACACCAACCGCTTGAGCAGCGGCGTGCGGCTCACCACACCCGGGTCGGCGAACCGGGTGCCGATGACAAGGTCGACGTCCTCGGCGGAGAGCCGATCGACCATCCGAATGACGTCCTTGACCCGATGCTGGCCGTCGGCGTCGAACGTGGCGAACACCGCCGCACCCGGCTGCCTGCGGGCGTACTCGATTCCGGTCTGGATCGCCGCGCCCTGGCCGAGGTTGACCGGATGCCGCACCGAGTGCGCGCCCGCGCGCAACGCCACCTCGCCGGTGTCGTCGCTGCTGCCGTCATCCACACAGACCACGTGGTCGAAAATGGAGCGAACGTCAGAGATGACGTCGCCGATGACGCTCGCCTCGTTGAAGGCCGGGATGACGATCCAAACGTCGTGGTAACGCGTGTCGATGCAGAACAAAATACAGGGTCACCCAGGTGACATCCTGGCAAGCGCGGCCAGGTGCACAGCGATTCCGACCAGAGGCCCGCACAACAGCGCGATCACCGTGCGCGTCTCCAGCCCCAGCGGCAGCAACAGCAGCAACGCCGACGCCACCGTCGCCGACACCCAACCCACCGAATATGCGCGGTGCAGCGCCGCCGCGACCGCCGCGGCACCCGTCAGCGTCAACAGCGCGATCGCGACTGCCGCCGCGGTCAGCCAGGCCAGCAGCTCGCCGTCGGCCCGGTACTCGGACCCGAACCCCTCTCGCAGCAGCCACGGCCCGAAAACCCCCGCGAGCAGCACCCCCAGCAGGCCGAGTCCGGTGACGACGAGCGCTGGCTGCAGCAGCGCCCGCAGTCGCTCCGCGCGCTGGTCCACGAAATGCGCGATCAGATTGCCCTGCATGGCGGTCAGCGGCACCAGCAGCGGCGCCCTGGTCAGCGTCACCGCCAGAATCACCACGCCGCCGGTGGCACCCAGATCACCCGACGTCGCCTTGAGCAGCACCGGGAAGCCCATCACCAGGATGGCGCTGGCCCCCGCGGCGGCGATCGAATGCGACGCGCCGCGCAGGAACGTCACCGTGCTCCCCGGTGTCAGCAGCCGGGCCGCCGCGCGCGTCGCCGGAGACGCGACGAGCAAGATCAGCCATGCGACCGAACCGGCGACGGTCGCCCACAGGTAGCCGACCAGCCCCCACCCGATCAGGAACGTCGCTGCGGCCACCGCCACCCGCAGAATGGCGTCGGTGACCATCAACGACCCGTACTGGGTCCACCGATTCACCCCGGCCAGCATGCCCATCAGCGTGGCGTGCAGGCAGAACCCGGCCAGCCCGACGCTCAGCAACGCGACACTCAGCCACTGCGACCGTACGAACACATGCGCCGACCACAGCGGCGAACTCGCCGCGATCACCGCGGCAGCCACGACGCCGACCATCGCCGCGACCCGCATCGGATGCGTGCGCGGCCCTGTGATGACCTCCGTGTAACGCGCCGAGCGGACCTCGCGCGTGGCCTCCTGCAGCAGTCCGAACGCCGCGCCGGTGACCAACCCGAACGCGCCCCAGAAGACACCGAACACCGAGAAGCCCGCAGGCGCGAGATCGCGCGCGGCCAGATACAGCACCGCGTACCCGCACAGCGCGGACAACACGGTTGCCGTGCCGACCCTTGTCACGCTCGCGCGCGTGATCGGGCCCGTCGGCGATGAGCCGCTTGCGCGAAGAGGATCAAACGGCGTTGCCGCCTCCGTCACGGCGGCCCTTCCAAGGCTGGCACACGAGCCGAATACAGCCACGCATCCCACAACGGACGCAGCGATTCGTGTGCGTAATTGGCTGCCAACCCGGTGAAGTCGTCGGTCACCGCAGAGCTGTGCCGGTAGCGCGTCGTCCAATCCCGCAGCAGCGCAAAGAAACTCTCGTCGCCGATGCGCCCGCGCAGCGCGTGGAGCGTCAGCGCGCCGCGTTTGTACACGCGGTCATCGAACATGTCGCGCGGTCCCGGGTCGGCCAGCAGCAGATCCTGTGGCGACCCGGCCAGCCGCTGGTGGAAGTAATGCGCCCAGTCGTCGGCGCTGCGCCCACCGGAGTGCTCGGACCACAGCCATTCGGCGTAGCAGGCGAAGCCCTCGTGCAGCCAGATGTGCCGCCAACGTTTGGCGGTCACCGAATTGCCGAACCACTGGTGGGCCAGCTCATGGGCGATCAACCGTTCGGCGCTGCCCTGGCCGTCGCAATGGTTGGCCCCGAAAATCGAAATTCCCTGAGCCTCAAGGGGTATCTCAAGGTCGTCGTCGGTCACCACCACGGTGTAGCCAGTCGACAGCGGGTAGGGACCGAACAGCTTGACGAACAACTTCATCATCTTTGGCTGGTCGGCAAAGTCCTGTTCGAAGTTGTGGCGCAACCGGTCCGGCAGCACGGCGTGCATCTGGACACCGTTCTTGGCCATGCGGCG
>Ga0157375_10001851_pt1 | contig 18188 bp, 10 predicted proteins | sample M35metaG_FD_115311 | JGI IMG/M metagenome (GOLD analysis project Ga0157375, IMG submission 115311) | Miscanthus rhizosphere microbial communities from Kellogg Biological Station, Michigan, USA - M3-5 metaG | ecosystem: Host-associated > Plants > Roots > Rhizosphere > Soil | place: USA: Michigan... | reverse complement strand
GCAAGCGTTACGGAAGCGTCGAAGGCTTTTGGCAAATGATGCTGTATCCCGAGGGCCCCGACGATCCGCGCGCCAAAGCACCCGGTGTTCGTTGGCCGCACTCGCGCGAAGAGGTGGGCCAAATGACGGCGTGGGACGCCAAGAGCGCCGGCGACGCCGCATATGAAAACATGAAGAAGATGGGGATCGACTGGGTCACGTTCGAAGGCGCCATGATGCCCTATTGGTCGAAGACCAAAGGTGAGCACTTTCGCATCATCGTTGAAGCGATGCGCGCGAAACTTGAGCAGAATTCCAAAGTCCGTGAAATCTTGCTATCCACCGGCGATCTGACTCTGCTGCCGGACCACTATCAGGAAGCCGATCCTCCCGCCGAGTGGCGTTATTTCAACATTTGGATGGACTTACGGGCCGAGTTGCAGCGCAGTCATTAAAGTTTTTGATTCGTCCCATTAGAGCTGTGATGTTGACACGCCGCTGCCATCGCCGCATACTAGCTTAGCCCCCGAATTGAATTAAAGCCTCCTTCAGGGTGGAGGCATCCCTGCCGTTCAGTTCCCTTCCGGGCGTTTGCCATTTACGGCGTCTCCGGTGACAGCCGACTAGTTGGTTCCTCCACGAAGAGATTTTAAGGGGTCATTTCTTGACGATCGTTTTTTTTGACCGGTCGTCGTATTTTCGGCTGCGAGGCCTCGGCCCCGCGGTCGACGCCATTTAGAAAAGGGAAAAATCTATGGATCTTACAATCAGTACGGGGACAAGCTTTCCGCTTCAAACCATCCACCGTGGCGCTCCGTTCGTGAGACGAACTTTGGGTGCGGTGTTCGCAGCAACTCTGCTGCTGTTGGGAATGCTGCTGGGTGCGGCTCCTGCTCATGGCCAGTCGCTGGCCGGTCTCGCTGCGCTCAGCGGCACCGTTCGCGATAGCACCGGCGCCCTCATCATGGATGCGGCAGTCACGATCTCGAACCACAATCTTGGGATCGATCGCAAAATCACCACCAATTCCGAAGGCTACTTTATTGCGTCATCGCTGCCTCCCGCCTCCGGGTATGAGGTTACGGTGACGAAAACCGGCTTTACCGGGTACAGTGCAAAGAACGTTCAGCTGATGGTGGGCCAGAACATTACCATCCCGGTTCAACTAAGCGTCGCGCAGCAGGCCGAATCGGTGACTGTGAACGCCGAAGTGCCGCTTATCGAGGAATCTAAATCCGGCGTTTCCACGGCAGTCGAGAACACTCAGATTCAGAACCTGCCGATTAATGGGCGCCGCGTCGATCAATTCGCGCTCCTGACGCCCGGCGCCGTGACCGACGGCTCCGGCGGCGCGGTTTCGTTCCGCGGAGTCCCTGGAGGCAACGCGTTCCTGCAGGATGGCAACGACGTCACCCAGCAGTGGGGCATCGATATCGCTGGCGGCTCCAACGTTCCTTCCAGCATCAGCCAGGATGCCGTGCTCGAATTTCAGGTGCAAACTTCCGGCTATAGCGCAGAGTTCGGGCGCGCGGTGGGCGGCGTCATCAATACCGTCACCAAGAGCGGATCCAATCAATTTCATGGCACTGCCTATTGGTTCTTCCGCAATCGCACGCTGGATGCAACCGATCCCTATGCCCGTTACAATCCGTCCGAGTCTCGCCACCAGGCGGGCGCCAGTCTGGGCGGCCCGATCGTCAAAGACAAGCTGTTCTTCTTTGCCAATGGAGAGGTGATGCGGCGCGACTTCCCTCTCGTGGATTCCATCGTGAATCCGCAGTTCTATTCGGGCACTACTTATGTGGGACAGTGCGGTGCGCCCGCGACCCCCGCCCAGTGCGCCGCCGCTCAGAGTTATTTCGCGCGCTTCTTCCAAACCGTTCCGCGAACCGCTAATCAAAATCTTGGCCTGGCCAAGCTTGACTGGCGCCCGAACGACAGGAACAGTGTGGCGTTGAGCTTCAACCTGCTGAATTTCGATTCGCCTAATGGCTTGGTCAACACCGTAGCCGTCACCAACGGCAGCGGCGTTGGTTCCAATGGAAACATCACCACCAAAACCCGCACCGCGCGGATCTCAGACACGTTTATCATCTCGAACTCGATGCTCAATGAGGCTCGCTTCGGCTGGTTCAAGGATCGCCGGGCACAGGATATTAATCCGCTGCTCGCGCCGCCCAACGGCCTTCTTTCGGGTCTGTCGGTTCAAGGCCAGAGCAACCTGGGTGTTAGCGTCAACCTGCCCAACGTGCAGCCCAGCGAGGATCGCTTTCAGTACGCCGACAGTCTTTCCTGGACCAAAGGCTCGCACCAATTTAAATTTGGCCTGGATATCGCCGATCTGCGCGATACCGAGAACGCTCTCTTCAATGGGCCTGGCTCCTACACCTACGGGACCATCACCGCATTTGCGCAGGATCTCTCCGGAGTTCCCACCGGCAAGCACTGGCAGACATTTACCGAGTCCTTCGGCCCGCTGCTGACGCACGCTTCCGTCGTGAACTACGCTCTCTTCGCGCAGGACAGTTGGCGCCTGACTCCGCACTTGACCCTGAACTATGGTCTGCGCTACGAGTACAGCACCTACACTCAGCCGCCGCTCAATCCGGACTACCCGCAAACCGCCAAACTGAATCAGCCAGGCAATAATTTCGCTCCCCGTATCGGCCTGGCGTATTCCTTCAATCAGAATAAAACCGTCGTTCGCGCCGGCTATGGGATCTTTTACGCGCGGCTCCCATCCGCCAGCGTCATTCGCCTTCAGCAGCGCAACGGTGTGATCCAGAAAACCGGAACGCTCAACGGGGCCACTCCGGCTCAGCTTGCAGCGGGCCCGGTGTTCCCATTCCGTCTTACCGGTCTCGCGGGCTCCGTGGGACTCACCAACGTGACCTACGCGGCGCCCGACCTTGCCACCCCATACACCGAACAGATGGATCTTTCTGTCGAGCACCAGTTCGGCGCAAGCACCGCTCTGAGCGTTTCCTACATGCACAGCCGTGGGTATCAGTTCATCTCCCGCGAGGATTTGAACCTCGGCCCCGCAACTGGTACTGCGACCTACAACATCCAAAATACATCGGGTGTGCAAACCGGGACTTTCACTACTCCCACTTATTTAGCCGCCAACAAGCTCGATCCACGCTATGCGAGCATCATCTACCTGAGCAATCGTGGGCGTCTCTGGTATGACGGCATGGCGGTGTCGCTGCGCCAGCGCGCCTCCAAGTGGATGACCGGAACCCTGGCCTACACCTGGTCGCATTCGATCGATGAAGGTCAAGGTGGCGCGGCTTCGAATATATATTTCACCGATCCGCCCGCCAGTACCTATAACGGCAACTATCAAGCCGATAAAGGCAGCTCGGCTCTCGATCAGCGGCAGCGGCTGGTGGTTTCCGGCATCATCACCCCGCCTAAGATGAACTTCGGCTCGAAATACGTCAACATGGCGGCCAACGGCTGGCAGCTTTCACTGATTGAAACCGCCACCTCACCGCAGTACCTCGATCCGATACTCATCGTTTCCAGCGGCCTGAGCGGCGCGGGTCTTGCTTCCGGCACCACTATCAACGGAATGGTGACGCCCTTCGGCGCTCCCGGCCGGGTGCCGTTTCTGCCGCGCTCCAGTATCCCAATCGACACCACCAATCACTTGGACGCGCGCATCACCAAGCTGTTCGCGATCCGCGAGGCCATGAATCTGGGGCTGAGCTTTGAAGTCTTCAACGTCTTCAATACCATCAGCAATACTTCTGTGGTCAGCAACGCTTACTTCGCGACCGGCAACATTATCAAGGCCGGGATCGGTGTAGGCAATGGAACCGCATCCAGCGGGTTCCCGGACGGAACCAACGCGAGACGCGCTCAAGTCTCCGCGCGATTTACCTTCTAGGCACAACTCCTCGGCCTGGTTCGAACTGCCGAAGCCACGAAATTCCGGTTTCGGCGGTTCGGGCCGAGCAAGATTCGATCGACCCACCTGCTTCACCACCCCCGCGATCGCATTCCGTGTCAACTCGACTGGCTCGTTCAGCACCATTCCCCGCGATGCGTCTCCTTCGGTCCATTGGAACCCGTCCCAATTCTCAAGATTTGGGACCCAAAACCTAGGAGCAGTTCGGATGTGGCTCTGCGATCAACTCTGCCGCGAATACGCACGCTAATGGGCGTCATCGGTAGCTACGTCATGCGGCCGTCTGGTGTATCTTCAAATCATGAAATTCACTCGACGACGCCTTTTCTTCACAGGTGCGGCGGCGTTGCTCGCGCAAACGGATATTGGAGCTGAGTCTCCCGCCAGCCTCATCACGCTTTCGCCTAGCCCGAAGGACCTCGAAATGCCGATAGACGATTTTATCGACGAGATCACGCCTGTGGAGCACTTTTTTGTACGTTGCCACACCATGATTCCGCAGGTCAAACTTAGGGAGTGGAAACTTGAAATCGCAGGACTTGTCGAACGCCCGCTTTCCCTTAGATTGGGGGATTTGGAAAAATTCTCCCATACCGAGTCGGTGAGCGTGCTCGAATGCGCCGGCAACGGACGCAGTTTTTTCCAGCCTCCTGTCGCTGGAGCCCAGTGGCACTTTGGTAGCGTCGGCAACGCCCGCTGGACCGGTGTTCGGCTGAAAGACATTCTCGAAAAAGCCGGCGTGAAGTCTGGGGCGACACAAGTCCTGCTCGAGGGCGCCGACGTGCCTTTCGCTAAGATGCCGAAGTTCCGGCGCACCCTCGATATCGCGAAAGCCCTACACCCCGACACGCTCCTTGCCTGGGAGATGAATGGCGTGCCACTGACGGCGGACCATGGCTTCCCTGTCCGCGTCATCGCACCGGGCTGGGCCGGCGACTCTTGGGTCAAGTGGCTTACCCGCATTGAGCTTCTCGATCACGAATTCGACGGCTTCTGGATGAAGACCGCGTACCGGCATCCCCCGATGCATATCGCGCCAGGCACTGCTGTTGATCCGAAAGACATGATTCCCGTAACCGACCTGAACGTGAAATCCGTTATCGCTCGTCCCAGCGAATGGGCCGCGCCCGGGGTAGTCTCCATTCAGGGCGTGGCCTGGTCGAACGCCTCGCCTGTCACAAAGGTGGAGGTTTCGACGGATGGCGGAAAAACATGGTCCTCCGCTAAGTTCACTGGGAAGTTTACGAAATATGGTTTCCGCAAGTGGAGCTTCGGATGGAAAGCCGCCGAGGGCGAGTATATTCTGATGTCGCGCGCTACAAATGAGGCGGGCCGGTCCCAGCCCCTCGCACCGGAGTGGAATCCCAACGGCTATCTCTACAACGCCGCCAAACCGATGCCGGTCACGATATCAAAAATGCGCCCGAGCTCACCTGCCGTCGTGCCAGACGCCGGACCCGAATCCGATCCTGAGGGCTACAAGGCCTCCTGCTTCGGTTGCCATGACGATCATATGATGCGCCAGCAACACCTCACCCGCGCGCAATGGGATCGCGAAGTGACGAAGATGACCGGATGGGGAGCTGAAGTAAAGCCCGAGCAGCGCAACGGCCTACTCGACTACCTGGCGGCGCGCTACAAGCCCTAATCGCCATACGTGCTGGCCATTTCCACCAGTCCATCTGTGGTGTTGGTCCACGTGAAACGTTCCGTTGAGGGGTGACTAAAGCCGGGATTGTGCTGATCGAGGACTTGCGGATCGAATCGATCACATCATTGAGGACGCCGCTGTCCCATCGGCCCTGATCCAGATCACCCTGCATTTGTGTCAACTCTTGTTTCGTCCTCTCCAGACCACCACGCCCTCTGGCCTACACACCAATCAAACTCACTATCTCAAGCGGTTGCCGCCAGCTTACGACTGCTTGAATTGATGCCCAACATCATCGGCTTTCCATTACGGCTGCGACCTGCAACGCGAAATATCACCAACTATGAGTTGGTGCGGTTCAAATGTTAGACTGCAAGATACATGAGGGCTCAAGCGTGGTCTGGCTGCTCATTGTGAGAACACCGCACTGCTTGAGCGACTTCCGGCCTGGTCTGCCGAACCGTTTAAAACAACCTGAAATTTAAGTTGACGCACATCGATAAGGTTCGTCGGCGAAGGATGGAAAGAGACAATGAAAAAAATATGGATGACCGGTTTAACCGCGATTTTGATGCTGCCGAGCCTCGCGCTGGCACAGAACATAACAGTTCAGCAAGGCGTTAAGGTTGGCAAGGTTTACGTTACAGGCGAGAACCCGGGCATACGTTTGCTCGATAAAGAAGGCGGCACGGTTCTCACGGCCGTCAGCTATTGGCGCCTGATCTGGAGCCCGGCCGGGCCTGGGCACATCGCCTTTGTCACCACGGGTGACGGAAAGTCGCCTGGTGACCTGCGCCTTGCGTTTGTCGACAACCGAAAGCTGTACGACTTTCTTACCAAGGAAATCACGACAATGCTCGACCCCACGTTTACGGCGCGGCCCTATACCATCATCCAAGCGAAGTTCGTCGATTCCGGGCAAGGAACGTTCAGCCCTTCCGGAGACTCCATGACGGAACGAAAGGTGACTTTCAGGGCGCCCGAGTACAACGTCGCATTGGTTTGGCGCGATTTCTACGAGCCTTTTCAGGTGGACACGCCGGCGAACAGCGGGGGGCGGAACCCGTTCGGCGTCACCTCGCTTTTCATTCCGGCGAAGGCTGCGGACGTGATCATTAACGGCAAAAAGGCCGCCGGCAACGTTTACCCGCAAATGCGAGGACCGGTGCAGAGTAGCAGCGCGTTCCTCGCGTTTTCCGAGAGCTGGGTGAAGTGATCGGCCTCTCATCCTTCACGCAACATGTCGCTGGGCAATCGCCGGGGATCGCCGGGGAATCGATGGACCAGCTAGAAGAGGCGCTCACTCTACCGTAAACTCCCCCGGCGTTCCTTGAACCGAGTCAGGAGCGATCCAGAAATGGAACGTCCCAGGTTCCGTCACGAATTGCATCCGTTGGTTGTAAAAAGCCAGGTCGCGAGTGGTGAGGGAGAATTGGACGCTTATCCTCTCCCCCGGTTTCAAATGCACGCGGCGTATACCCTTCAATTCCCTTACCGGGCGGCTCACGCTGGCAGCATCCTGATGCACGTAGAGTTGCACCGTCTCATCCGCTTCGCGCGTACCGATATTCGTGACATCGGCTGAGAGCGTCAGATGGCCACTCGGGCGCAGCTTGGGTGCGGAAACTCGCAAGTTCGAGTATTGGAAGTCCGAGTACGACAACCCGTAACCAAAAGGATATTCCGCCGTGAAGTCGACATCCACGTACTTTGAGGTATAGCCGACCGGATTTATGGGATTTCCCAACGGAATCCCGAGCTCACTTTCAGACGCAGGCCGTCCGGTAGGCAGGTGAGCATAGTAGATCGGTACCTGGCCAACGGTCCGCGGAAATGTCATTGTCAGCTTCCCCGAGGGGACGGCGTCGCCAAATAGCAAATCGGCAATCGCGGGTCCGCCCATGGTCCCGGGATGCCAGCCGTATAGGATGGCCTTCGATTTTACGGCCGCCTCGTGAAATGTCAATGGCCGTCCGGCGAAGATTATGGTCACGACGGGCCGGCCCAACTTCGCGATTTCATCGACCAAGGCTTCCTGCGCACCTGGCAGGCCGAGAAATGCGCGGGAATGCGCCTCCCCTGAAAGAATCTGTTCTTCACCCAGAAAGAGAAGAACTACATCAGCCATTCGGGCCTTCTCCAGCGCGTCCGGGAAGCCATCCGTGGTGAGGTCCCGGCTGTTTTTCAAGGCACGCGCATACAGGACCCGCTGGCTGCCGAGTTTCTCGCGAAGCGCGGCTAACGGCGTCTGCACATCGTCTGCATGACCATCCATCACCCAAGTACCCATCTGATCTACCGGACTATCGGCGAGCGGTCCGATCACCGCCACCTTCCCGCCCGACTTTGAGAGGGGCAGGAAATGCGTGTCGTTTTTCAGAAGTACGATACTTTCGGTAGCGAGGCGCTTCGCAATTTCGAGTGCGTCGGCCGCGTGTGGGCCGGCAGGGACTGCTGGCTTTTCGTCAAAGAGTCCGAGTTGGAACTTGAGTCGCAAAATGTTGCGTACCGCAGCGTCAATCGTTTTCTGGTCGACCAGACCTTTCTCAACCAGTGCTTTCAGATGGTCGTAATAGGTTGTGCTGACCATCTCCATATCCACACCGGCAAGTAACGCCTTTCTGGCGGCATCCGCGGCATCGGCGGCGTAGCCGTGTTGTACCATCTCCGGGATCGCTGTATAGTCGCTCACCACCATTCCGCCAAATTTCCATTCGCGGCGAAGAATCCCTTGCAGAGTAAAGATGTTTCCCGTGGCGGGCACTCCATTGAGCGCGTTGAATCCTGGCATGAAGGTGGCTACGCCAGCGTCTCGGGCCGCCTGAAACGGACGCAGGTATACTTCTCGAAGCAGACCTTCGGGAATCCAGGTGCTGTTATATTCCCTGCCGGCCTCGGCTGCGCCGTAGCCGACGTAATGCTTGGCGGAAGCCGCAATCGCGCCCGCCGAACTCAACGAGTCTGACTGGAACCCACGCACCATGGCAGCGGCGAGTATTCCTGCAAGGTAGGGATCCTCGCCCAAGCCCTCCGCAACTCTGCCCCATCGCGGGTCCCGGGTGATATCGACCATGGGAGCGAATGTCCACCGGATTCCGTCCGCAAATGCCTCGTGTGCCGCAACGCGCGCCGCCTGCTCGATTAAATCAGCATCCCAGCTCGCGGACTGCCCCAAAGGAATCGGGAATATCGTGCGGTAACCATGAATCACATCTCGTCCAAAGAGGAGCGGAATTCCAAGCCGGCTTTCCTTCATAGCAATCCTTTGCGCTTCGGCCCGATCTTGAGGGCTTCCCGCGTTCAAAAAGGAGCCCCAGCGCCCCCTGCGGATTTCGGCCTTTATTTGGTCGGAAAGGGGAGTGCTCATTGATGTGGATTGCGACATCTGCCCGATTTTTTCGTCGAGCGTCATGCGAGCTAGAAGCGAGGCGACGCGGGACTCGACGTCCCCGGCTGGCGCTGCCCGGAGCGTCACGGCGACGCTCAGCGTGACGACTAAGCAGAAACGAGGGAACATTGCACCCTGTCTCAGGAGTATTTGTGAAAGCCCGCACGTTGTAATCCGCGCTGTGCTTCCCTGCTTCTCATGAACGTGTCCCATACGAAACCTGTACGAAGATTTTCAGCCATGAGCATGGTGATTCCGGTATCGATCCCAATTACGTCGGTGTCATACCATCCCTTTAGCGGATTGAAAGCGTTTATGAAGCCGTAACGGCTCCAGGTGCGCGGTGCATAGCGGTTTTTGATGTTCTTCAGTACCCGCAAGGTCGCCTCAGGGAGGAATGGCAGGGAACCTCCGGTTGCGCTCGGGACCACCGTTCCGTCGATCGGACCGACCTCGGGAGGCCCGCCCCATACGACGTAGCCGTTTTGCGAATCCGACGCCGTGATGCCCCACAGATCGTCGCTGTAATCGCGGAATTGAGCGGCTAGATCAAGGCAGAAGCGGCGATGAACTTCTGTCGCTATCATTGAGTTCTTAAAGTAGTCCACGTGCTGATCGCGCATTCCACGCAAATCAAACCAGGCTTGCGCGTATTGATGGACGAATAACGGCGCATAGGAGCCTAGATACCGCATCCCCGCATATTCGTAGGTCTTTCTCTTCCAGGCATTCCAGGCGGTCTGGGCTAAAGGATAAGTGGGCGATCCGAGGCCGAGCAGGTACATGATCATCAACTCGCTGTAGTAATCCCAGCGGTAAGGCAGGAACCCGATTTCGGGAGTCCAGCCGTGCGAAAGCAAAGAAGTGTCCTCCGCTACCCAGGTCCAGTCCACTCGATTGAAAACTAGGTTGGCCAGCCGTGTAATCTCCGGATACCGGAAGTGCTCGCGGCAAGTGAGCACTCCACATAGCAGAATTGCCGTGTCTATAGAAGAAACTTCCGAGTCCCACATTCGTTCGCCGGTATTGATGTTGGCCCAATGGTAGAAGAATCCGCGATGAGTGGGCATGTTTTTGGAAAGGAACTTTAGAGTGGCCAAGACGCGCCCGCCCGCGTTTGAAAGCGAGACATAGCCACGCTTATGTCCGATGCAAAGTGCCGTGAGACCGAATCCGGTGGCCGCGATGCTTGCGACTATCTCTTTCTTGGGAGGCCCTTTGCCCGTGGCGTTGACGGTGCTGCGGTCTTTGACCAGGCCCGTAAGCGGATCCGCTTGCTCCCAAAAGTATAAAAAGCTGGCGTTCTCCACCTCTTCCAGGAACTGATCGTCCGCCGGCGAGAGAGTGCTTTTTTCAAGGGGTTTGTCTACGCTTGCAGCTCGTATGTCATTGGGCCAGCACGGACTAAAGGCGAGAGCGGCGCTCCCTCCTCCCCACAGCAAGCTTCGGCGCGACAACAAATGGCGACTCCGCGGATCGGTATTTTGCAAGCTGAGCCCTCAAAACCAGTGATGCGTTGGATTTCCAGGACGCTACAAGTTTTCAAAAATTTGATGCGAACAGGAAATGGGTTTCCCCTCTATTTCATCGGATAGAAGGGATGGGCTATGAAATGCCTGCAATTCGGAAACCAGTGATCTGGGCGGCCATGAGTGCCGCCGCCATAATGATAGCCATCAGTGGGTACCTTTTGGCTAGACCCAGGGAGGCAAAGTCTCTAACGGGAGCAGTGCTTCGACAAGACTCCGACCTCGGGAAGCAATTTCCGGTTGCAAACGCGAAAGTCTCCTTGGACGGCGATTTATCGAAAGACGCCGCGACCTCGGATTCGGCTGGCCTGTTCCATATAAAGTTGCGGCCGGGCGTCCACATCGGCGAGACGGTCACCCTTCAGCTCCGCCATCCGGACTACCGCCCCATGGACATCCCGGAATATCTACAGGACAGGCTGTATGTAATCCGCATGGTGCCCATCAACCCCAAGGCCGATGGCGGTTTGGACTCGCCCATGATCCTTTCAGACATTCGAGTGCGGTACGCCACCAGAAATGAGATCTCGGTCAACGCAGGCACTGCGTTAAAGGCGTTCGAGGTGGTGAACGCCGGCGACGTACCGTGCGATCGTCATGGTCCCTGCTCACCCGATGGAAAATGGAAAGCGGCCGTCGGGGGCGCTTCGCTCGACGCCGGACAGAATAGCGAATTCCACAACGTCCGCGTTTCTTGTATCGCGGGTCCGTGTCCCTTTACCAAGATCGAAAAGGATTCCTTCTCCGGCGGCGGCCGCCATGTTGGCGTGACAGTTAGAAACTGGTCCGATACGACCACCTTTCTGCTGGAAGCCGAGGTGACTCACACCACGAACGGCGATGTCATCTCGCAATCGTTTCCCGCAATCTTTGACCGCACCATGAGCTTTAGTCTACCGGCAAGCGCTCAAGGCCCCAGCGTAGAAGCAACTGTCAATGGAGAGGATATCGTTTTTCCGCTCGATCCCAGTTTAGTGTTGTCGTGGACGGTCTGCAGCGTACGGACTTCCGGGGATGGCACCAAGCTTTACCGCTGCGTACTAAAGCCAGGATACCGATTTCGGTGATGGATCGGGTCCCGACCTCCTCCAGCACCCGCCCCTTGGTTTTCGGCACCAGGTGGTAGGAGAACACCAACAATCCGATACTCACGATGGCGTAAAGCCAAAACGGTAACCCGTGCCGCGACTCTCAACCCGGACCCGGAAAATTAGGGCGACTTCGCCCTTACTTACCAGATCGCCAAGCTCTCGCAAGTGTGTTTGAACCCTACGACGTGCTCTTTCCGGACTGGTATCGCAACGGGCGATGTCGTTCGTTAGTTAGGTACTTTTGAGCTGCCATTGGGGTTCAAAACCCGCAGCCTCTAACGATTCGGAGCTTGGCTGTGCAATTGCTTAATGCTGGCTGGATAGGCGGACGACGATCTTGAAGTTCCCTCGCTCAGCATGAAACGGCATTGGAATAGTTACCTGGCAGCCCGGCAAAATCAACTGCGGGCATTGAAAAACATACCGAAATTGATCGATTTACTTTGGCGCGCCGCGGGGTGGACGGTGGCGGCTGAGCTTGGCTCCAGGCTAATCATAGGGTTTTTGCCGGTGCTGGGTCTGTGGATAGGGAAGATGATTGTCGATTTTGTCGTCGGTGCGATCCGGCAGCCCGGCGGCGACTCTACTTGGCTGTGGGTTCTTCTGGCTGCGGAATTCGGAATCGTCGTTCTAGGCGCCGTGCTGGGACGCGCTGTGGACTATTGGGATACTCGAATTGCGGATGAATTTGCCAAGTACACGGGTTTGCTCCTGATGCGCCACGCCTCGACTCTAGACCTGCAGTCTTTCGAGGATCCTAGTTTCTATGACCAGCTCGAACGCGCGCGGTGCCAAACCACGGATCGCGTTGGCATGCTGCGGGCCTTGGGCGAATCGCTCCAGCAAGTCGTTACGCTCATTTCTTTATCTGTGGGCGTCATGCTCTTCTCTCCACTCATGTTCGTTGTGCTGATTGTTACGGTCGTGCCAGCGTTCTTGGCCGAAAGCTATTTCGCCTCATTGGGCTACGCGTTGGCCTATAGTTTGGTACCTTTACGTCGTGAGTTAGATTACTTGCGCGACCTTGGCACCAAGAAAGAGAGTGCGAAAGAACTAAAACTCTTCAAACTCGGCGACTATCTTTCTGAGCGATATAGTTTGATCAACGATGAAGTAATCGATCGTAACCGCAAACTGGCGAAGCGTCGAGTCCGCAGCGGAGCGCTATTTCTCGCGATTGGATCTCTTGGGTATTACAGTGTCTATGCGGCTCTCATATTCAGAACGGTACACGGCGGCCTAACCTTCGGAGAATTGACCTTTATGGCGGGCGCGCTTGCCGGGTGCAGCCGGCAGGTACAAGCCGTATTTTCGGGCTTTACCGATATTGCGCATCAAGCCATGTTTTTAACGGACCTTTTTCAACTGCTCGCGGTGAAACCAAAGATCCTCAGCGCCGAGCATCCGTTGCCTGCCCCGCGCGCGGTTCGGGACGGGTTCGAGTTTCGTAACGTTTCATTTGGGTATCCAGGCTCTGGGCGTTTGGTTCTAAAGGACGTCAATTTGCGAATTGGGGCAGGAGAGCGAATTGCCGTTGTAGGTGAAAATGGGCAAGGCAAGACTACTCTCGTGAAATTGCTGCCCCGTCTCTATGAGCCCACCAGCGGCAAGATTCTGTTGGATGGGATCGATCTTCGCGAGTACGACATAGATTCCCTACGGCGCGAAATCGGTGTCGTGTTTCAGGATTTTGTACATTACGACATGACAGCGCGTGAGAACATAACACTGGGCCGAATTGACTACGCCGGCGATCAAGTGCGGCTCGCTGAGGCTGCTCGCAAGAGTGGAGCCGGCAACATTATCGAAACCTTCCCCCACGGATTCGAACAAATGCTTGGAAAACGTTTTGAAGACGGCACGGATCTGTCGGGCGGCGAGTGGCAAAAATTCGCGCTTGCACGCGCGTATCTCCGCGATGCTGGCATTCTGATTCTCGACGAACCAACGGCCGCTTTAGATGCCTTGGCTGAATATGAGGTTTTTAATCGTTTCGCCGAACTCACTAAGGGGAAGATCGCTGTGCTAATCTCCCACCGGCTGTCAACGGTCCGGATGGCGGATCGAATTGTGGTGTTAAAAGACGGCGAGATTCACGAAGAAGGAACTCATCACGAATTGATCGCAAGCGGTGGAAGATACGCTAGTATGTTCGAGTTGCAAGCGGCAAGCTACCGCTAGCATCGCCATGAGCGCAAGCCCGCGCCCTCAAGATGGGCTCCAGCGCCTGCGCCGTCTTTTACCACGGTAGTCCGTGCGGCCGATAAGTCTTGAACACTTGAGACATATCGGAGGTTTTGGACGTGCACCTGTTGTTTCCAAGCTTTCTATTGTGGGTTGACGCTGTCCACCTGAACCGTGTCACCGGTAATGGTCCCTGTGATCGTTATGACCATTTCTCCCTTGTTGGACTTGCTGTTGGCCTTGAAGGTGTCGGCGGCCAATTTATTCCCCGTCGAGTCCAGCTTGATGATTTGTCCATCACGAGTCCGGATCGCAAAGGATGTAGTACTTTCCCTCGGCGTACAGGCATTCATATCCTTGGCACTTTGTCCGCTGGCGGCACTTGGACTATTATTTTTGCCTTGCTCGGCGCAGGTTGCGTCGAGCAGTTTCCCGGTCCAACTTTCCGCAAGGCACAACGTGGAAGTGATTGACAAGAGGATCATGACTCTTTTCATCGGGAGTTCTCCTTGGTCAATTTCAGTTTGTAGTTGTTAGTTCTGCAACTACAGAATCAACTGTGCAAGGCTTCTTCCAAAGCTCGCGGAACCCTGCAAACAATGAGCAAGATATTCCGGCTAAAGCTCTGCGCATCCCATGGAGCGGCTTTCAATGGTAAAAACAACTGCATTGTAAAACTTACGAAGCAGGGACTGCGCCCATCAGAGCTTAGAGGGAAACACCTGAAAGAGTCATAGAAAATGAGTGAAGAAGTTATGAAGATGCTATGTGAACTCGAGTTTGTACCTGGTTGAGACCAGAGTGTATAGCCGCCCGCAGATAAGACGTTTACAGCGACCATCATGGCGCTGATGACATCGTCGCTCCTAACAAGAGGGGGCAGTTCCCCGCGTCAGGCATCGCGCCCATTTTCCCAACCGCGTAGAGAACGCCAGCCATGGCAAGAGCCGACAGGAACCCCGAGGTCTTTTTGACCAAGTTGCTTTCGTGAGCGGCGCGGCGGTCCGTGTCCTTGCGCTCGAAATACCCTGTTATGCTTCGGAAAAGGAGCCGATAGCTTTAAGAGAGATGCTTGATTCCTTACCTCCAGGCGAGGCGAGATTACAACGTCCGGAGTCGGTAGTCCGCTACACATACGAAGACTTCGAAGCCGCGTCCCACGGGCGAAGGGATCGTTTTTGGCGAGCGAATTCGATTCCGATTGTGCCTATTGAAGCCGTGTCAATCGGCGATGTTCAGGTGATAGCTGCCCACGAACCGCGCAAACCTGCGGAACCGATAATTTATCTGCGCGTTCTGACGGATATTCCTTCCGTCGAATCCGTGGTCGTGTCAACGCGTGTAGTGGCGACGCGGTCAATCCCGAACATTCGTGAGCTGTTATTTACGTTCGGCACTCCGGCGCCGGAACCCGCTACTCTTCGTCGATTTACGGGATTGGTTGCGCTTCACGCAGGCTTCGGCGCGGGCGGGCATCACCTTGATTTGGAGAGCCTTCCCGCCGAGCAGATGCGGAAACTTGCGGTGAACCGCTGGTCCGTGAAAAGCCTGATCCCTTTGCAACGGATGAAAGGACTGCGCCGGCTAAGTGCCGATTTATTTCGGGATCCAGTTGACGCGATTGGCCAAATGCATGATCTCGAATATCTACGATTGCGAGGTCCGGCAAAAGGGTGGGCGAAGTTGCGCGATTGCACGCGGCTCGAAGAGGCGCGCTTGATTGAAGTACAGATCGCGAATCTGCGCCGATGGAACAGCTGGTCCCAACTAAGGACTTTGACGTTATCTGGGCGTGGCGTGAAATCGCTTGTCGGCCTGGAAACCTGCCAGAACCTCGAAGAACTGGTGCTGCTGAACTTGAAAATGAACGACCTCACGCCCCTGCGGGAATTGCCACAGCTTGCGGCGCTCCAACTGCGGATGGCGGATACTGTCGATCTTGAGTCTGTCGCTTCGCTCGGCAAGTTGCGGACTTTCACAATCGATAGCTCGCTCCGAGACGAGCCAGTTCGATTGCAAAGTTTGAAGCCGCTCGCGCGAGCAGCGGCCTTGGAAGAGATCGTCTTATTAGAGACTCTGATCGAAGACGGCGATCTGCTGCCGCTGGCAGATTTGAAGAGTTTGAAAAAAGTTCGGCTTGCTTCCAGAATCGGGGCCGACGTTGATAGGTTCCGTGCAGCGAGGCCGGATATTCAAATCGACTATACGCCTCCTGATACGCGATTCGATTCGGTAAGGGAGCAGGTGGGCTTCGTGACGATCCAGCAACCTGGAGCTGGGCTAGTACAGTGGTCGATTTTCCAGGATCTGGCGTCGCATTTGCGCGTTTCGACTAACTACGCCGCGGAAAGCCGGGTGAAGCGCGAAGTGCGCAAGAGAAATCCCGAACTTGCCCGGCGGTTGGTTTGGGATACGGAAGCGGGCGCCTTGGGTTGCTACGCAAACGATGAAGCCGACATCAGGGCGGTTGCGCACATTCTGAACGAGATCAGGGTTGAATAAACTCGACGCCGCATAAACAGCGGAGACCGTAACCGCTGCCACATCGCTCCGTTAAGCAGCATTAACGGACGTATTATCTCCAACTTTGAATCGCGTTATAGACCATGTCGCTAGTTGAAGTGCATCCAGATCTGTGGACCACTGTAACCGTCATTTCTTCGTGTATGCCCAAACCGTACATGTGCCAGATTTCGTCAGGCCGCAGGCTTCCGATAATGATGATTAACGGGACTACTGGGCTAGCATTGCGGCGCGCGTGGTGGCACCTCGCCGTATCATGTTCCTTCGAATCCGGCAAGGATTCTGATCGACAGGATGAGGGGAGGCCGCTATGCGGTCCCGGCGGCGGCACTCATGAATCGAGGGACAAACGGTAGCCCACGCCAGGCTCCGTCTGCAGGTACCTGGGACGGGCCGGGTCGCGCTCCAGCTTGCGGCGCAACTGGGCCATATAGACGCGCAAGTATTGCGATTGCTCGGTGTGCTGCGGCCCCCACACTTCGTTAAGCAATTGGCGCTGCGTCACCACCCGGCCTGCGTGCTTGATTAGCACCTGAAGCAGCTTGTATTCGTTGGGCGTCAGGTGTATTTCCTCGCCGGCCACGGTAATGACGCGCTTTTCGAAATCGGCTTGCACGTCTCCGAAACGAATCACGGTGTCGGAGCCATCCGCAGCCAACGGAGCCGCGCGCCGCAATGCCGCGCGAATGCGTGCCAGCAGTTCCCCTACAGCGAAGGGCTTGGCCACGTAATCGTCGGCGCCCAGGTCCAACGCCGCGATCTTGTCCTTCTCCTGGCCGCGTGCGGAAAGCACTACTATCGGCATCTGGCTCCACAGGCGAATGCCGCGGATCACCTCGAGCCCGTCGCGGTCCGGCAGTCCCAGGTCGAGTAGCACTAAATCCGGTTGCCGGGCAGCGGCCTGCGCGATGCCTTCCTCCGCCGTGAGGGCTTCGTGAAACTGGTAATTTTCGGCGGCTAATGCCGCGCGCAGGAAGCGGCGAATTTGCGGATCGTCCTCGATCATGAGCACTAGCGGCTTCATAGGGCGCGGCCATCCAACGGAAGGCGAATGCGAAAAATCGCGCCGCCACCTTCGCGATGCAGCGCTTCAATACTGCCGCGATGCGCCATCATGATAGCCCGGCAGATCGCCAATCCCAAACCTGCGCCGCGCACGCCCTCCGACTTTCCACGGTAGAATTTTTCGAACAGCCGCTTCTCTTCTCCCTCGGCGAATCCGGGACCACGATCCCGCACTTCCAGTTGAACCGCTGAGGGCGTAGCAGTCGCCGCGATCTCAATAGCGCTGCCCGGCGGACTGTATTTGGCGGCATTCTCCAGCAGATTCACCAAGACTTGACCCAGTAGAACATCGTCCACATTCACCAGCGGAAGATCTTCGGGAACCGTAGCCGTCACCTCGCGTCCCGCGAGCTGCGGTTCCAGACGCTGCAGAGCTGCGCCCACGATTTCCTCCGGAGGATACAGATCGCGCCTCAGTTCCATCCCGGATTCCAGACGGGTCATATCCAGCAGATTCCCCACCAGCCTGCTAAGCCGCAAGGCTTCTTCCGAAATGCTCTCTAGTAGTTCGTCGCGCACGCCGGGCGCCAGTTTTTCTCCCTGCGATCGCAAGGTAGACGCGGCGCCGGTGATGGATGCCAGTGGCGTGCGCAAGTCGTGCGAGACCGCGCTCAGCAGTGAGCTGCGCATCTCCTCGGTCTCCATTTGCATGCGCGCATCGGCAGCGGCATTCTGGCTCTGCGTCCTTTCGATGGCGAGCGCGGTTTGATTGACGAACAAATTCAATAGATGGTGTTGGTCTTCGTGCAGAGTTTCCCCGCGGGTCCGGGGAAGGATGGCCATCACGCCCACGATGCGGCTGGCGCCCTTTAGCGGTACATAGGTCGCGGCGGCCTCCGGGAAACTCGGCGTCCCCTTACCG
>Ga0157375_10001848_pt1 | contig 18204 bp, 12 predicted proteins | sample M35metaG_FD_115311 | JGI IMG/M metagenome (GOLD analysis project Ga0157375, IMG submission 115311) | Miscanthus rhizosphere microbial communities from Kellogg Biological Station, Michigan, USA - M3-5 metaG | ecosystem: Host-associated > Plants > Roots > Rhizosphere > Soil | place: USA: Michigan... | reverse complement strand
TCGGCCAGACCGACGACCTTGAGCGCGATGCTGACGCGCTTCCTGCGATCCGCCTTGGCGAGGCTCGTGAGCAGCAGCGGCAGCTCGACGTTGCGCTCCGCCGTCAGCACCGGCAGGAGGTTGTAGAACTGGAAGATGAAGCCGACGTGCCGCGCGCGCCATTTCGCGAGCTGACCCGAGGACATTCGGTCGATGCGCTCGTTGCCGACGGTGATCTCGCCCCGATCCGGCCGATCGAGACCGCCAATCAAGTTGAGCAGCGTGGTCTTCCCCGAGCCCGACGGTCCCATCAGCGCGAGGAATTCGCCCGCTTGCACCTCGAGGTTGATGCCGTGCAGCACCTCGACCCGCTGCTTGCCGCGCACGTAACCCTTCACCACGTTCCTGATCGAAACCAACGCACTCATCACCGACTCCTTCGTTCGCCCGGACTGACGCGCCGGACGCTAATTAGCGATTCGAACCTTCGCACCGTCCACGAGCTGCGAGAGATCGCCGACGGCGATCCGCGCGCCCGAGGTCAATCCCGACAGCACGACTTGGTTGCCCGCGACGCGCGTGCCGAGCTTCACGCTGCGGCGCTCGACGGCGCCATCGTTGACGACGTAGACGACGCCGACGTCGCCGTTCGTCTGCACCGCGGCTACGGGCACGACGAGCGCCCGCGACCCGCTGCTGGTCTGCGCGGGCGTCGACTCGGATGCTGTCTCGAGGAACGCGACACGCACGCCCATCTCGGGTAGCACGCGTGGGTCGGAGACCTCGAGGCCGATCCGCACCTTGACGGTGGCCTTCGCACGATCCGCGGTCGGGATGATCGCGATCACGTGCGCCGGGATCTCCCAATCCGGATACGCATTGAGCTTCGCGCTCGCCCGCTGGCCAGCGTGCACGCGGTTTATGAAATTCTCGCTCACGTCGACCTCGATCTCGAGCGAGTCCATGTCGACGATCGTGCCGACGCCGGTGCGCGTGTAGCCGCCGCCCGCGGAGATCGGCGAGACCATCTCGCCCTCTTGCGCGGCCTTGACGGTCACGACGCCAGCGAACGGCGCGCGGACCACGGTGTCCTCGAGATTCCGCTCGGCGGATACGACGCTTGCGTCGGCCACCTCGACCGCGCGCGCCGCGACGTCGAGCCCAGTCCTCGCCGCGTCGTACGACGCCTTTGCCGTGTCGAGCGTCTGCGCGCTGATCACGGCCTTCGCGTACTGGAGCTCGTTACGCTGATACGTGGGCTTCGCGTTCTCGAAAGCGACACGCGCCGCGGTGAGATTCGCTTCGGCTTGGGCGCGCTGCGCGCGCGCCTGTTGTGCCGCCGCGCGTGCGTTCGTGTCGTCGAGCCGCGCGATGATCTGGCCCGGCTCGACGCGCTGGCCCTCTTCGATCCCGACCTGCACGACCTTGCCCGTGATCTTCGACGAAACCGTCGCCTGACGGCGCGCCACCACATATCCCGACGCGTCGAGGATCGTGCTCGGACCGACGACGACGTCCGTCGGCGCGAGCTCAGCGGTCGCGACACTGATCGGCGTCGCGCGCGGCAGCGCGTACCACGCGATTCCGCCGGCGACGGCGACGCCCACGACGATCGCAAACGCCCAGACGACCCAGCTCGCGCCGCGCTCTTGTTCTTCGGCAGGACGATCGATACGCAGTTGATCGAGCAGCTCGGACTTGTCGCTCAAAGTGTCCCTCCCCGGCCCCACCCCTAGAAGCCGACGGATGGCCTTTAGCAGAAAGCGTGCCACGCGACGCGTTGCGCGTAACCGTTTGTTTCTAAGGCTATTTGCGGCCATCAGCCTGGACTGTCGTCTGCGCGCTGGTTGTGGAACGGCGCCAGTACTTAGCGAATCCAGCTACCTAAGTGGAGCTTTTCACCACCTTGGATGCGGGAGCCGCGTCCAGGGTTGCGTAAAGACGCTCTAGGCGGGCGATGGCTAAGCAGGATTCACGTCTACGGCGACCGCAACCTGATGCGCGCCGCCGCCGACGATGAAGCCGTTGATCGGGCTCACGTCGCCGTAGTCGCGACCCCAACCGATCGTGATGTGCTCGACGTTCGGGATCACGTTGTTGGTCGGATCGAAGTCGACCCAGCCGTTGCTCCCGCACCAGACCGAGAGCCACGCGTGAGATGCGTCCGCGCCAACGAGCTTCTCCTTACCTTCCGGCGGACGCGTGCGTAGATAGCCGCTCACGTATCGGGCCGCGAGCCCGAGGCTGCGCAGGCACGCGATCTCGAGATGCGCGAAGTCCTGGCAGACGCCCTTGCGCATGTCGAAAACGTCGCGCACCGGCGTCGAAACATCGGAAACGCCGCCGCGGTACTCGAACTCGCCATAGATCCGCGAGGTAAGGTCCATCGCTGCCTCGAGCACGGGGCGATCGCCGACGAACGACTGGAGCGCGTAGTCGCGAACGTCTTCATCCGCGACGGAGTACGGCGAGTCGAAAACGAACTGGAAAGCCTGGAGCATCGTGTCATCGGCGGCGGCCGCGAGCGACTCGCGCGTCTCGACCCACCGCTCGCTCGCGCCGAGATCGATCGACGCCGGCAGCGGCTGCACGTCGATTCGCGAGCGCGCCTCGACGACGAGCTGATCGTGCGGTTCCTGGACCGTGAGGTAGTGGACCGGGTTGCCGAAGTAGTCACTGCCTTGCGAATCGACCGCAGGGGACGGATCGATCAGCATCGCGGTCTCGAGCGCGCGCTGACGCGGATGGCGGCGCGGCGAGAGGTGCAGCACGTGGTGCGACACCGATACGACGTCCTCGTATGTAAACGTAGTGCGATGGCGGATGTCGTACATCATCGCGGCGACTCGAGGCGTCGGGCGCCGGCGGTTCGCTTTGGCGACGAATGACTGAAGAACCGTTCAGCGATGTGGCCCGACAGCTCGTGCACATCGCGATCGACCCGGCGCGCGAGCCGGTCGAGCTCGATACGCGCGTCGAAGCGGCTCCCCATCGACGCGAGGTCGGTCGGTTCCGCGAGCCTGAGCTCACTGCCGAGCCGCATCACGATCTTGCGGTCTGCAGTCATGATTCCGTCGTCGCCCCGCTCTGGCAGGCTCGCCATGTGCTCGCTGAGCGTGAGGATCTGGAACACGGCAGAACGAGGGTTCGTCTCGTCGCATAGCAACAGGTCGAGCACGGCCGGCAGCTGCGGCGCGGCTTGGTAGCGGCCGCGATAAGTCATCGTGCTGTCCGCGAGCTCGAGTAGCAGCTCGAGGCCGCCGTCGTCGGCCGGCTCGCCGCGCACCGCGAGCTGCTGGATCAGCTGGATCATCGCTCGCACCCGCTCGAGCCGCCGGCCCATGTCGAGAAAGCGCCAACCGAAGCCGCGCGTCATGTTCTCCATCACCATGCCGTTGAACGCGGCGAGGTACTGGATCAGCCGGTTCAGGAGCCGCAGCGCGTCGTCCGTCTCGTGACCCGGCGAAAGCTCCCACGAATGCACGACCTCGGTGAGGTCGCGCAAGATTCTGAACGTGTCGAACGACAAGCGTTCGCGCACGGCTTCCGCGTTGCGCCGCACGTTGCCGAGCACGGTCGCGAGCCCGTCGCGGCTCTCGGGGTCGAACAGCACGTTCCAGAGCTCGCGCTGCACCGCCTCGCGGCCCTCCTGCATCGCGCGCCGGCCGCGGCGCGCGGACAAGTGCTTCTGCACGATCAGCATCGACACGACGCGCTCCGGCGAGACGATATTGCGCGTCGAGCCCATCTCGCCGCCGAGTCGGATCACGAGGCTGCGCAAGAGCCGCACCGCGCCCTCGGCGCGCTCCGTGTATCGGCCGAGCCAGAACAGGTTGTCGGCCGAGCGGCTCGGCAGGTCGCGACCGCCGCGGTGCAGCCGCTGACTCGCCTGGCGTTGCGCGAGCAGGCTGAACTGCTCGACCGGCTGATCGGAGAGCACCCAGGTGTCCTTGCTCACGTCGCCGGCTTCGAGCCATTGCGCGCGCGGGTCCAAGCCGACCGCGAGCCGGGTAAGGCCGCCCGGCATCACCTCGTAACCCTTGTCGGTGGCTGCGACATAGACGCGCAGAGTAATCGGCACGGCCGTCAGCGAGCTCGCGCCCGACCAGGCCGGAGCGACGGAGAGCGTTGCGGGCTCCTGGCCCACGAAGTCGTGGCCGGCGCGCTCGACCGCGTGCACGAGCCGCTCGCGCTCCTCGGCCGTCGTCTCGGCGCTCACGAGGCTGCCTTGGCCGCTGCCGAACAGGCTCCAAGCCGACGAGATCCGATGCACGACGAGATCGTCGAGGTGCTGGAGCACGTGGTCGCGCTCGCGCGGCTGGCCGCACCACCACGTCGCGACGCTCGGAAGCGTGAGATCCTCGTCGAAGAAATGGCGGCTCAGGCTCGGCAGGAAGCTCAAGAACGCGTCGCTCTCGACGAGACCGGAGCCGAGCGCGTTGCCGATCACGACCTTGCGGGCACGCGCGGCCTGCAATAGGCCAGGCACGCCGACCATCGAGTCGGTGCGAAGCTCGAGAGGGTCGCAGAGCTCCGCGCTGATCCGGCGCATGATCAGATCGACGGGCTTGAGCCCCTCGACGGTCTTCAAGTACACGCGGTCGTCGCGGACCGTGAGATCCGAGCCCTCGACGACGCTGAAACCGAGATAGCGCGCGAGGTACGCGTGCTCGAAGTAATTCTGCGTGGCCTGCCCGGGCGACAAGAACACCGCGAGCGGCGTGTCGCTGTTGCCGAGGCTCAAGAAACGCTGCGTGAACGAGCGGAAGAAGCTCGCGAGCCGGCGCACGTTGCGCTCCGCGAAAACTTCCGGCAACGACTGCGACGACACGACGCGATTCTCGAGCGCGTAGCCCGCGCCCGACGGAGCCTGCGTACGGTCGCTCAGCACCCACCAGCGGCCGTCCGCCGAGCGCCCGAGGTCGAACGCGACGAAGTGCAGATGCAAGTTGTCGCGCACGCCGATGCTCGCGCACGGCCGTAGGAATTGCGGATTGCCGAACACGAGACCCGGCGGCAGCACCTTGTCCTTCAGCACGCGTTGCTCGCCGTAGAGGTCCACGAGCAGTGCGTTCAGGAGTCGCGCGCGCTGGATTACGCCGAGCTCGATCGCGGCCCACTCCTTGGGATCCATCAGCAGAGGGAAAAGATCGAGATGCCAAGGGCGGCTACGTTCGCCTTGCGCGATGAACGTCACGCCGTTCTCGGCAAGGAGCCGCTGCGCCTTGTCCTGAGCGGCGCGCGTGCCCTCGGGCCCCATCGCGGCGAACGCGTCGAGCACGTCGCGCCAGCGCGGCCGCACGCCGCCGGCGTCGCTCAATTCATCGAAGACGCCCGCGGCCGGTTGGTAGGACTCGAGCAGCTGGGCCGCACGCGATGCGTGCTCGCTTTCTGCGGTGTTCAACGCGGACATGCTTTCCGAATCGCGATGCAGCGATCAGTCTACCTCAGTGCGCCCAGCGCAGATCGAGCGTGTAGGGGAACTCGGGCCGCGCGAGCGGCTGAGGTTCCTGATAAGGACCCGCGGTGTGACCGAACGGGAAGAAGCGCGCGAGCCGCCGGCTTTCGGCGGCGTACGAATTCACCGGGAAGTCGGCGAAGCTGAGGCCGCCCGGATGCGCGACGTGATACGTGCAGCCCGCGACCGCGCGCCCGGACCAGCGGTCGTAGAGGTCGAACACGAGCGGCGAGTCGACAGGAATCGTCGGATGCAGGCTCGACGCAGGCTGCCAGGCGCGGAAGCGCACGCCGCCGACGTATTCCTCCGCGCGCCCCGTCGATACGAGCGGCACGCGTCGGCCGTTGCACGCGAGCAGATAACGGCCCGAGCTCATACCGCTGACTCGCACTTGGAGCCGCTCGACCGAGGAGTCAACGTAGCGCACCGTGCCGCCGGGCGCGCCTTCCTCGCCGAGCACGTGCCACGGCTCGAGCGCTTGGCGGATCTCGATCTCGACGCCGCCGTAGCTCACGTTGCCGTAACGCGGGAAGCGGAACTCGAAATGCGGCGCGAACCACGCGGCGTCGAGCCCGTAGCCCGCGCGGTTCATATCATCGATCACGTCGGACAGGTCTTGCCACACGTGAAACGGCAGCATGAACTTGTCGTGCAGCTGCGTGCCCCAGCGGATCAGGTCGCCGCGATACGGCACGCGCCAGAAGCGCGCGACGAGCGACAAGAGCAGCAGCTGCTGCACGAGGCTCATCCTCGGATGCGGCGGCATCTCGAAGGCGCGAAACTCGACGAGCCCGAGCCGCCCCGTCGGACCATCCGGCGAGTAGAGCTTGTCGATGCAGATCTCCGCGCGATGCGTGTTGCCGGTCACGTCGATCAAGAGATTGCGGAACAGCCTGTCGACGAGCCACGGCGGCGGCTGCGACGCCTTCTGCACTTGCGCGAACGCGAGCTCGAGCTCGTAGAGCGAGTCGTGACGCGCCTCGTCGATCCTCGGCGCCTGGCTCGTCGGGCCGATGAACATCCCGGAGAAGAGGTACGACAGCGACGGGTGGTGCTGCCAGAACGTGATCAGGCTTCGGAGCAGGTCCGGGCGGCGCAGGAACGGACTGTCGGCGGCGCGCGCGCCGCCTAGCACGACGTGGTTGCCGCCGCCGGTGCCCGTGTGCCGGCCGTCGAGCATGAACTTCTCGGTCACGAGCCGCGTATGATGCGCGTCGTCGTACAAGCCCTCCGTGATCGCCCGCATCTCGTCCCAGCTACCCGCGGGCTGGACGTTGACTTCGATCACGCCGGGGTCCGGAGTCACCTTGATCACGTTGAGCCGCGGGTCTCGCGGCGGCTCGTAACCCTCGACGTGCACGGGCACGCCGAGCTCGGCGCTCGTGTCCTCGACCGCGGCGATGAGATCGATGTAATCCTCGAGCTCGGCAACCGGCGGCAGGAATACGCAGAGCCGCCCGTGCCGCGGCTCCACGGCGATCGCGGTTCGAACGACCGCGCCGGCCGCGACTTGCGCCGCGACGCGCTCCGCTCGGGGGCGTTGCGCAACCGGCTCGCCGCGGCGAAACGGCTGGCGGCTCGGATCAGGATCCGGCAGCTCGGCACGTTCGGCGAAGGGGTCCGCCTCCCAGATGTGCGGATAGTCGACGGGCGCGATGTACTTGAGCGACGGCAGCGGCAGCCGGAACCCGAGCGGCGAGTCGCCCGGCATGAGGAACAGCTTGCCCGCACGCGTCGTCCACGGCGCGCTGACCCAGCGACGCGGATCGGACGCGGCCTTCGCGTTCCAGCGTTGCACGGGAAGGACGTAGCCGGTCGGCTTGCCCAACCCGCGCTCGAACACGCGCGCGAGTCGCGCGCGCGCCATCGGATCGTCGAGCTTGTTCGCGGCAGGATCCAGATTCTCGGGGAGCTTGCGCTCCTGACCGAGGAAGTACCACGGATCCTCGTACGCGCCGGCGACCGCACCCGCGTCGACGTCGAGGCGCCGCGCGATTCCTTTGAGAAAATCCCGCGCTGTGTCGGGCGTGACGCCATAGTCCTTGTGCTCGGCGGCGATCAACGCGCCGTCGGTCCATATCGGCCGCTCGTCGCGGCGCCAGAACAACGAGAACGACCAGCGCGGCAGCTGCTCGCCCGGATACCACTTTCCTTGGCCGTAATGCAAAAGCCCATGCGGCGCAAAGCGTGCTCGTAAACGTTCGATGAGCTCGGCTGCGAACTCGCGCTTGCTCGGTCCGACGGCCGCCGTGTTCCACTCGGGCGCGTCTGGATCCTCGGCCGCGACGAACGTCGGCTCGCCGCCGATCGTGACGCGCACGTCGTCGGTCAGCAGCTGGCGCTCGATGCGGCGGCCGAATTCGTCGATCGCGCGCCACTGCTCGTCGCTGTAAGGCTTCGTCACGCGCGGCGACTCGACGATGCGGCGCACGGTCATCTTGTGCTCGAACGTCGCTTCGGACTCCTCGACAACGCCCGTGATCGGCGCGGCGCTGACCGGATGCGGCGTGCATGCGAGCGGGATGTGGCCTTCGCCCGCGAGCAGGCCCGACGTCGGGTCGAGGCCGACCCAACCCGCGCCCGGCAAGTAGGCTTCGCACCATGCGTGCAGGTCGGTGAAATCCTGCGAGACGCCGGTCGGGCCGTCGAGCGCCTTCACGTCGGCGACGAGCTGGATCAGGTACCCCGACACGAAGCGGCTCGCGATCCCGAGGTGACGCAAGATCTGCACGAGCAGCCAACCGGTGTCGCGGCACGAGCCCGAGCGCAGCGCGAGCGTCTCCTCCGGTGTCTGCACGCCCGGCTCGAGCCGGATCGTGTAGCGGATCTCGTGCTGGAGCTGCTGGTTCAGCTCGACGAGGAAGTCGATCGTGCGCACGCCGCTCTCGCCGCGCAGATCGCGGAGCCACTTCTTCAGCAGAGGGGGCGCCGGCATCTTCGCGAGGTACGGCTCGAGATCCTTGCGCACGACAGGCTCGTACTCGAACGGATACTTCTCGGCCTCCGGCTCGAGGAAGAAGTCGAACGGATTGCGCACCGCCATGTCGGCGACGAGATCCACTTCGACGAAGAATTCCGACACCTTGTCGGGGAACACGACGCGCGCGAGAAAGTTGCCGTGCGGATCCTGCTGCCAGTTGAGGAAGTGACCCTTCGGCTCGACCTTCAGCGCGTAGCTCGGCACCGGTGTCCGCGAGTGCGGCGCGGGGCGCAAGCGGATCACTTGCGGTCCCATCGCGACACGGCGGTCGTACTGGTATCGAGTCTGGTGATTGAGCGCGACGTGCAGCGTCATTCTTATCCGAGCTCAGAGCGGCGGGGCGCTTCGAGTATATCGAATCGGGGTCGCGCAGCAGCGAGGTTCCAACGCGCGACGGGTGAGCCGCCCTCACTCATCGAGAGTGGCTCGGCACGGATCAACCGCCGATGATTTCGATGCCGCCCATGTACGGCAGCAGCGCCTTCGGAATCGCGATCGACCCGTCCTCGCGCTGGTTGTTCTCGAGCACCGCGATCAGCGTGCGCCCGACCGCGAGCCCCGAGCCGTTCAACGTGTGCAGCGGCTCGGGCTTGCCGGTCTCGGGATTGCGCCAGCGCGCCTGCATGCGGCGCGCTTGGAACGCCTCGCAATTGCTGCAGGAAGAGATCTCGCGGTACTTGCTCTGCCCCGGCAACCAGACCTCGAGGTCGTAGGTTTTCGCCGCGCCGAAGCCGATGTCGCCGCCACAGAGCGCGAGCACTCGATACGGCAGCTCGAGCCGCTTCAAGATCGCCTCGGCGTTGCCGACGAGCACCTCGAGCTCGCGGTACGACTCCGACGGCGCAGCAATGTGCACGAGCTCCACCTTCTCGAATTGATGCTGGCGGATCATCCCGCGCGTGTCCTGGCCGTAGGACCCCGCTTCAGAACGGAAGCACGGCGTATGCGCCGTGAGCCGCATCGGCAACCGGGTCGGCTCGATGATGCTGTCGGCAACGAGGTTCGTGAGCGACACTTCGGCCGTGGGAATCAGGCGCAGCTTCGGATCGACGTCGAGCGCGAACAGGTCCGCTGCGAACTTCGGCAGCTGGCCGGTGCCGAACAGCGTTCGGTCGTTCACCATGTAGGGAACGTAGGTCTCGCTGTACCCGTGCTCTTGCGTCTGCACGTCGAGCATCAGCTGCGTGAGCGCGCGCTGTAGCCGCGCGAGCGCGCCACGCAGCACGACGAAACGCGCGCCGGCGAGCTTCACTGCCGCGTCGAAATCCATGAGGCCGAGCTTCTCGCCGAGCGCGACGTGATCGAGCGGCGCGAAACCGAACTTCGGCGGCGTGCCCCAGCGCCGCAGCTCGACGTTGTCGTTCGAATCCCTGCCGGGCGGCACGGACTCGTGCAGCATGTTCGGCAAGCACGCGAGGAAGTCGTCGAGCTCCGCGGCGGTCGTCGTGAGCTTCGCCTCGGCCGCCGTCAGCGCGTCGCCGAGCTCGCCGACCTCGCGCTTCAAAGATTCGACATCGCCGCCCGCGGCCTTCGCGCGGCCGATGCTCTTCGAGCGCTCGTTGCGCGTCTGGCGCAGGCCCTCGACCTCGATCTGAAGCTCTTTGCGCTGCGCCTCGAGCGCGAGCCAGCGCTCGCGATCGAGCTTGAACCCGCGGCGCGCGAGGTTCGCGACGACCGCGTCGAGGTCTTGGCGAAGCAGCTTGATATCGAGCATATCGAGGCCGAACGCCTAAGGGGCGATCAGGCGCTGCGTATGGTGAGGCGCTCCAGCCGCTGACACCAGCCCTCGAGCAGCCAAAAGGCCAGAGCGAGTGCCACGGCGATGCCGACCGCGTCCGCTGCGATGTCGAGGAGGTCGAACGTGCGGGTTGTCGTCAGGGTTCCCTGCACCACGTCGAGCGCAACGCCGAGGAACAACAGCGCGCCGGCCAACGCCAGGTGCTTCGCTCGAGGATAGAGCCCCGCGAACCAAACCATCAGCGCGAAATACGCCGTGAAGTGCTCCAGCTTGTCGTTCAGCGGCGGCGTGATTTCTTGTATGACCGGACCGGGCAACAAGCTGCCCACGATCACGCCGATCACGAGCAGCCACCCGATCGCGAGCCAGACATGGGGATAGCGCAGCGGCAGCACGGCTCAGCCTTTCCCGCCAATCACGTCGACGCCGGCGGGCGGCGTAAACTCGAACACGCCGTCGGCGAGCTCCGGATTGACGACGACGTTCGCGAGCGCGATCCGCGTGATCTGGTTCAATCCGTCGACGAGCTCGAGCCGCCGCGGCGCAGTGCCCTCGAAGCCGATCGTCACGGACCTGAAATCCGCGGCGCCGGTTTTCGGCACGAGCTTCACCCATTCGAGGCCGTCGCGCATGAAGGTTTGCTCGACGTTGAACTCGTCGCGCACGTCGCGATCGCCGGAGAGCAGCATCGCGGGGCTCGAGCCGACGGTATCGTCGAGCGGCGACACGGTGACTTGCGCGAGGTCGACGTCGTACATCCAGAGCTTCTTGCCGTCGGCGACGACGAGGAGCTCGGTAGGCTTCTTGTAGCTCCATCGGAAACGGTTCGGCCGCTGCAGCGACAGCGTGCCGGCCTGCGTCTCGAGCAGGCGCTCGTCGGGTGCGTAGAGCTCTTGCTTGAAATCCGCGGTGAGAGTCCGAACGCCGCTCAAGAAAGCGCGCAGCGTCGCGGCACCGTGCTCGTTCGTTGTCTCGGGTTGAGCGCCTACGCTCTGTGCGAGCGCAAGCGCGAATACGGCGACTAGCTCAATCGGCACCCGGAGGCGGCGGGGCCAGCACTTCGCGGAATCCATTCGTCTGCAAGCTCCCAACAATGCCGGCCTCCTCCATGGTCTCGACCATTCGCGCCGCTCGGTTGTACCCGATCTTCAGCCGCCGTTGAATTCCCGAGATGGAGGCTTTGCGCGTCTCGGTCACGATTCGAACAGCTTGATCGTAGAGCGGATCTTGCTCCCCGTCCAACTCGCCCGGTATACCGCCGCCGCTGGACTCGAGCCCCGGCACGTCGGTGTCCGGTCCGTCGAGCACCTCCTCGATATAGCTCGGACTACCCATCGAGCGCAGCGCCTTGACGACCGCGTGCACTTCGTTGTCGGAGACGAACGCGCCGTGAACGCGAATCGGAGTCGACGTGCCGAGCGGCATATAAAGCATGTCGCCGTGGCCGAGCAGGTGCTCGGCGCCGATCTGGTCCAAGATCGTGCGCGAGTCGACCTTGGCCGACACCTGGAACGCGATGCGGCACGGGATGTTCGCCTTGATCAAGCCCGTGATCACGTCGACGGACGGACGCTGCGTCGCGACGATCATGTGGATGCCCGACGCTCGCGCCTTCTGCGCGAGCCGAGCGATCAGCTCTTCGACCTTCTTGCCGACCAGCATCATCATGTCGGCGAGCTCGTCGATGATCACGACGATGAACGGCATCGGGGCGAGCTCCGGCGCCTTATCGCCTTCCTGCTCGGGCTTGAACGTCGGATCGAGCAGCGGCTTGCCGCTGTCGATCGCGTCCTGCACCTTCTTGTTGTAGCTCGACAGATGCCGCACGCCGAGGCCCGCCATCAGCGCGTAGCGGCGCTCCATCTCGGCGACGCACCAGCGCAGCGCGTTCGCGGCCTGCTTCATGTCCACGACTACGGGCGCGAGCAGATGCGGGATGCCCTCGTACACCGAGAGCTCGAGCATCTTTGGGTCGATCATGATGAGCCGCACGTGCTCGGGCGTGGACTTGTAGAGCAGGCTCAAGACCATCGCGTTCAACGCAACCGACTTGCCCGAGCCCGTCGTGCCCGCGATGAGCAGGTGGGGCATGCGCTGGAGGTCGGCACAGATCGGCTGGCCGCCGATGTCCTTGCCGAGCGCGAGCGTGAGCGGCGACTTGAGATCCTCGTACGCCTGCGACTTGACGATCTCGCCGAGCGCGACGAGCTCGCGGACCTCGTTCGGGATCTCGAGCCCCACGTACGGCTTGCCCGGAATGATTTCGACGACGCGCACGCTGACCGTCGCGAGCGAGCGCGCGAGATCTTTCGCGAGATTGCTGATCTGGCTGCTCTTCACGCCCGGCGCGGGCTTGAGCTCGAAGCGCGTGACGACCGGTCCCGGGTGCACCGCGACGACTTCCGCCTCGACGCCGAAGTCGTTGAGCTTGATCTCGACGAGCCGCGACATCGCCTCGAGCGCCTCAGGGGAGTAGCCACCGATCTTCGGCGGCGGATCGTCGAGCAGTGACAGCGCCGGCAACTCGGTCGATGCCGGCGGCTCGAACAACGGCACTTGGCGCTCGCGCTCGCGTTCGCGCTCGGCGCGCGCGCTGACTTCGACCTTTTCGATCGTCGGCTCGATCCGCGGCGCCGCGGCCTTCGGTTTAGCGCGCACCTTGGCCACGACCTCTTCGCGCTGCTGCTTCGCGCGCCGGCCTTCGAGCCAGATCCTGAATTGATTCACGCGGATGTGGAGCTCGACGACGCCTGCGTAGACCCAACGGCCGACGCGGTCCATGACCGCGACCCACGACACGCCGGTCGCGAGCGACACGGCCGCGAGCCAAAGCACGAGCAGCAGCACGGTCGCGCCGAGCATGCCGAGCCCATGCTCGAGCCCGTGGCCGACCAGCTGACCCAAGACGCCGCCCGCGCTCTCGCGCATGTCGTGAGGGTCGAAATGCAGCGTCGCGAGGCCGGAGCTCGTCGCAATCGTGAGCAGAAAGCCTGCGCCGCGCCATAGCGTCGCCGAACGCTCGGGCAGCTCTTGATGACGAAACAGGAACACACCGGCGATCAGCACGAGCACGGGGAACAGGTACGCCGTTTCGCCGACGAGCAGGAACGCGACGTCCGCGAACCAGGCCCCGGCGGGCCCCATGCGGTTTGCGATGCTACCGTCGCCGCCCGCGACGCTGAACGAGGGGTCGACGGGGTTGTAGCTCAGGAGCGCGAGCAGCAGGATCACGCTCAAGCCCGCGAGGATCCAAAACGCAGACTCTCGCAGCCCCCGAATCCGGGGCACGAAGAAACCGTCGGCGACGGCCGTGTCCTTCGGTTTGTTCAAGCTATCCGTCAGTAAGCTCTCTTAGGCGCCTGATTATACTGATAACCAACGGCGAGCATAGCGCGTCGAAAATCGTCTTCGCTCGCCAGGGATCCTACTTACCTCTAACATCGGTTCGACCCATTCTACGACTCGCCGAAGCGACACATGTCACTCCAACTCGAGCGCGTTGCGAGCCTCCAAGCCGTTGCGCCGGGCGCCTGGAACGCGCTCGCGGGCGACAGCCCGTTCTTGCGCCACGAGTTCTTGACCGCGCTCGAACGCAGCGGTTGCGTAGGTCGGCGCACGGCCTGGCAACCGGCGTATCTGCTCGCGACGCAGGCAAGCGAGCTCGTCGGCGCCATTCCTCTATATATGAAGCACGACTCGCGCGGCGAGTTCGTGTTCGACTGGGGCTGGGCGGACGCCTACGAGCGCAGCGGCCGGCGCTATTACCCTAAGCTCGTCGCGGCCGTGCCGTTCACGCCGGCCACCGGCGCACGGCTGCTGGTCCGGCCGGGTGCCGACGTGGCGCGCGTCCGCGAGGAGCTGATCGCCGGCGCGCTCGAGGCTGCGGCCGAGCTGCGCGTCTCGTCGTTGCACGTGCTATTCCCGACCGAGGCGGAGCGCGAGCGCCTCGCCGCCGCCGGCCTGTTGAGCCGCAAAGCATGCCAGTTCCACTGGCACAACGACGGCTACACCGACTTCGAGGATTTTCTCGCCCGGTTCAGCTCCGCGAAGCGCAAGAAAGCGAAGCGCGAGCGCAGGCGCGTCGCCGAAGCGGAAATCGCATTCGAGCATCTGCGCGGCGACGAGCCGAGCGATGCCGAGTGGGACGCGATCTTCGAGTTCTACTCGCGCACGTTCGAGCGCCGAGGTCGGCCGCCCTACTTGAATCGCGCGTTCTTCGCGGAGATCGCGCGCACGATGCCCGAGAACCTCGTGATCATCCTCGCGCGCTTTCGTGGCACACCGATCGCGTGCGCGATCTGCTTCCGCGGCGGCGACACGCTTTACGGCCGCTACTGGGGGAGCGCGGCTGACTTCCACAGCCTGCACTTCGAGACGTGCTATTACCAAGGCATCGACTACTGCATCCGCGAGCGGCTTGCGAAGTTCGAGCCAGGCACGCAGGGCGAGCACAAAATCAGTCGCGGCTTCACGCCGAGCGCGACCTGGTCATGCCATTGGCTCGGCGACCGCGACTTCCACGACGCGGTCGCGGACTTCCTCGCGCGCGAGACCCATCACGTCGACGCATATATGGACGAGCTCGACGATCACGTGCCATTCCGCGACGACGCGCTGCCGACGATCACGGCGCCCTAGTCCGATGTCGACGCTGCGCTGGCTGTCGAGCGCCGATGCCGCGGACCGCTTTCCGCCCGTGAGCCAGGCACTCACCGAGCCGAACGGGTTGCTCGCGGCCGGCGGTGACCTCAGCCCCAAGCGCCTGCTCGCCGCCTACCGCCGCGGCATTTTCCCGTGGTACGAGGAGGGTCAGCCGATACTCTGGTGGAGCCCGGACCCCCGCGCGGTGCTGCAGCCGGACGCCGTCAAGGTATCGCGCAGCCTGCGCCGCTCCTTAAATAAAGGAGGCTTCGAGCTTGGGATCGACCGCGCGTTCGGAGAAGTGGTCGCGGCGTGCGCCGAGCCGCGCCGCTACACGGACTCGACGTGGATCACGCGCGAGATGGCTGCAGCTTACACGCGATTGCACGGGCTCGGCTGGGCGCACTCGTTCGAGAGTTGGCGCGACGGCGAGCTCGTCGGCGGGCTCTACGGTGTCGCCATCGGCCGCGTGTTCTTCGGCGAGTCGATGTTCGCGCGCGCGACCGATGCGTCGAAAGTCGCGTTCGTGCGGCTAGCCGAATACCTGCAAGTGCACGATTTTCGGCTCATCGACTGCCAAGTCGCTTCCGCGCACGTCGCGAGCCTCGGCGCGACGACGGTCTCGCGCGCCGATTTCCTCGCCCTGCTCGACGAATATTGCGAGCCGCCGGGGGAGCCCGGGCGCTGGAATTCACAGTCCGGTCGCAAAGGTGCGACAGAGATGCGCTCGTAACCTCGCGCGCCGCCGCTCGTTCGCCGCCGCTCGTTTGCCGCCCTTGCGCCCGATATGCAACAATGCCGCGCCCAAATCGGGCACCAACTCACGCTGAATGGCAAAAGAAGAAGCGATACAAATGGAAGGTACGGTAGTGGAGACGCTGCCGAACACGACCTTTCGCGTCGAGCTCGCGAACGGCCATATCGTCACGGCGCACATCTCGGGAAAGATGCGCAAGCATTACATCCGGATCCTGAAAGGCGACGCCGTGACGGTCGAGCTCACGCCCTACGACCTTACGAAGGGCCGGATTACCTATCGCGCGCGCTGACCGCGCGCGCCTGGAAGAGCGCCGCTCTTTCGCCTAGTGCTGTGAGCTCTCGGGCAAATGCTCGAGCTCACGAACTTCGGGCTCGCTCGTGAGCACGAGGCCTTCCCCGTCCGCCGCGACCTCGACGCGCACGTGGCCGCCGCCCGCAAGCTTGCCGAACAAGAGCTCTTCCGCGAGCGGGCGCTTGATGTGCTCCTGGATCACGCGGGCCATCGGCCGCGCGCCCATCTTCTTGTCGTAGCCGCGCTTCGCGATCCATTCGCGCGCGGCCGGATCGAGCTCGATCGTCACGCCGTTCTTGTCGAGCTGCGTTTCGAGCTCGACGATCAGCTTGTCGACGACGCGAGCGATGGACAGCTCGTCGAGCGGCTCGAACTGGATGATTGCGTCGAGCCGGTTGCGGAACTCGGGCGAAAAGAGCTTCTTCAGAACTTCCATCGCGTCGGTCGAGTGATCTTGCGTCGTGAAGCCGACCGACGCGCGACTCGATTCCTGCGCACCCACGTTCGTCGTCATCACGATCGTGACATTGCGGAAGTCGGCCTTGCGGCCGTTGTTGTCGGTCAGCGTGCCGTGATCCATCACCTGCAACAGCAGGTTGAAGACCTCGGGATGCGCCTTCTCGATCTCGTCGAACAAGAGCACGCAGTGCGGATGCTTCGCGATCGCTTCGGTGAGCAAGCCGCCTTGATCGAAGCCGACGTAACCCGGCGGCGCGCCGATCAGGCGCGAGACCGTGTGCCGTTCCATGTACTCCGACATGTCGAAGCGGATCAGCTCGACGCCCATGGTCATCGCGAGCTGGCGCGTGACCTCGGTCTTGCCGACGCCCGTTGGACCGGAAAACAGGAACGAGCCGACGGGTCGGCGCTCGTCGCCGAGACCCGAGCGCGCCATCTTGATCGCCGCACCGAGCGCGTTGATCGCTCGGTCCTGACCGAAGATCACGAGCTTCAGATCGCGCTCGAGGTGGCGCAGCACGTCGCGGTCCGACGCCGACACGTTCTTCGGCGGAATCCGCGCGATCTTCGCGACGATGTTCTGGATCAGCTCGACGTCGACGACCTTCGGCCGCGTCGCTTCGGGCTGGAGCCGACAGTACGCGCCGGCCTCGTCGATCACGTCGATCGCTTTGTCCGGCAAGTGCCGGTCGTTGATGTGCCGGCTCGAGAGCTCCACGGCCGCGCGCAGCGCGTCGTCCGAGTACGAGATGCCGTGATGCTCCTCGAAGCGGCTCTTGAGGCCGCGCAAGATCTCGACGGTCTCGTCGACGGACGGCTCCGTGACGTCGATCTTCTGGAAGCGCCGCGCGAGCGCGTGGTCCTTCTCGAAAATGCCGCGATACTCGTTATAAGTAGTGGAGCCGATGCAGCGCAGCTCGCCGTTGGCGAGCACGGGCTTGATCAAGTTCGACGCGTCCATCACCCCGCCCGACGCGGCGCCCGCGCCGATCACGGTGTGGATCTCGTCGATGAACAAGATCGCGCCGGGCTGCTTCTTCAGGCCCGCGACCACGCCTTTCAACCGCTTCTCGAAATCGCCGCGATACTTGGTGCCGGCGATCAACGAGCCCATGTCGAGCGCGTAGATCGTGCAGCGGCGCAGCACGTCGGGGACCTTGCCCTCGATGATCAAACGCGCGAGCCCTTCTGCGAGCGCGGTCTTGCCGACGCCGGCTTCGCCGACGAACAGCGGGTTGTTTTTGCGGCGGCGGCAAAGAATCTGCACGGTGCGCTCGATCTCGAGTTGCCGTCCGATCAGCGGGTCGATCTTGCCGGCCTCGGCGAGCGCATTGAGGTTCGTGGTGAAGCGCTCGAGCGGGCTCGCCTCGCCGGCGCGCTCCTCGGCGTTGCCCTCGTCGCTTTCGGGCTTCGCCTCTTGGATCTTCGGCACGCCGTGCGACACGTAATTGACCACGTCGAGGCGGCCGACCTCTTGCAAGCCGAGCAGATACACCGCTTGCGATTGCTTCTCGCCGAAGATCGCGACGAGCACGTTCGCCGGCGTGACTTCCTTGCGACCGCTCGATTGCACGTGAAACACCGCGCGCTGCAGCACGCGCTGGAAGCCGAGCGTCGGCTGCACGTCGGTCGACTCGTCCTCTTCCTCGCCGCGCAGGCGCGGAGTCGAAGCGTCGATGAACTCCTTGAGCTCGCGGCGCAATCGCACGAGGTCTGCGCCGCACGCCTTCAAAATCTCGACGACGGGCGGCGTATCGAGCAGCGCGAGCAGCAAGTGCTCGACCGTGATGAACTCGTGGCGCTCATCGCGCGCGCGTTGGAACGCATCGTTCAAACAATATTCGAGCTCGTTCGACAGCATTTAGGTCTCTTCCATGGTGCAAAGGAGTGGATGTTGA
>Ga0157375_10001847_pt1 | contig 18205 bp, 15 predicted proteins | sample M35metaG_FD_115311 | JGI IMG/M metagenome (GOLD analysis project Ga0157375, IMG submission 115311) | Miscanthus rhizosphere microbial communities from Kellogg Biological Station, Michigan, USA - M3-5 metaG | ecosystem: Host-associated > Plants > Roots > Rhizosphere > Soil | place: USA: Michigan... | reverse complement strand
AGGAGGTTGCCGTTTTGAAACGGACACCTGTGTTCCTGTGCAATTTCGGCGAGGATGCGCGTTTTAGCCTAAGGCAATTTCGGCGTGCGCCTGGATATGCGGCGTTCACCGTGCTGGTACTGGTGCTCGGCATAGGCTACGGTCATGTTCCGCGGAGTGCCACCATTGTGGGCGTGATCGAAGACGTGCATCAGGACGGCGCGGCCGAAGAGAGCCAGCCAGAATTCTATTTGTGCATTTCACAAGTTGCCCAGGACCAGCAGATTTACCGGGCGCTACTGGGCCGGTTCATGCAGGTTGCAGTGCGTACGGAAATTGCGCCCGATATCCTGATCTCCGAGTTACGGCGGGCAATTCAGAAGGCCAATCCGCATCTGGCAATCGGGGCATGCAGCACGATGGCCGAGGCGGTAGAGGATTCGATTCGCTCGCAGAAATCGGCAGCCCAAGTCATCGCTGTGTTCGGGGGATTAGTGCTGCTGACAACCGTGGTGGGGCTGTACGGGCTGCTAAGTTATCTGGTGACGCAGAGAACGCAGGACATTGGAATCCGAATGGCACTGGGTGCAGACCGTGGACGCGTTGTGAGCATGATACTGAGGCAGAGCTGATCTGGCTGGGCGCAGGGACTGTCATGGGCGTTTGCTTGGCAATGGTAAGCGGGCGGCTGCTCGATGGGCTATTGTTTGGCGTCCGCGCGATCGATCCGTGGACGATGGGTTTCGTATCCGCGTGTTTGGTTGTATGTGGCCTAATTGCCGCAATCGTACCGGCACGAAGAGCGGCCTCCGTAAATCCAGTTGATGCCTTAAGAGCGGAGTGAGCGGGGATCTAGTGGCGGCTAGCGCGACGTGCTAAGTTGGCCCATTCAGTCAAACTACTCATTGAGGAGCTTGAGCCGTGACGAAATAGAGGGCGGTATGCAAAATTCAATTGCTTCAGCAAGAACTGACGCGAGGCAGATTTGCAGTGAGAAAATCCTGTGCCTACCAGCGTTGTGATTGGGACGAGTACGGGGGCGCCACATTTGGGACGGCGGAATCGAACGGCGCAATGATCCCGTGTGCAGATCCCTCGGGCGCTGATCTGGCAGAATGGGCAAGGACCAATAACAAGAAGCAGGAAGGGATCTAGAATGGCTCGCAGCCCTGGTGTCGAGATAGGTAGAACTCTGGTAGGCCGCCGGGATTTTTTGAGAATCGCCGGAGCCTCCGCCGTTCTGCCATCGATTCTCTCAGCTCAAGCAAAAGGTCAGACGACGAAAAGCCCTACGCCGGCCAACAACCGCATCAACATTGGTGTCATCGGTATGGGCTGGCAGGGTCCCGAAAATACAAAGGCCTTTCTGGCATTGGAAGATTGTCAGGTAGTGGCCGCGTGCGATATTGACCGAAATCACCTGCAGGCCGCCGTCAAGATGATCAACGAGGCTTATGGCACCGACGACTGCAAGGGCTACCACGACTATCGCGAGTTGCTGGCCAGTCCGGAGATCGATGCCGTGATGATTGCCGTTCCCGATCATTGGCATGAGATTGTTGCCACCGAGGCCGCTCGCCGCAAAAAGGACATCTACTCGGAAAAGCCGCTGGCGCACTCTATCGCCGAGCAGCAGTCCATCGTTCGCGCGGTCAAGGAGAACAACATCGTCTGGCAGATGGGCTCATGGCAGCGCTCGAGTCCCATCTTCCACAAGGCGGCGGAGATCGTCCGCAACGGGCTGATCGGGGCGGTTACGCATGTCGAAGTGGGCCTGCCCGGGGAGAATTCCAACTACGATCACATTCGTGAGGAGACTGCAGCAAAACTGGCAGCGGCTGGTCTGAAGGGGCAGCTTGAGCAGATCGTCCCTGGAAGCAAGGCTTGGAATATGCTGGTCAGCTCTCCGCCGGCGGAACTGGACTACGAGACCTGGGTGGGGCCGGCGAGGATGGAACCCTACATCAAAGCGCGTTCCCACAAGTGCTGGCGCTTGAACTACAACACGGGCGGCGGAAAGCTTCTTGACTGGATCGGTCATCACGGAGATATAGCGCATTGGGGCCTCGATTTCGACAACACCGGGCCGCTTGAGGTGGAAGGCAGCGGCGAGCTTCCGCCGGACAACGCGGTTTGGAACACCGCGCAACATTACCGCTTCGAGCTGAAGTATCCGGGCGGCGTCACTATGACCGTCGCTGGAGGCTATCCCGACATCAAGATGGGCACCAAGTGGATAGGCACCGACGGCTGGGTATGGGTCGACCGCGATGGGTTTGACGTCTCGAACCCCGCGTGGAAGCGGGGCAAATATCTACCCAGAGAGCTGCGCAAAGTAAAGCTCTACACCTCTGATAACCATCATCAAAATTTTCTGGATTGTATTAGGACGCGTCAGCGAACCGTCACTCCGGTGGGGGGGGGGCATCATTCAACGATCCCCGGCCCCCTTTGTACGATCTCCATGCTCACTGGGAGAAAGATCCGCTGGGACGCCAGGGAAGAGAAGATCCTCGGCGATGAGGAAGCCAGCAAGCTGACGACTCGCGGATACCGCGCCCCGTGGAAGATGAGCAGTTAGCTGCCCACCGCCGGAACCGGATCGCGCCTTACTTGGGCCCGTGACTGAGAATCAGAAATAAGCGGCTCCGCGTAGCCTAGCCCAAGCTAGCGTCTCTATATCTCTCGCAGAGATTAGGCCTCGATGTCCCGCGATAGATCGGTAATGTACAGCTGAAGCGCCGCCGACTTCCCGTTCCTATTCTGTCATCGAGCGGCCAAGCGATAGCCACTGCTAAAGCGGACCTCCTCCTGCAACCGAATGTCCTACTATCCAAGAATTCCGTCATGCAGGGAACTCACGTACATAAGACCGTCGATCCGCTCTGCTTCTGTTACTGCCGAGCGACTTGTTTTGAAAGTGCTTGAGGCACAGTCGGGTAGTCCTATATAGATTCGGTTATGCTCTCCTCGCCCAATGGCTTCACAAGGCAGAGTCGCTCTGCCTCGAAACCGCAGCCTGCCGTGTGTATTGTTGCAGCGGATCAGGAGTTCATTGAGCTTCTTGAAACGGAATTGAAGCCATGGTGCGAGGTGCTTGTTCGAAACACCTACGACGATCTGACGCGCTGGACCCGCGAGAACGGAGTCTCCGCGGTGGTTCTGGACATCGACACTGTCGGAGATGACTCGTACGGCGGCATTCCAGTACTGGAGGAGATGCGCCGGATGAATCCGGAATTCGCGCTGGTTTCTGTCAGCCGAGCGCGCTCCCGGTCCGTTGAAAAGCTGGCGCTGGATGCGGGTGTCGATGCACACTTCCGGACCCCTTTGGACGTGCTGGAAGTGCGGACCACGCTTGTGGACGGTATCCGCCGGAGAGCGGACGAGGCGAATCGAGAGCGGTCGCGCCAGCAGGTGCTGGAGGCAAGCCGCTTCGAGGAGTTCATTGGCGCCAGCGAGCCGATGCGCCGCGTCTACGACGCGATCGAGCAAATTGCGAAGAGCAACATCAACGTGCTGATTCGAGGCGAAAGCGGTACCGGAAAAGAGCTGGCCGCCCGGGCTATTGTGGCGCTCAGCAAGCGAGCTAACAAGCCGTTCATTCGCCTGAATTGTGCGGCTCTGCCTGAAAATCTGATCGAATCGGAACTATTCGGCAGCGAGAAAGGTGCGTTCACGGGAGCAACTGAATCGCGACCGGGGCACATCGAGATGGCGGATGGTGGAACACTCTTCCTCGATGAGATTGCAACTCTGACCCTGGCGCTGCAAACCAAGCTGCTGCGAGTGTTGGAGGACCATCACGTCCAGCGGCTTGGAGGGCGCGCGCATCGCAAGATCGACTTTCGCCTGATCTGCGCAACCAATGAACCGCTTGAAGAGATGGTCCGGACGGGACGGTTCCGGGAAGACCTTTACTACCGGATCCATGTGATTCCGGTACATCTTCCGCCACTTCGCGAACGAGTGGGCGACATCGCGCTGCTGTGCGAGCACTTGCTTCAGGTGCACTGTACCGCCAATGGGATGCGCTTGAAACGGCTGACGCCGGAAGCCTTGGGCGTTCTGGAGGAGCACACCTGGCCAGGCAACGTGCGCGAGTTGGAGAACCTGATTCAGCGGCTGGTGATTACAACCCGAGGTGATGAGATTGGGCCGGGCGATTTGCCAGCGCGAGTTGTGGAGCGCAGCCTGGCAGCGAGCGAAGCGATTCTCCTGCCGCCGGGAGGAACAGATTTCGACGGCCAGATTCGCCAGCTTGAGCTCGCTCTGCTGAGCACAGCTCTACGGCGGGGCGAGGGTAGTAAGACTGCGGCGGCGAGGTTGCTGAGCCTTGACGTACAGCGGATGAAATATCTGTGCCGGAAATATTCGCTTTAGTTCGCCAAAGGGTTAAAAATTAAACCAATCTAGTTTAAAAATTCACCTAAACTGAATCGATCCGCCATATGCGCTCTAGACGCATGCATTAATTTAACTCGCTGCTAATGAATAACTTGCAAGTCAAGATAATCTCGCCTTGACCTTTGGCATGCCGGTTGCAAACCATCTCTACGTACGGGAGTTCAATTTCAAAGCCTGGGAGACAGCAATGGCAATCACAAAGAAGTCCCTGATCAGCAACAAGACCTCGAAGAAAACCGCACAGAAGAAGGCGAGCCCGAAGGCTAGCCCAATCTCGTCTGCGAAGCTCGCGACTGCGATGCAAACGACGTTGAAGACCTCAATGAAGGTTGGCCGCACCTACTTCTGAGGGTCAGCCTGCCGGCCCTCTGTCGTCCAGAGTCAAGCTCGATGAGACCTAAAATCCGGGCTTAAGCAAATTTCATAAACTCGAATCCAGGAGATGCATCATGGCCGTTACGAAGAAGTCTCTGATCAGCAGCAGCCCATCGAAGAAAACGACTCCAGCCAAGGTAAGCCCGAAGGCAGCAGCCAACACCATTAACGCCGCCAAGCTGGCAACCGCATTCAGAACCACCCTGAAGGTTGGCCGGGCGATCTAGGATCACAATCCTGGGATTGGAACAACTCCTCCAGACAGCTGACGGCGGCCTCAGGCCGCCGTCGTCGCTTTTACCACCAGATATGACTTCGCACGCTGTTCTCAAGGTCAGAGCCGAGGCGTTGAGCGATGCTTCGCCTCCCACCGAAGACGATTGACTCCCCGGAAATTCCATACGCATAATCGCCCTTCGCTCGTGCAAGCGGAATGACAGCGCTGTAGAAGACAGGGAGCACCAGACCCTTGTATTTCTCTGAAGCGACCAGCCCGAATGGCAATTGAACCGGTTCACCCGATATCGAAGTTAGTCGCATGTGAATAATCGAGAACTGCCCCGGCATTTCCAGTGCGACTTCCGCTCCGGGAGGAATGCGACGCAGGGCGGTAGCGGGAATGAAGACGCGCACGTTGCTCGCGCCCGATGCGATTCGAACCAGTGGCTGACCGTAGCCGACGTTTGCGTAAACCAGCTTCGCCGGGTTGTCGCCGAGAATGGTACCGTCGCTGGGGGATGTAAGGACGAGCGACGATACAGCCTCATTTGCCAATCGTGTATTCAGCAGCGCGGCAGTCTGGTCGGCTTCGGCGGCTCCGATACTCTGACCCCGTATCTCAGAATTGAAGGCTTCAAATCGTGCCTGGCCCGATTTTGCATCGGCCGACGACCGCATCGACGCTGCCTGAATACTGGTCATTCTGATCAGCGGCTGGCCCGCGCGAACACGCTCGCCTTCCCGCACGAAGACCGACTCTATTTGTCCTGGAACAGCCGCGCAGATTGAATGCAAATCTTCAGGTTCAATGACAAAATAAGCCTGCTCGCGGTCGCGCCACAGCGGAGTGAACATCAGCACGCAAAGGGCGATAGCTGCTCCCGCGAACGCAGGTTTGCGCTGGAGGTGTGTGCGTCTGAGGTGAGTCCAACTTGAGCCCAGCATGCCGCTCAAGGCCTTAAGTCGCGAGCGGAACATGAAAAATGCAATCGCCACAATTGGGACGAGGCCGAACTCTCCCAGCCACCGCGCACTGATCCGGTAACCGAAGCGGAGGACGATGAACAGCAGAAAGTAGCTATAGGCAGACGAGAGGATCGCGTATATGACAAAAAGCACAACGCGTCTGCGCGGCACTACCGGAACCTGGACCGTCAGGCTGAAGATCTTCGACTTGAGCCAGGCCGATACAAATGCCGAGGATCGCTCCTTCAACTCGGGAATCTCAATGATCTCAGTCAGAAAGTAGTAGCCATCCAGCTTGAGCAACGGATTCAGGTTGATGACAACTGCTGCAATCCCGGTAAGCAGGATGAACTCGTACATCAACTTGTGAAACCAACTCCCGGCGGGGGCGTGAAGCCAAAATGCCATCGCAATTCCGCAGACGACAAGCTCGATCCAGATCCCCGCGATGATTGTGGCAAGACGCTGAATCTTGGTTGCGGAGATCCAACTCTCGGTAACATCAACAAAAAAGCAGGGAGTGAGATAGAGAAACATCAACCCCATGCTATGAACTTGCCCGCCGTAGTGCTTGCAAGTGAGGCCATGAGCTGATTCATGAATGAAACCGACAATCATGATCAGAATCCAGAACCGCGCGAGGTCATTCAGGTTCTTTTCAGCGAAGTTGAAGAAGGTCGCCGTGTCCGGCCCGATCATCTTCCAGTTATTCACGACCATGAAGGTTTCAACCGCGAACAGCATAAGGGCCGCCAGCAGCGACCAGCGGCTGTAAATGAACCGGCCCGCAACGCCGTCGAGCCAATCAAAATAGCGATCGGGATCCCAGGCGGAAAAGCTGATGTGGGCGATGTTCAGTTTGGCCTTGGTGCGCCTTTGGCGCTCCCCCAGGAGCTTCTCGCGCATGGCCAGATTCTTGTCCTGGTAGCTCTCATACCACAGCTCAGAGCCCTCCATCTCGGAAGCGAATTCGCGAACCTCCTCTGCAGAGATGATTGAGCCGCTCTGGCTGCTGAAGACCTGCGAGATATCTTCGTAGGAGCGCTGCCCATCGAACAGTTGCAGCAGCTGCCACTGGAACGGCGTTAGACGGAAGTAGGCGTTTTTGCCGCGCTTGAGGACGCCGACAATCGGTTCCCCATCGAGCACTGTATCGTGAACCACCAGATCAGGATCCAGTCTCGGAGGCTGCGAGTTCGACTGGCGCACCTGTGGCAGCTCCGGCAGAACCGCATCAAGCGCTTCGGTCAGGTTCATTGACCCAATCTCACTTGCATGGTCATACCGGGCTTGAGCAAAGGCGACGGGCGAAGAACGGCGCCGATAATCTGCACGCTGCCGCTTGCCGGATCGACAACGGGGCTCACGCGGCTGATGCGTGCCTGCTGATGGAGGCCAGGGTAATCGGCCGTGCTCAGATCCAATTGTTTCCCGGCCGTGAATGCAGCCATTGCGGTTTCAGGGACCGTGAATAGAACTTGAAGAGGCGATTCAGCGGTGACCCAGAAGAGCACGTCGCCGGGCTTTACTTCCTGGGCGAGCCGAACTGAGCTGCGGCCTACCACGCCTGCAAATGGAGCGGTGATGTGCGACTGGTCAAGCTGCACGTTAACCGAATTGAGATTCGCTTCGGCGGCCGCTGCCTCTTCTCGATAACGAGCCACTTCAGCGATGGTCTCGTCGACGCGATACTTTGCATGTTCCCAGTTCTCTTCGCTGATGATCTTTGCGTCGCGCATGGCTGTGGCGCGCCGGAGGTCGGCTTCGGCGGTCAACTGTTCAGCCTGCCATTCGCGCAACTGGGCAAGAGCTGACTGCATATGCGCCCGGTGCGCTGCGCAGGTGGCCTGTAGTTCGCGGTCGTCGAGTTGAGCCAGGAGTTGCCCCTTCTTGACGCGGTCACCGATGCGAACGTTCACGGTTTCAATTCGCCCATTTCGCTCGGCGGAGATGTCGGCCTGCTCCTCGGCAACAAGAGGACCCATGGTCATAAATGATTGCGGATCAGCATGCTCCAGAGCTGTCTGCGCCGTTGGAAGCACCTTCTCAGGCCCGCCCGTGGCAGGTTGTGTTACAGCGGGCTGTGCTGGAGCAGCACTTGCGTCTACGGTTGGTGTGCGAGAGTCGCAGCCCACGCAGAGCACAGATGTTCCGAATGCTATTGCCGAAAGAATGATATGAACGCGGTGGTGAGGTCTGTTTCTCATATTTCTACCAACCGATCCAGTTCCAGAGAGTCTGCCAGATCCATAACGCGGGCCGGCGCAGCAGAACATATCCTGCCCCATGCCAACCCAGAGAGACTTTGCCTCGCCCGGTCATCCCCGTGCGGAGAGTAGCGTCGCTATTCGAGAGAGGCACCTCGACATTGAACGTGCGTTCGCCGTCTCCCAGTTTCGCTTCCGGGCTGATGATCGAGACGCGCCCTCGAAAAGTGCGTTGCGGGTAGCTGTCGAGCTTGATGGCGACTTCCTCGCCTGGCTTCATCAACCCGAGATCGCGCTCCGGAATCCCTATCTGCACGATAGCCGAAGAAAGGTCGAGAACCTGCGCAAAGGGCGTTCCCGCATCGAGACGTTTGCCCGCTACATTCTGGAGATCAGGGGTGACGACTACGCCATCAATCGGCGAGCGTAATTGCGCGTTTTCCAGGCGCGCTTGCGCGCGTGCTGCCTCCGCCCGCATGAACTCAGCCTGGGTGCGGTCCGCGCCCGATTGGGCAGCGCCATGCGCAAGATCGTTCTGCATCGCGAGCAGTGCCTGCTGATATTTCGCTTCGGCAGAGACCAGCTCGGTTCGCCACTGCCAGTCGCTCATCTTGCCAAGCACCTCGCCAGTGGTGACCCGCTGCCCTTCGTGAGCAGAAACGGAGCTCACGACTCCATCGACCGGTGCGGCGACTGTGACCAGATGCTGGGGTGCAACCGTGGCATCGCCACTAACTCTCATCGGAAGGGGAAACACGGACATAAAGAGCACGCACTCGAATACGATCCCCAGCGTCATCCACCGGCTCCGCGTGTCATTCAGGAGTCTTTGCTTTCTTTTGACCAGCGGCTCAATAAGGCTGATGAGCGGAACTTCGCGGTAGAGGAGCGCATTGCGGATGGCCACGGTTGCCTGACCGGCAAGAATCTTGATCATCTCAATGTGCGGAACATCGAGGAAGTCGGCCTGGCTGCTTTCGTAGGTAAGTACGCCAACCCGGCCTTGGTCATCCACGAGAGGCGTGGCGTATAGAGCGCGAAATCCTGTCGCCGTGAAGTATTCGGCCACCGGCGTGGGTATTTCTGTCACCGCATCAGCATCTTCCGTCTGCCGGATGTGAATCGTCTCTTGCTGGGTTGAGAGCCAGCGCGTCAGCTGGTTAAGTCTCTCTACGCTGATGTCGCCGAGGGGAAGGGCAGCCATGCCTGAGACGGCCTTGAGCTGCAACTTACCCCGCTGATCAAGAGCAATCGCGCAACGTTCATAGGGAAGGACGTTCTGCGGGCTGTTTACGATGATGCCAAGCAGCCGGTCCAGGCGAAGCGTGGAGGTGATCTCGCCACTGACAGCGACGAGCGCTCGGAGAATCTCCAGCTTCCTCTCCGCATGAAGCAGGCTCGCATTCTTGAGCGCGCTCGCGACGGTTTCGGCGACCGACATCATCAGGAACTGATCATCTTCGTCGAACGGATGATCCTGCCGGTTGATAGCTTCAAGGACGCCTACCTCGGCGTCGTCCTGCATGAGCGGAACAAGCAGCGCATTGGATACGGGTGCTGCGAGGGCCGCCGATCTAGCGGCGTTGCGTTGAACGAGCCGTTCATCCCTAGGGTCAACGATGAGCAGCGACTCGCCCTCCTCCGCCATATCGGCTACGTACCCTTCGCCCGGAGATTGCGTTTCGCCCACCGTCACAGTGGCGTCCTCGCCATCGTTAGCCATCAGGCGAAGAGTGTCCCCGTCGAACATCCAGAGGTGAACTGCCTGACAGGGGAGGATGGCCGCGACCTTGCCCGGGATAAGGGCCGTGAGCGGCTCGAGTTCCAAAGTCGCGTTCAACGATTTCTCAAGGTCATAGAGCTGCGACATCCGGTGCAGGGAGTCGAGGAGATCGCGTTTCTGCGCCTCGCTGCTTTCTGCCGCAATGATGGCCGGAGCGGCAAGCTGAATGAGAGGCGCAATGGTCTCGAGATCCTGAAACCTAGGCGTTCCCGAAAAAAAAAGCAACTCGAGCGCTCCGACTAACTGCTCATTCAAAAGCAGCGGCACATAAGCAATCGCCGATACAGAGCGGTTGATGTGAAGGTGCGAGTAGTCTTCCCGCAAGATCTCCGATGCTGGATAGACAAGAATTTGAGGAGTTTCAAGCACCAGGGGCGCCATGAGACGGTTACCAGAACTAGTCACTGAAAGCTCGGGCGTGATGTCACCTGCCAACCCGATCAGCGTCCAGGCGTTCTCGATGTCCTCCGCCAGAAAGCGATGCACGGCGCAGGCGCAATTGGGCACTTGCGCCACAGCCACGGCGGCAACAATTGCGGCGCGCGAAGTTGGGTCATGCGCCGCAAGAAGTTGTACACCTGCTTCTATACCGGCATCGTCGACAGGTGAGAGCATTCAAACCCAGACTCAATCGCGGAAAACTGGCCTTGACAAGGGGAAGGGAGCTGTTGATTCTCAAGTAGTTGAGGCTGTGAGATTAACAATTCCCAAAGCCTGGTGTAAAGCTAAATCTCGCGGGAAAGATGTGACCGTGGACCTGGACATAAGAGAGAGCGGAGCTGTTTGCATCCTGAAAGCAAAAGGCAGGCTTACGAGCGGCGAGCCGGTTTCAATGTTTGAAAATGCATTCCAGCGTGCTCTCGCGTCCGGTCACATCTCACTTGTTCTGGACCTGGAGGCAGTTTCCTTCATCGACTCATCGGGCATCGGCTCAGTTGTGAATGCTCTGCGTCAGGCGAACAAGGCTGGCGGTACGGTGAAACTCGTGAACCCGTCGAGCTTCGTCGCAAAGACATTCAAGATGGTCGGGATTCTTCCGCTCTTCAGCATCCATCTTTCTGAACAGGACGCAATTGATGCGAGCTGACACCCTATTGGTCCATCGAAACGACAGCTTTGAAGCCGGCGTCCTCTCCGCACTACCTGCACAGAACCTGTGGGCGACTCAGCCATCAGGCAGGCGGTGAACTTGAGCGAATCCAGCACCTGCTTGGACACGCTTTCGATCGAAACCACGGAGAATTATCTCGGCTGCAAACAGCGCTTTCATAATGCCGTGAACGCGATTGGCCTGGATCCGGCCTCCCCACAAGTCCGGATTGCTACAAGATCGCCGACTTATCAGTTGCGATCCGGAGCGTTGTCGGAATTTGCACCCAAAATCCGTCAATATAAGTAAGTCTTGAGGTCGTCCACTCGGAAGCTGCCGAGTGGTCAATTCAGCATAGAGAGGTCGGTCCGGCGCACCCGAACGTCGCAGGAAAAGGAATCCGACGGCATCAGTGCCAGACAGCAGGATCTCCAACTCCGAGAGGCAGGGTGTATCGGTTCGGGAATCGCGCTCGGACTCGCGTTCACCATCGGCCTTGGCCGGTGGATCACGCACTGGGTCGCAGACAGCGGCCACCACCTTCTGCTGAGCCTTGTCGGCGCCTCCGTGATGATCCTGATAGCCGCGATCGCGTGCCTTGCGCCCGCACGCAAAGCCTCGTCGGTGAATCCCTCCGCGGCGCTGCGTGCCGAATAGCCTCCTAAGCGGGCGTCAGGCCACGTTTTCCCAGGCGGCCGTATCTGCCGAATCGCTGGATACTCATCGACTTCATTTTGCTACAACGCATCCGGCGCCTTGTACAAACGGTTGCAGCAGGACAAATCCTAACAAGCAAGGTCGCGATAAGTGGCCTTGTGGATAGGGGCAAAGTGGATATGGATGAGGATCGAGGACGATGCGAGTCTGGACAGAATTGATTGCGGAGAAGAAGCATTATGGCCTATCGAATCACGCTCGCCTGCTTGTCACTGCTGATGCTTTTATTCGTCTACGAACCGGTGGGAGCCGGGTTGTCAGGCAAGCATCAGAAATCGGAGAAGGCTCAATCAAAGGAGGTTGTTTACGTCTGCGCGTGCATGAAGAATAAGTCCTGTTCGTGTATGACTGAGGCGAAAATGGAAGGGCCTTGCGCCTGCGGAACCGAGGGCGGCCCGCCCATGAAGGCAGTGGCCGCAGACAGCGACTGGGCTAAGGAGAACCGCGAGGCGCTCGCAAAGTAGCGTCGTAGTCAAGGGCATTTGTCGCGGGCAGATGATGAGGGAAGCGAAGCAATGTTGCGAGGCGGCGCTTTCTCCGCACCAGCCGGGTTGAGACAGAAATCACGGAGCCCTACAATCCGTTTCAATGAGTCACATCGGGACCTTCGTGTGTCCAGCGATTGCGATCAATCGAGACGATGCCAAGCCGCTGCACCGCCAGGTCTACGACGGCTATCGAGAAGCAATCCTGCGGGGCGATCTGGCGCCAGGCCAAAAAATCCCCTCGAGTCGCGAACTTGCATCTGAGATGCGGGTCTCTCGCTTCCCGGTTCTTCATGCATATGCGCAGCTTCAGGCGGAAGGATACTTCGAGAGCCAGATTGGCTCAGGAACATTCATTTCGGCGACGCTGCCGGAGCAGATGATGTCTTCGGAACGGGGCCTCGACTCTTCGGAGAGAGTGCCGTCAGGGCTCAGGCCTGTTGCGAGACGCAATGCGCTCTATCCCAAGTTCCCAAGAAATTCGCCGCTTCGGAGTTGGGGAGCATTCGGTCTTCATCAGCCTGCTTCTGATCAGTTTCCGTTTCAGTTGTGGTCGGAACTGGCGAGCCGCCACAGCCGAAATCCCAGGTCGGCCGCATTGCAAAAGATCGATCCGATGGGGCTGCAGCGGTTCAGGGTTGAGATCTGCCGATACCTGCGCACCGCGCGGTCGGTGAAATGCGATCCGGAACAGATCATGATCGTATCGGGCTCGCAGCAAGCTTTGGACATTACCGCGCGGGTTCTTCTCAATCCGGGAGACGCGGTGCTTGTTGAAGAGCCGGGATACACGCTGGAGAAGACTGTGCTGGAGGCGGCAGGGTGCCGTGTCAAACTAGTGCCGGTTGACGATGAAGGGATGGATATAACGGCGGCAGCCAAGCATAAAGGAGCCAAAGCGGCATTCGTCACTCCATCCCACCAGTTTCCGCTTGGAACTACCATGAGCGCAACCCGCCGCCTGCTGCTACTCAACTGGGCACAGTCCAGCGGCGCGTGGATCATCGAAGACGACTATGACAGTGAGTATCGTTTCGACACGAGGCCGATTGCCTCATTGCAGGGCCTGGACGTCAACTCACGGGTGATCTACATCGGCACGTTCAGCAAGATGCTGTTTCCGTCTCTGCGCGTCGGGTACATCGTGGTTCCGCGTGATCTTGTGACTCTGTTCGAGGCGGTTCGCTTTGTAACAGATATTTTTCCTCCCTATCTTTACCAGGAGATGCTCGCAGACTTTATCGAAGGCGGGCATCTGGCGCAGTACATTCGACGGATGCGCCGCATCTACGGTGAGCGCCGGAGTGTGCTGGTGGAATCGATTCGGGCCGAGTTCGGGGATTTCTTGAAGGTGCACGGCGCTCCCGCAGGGATGCACGTTACGGTAAGCATGCCCGAGGGTTTCAACGACGTGGAGATCTGCGAGCGCGCGTCAGAGCAGAAGATCATGCTTTGGCCCCTGTCGCGCTACTACTCAGGCGATCGGCCGCTGCACGGATTCGTGCTGGGATTTGGCAGCACTAATGCAGACCAGATTCTCACAGCCGTGAAGCGCATGCGCTCTGTTGTGCTCGGGTAGTATCAGGCGCGATCCGGCCGATATTTTCATCTTGCGACAAATTAATTGCCAATTCCGTGCGAATTCCAGGATGCGCTTGCTGCCGTTTGTGCCGATCGAATGGTCATGGTCGAAGTGGTCATGGCCGAAGTGGTTTTAGCGGCTATGGCCAGTAGCCACTAATCCACGCACTCTGGAGCATGGGATGACGGCTCTTAAGCCCGAGTCCGAATAGAACTCTGGAGAAGAGAATGAATTTGTGTTTGCTTTTGGCCAGGATGCGTCGAGTCAAGATCTCTTATTCCCCGCAGAACCGAGCGACATTGCGATGGATGCTCATGGTTCTAATGACCGTGTCTGGAGTATCTACGGTGGCGTTCGCGCAACAGGCGACAATCGTGGGCACGGTTACGGATCCTGCGGGGGCGTCACTTCCGAATGTCAACATCACTGCAACCAACATCGATTCTGGAATCGCGAAAACGATTCAGACCAACAGCGCCGGACAGTATGTGATTCCGGATCTGAACATTGGCCGCTACAACCTGAAGGCCGAAGCCACTGGCTTCAAAGTTACCGAGCAGAAGAACGTTGCCGTGCAAGTGGGCGATCGGGATCGCATCGACTTCCAATTGCAGGTCGGCGAGGTGCAGGAGACTGTGACGGTGGAAGCTAATCCCGTGCGAGTGCAGACGGACTCGGGAGAGCAAAGCAGCGTCATCACAGGGCAGCAGATCTCACAGATCTCGGTGAGCGGACGGAGCATGTATCAGCTGGCAGCCTTGGTGCCGGGTGCTTCGAGCCAGATTGGCGCGGGCGGCATGAGCGCAGGCGAGGTGAATACGCCAGTGGGCGGAGATGCGAGCGTGGAATTCAACGGCTTGCGTCAGAATCACAACATCTATCTGCTCGATGGCGGTGAAGATGATGATCGCGGCGGTGCAGGCGGGATGAGCATTGCGCCTTCGAGTGATGCGATCGCGGAGTTCCGGACGCTCACCTCAAACTACAGTGCCGACTATGGGCTGTCGTCGGCCGGAACCATGTCGATGGTGTTGAAATCCGGAACCAGGACGCTTCATGCGTCGGCCTGGGAGTTCAATCGCAACGATGCTTTCGACGCGCGCAACTACTTCAATCCTGCGCCGCAGAAGGTGGCGGAACTGCGGCTGAATGTCTACGGATTCAATGTGGGCGGACCGGTGACACTCGGGCACCTCTACAATCCGGAACGAAAGCGCACGTTCTTCTTTTACAACCAGGAGTGGCGGCGGCTCATTCAAGGTGGATTGACGAATCAGCCGGTTCCCGATCCCGCAACTTACGGTGGCAACTTCGGCAGTGAGACTGTCAAGGTTCCGAGCGCAAGTGCTGTATCGGCTGCGGTGCTGGCGCGGAATTGCCCTGGAGGCGTGTTGCCGGCCGGCGTCGTTCAGGGGCAGCCGTTTCCGAACAATACGATTCCGGCGTGCATGATTTCACCGAACTCCACTTCGTTGCTCACGGCTGGAATCTTTCCGCAAGCCAACGCGGTAAACGCGGCAGGTAAACCGACCTTCATCGGAGGAAACAACTCTCCTACGAATCTCACAGAAGAGGTTGTGCGCATCGATCACAACTTCAGCAGCAAATTCTCAATCTTCGGGCATTTCATTGCAGAACAGGTTTCGCAAGGCTTCGGTGTGAGCCAGTGGAGCGGCGCGAACGTACCAACTGTGGGCGACACCTTCGGCAATCCCTCGTATAGCGCAGTGGTGCACACCACTTACACAATCAACTCAAGCCTGTTGAATGAGACGTCGTTCAATTACAACGGCAACCGGATCAATATTGTGCCCTTCGCCGGATCGGGACTGAAGAGTCTGGCGATCCCAGATGGGTACGACTCTTCGAAGTCCCGGCTGTTCTCCGGACCCAATAATGACAATCGCATTCCCAACATCGATCTGAATGGGGCATTGGGCACTCACTTCGAAATCTCCAGTTGGCCATGGCACAACAAAGCGGACGATTATCAAGTTCGCGACGACATTTCCTGGACCAAAGGTGAACATCAAATCAAAATCGGCGGAAGCTGGGCGCTTTACAAAAAGACTCAGGATCTGTTCGGTCAAACACAAGGGTCATTGAACTTTGACGGCACGTTCACAGGAAGCGATTTCGCGGACTTCCTGCTTGGCAATGCGAAGAGCTACAACGAACTCGCGGTGCAAGACCATGGGCAATGGAACAATGTCTCATTTGCCGTTTACGTGCAGGACAACTGGCGCGTGAATCGGAATCTGACTTTGAACCTGGGTCTGCGGTGGGACGGTATCCCTCACACATACGAGGCTAATGACCGCATGGGGAACTTCTACCCATCGCTGTACAATCCGGCGGATGCCGCGGTTCTTCTGCCCGACGGCTCAATCAGCCCGAACAGTCCGGGGCTGGGAACGAGCCCGAATCCCATTCTGGCAGGGGTTCCGCTGTACCTGAATGGCATCGGCATTCCTGGGCACAACCACATCCCAAAAGGCCTGGTTAACAACAACTGGAACACATTCGGACCGCGCATTGGGTTCGCGTACGACCTCACGGGCAACGGGAAAACCGTGATTCGTGGTGGAGTGGGCCTGATGTACGAGCGAATCCAAGGCAATGACATGTATAACGCCGGCGCCAATACTCCCTTCAGTCTCAACGTGACCAACAACAGCGTGACCATGGAGGATCCAAACATACTTCTGGCGACTGGTTCCGCAGCTGCCCGGCCCATTAACCCGCCGAGCATCACGGGGCTGGCGATCGACAACTATAAACAGCCGGCGAGCTACCAGTACAGCGCAGGGCTGCAACGTCAATTGAACGCCAAATCTGTTCTGTCGGTTTCTTATGTAGGGAATCAGAACCGATACCAGAACGACTACAGGCAGCTCAACCTGCCGGATCAGAGCTATTTGCCGGCCCTGATTGGAGGCGCACAGTACACCACCGCGCCCGGCTTGCCGTATCGCGGCTTCAACTCAATTGACATGTCAACTAATGAGGCGAATTCGCACTATAACGGACTGCAGGTCGATTTGAACTCACGCATTCAGACATTGACTTTGCGTGCGTTCTACACGTTTTCACGAACTGTCGATCCGACACTGGGCGGCGGCGGGGGAGCCGATCTCACCAATGTCTCAAACCCATACCTTGGCTGGAAGTACGACAGCGGCCCGGGAGGATATGACAGAACGAACAATGCTGCTGTGAACTTTATCTACGAGATCCCTTTCCTGCAGAGAAGTCCCAACGGCTTGTTGAGGTCGGCTCTGGGAGGCTGGGAACTGTCGGGAATCGTAACGATGACTTCCGGCCTGCCAATCAATCCGCAACTGACTGGAGCGCAAAGCAGCAACGGGTTGCCAAATGCAACCAACCGTCCGGACAGGGTAAGCAAAGTGTCTTACCCGCAGAAGGCCGGCGAGTGGTTCGATACATCGGCATTTGCATCCCCGGCACTGGGTGCATGGGGCAACGCGGGTTTTAACTCGTTGCGCGGCCCCGGACGGGACAACTGGAATCTCTCGCTCTTCAAAAGCTTCACGTTTGGCGAGGAGCGAAGACTGGAGCTTCGTGCTGAAAGCTTTAACGTCTGGAACCACACTGAGTTCAATCAGGTGAGCAACGGGCTTGGGTCGAGCAATTTCGGCCAGGTCACATCTGCCTTTGATCCGAGAGTCTTCCAGTTCGGCGCGAAAATCTATTTCTGATCGTCCGAGTGAACTGGACGTAACCCCGCTCTCGCTGAGTTAAGCGAGAGCGGGACAATTTCCAAGAGCGATACAAATCTCTCCGATGCGAAGGTCCGATCGTCTACTCCTCTACCGCGAGTGCCAAATGATCGCGACGGAACTGCGCTTGCTCCCGGTCTGACCTCGATTGATTGTCTCTGCAGTCATAGCGCTTGCTGCAGTTGACGCAGTCTTCCGGATCGCAGCCGGTCGTCTCGGGGCCAATGGGTCCTTTAATGGGATCTTCGCAGACCTCGCGGACGGTGTCGCCTGGCCTCTGGTCGGGTGAGGTTTTGCGGACGAGCGATGCGGCGATCTGGAGGCCGCGGAAGAAGATGCCAGCCTGCGTGCCGTCGATGTGTCCCTTTCCGAATTGGCGAAGAACCTGGTTGATGCCCATGGTCACACCGCCAGCGTCTTCAACGGAGGGCAACAGAAGCATGCCGGTTTCGGCGATGCCGCGGTTGGTGGGGCGGCGGGAGAGCGTGTGGTGATAGCAGAAGGCCTTACCTTTTAAGGCTGCCCCCTTGCACTTATAGCCGCTGGGCAAGATATGACGGCATTCGTTGTACATCGATGACTCCTTCAACGCCCTCTCTAGATACATCTGGGCGTAAGTATGCTTTTTTCAAGAGCTTGCGGCGACGGGTACGCT
>Ga0157375_10001845_pt1 | contig 18216 bp, 18 predicted proteins | sample M35metaG_FD_115311 | JGI IMG/M metagenome (GOLD analysis project Ga0157375, IMG submission 115311) | Miscanthus rhizosphere microbial communities from Kellogg Biological Station, Michigan, USA - M3-5 metaG | ecosystem: Host-associated > Plants > Roots > Rhizosphere > Soil | place: USA: Michigan... | reverse complement strand
TAGGTTTGAGGTCTAGCAACTATGCAAAGTTTCGGAGTGTGCGGACGCAATCGCGTTGCTTCTTCCGCACTCTCGGCCAAGCCCATGGCCACCGTGCAATGGGCGCGAATGATTTCAAGCCGTACAAGCAACTGTGCATCACCGTTAACCTGGTCTTGAGTTTCGGTGCCTTTCAGGCCCACCTTATCCGCGTCTACGAATATGGTCGGGTTGCCAGCATTCAACAGTGTCACTGCAAGATTACCGACACCCGGAATGTCAAATTCGTCGATGGCATTTCCGGTTGGCAGAATGCTGCCATCTGAACCACCGGGATTGAGGAACTCCAAGACAACTTCGGCAGCAGGAAAAGCTACGCCATCGAGTACGAAATCCCCCTCTTCCTGAACCTCACCATTACGCATTGGCACGTGGGTGATGATTCGCTTCTGGATGTTGGCTTGCCAGATGCGGACAACTGCCATGCCATCGCGAGGTGCATCCACCAAGCCTTCGGAAATCGCGTAAGGGCCAACCGCCGAGCTCAGATTTCCGCAGTTACCAGACCAGTCGATTACAGGGGTCTCAATCGCCGGCGCACCAAACAGGTAATCCACATCACAGTCATCACGGCTGGATTTACCGATAATCACAACCTTGCTCGTACTGGAGGTAGCGCCGCCCATCCCATCAATCTGCTTGCCGTAGACATCGGGACTGCCAATCACACGAAGCAGGATCGCATCACGCTCCGCGCCTGCCGGTGGCAGGCTCTCGTCAAGGAAGAACACACCTTTGCTCGAACCGCCACGCATGTAAACGGCAGGAATACGTCTTTGGGTCATCTTGTATTTACTCCAACGGATCAGCGTTGCATCAGTTAACGGATGCGTTCTTCATGCTTTCGATCAGAAGCTGTGGCAGCAGACCGCCGCTGCGGAAGTAGCGGACGTCTTCGAAGGTATCCAGACGACTGACGACCGTGATGTTCTCTTTCTCACCATTCTCACGCTCGATCACCAGCGTGATTTTTGCGCCCGGTTGGAAGTCTGCGCTGATGCCTTCAACGCTGAATGTTTCGCGTCCGTTGAGGCCCAGACTCTGACGAGAAACACCGTCCTCAAACTGCAGCGGAAGAATGCCGAGACCAGCCAGGTTGGTGCGGTGAATACGCTCGAAGCTTTCGGCCACGACCACACGAACGCCCAACAGACGGGGGCCTTTTGCAGCCCAGTCGCGCGAGGAACCACTTCCGTACTCCTTACCGGCGACAACGATCAGTGACTGCTTACGTTGTGCGTAGATCTCGGCGGCCTGGAAAATCGTGGTGACCTCTTCCTCGGGCAGAAGCAACGTCCACGGGCCCTCACGGCCATCTTCAAGGAGTTCGTTTTTCAAACGAGGGCTTGCGAAGGTCGCACGCTGCGCCGCTTCATGGTTGCCACGACGCGTACCATAGGAGTTGAAGTCTGGTGCTGCGATGCCGTGCGATTGCAGGTATTGGCCCGCATCGCTTTCTGGAAGAATCGCGCCAGATGGTGAGATGTGGTCGGTGGTGATGTTGTCCGAGAGCATGGCCAACACACGCATGTTGCTGAGGTCTTTGGCGGTGTCTGTCGCAGTCACCGCATCGCTCCAATACGGAGGTTTGCGGATGTAGGTGCTGCTTTCTTGCCAGGCATATTGGTCGCTGACACCGGCGCGCAGATCGCTGGCGATCAAGCCTGCTTCACGCGGAACATCCTCGTAGGCCTTGTCGAACAAATCGGCAGTCAAATTATCTGCTTCGATTTGCGTCAGTTCCTCATCGCTCGGCCACAACTCGTGCAGGTAGACCGGTACGCCTTTGTCGTCGAGACCCAATGCGTCCTTTTCTGGGTCAATCAAGTAGGTGCCGGCAATCGCATAAGCGACGATCAACGGTGGCGACATGATGAAAACTTCGCGGGCCAGTGGGTGGACTCGGCCTTCAAAGTTACGGTTGCCTGAAGTCGCAGCCACAGTCTCCAACTTGCGAGCACGAATTTCGTCTTCGATTTCGGCACTGAGCAACGGGCCGGACATACCGTTGCAGGTGGTGCAGCCGTAGCCAACCAGGTTGAAACCTAAAGCGTCCAGATCTTCATTCAGGCCAGACCGCTCAAGATAGTCCGATACCACCATGGAACCAGGAGCAAACGAGGTTTTCACCCAGGGGGCTCTCTTCAGTCCACGCTTGCGTGCGTTACGCGCAACCAGCCCCGCAGCAATAACCCCGCGCGGGTTGGAAGTGTTGGTGCAACTGGTTATGGCCGCGAGCACCACCGAACCATTGTCCAGACCGGTAGGAAGATTGGTGGCAGGTGCCTTTTGTCCCAATACGATACGTTGGTGTGGCTGCTTAGGCCCGGCTATCGAACGTGCAACAGAACTGAGATTAAGTGTCACGACACGGTTGTATTCAGCATCGGCCAGACTGTCATGCCAGAGACCTTGTGCGCGTGCGTAAGCCTCCGTCAGGCCTGAGATCTGACCACCACGCCCCGTCATACGGAGGTAGTGCAGCGTCCGATCATCAATGGCGAACATTGCTGCTGTGGCACCGAATTCCGGGGCCATGTTCGACAAGGTTCCACGGTCTGCCAGTGACAGCTGGGGTACGCCCGGGCCAAAGAACTCAAGGAAGGAGCCGATCACCCCTGCTTTACGAAGCTGCTCAGTCAAAGCCAACGCGATGTCGGTAGCGAGATAGCCTTGAGGCAATGTGCCTTCCAGCCGAACACCAACGATTTCCGGCAGGCGCAGCATCAGTGATTTGCCCAGCATCGCGGCTTCGGCCTCAATACCGCCAACGCCCCAGCCTAGGACACCAATGGCGTTGATCATGGTGGTGTGGCTATCAGTACCTACCAGCGTATCCGGGAAAGCCCACAGCTCGTTGCCACGACGCTGAGTACCCACAACTGTGGTCAGGCGCTCAAGGTTGATCTGGTGAAGGATGCCTTTGCCCGAGGGAATGATGGAGAGATTGCTGAAAGCCTTGTTACACCAATCCAGGAACTGGAAACGCTCCGCATTGCGTTCGCGCTCGATTGCCTCGTTATCAGCAAGAGCACTGGCATCGCCCCAACGCTCGACGTTGAGCGAGTGATCCACAACGAGGTGGGTTGGGGTCACCGGGTTCACCAAGCGCGGATTACCGCCTTTCTCCGCGACGGCATCTCTCAAACCAGCGAGGTCTACGAGTGCTGGCGTACCCAGCAGATCCTGCAGCACAACCCGGGCCGGGCGGAACGGGATGTCGAATTCTTTGGAACGGGCACATATCACTTTCAGTGCAGCTTCAGGATCGCCCTCACCACGCAAAACGTTCTCGGCAAGAACTCGCAGGCTATAGGGCAGCCTGGTGTAGTCACCACCCAGGTCAGTCACAACCCCGCGAATATCACTGACACGGTACTCGATGCCGTTGGCAGAAACGGTTCGACCCTTTGACTTTGGCATTGGCTAATCCTCACAGGCTGTACGGGCAATGTTTTTGTTGAGGGCCATATTGCACTTTGTAGCGATATAGATCAATGTTGATTCATCCGATTCATCTCAACCCTGAGATCGGACGTATCCCAACCAACGATTTCTACTGTGCACAGTCGCTCCTCTGACGCAGCGCCCAATCAGGTTCGGTAGAAAAAATAAACATAAGAAAGTCGAGGCTCACCATGATCAAGCTCACATGCCCCAGCGCCATCCTCACTCCCCTTTTGTTCGAGCCAGCCTCGACTTGATAACTATGGATCTAGAACAGCCACGCGGCTGACGAGAACCACATACGTCTAACAAAAGTGGGAGTACGACCGTGTTAACAATCCTTGGTTTTTCAATGGTCATTTGTTTCATGTACCTGATCATGACAAAGCGCCTATCGGCGCTGATTGCGCTGATCCTGATACCTATCGTTTTCGCTTTGATCGGGGGCCATTACGCGGGCCTCGGCGGCATGATGCTCGACGGTGTCAAAACCCTCGCACCAACGGGCGTGATGTTGACGTTTTCGATTCTCTACTTCGGCATCATGATCGACGCGGGGCTCTTTGACGGGCTCGTGCGCTTCATCTTGAAGTTGGTGAAAGGAGACCCGCTGAAGGTTCTGGTGGGCACTGCCGTGCTGACGATGCTGGTATCCCTGGACGGCGACAGTTCGACCACTTACATGATCGCTTGTGCAGCGTTTCTGCCGCTTTACCAGCGGTTGGGTATGAACGTGCTGGGTATGGTCTGTGTAGTAAATATCGCCAGCGGCATCATGAACATTTCACCCTGGGGTGGGCCAACAGCACGCGCCGCTGCCGCCCTGCATGTCGATGCGCTTGAGATATTCCTACCGATGATTCCTGCCATGCTGATGGGGGCGGCCTGCCTCATATTTACGGCCATTATGCTGGGTCGCAAAGAGCGTGCCGTACTCGGAGTGCTTCATCTCGAAGACTTTCACCATGGATCGATGGCTTTGGGGAATGGATCGGCAGAAGAGTGTGACGTGCATCGCCGTCCAAAAATGTTCTGGCCAAACCTGATTCTCACACTCGCCTTGATCGCTTGCCTTGTCGTGGGCGCCATGCCAATCCAAGTGCTTTTCATGGTCGGCTTCGCACTGGCAATCATGATCAACTATCCAAGTATTGAACACCAAAAGGAACGGATCGCCTCCCATGCGTCGAATGTGCTGGCCGTCACCGCGCTGATCTTTGCCGCCGGGATATTCACAGGCATCCTGTCTGGAACCGGCATGGTGGATGCGATGGCCAAAAGCTTGCTCACTGTCATTCCACACAGTTTCGGCCCGTTCCTGGCCGTATTCACAGCATTGGTCAGCATGCCGTTCACATTCTTCATGTCCAATGATGCGTTTTACTTCGGCATTCTGCCCGTGATCGCACAGACAGCCGTTCAGTATGGAATCACACCCCTTGAAATTGCCCGCGCCTCAGTGGTCGGCCAACCTGTCCATCTGCTGAGCCCGTTGGTACCGTCCCTGTACCTATTGGTTGCACTGGCAAAAGTCGATCTAGGTGACCACCAGCGCTTCGCTCTCAAGTGGGCAGTTTTTGCCAGCTTCGGCCTGCTCGCTGGTGGCCTGTTGTTCGGAGCGTTTCCCTTCTACCAACTTCGATAAAATAGGCGCTCAGAGCAACACAAACACCGGCAGAGGCAAAAAATGGTCTCTGCCGTTAAGCTTACCGACACGCTAGAATGGTGATTCTATGGTCAGCTCAATTTGGTTCTCGATCCAATGCCTCTAAGCCCTCTGCAAGCACGCATTGCGCGTGACATTGTTTCTCACGTGCGTCGTGAGCGCTTTGATATAGGACATCACCTGGTCGAGTCACAGCTGGCGGCAACGCTTAACGTTTCACGTACTCCAGTCAAGTTTGCCATGGGCCATTTGGTCGAAAAGGGCATGCTCACCTACGACCGAAATCGAGGCTTTTTTCTAGCCCGCTCCAGCGACGATCTCGTAGATCTCGCCTCGGAAGTCATGGAAAGCAGTGACGATCCGCTCTACCTGAAATTTGCCGAACTACGTCTCAGCAGACAGCTTCCCGAGCTATTTACCGAGATTGAGTTCATGCGACAGTTTGATGTGTCCAGGGCCGCGCTGAGGGCGGTTCTCTCACGCATCCAGCAGGAAGGATGGGTTGAACAACGTGCTGGTCAAGGATGGCGGCTTCTACCCATGATCGACTCAGTAGAGGCGTATGAAGAAAGCTATTCATTCCGCGTAACCATCGAGCCCTCTGGCCTGCTCTCACCCACATTTCAAATAGATCGTGAGACGCTTGCAACCTGTCGCAAACAACAGGAGTTCATTGCCAACGGTGGTTACCTGACCATGACTCCTCAGGAACTGTTCGAGGCGAACTCACTGTTTCACGAGACACTGGCGGCGTGCTCCGGCAATCGATTCCTGCAGCAAACCGTCCGCCGTCTCGACCAATTGCGTCGACTTGTGGAATACCGTCAAGCCAGCACACGAGCCCCGCGCAAAGGCCAAGCGGAAGAGCATCTCGCTATCCTCGATTGCCTGGAACGTGGCGATCGGTTGGCAGCAGCAGACCTGATGCGCAAACACCTGGAGCAGGCCCGGCGTAAAAAAGTAGATCCTGCGCTGTTCGAATAACCTCCACCCCTTCTCGCTTCTCGCTTCTCGCCAAGCGCGACCTTACGGATCGCGCTCGCTTACCCCTGCCCGGTTTTTGCCGAATGACAGTCTCGAGATAGTCGTGGGTTTCATGGTCACATCAAAAATCACAGATCGATTTATATCATTACAAAATTCATTTTTTGATTTAAGCAAGGCGAGCACTGACGGACGTGTCCGCCTGAACACAACCTCATCAGCCAGTGCATCGACCAGTGCCAGTTAAAAACTGTTGCCTATGTGCTTGAACTGTTTTGTAACCTATGTGGGTGAGTCATACCCTATCGGAGCCCTGCTTGAGTGCTCAGTGCTGGGTAAGAAATAGCTGGAGACTATTGTGGCCATCCACGATCAGTCCTCGAATGAGCTCCTTGTACTGTTCTGCGGTATTCAGATCTTGCAGGTCGAAGCTGGCAGACCAATTGATGAACGTCTTGGACTGTCCAGTAAGAGAGGTCAATTTCACGGTTGCCACATAGTTGTCCAACGGTAATGGGGCCTCCTCGAAGCGGTAGGAAAGCGTTGTATTTCGATCATCGACCGATAACAGGCGCTCCCTGACAACTGCGCCATCGGCCAAAGTGAGCTTGCGAATGCAGCCAACCAATCCATCAGGTTGGTTGTCCTCAATGCTGCATTCGACAATCGAGGGATGCCATTTATGAATCTCACCAAATTTCTTCAACACGCCCCAGACGTGTCCTGCATCGCTGTCCAAGACAGCGGAAAACTCAACCATTGGCATCGTGTATCTCCCTTCTGATTTTCTATTTTTGAAAACAGCTAACCTCGGCTCAAATGCAGCGCTCGGAGGTGATGATGTGAATACCCGGTCTATGCTCAAGGGCTGACTCGAGCAACACCTGGGCGATCCGCGACGCGGGATTAAGTTGCCAGCGAACGGGTAGCAATCTCCCCACCAGGCCCAGCACACCTACCAGTGCTCGCTCAGCCAACCGCAGTTCGTCGCGCGTCCCACCGATGACACCCGGCCTCACATAGGAGAGCGAATCAAATCCAAGCCTTGCAAGAGATGTCTCCAACTCACCCTTTACCCGGTTGTAGAAAAAGCTCGATTTTGGGTTCGCCCCAGTGGCCGAATTGAGAACGTATGCTGTGGTGCCATTCATCCTGGCCAAGCGCGCCACACGCAACGGGTACTCGTAATCAACAAGTCGAAAACTGTCTCTCGATCCAGCGCGCCGCATCGTCGTACCCAATGTGCAGATCACGGCATCCGCCCACCACCAGTCGACTGTTTCCGGTAGATTGTCGAAGTCGGTTAGAGGCGCGTGTAACTTGGGATGCGCAGCAAGCGGACGGCGAGTCGGTGCAACCACCAGACTGATTCGTGGATCATCGAGCGCCTGTTTCAGTAGCTCGCACCCAACAAGACCGGTAGCGCCAACCAATACCAACTTCATTGCGAGCAACGCCCACGATCAAGCCTGCGAACCGCGTCGGAGACTAGCGTGTCACCCTGAGTGAGTTCGATAATGACCCGGCTCACCTTGGGCTGGTCGATCAACTCGGCAAGTGTCGCTGCCACGTCATCTCTTGAAACTTCACCGTGGGGAATAGTGACATCAGCACGGATTTTTCCAGTGCCGGTGTCTTCCAGAAGCGTTCCTGTGCGCACAATCACCCAATCCAAATCCGCCCCCATCAGGCGAGCATCTGCTCGTTTTTTCACGGCAATGTAATTTTCGAAACCTTCGGATATCTGGCTACCACGCAACGCATCGGGGAAGGCCGAGACCAGAATGAAACGCCTGATACCCGCTTGAATGGCTGCGTCCACTGCCAACTCCAATCCTCGTCCATCAATCGCATTGGTCAGATCCATACCTGCGCCGCCCGCCCCTGCCGTGAAGACCACGACATCACTGTCCGACATAAGCTGCGCCATTTTCCCGGAGTCGAGCTTAAGCAAATCAGCTTCAACAGGCATCACGCCCAGTGCCGCAAGCTCACTTCCCTGCTCCGGTTTCCGATGCAATGCGATTGCTTCGTGACCTCGCCCGGCGAGTTGCTTAACCAATCGCTGCCCTACTTTGCCAGCGGCACCGATGATGAAAACTTTACTCATGATCGCGCCTCCATTTGACGATGAACGAGCTCCGACCCCGGCATTGATCAACCGGGATCGGTGGACGCTCCACCTTCGAACTGGTGATAAACCTTGGCGATCACCTTCCAGGTGCCGTCGATTTTGATCAGGGTCAGGTAGTCGTTGTAGTCGGCACCGATCGCATCCTTTTCCATATCGACACGCACCACGGCGGTCGTGGGCGTGATCGCCAGTATGTCGAGCCGAGTCGTGATTTCTGGGGCGCTGCCGTTGTTCTGAACGAAATCAAATAGATTTTTGATCGGGCCACCGAGCAGTTCACCATTTGTAAAACCGTACATCACCGCGTCTTTATGGAATGCTTGCGCAACGCCTTCTGCGCTACCCACCCGCAGCCCTTCAACGTACTGATTGGCGGTAGCGATGACAGCGTTGTACTCGGAGGTTGGTACTGCCTTGATGTTCTTTGACATGGTTCTCTCCTTTTATTGGGGACGAGGTGCAACGCACCTCGCCAGAGGTGATCGAGGGATCAAACGCTCGGGTGGGTGTGGTAAATCTTGCTGACGATCGTCCACTTGCCTTCTACCTTCAGCAGGTTGAAGAAGTCGGTGAAGCGAAATCCCGAAACGTTGTCGGTATCGACCCGAGCACTGGCGGCAGTGCCCACGATGTCGATGCGAACGATCGCGACTTTGGCTTCGGGAGATGGGCGGAAAGAATTGTCGATGACGTCGTACAAATTCTGGATCGCGCCGCCGACGAGCTTGTCGCCGTCGACCCCAAACATGGTGGCCTGCTCGTTGAACGCGGGTTTCATCAAAGCGCTGTCAGCCTTGGCACCACCTTCGTTGTATTGGCTAAGCACGTCGACGATCGCGTTGTATTCCTGGACGTAAGTTGGATTGCTCATGATGGACTCCTGATTGAAAGATTTTCCGATTACCCATCAGGTCTGGATGGGCGCAGCATGGCCAACCAACGATCACCAATCCTGGCGAGTCGGCGAGATAATCAGATCGTTGACGGTGATGTTTTCCGGCTGATTGAGCGCGTAAATCACGGCACGGGCGATATCGTCAGGCGCAATGGCAATCCGGTTCAGCTCCTGAGCAGCCTTGCGCCCTTCAGGATCGCTGACCTTGTCCGCCCAGCCGGTATTGATGACGCCGGGGCTGACGGTGTTGACGCGGATGCCATGCTGCACACCCAACTCCTTTCGCATGGACTCGGTCATGGCCTGGACGAAAAACTTGGTAGCGCTGTAAACACCCGCCGCCGGCCCGACCTGATGACCTGCAACAGAGTCCATGTTGAGAATCTGCCCGGACTTTTGCTCCAGCATGAACGGCAGAACCGCAGCAGTAGCGTTGAGGTAACCCTTGATGTTCACATCGATCATCTTTTCCCAATCCTGCACGGCCAGATCGACCCAGTTGGAAAAGAGCATCAGACCGGCGTTGTTGACCAAGATGTCCACGGTGCCGTAGGTGTCGTGTGCAAACTTCGCCAATGCTTTGGTTTGATCCAGATAGGTAACGTCTGTGGTGAAAGCAACCACGTCGCTCCCTGACTCACGCAGTTCTCCAACAAGCGCTTCCAACCCTTTCTGATCGAGTGCTGCCGCTACCACGCGGACACCTTGTGCGGCGAGTGCACGAGTGGTGGCAGCACCAATGCCGGAAGATGCGCCAGTGACAATGGCAACCTTGTTTTGCAGATAATTCATACTTGAGTACCTCTTGTGCGGCGAAATGCTTTCGCGACGGAGCCTCCCCGCACCGAATTGACGCAAGGGGAACCTCTCATTAGTTGGAGCTGGCCGTTGGCCAATCGGTGTAGCCCTTGGCGCCTCCGCCGTAGTAACTCTCACGTGGAGCGATGGTCAGTTCGGCACCACGACGCAGGCGCTCTACAAGGTCTGGATTGGCAATGAACAAACGACCAAACGCTACCGCGTCAATCCGGCCTTGCGCCCGGCGTTCCAGCGCCATCTCCAAGTCATAGTTGTTGTTACCAATGAACGGCCCTTCGAACTGCGCACTCAACGCGTCCAGATCCACCCCTTCCGGAACGGTGCGAGAAGTGGCGGTGGCGCCTTCGACGAAGTGCAGATAGGCCAGGTTGAATCTGTTGAGCTGTTGAATCAGATAACCGTAAGTCGCCATGACGTTGCTGTCAGGAGGCGTGTTACCCGCATCTGGTGTCACCGGCGAAAGACGGATACCGACCCGGTCACTGCCCCAGATCGAAACTACGGCTTCGGTGACTTCAAGCGTCAGCCGCGTCCGGTTCTCGATGGAGCCTCCGTACTGGTCAGTGCGCTGGTTGGTGGAATCGCGCAGAAACTGGTCGAGCAGATAGCTGTTGGCGGAATGAACTTCCACGCCGTCGAAACCGGCGCGTTTTGCATTTTCTGCCGCATGCCTGTACTGCTCGATGATCCCCGGGATCTCTGAAATCTGAAGCGCCCGAGGCATGGACACTTCGACCATGCCATTGTTGGTGTAGGTGGTACCTTCGGCCTTGATTGCTGAGGGAGCAACCGGCGCCTCGCCGTTTGGCTGTAACTCGACGCTGGAGAAGCGGCCTACGTGCCATAGCTGGCTGACGATCTTGCCGCCTGACGCGTGTACCGCGTCAGTGACTTTTTTCCAGCCTGCCACCTGTTCTTCCGACCAGATACCAGGCGTCATGGCATAGCCGCGGCCCTGAGCAGAAATGTTCGTGGCCTCGGCGATGATCAGGCCTGCGCCGGCACGCTGGGCGTAGTAAGTGGCGTGCAGCTCATTCGGCACGCCATCTTCCGCCATCCGGCTACGTGTCACTGGAGCCATGACGATACGATTACTCAGTTGCAAGGCGCCCATCTGCACAGGCGAAAAAAGGTCGGTGTTACGACTGCTATCAATCATGTTGAATACCCATACTATTAGACCGGTCGTCTAGTAAACCAGTTAAAAAAAACGCCCCTAGGCCAGCAGGCGTTTACTTGTGATCAGTGCGGTTTCAAAGGGAGCCGTGGTCTTCTTGACCTTGACCAACAGCGAGGCGCCAAGCCATAGCTGATACAGAGATTCGGCCAATGTCGCCGCGTCCTGGGTCATAGTGATAGAACCATCGGCCATGCCCTGCTCAACACAGCGTGTGATGCGGTGGATGATCAGCGCGGTGCCTTCCTCCAGCACTGTGCGCATGTCTTCGGACAAGTCGCAGACTTCAGCGCCCAATTTCACCACCAGGCATTTCTCCTCCGGGTGATCGTAGGCTTGCGTCCGCGCCCAGTAGCGCAGATAACCCAAAAGCCGCTCGGCTCCGGTTCCTTGCGCAGCCATCACGATATCGACGCGCCCGATGTACTCCTGAAAGTACTCTTCGAGCAACGCCTGACCGAATTCCTCTTTCGAGCGGAAGTAGTGATAGAACGACCCTTTGGGCACGCCAGCGGTTGTCAGCACTTCCGACAGACCGACGGCGGTGTAGCCCTTGTTGGTCATAAGCGACTTGGCCACATCGATGATGTGCTGTCGCATGTCTTGGATAGGTTTCTTCATAGGGAAGGCAGCCTATACAAAACTAGACCGGTCGTCTAGAAACTCTCACCCCACCAGATGAACTGACTGAGCCGTTAGCGTTTCCTGTCAGACGTCTACTCGTGGATCGCTATGCTTTTTGCGTTATCGGATTGACTCGAGAAGGCTCAATGGCCGCCCTCTCCCATTTGGCGATTACCAACGGTGCGATGGCATTACCCAGCACGTTCAGCGTAGTGGTTCCGCTATCGATAATCCTGAAGATCCCCGCGATAAGCGCCACCCCTTCCAATGGAAGACCGGCAGACGCCAATGTTGCAGACAGGATAATGATGGCAAATCCTGGTACCCCTGCAGCACCTTTGGAGGTCAGCACCATCGTGACCACCAGCAGAATCTGCTGAGAAAGCGACAGGTCGATACCATAGAGTTGGGCAACAAAAATCGTCGCCACGCCAAGGAAAATCGACGCACCATCCAGATTGAATGCATAACCCACCGGCACAACAAAACTGACGATGCGGCGCGGAACACCATAGCTCTCGAGCTTGCTCATCAGCTGCGGCATGACCGCTGCCGATGCGGCACTCGAAAACGCAAGAATCAGCTCATTTCGGAAATACTTGATCAGCTTGAAAATATTCTCGCCGATCAGATAGCAAATACCGCCAAGTACCACCAACGCAAAGACAATCAGTGCCAGGTAGACCACGCCAATCAGCTTGAGCAAGGGTAATAGTGAGGCAAAGCCGAAGGTCGCGACGGTAGCGCCGATCATGCCAAATACGCCTATCGGTGCATACGCCATGACGATTGAGACAACTTTGAACATCGCATCGGAAATACCCTGAACCACCGCGACCACTGGCGCGCTTTTCTCTCTAGGTAGCGAGTTCAATGCCATGCCGAACAGGACAGCGAAGAACAGCACCGACAGCAGCTTCGCTTCCGACATCGCCACAAAGACGTTGTCCGGGACGATGTTCTGCACAATCACGAGAGCGCCTTTCGAAGGCTCCATCGTGATGGACGCAGCGCTATGGGTAATGCCGGAAATATCAGTGCCTGTTCCAGGCTCGAAGATATTCGCGAAACAAAGACCCATCACAATCGCCAGGCCGGTGATCGCAAAAAAATACCCCAGCGACTTTATGCCCATACGACCAAATGACTTGTTATCGCCGCCTCCGGCGATGCCCAGGATCATGCAACAGAACACAATAGGAACAACCACCATCTTCATCATCTTGATGAAGATGTCGCCAAGCGGTTTCAGAATCTCTGCACTGACCCACAATTGATATTGCGGATGTGTATTGAAATACCAACCGACGAGCACGCCAAGCAACAGCCCGGCAATGATTTGCCACACCAAGGGAATACGTTTCATGTCTAGCCTTCTTGTTGGAATGAAAGGACTGCGTTAACTGGCAGTTGCTAGAGTCATGAGCTTCCAGCTCACTTGAGTTCAAATGGCACAACGCTGTTGTGCCAACACTTTTCTTATTTTGCGAAGAGCTGGCTCATATCCTTGAACGCCTTGAATTCAAGAGCGTTACCGCACGGGTCGAACAGGAACATGGTGGCTTGCTCGCCGACCTGCCCTTTGAAACGAATGTAGGGTTCGATCACAAACTCCGTGCCGAAAGACTTCAAGCGCTCGGCCAGCGCTTCCCACTCTTCCCAACCCAGGATGATGCCGAAGTGCGGAACAGGTACGTCGTGGCCGTCTACCGGATTGCTATGGACACTTTCCTGGGAAGCGGTTTTTGGGTGTTCGTGAATAACCAGTTGGTGTCCATAAAAGTTGAAGTCGACCCACTGGTTGCTGGAACGACCTTCTTCCAGGCCGAACACTTCGCCGTAAAATGTGCGGGCGCCGGCGAGGTTGTAAACGGGGATTGCGAGATGGAAAGGCGAGAGGCTCATCAGAACTCCAATACAGTTTTTTTGTTGGTGAAGGACGGAGCGTATGAATGCTGGCCGTTGGTTTTTCGCGACATTTCAAGTTCCGCCGTCCCACCGACATCGGCTTATAGGTTCGGGCAGTTGCCGGGGGACAGGCACATCGTAGGGCGGCCAACAAAACAAAAAAATCAATATAATTTTCTTAGAAACATAATTAATATTTGTGAATGATCAAAGAACTCAAAACACTCATCGCCGTTGCACGGGAAGGTACGTTTGCCGCTGCCGGGAATAAAATCGGCCTCACCCAAGCAGCAGTGAGCGCCCAAATTCAGCGTCTGGAGGCCGAGCTCGGCTTTGAGATATTCGACAGGAAGGGACGCTCAGCCCACCTAAACAGGATGGGCCATCAAATACTCCTGCAAGCGCAAGAGCTGCTTCGGCTTTACGACAATCTGGGCTCCACCACAGTCGGACTTCCCAGCGTTCTGGTGAACATTGGTGCTATCGCTTCCGTACAGCGTTCCTATCTTCCAGATGCACTAGCCAAGTTTCACCAGCAATGCCCGCAATGCCGAACCCGCGTGATCCCGGGACTATCGATGGAGTTGGTCAACCTCGTGGATGCCGGCGAAATCGACATGGCCGCAATCATTCGCCCACCCTTCTCGCTTCAAAGCGATCTACGCTGGACGACCTTGGCGCTTGAGCCCTACCGGCTGATCGTCCCGCGCGACGTGCCGGGAGAAGATTGGTCAGAACTACTTTCCACCCAACCATTCATTCGGTACGACCGATCATCCTTTGGTGGCAGGCAGGTGGATCGCTTTCTTCGGCAGATGCATTTCACCTTGCGGGAGGTTTGCGAGCTGGATGAACTAGAGGCGATCATCAAGCTAGTGGAAAATGGCGTTGGTGTAGCGCTGGTGCCGCAGACAGCAACCCATCAGGAATGGCCCGTAGGTGTACGAGCGCTCGATCTCGGACAGCACACCTTCCACCGTGATATCGGGCTCGTACACAGGTCTCGCCAAAGCTTTACTGAACCGGTGCGGATACTGGCCCAACTTATTGGTGAGCAAGTTAAGACCGGTTCTGAGTAAATCCACACAGAAAAAAAGGCCCTCTCGGGCCTTTTCGTACTCAAACCAAACTCACTTGGTCAGCCAGGACTCAACGGTGTCGGAGCCTCCACTCTGCATGCACGAAGCATGAGGCTGCTACAACTGGGATTTCGTCCGGTCGCGGGAGATCGGTCACGCCAGTTTGATAGAGACGCCCTGGACGTCGTCGCGCGCCAATCGCAAGTCATTTTCATCCTGATTGAGCTGGTGAATCAGGTTTAACAACCGCTGGCGCAGCACATCGTCTTCCAACTGCTCAGTTGCGCGCATAACATCTGATGCTGCGACTTCATTGTTGGAGGCGACCGAGTCGAGCAGTTTTCGCAAGAATCTTGATGGCCGATTCACCTCTTGCACCTTTATTCCAGTGTCGAAAAATGTACGGTCCGAATATTACGTCAGTGTTTCAGTTGCAACAGTGGGATTGAGCCGCCGACGATGCCTGAATTACTGCTCTGAAGCCCGAACCTACCGAGATCGAAGCAATGTTCCTGGAGGGCAGGAGCCGACTTCCCAAAGATCACAATTAAGCAGCACTCGAGAGGTCTGACATACGCCCTGCCTTCGGTTAGCCGCTGGCAGCAATCGCACTGAGCGAGCGCAGTCGAGGATTCCAGATCGTCAAACACCAACCGCTCCGCCATTCCGCCCCGGAACTGAAGTATTCGCTCCATGGCTCACTTACAGAGACGAGGTCGTCATCATGAAACCTCTCGCTCCCAAGACCGTTGATCCAGTTAAGCACGACAACATCGCTCTGATCCTGAAGCCCGAGCACCTCGATCCACTCGAGAAAGAGCGCTTTGTCCTCCTCGCCCCCCTCAAATTCGCTCGAATTCACGGCCCCACGAAAATGGCCGCAGAGCGTCAGCGACCCTGGTTCATAACGATCGGTCAGTGTCAGATTACGAACCTGCGCCGGAGTCAATGGAGTGGCTATGGCCTTGTCCAAATCCCACGTTATGGTCGGTACTGGGTACTCGGCATCAGGTAATTCCTGTACGAGCCTAAAATGCCAATCAAGTTGGCCAACCATTATCTGCTCGTAAAGCTCATACAAAGCTCGTCGATGCGTTGACTCATCGACCACAGCATCACTGTCAGGAGCGACAATCACAAACTCGAAAATGCATCCTGCGTCATCCATCCGTTCGCGCAACGATTCAATTTTTCCCTGATCAACAACCTTCAATGGGAGCGAGTGATCCATCACCTTCCAATCCTTCTTTCCTGCCAAAGACGGTTCACCGCCTTCACTGAGTGAACGTGCATATCAAGCCGTTTACGCTAGCAAATGCGCTGAAGGAAAAATGTAGGAATACTCGGCGCGCGATGGAGGATGTGGCGAGAATTGAGGTCACTTATTTCGGGCAGCCTCCTCAAGCCTCCTCAACAGGGAAGCAGAAATATCGCGACCCAGAACAGGAGGTTCGGAATCATTGAGTGAGGAAATTCGACGTAGCCGCCAACGCTAAAATCTAGATACGCTCGTGGCAGCCTACCGGTGGGGATTCGTCAGTCGTCCAGATTCTCAGCAATAAAGCCCACTAGCTGAAGTGGACTTTTTGATTCAATCACCTTGTAGATGAGATCACGTTTGCTACGTGGCAGCTTCTTCACAACGCTCTTCGCCGAAGCCCTGACAGCTTCGTCCGTCCCATGGATTCGAGCTGCCAGAAGCAGCACTAGTGTTGCGTCAGAGAGGTTCATAACCGCGCCCCAATAATTAAGCATCGCAGTGTAGCGAATTCGCTTTTGTGGACGCACGATCAATGAGCAACGCAGTACTGACGCTTTAGCAAGTTTTCAAAACAAAGTATCCAGTACCCGGTAATAGGTAATCCCGGCGGCAAGATAGAGACGCTGCAACGCATGGAACGGAATTTTGCGTAGCGGCGTGACCGGGAACGGGAAGTCCTCCGTAGCTCCCGACAGCTTTGCTGCCAGATGCCTCCCTAACGCAGTGGACAGAGCAATGCCACGACCGTTGTAGCCGAGCAACATCGACAAACCGGGGGCCGGCTCGTGAACATGCGGCAGAAAGCTCTGAGTCAGCGCAATCCGACCACTCCAACGGTACCCGACAGGAACATCCGCCAGTTGAGGGAACAGCGCGCTCAGCGAACGCTCCAGGTGTCCCCAATCGCTCTGCCGGGAAGGTTCCGAAAATGGCCCCCGCCCGCCAAGCAGCAAACGGCCCTGTGCATCTTGCTTGAAATAGAGCAGCAAGCGCCGTGAATCCGAGCAGGCTGCTGGCCCGCGGATCAACCCAGTCACCCAGATAATTCTCGGTACCATTACGTTGGGTGACAGCTGCCCGGTCCAGCAGCTCCACATTTGATACGCTCATCGATAAGAACCCTCTGACCGGAGATCTATTCGCGCCAGACTGATTACCAGGGGGGGCCGGGGAGTGCGACAACATCGAGGTCTGAGCCAACGGAAAAGCCAGATCTTTCCCCCGCTGGCCGCCACATTGAGCGTGAGACCGTCACCGTTGCCGCTGTCGCAGGCGGAATATCTAATAGCCTTTAGACCGATCAACCACATTCAAGAGAGGCAGTCCCTCGCACTCTCTTTGGAGATTCTCAACAATCACCGCCACACCACCTTCAATCTGCACATCGCTTGCAACATGAGGAGTCAGGAGCACTCGAGGGTGTTTCCAGAGTGGGTTGTCTTGAGCGGGAGGCTCTTGTACCAAAACATCCAGCACGGCACCTCCCAGACGGCCTTCATCCAACGCAGAGAGCAGATCCGCGTCTACAACGTGGGCGCCACGTCCCACGTTAATCAGTCCAGCGCCATGACGGAGACAATCAAGCCTTGCTGCATTGAGTATTCCGTCTGTTTCGGGAGTCAGCGGCAACATATTCACAACGATGTCGCACTGCCCTAAAAACTCCTCTAATTCGTCCAGGCCGACGTAACAGTGACCACCTGGCACCTCCTTCGAAGAACGACTCCAGCCACTGAGCTGAAATCCCAATGGCTGAAGGCGATCAAGCGTAGCGCGTCCGAGATTACCAACCCCCATGACACCAACACGTCGCTGTGAAGCGTGCACGATTGGTCGAGGTTGCCAACGACCCCTGCGCTGATCCTCTTCGTAAGCGAGGATGTCTCGATGCAAGGCAAGAACACCAAACAGAACATACTCAGCCATGATGTCCGCCATCGAGCTATCTACCAGCCGTATGAGCGACACGTTAGCAGGCAAACGGGCCAAATCGAACTGATCAACTCCAGCCCCGGCAGCGTAGAGGAGCCGAAGATTGCCAAACTGCTCCACAAGGCTGCCAAGAGGCTCCCAAGCCAGGATGTAGTGCACCTCTGCCGGGTTACCGATATCAGGCCATTGGCGGAACTCTAGTTGAGGGGCGAGCGTTGACAGGCCATCTCGCCATTTCTGCGCATCGGCGG
>Ga0157375_10001843_pt1 | contig 18224 bp, 15 predicted proteins | sample M35metaG_FD_115311 | JGI IMG/M metagenome (GOLD analysis project Ga0157375, IMG submission 115311) | Miscanthus rhizosphere microbial communities from Kellogg Biological Station, Michigan, USA - M3-5 metaG | ecosystem: Host-associated > Plants > Roots > Rhizosphere > Soil | place: USA: Michigan... | reverse complement strand
TGCGACGCCAGCTGTCGATTTCGCGCTCGATGGCCTCCGCCACATAGGCGCGAAGCAACTCGCCAACGTGCTGGTTGATCGTCGCGACGAGATCGGCGCTCGCGCGGTCGACGATCGGCTGCAGCCGCTCACCCAGCTGCGTGCGCAACCCGGTGTCGGTAAACATGTCGATGCGCTGCAGCACCTGCATGCGGATTTCGTCGGCAAGCACTTCCCATCGCGCCCATTCGTCGCCGCTCGCGGGCGGTGGCGCACCGGGCGGTTGGGCGGGCGGTTGCGCGTCCATTGCAACGGCGCCGGCCGACGTGGGGACCGCTTCGGCGCCCTTCGCGACAACCGACAACGCGGACCGCGCGGCGCGCTCCACGTTGAGCGCCACATGTTCCCTCTTCGCGAAGCCCGGCGCCACGGAACTGGGCCCCGCGCCGACTACGCCGAACGGGCCATGCTCGTGATGAACCAAGCCGGACGACTCGTCGTGATAAACCCAGCCGGACGGCTCGTCCAGGTCCTCGGGAAGCTCCACGATCGACTCGATCTCGATCTCCTCGACCGCCTCGGTGAGCTCGGGCACGTCGTCGAGGTCAATGGGCGCAGCGGCCGCGGATGCCGGTGGAACGACCGCCGAAACGGGTGCCGCGGCAGGAGCCGCGATCATCGCGACGATCTCGGTCAGCTCGGGGATTTCGGTATCGATCAGGGTATTAACTGCGCCGGTCCGGTTGCGCTGCATCAGCGCATCGGCCTGCTCGAGGAGCTCACGGGCGGAAGGCATAACCTGGATCAAGCCCGCTCGGAGAGATTGAACGAGCGGATCTCGTAGCCGCGCGCCTTGTAGAATTTCCAGCGTTCGCGGCCTGCGGCGACGTCGGTCTCGTCGAGGCTTATGATCTCCGCCATGCGCTCGAACCGGGAAAAGAACGGCGGCGGCGAGGGATGGAGGTTGACGAGGACTGCGGCCGGTCCATCGTGCTCGAGAGCGTGGTCGACGAGAATCGGCGTTTCCGTCGCGAGCGGACTTTGCAACTGGCAGTGGGGCATGAAGCCGGTCGCGGGCCAAAGCCAGAGGAAGCGTCCGAACTCCTCGGTTGCCTGCGCGCCATCGGTCAGCACCCGCACGGTGCTGTGCTGCGCCCACGCCTTGGCCACGAGCTTCGAGGCGACCTCGAATCGATCGGCGCAGTGCGTGTAGAAATCGATCGTGGTCATCGGTCCGTCGCTTGGACCTTCACCCCTTGGGAACGGCCCTTCGGGCTCACGCGCTCGCTTCCTGCGCCAGCAACCACGTCGTCAGCAGCGGGACCGGTCGTCCCGTCGCGCCCTTCGCCTTGCCTTCCTTCCACGCGACGCCCGCGATGTCGAGATGCGCCCAGTCGAACTTCTTCGCAAAGCGCGACAGGAAGCAGGCGGCGGTGATGCTCCCGCCGGCGCGGCCGCCGACGTTCGCAAAGTCGGCGAAATTGCTCTCGATCGCCTCCTGATAGTCGTCCCACAGCGGCATCTGCCACGCGCGATCGTACGCCTCGTCCCCCGCCGCGAGCAGGTTCCGCGCGAGCGTGTCGTTGTTGCTGAACATGCCGGCCGCGACGTGACCCAAGCTGACGACGATGGCGCCTGTCAGCGTCGCGATATCGACGACGGCCTCGGGCTCGTAGCGCTCGGCGTACGTGAGCGCGTCGCACAGGATGAGCCGGCCCTCGGCATCGGTATTGAGGATCTCGATCGTCTGTCCGGACATGCTCGTCACGACGTCGCCCGGCTTCGTCGCCCGCCCCGACGGCATGTTCTCGCAGGCGGCGACGAGGCCGATCACGTTGACCTTGGCCTTGAGCTCCGCCACTGCGCGCAGCACGCCGAACACGCTGGCGGCGCCGCACATGTCGAACTTCATCTGGTCCATGTCGCCGGCCGGCTTGATGGAGATGCCGCCCGTGTCGAACGTTATCCCTTTGCCGATCAGCACGACGGGCCTTTGCTTGCGGGGACTTCCCCGGTACTCGAACACGATGAACCGGGGCGGCTGCTCGCTGCCGTTTGTGACCGACAGGAACGAGCCCATGCCGAGCTCCTCGATTTCCTTGCGCTCCATCACCGTGGCCTTGATGTCCGGGAACTCCTGCCCCAGCGCGAGCGCGCGCTCGCCCAGGTACGTGGGCGTGCACACGTTGCCCGGGAGGTTGCCGAGGTCGCGGGCAAGGTCCATGCCGTGCGCGATCGCAAGGCCGCGGGCAGCCGCGACTTCTCCCGCCGCGAGGTCGGAGCGCTGGGGGACGGAAAGCGTGAGCTTGCGGAGCGGCCGCCGCACTTCGGATTTTTCGCTTTTCATCTGGTCGAAGCGGTACACCGCTTCCATCGCGACCACGACCGCGTGCTCGATTCGCCACGCGACCTCGCGCCGCTTCACCTTTTCCTCGGTGATGTAGACGACGGCCTCGTAGGAGCCGGTCTCGTTAAGCAGCTTGACCACCGACTTGATCGCGGAGCGGAACTCCTTGTCGCGAAAGTCCCTTTCCTTGCCCAGCCCCAGCAACAGCACGCGATCGGCCAGCGTGCCGCGAACGTTGTGCAGAAGCAGCGTCGCGCCTAGTTTTCCCTCCATGTCGCCGCGGCGAATGATTTCGCTGATATATCCATTCGACGCGCGATCGATCAGCTCCGCCGACAGCGATAGCTTGCGATTGTCGAAGACGCCGACGACAACGCAGGCGCTCCTCTGCTTTTCCGGACTGCCGCTTTTTATGTTAAATTCCATCGCCGTCCCGAGCCTCCCAACTGTTGGGTTTCTTTGTCGTAACGCGGAATAGACCGCATTATCGGCAAAACGGCCCAAAAAAGTCAAAATTCTCCCGGCGTCATGATCTTCCGGCGCAGCCTAGTGCGCGAGATGACGATCCAGGCCCTCGCGCTGTTCCTGGTCCTGCTCGGAATCCTGTTTACGAATCTCATGCTCCGCCTGCTGGCGCTCGCCGCCGGGGGCACGGTGGCGCCCGAGGGACTCGTGGCGCTGCTCGGCTTCAACGCTCTGTTTTACTTCAATATTCTCGTCTCCGTCACGGTATTCACGACGGTCCTGCTGACGCTCGTGCGCTGGTACCGGGACAGCGAGATGATCGTCTGGTTGTCGTCAGGAATCGGACTTGCCGATTGCCTGCGGCCGATCCTTTTCTTCGCCGCGCCCTTTTTCCTCGTGATCGCCGCGTTGTCGCTATTTCTGTCGCCTTGGGCCATGCAGCGCAAGCTGGAGTACGAGCGGCAACTCGAGTCGCGCGACGAAATCGCGTTCATTACGCCCGGACTGTTCCGGGAGTTCGGGCGCGCCAATCTGGTGGTTTTCGTCGAGAGCGTGAACACCTTCGACGGATCGATCAAGAACGTCTTCCTGCAGTCGGTCGAGGACGGCAAGGATGCGACGACCGTCGCCCGTTCGGGCGCTTTGCGGGTGGGGCCGAACGGGGACCGTTTCATCGTCCTCGACGACGGCCGCCGCTACGAAGGAAAGCCCGGTAGCGCGGATTTCAGGGTGGTCGAATTCGCGAGCCTTGGCCGCCGGATCGAGCCCGCCGAGCTGCGGGCGCTGCCCGCATCCACCAAGGCAATCCCGACGGCGATGCTGATGGCTCTCGACGGTCCGACCGAACGCGCGGAGCTTTTCTGGCGCATCTCGATTCCAATCGCGTCGATCGTGCTGACGCTTCTCGCCGTCCCCCTCGCCTACGTGAACCCGCGCATCGGTACGTGGTTCAACATCATCGGCGCGGTCTTCCTCTACATGCTGTACAGCAACTGCCTCAGCATCGTGCAGAGCTTCATCGCGCAGGGGAAGCTCGGGTTCCTGCCCGGGCTCGTCATTCCGCACGCGATCGCGATCAGCCTCGTGCTCCTGCTCTACGGTCATCAACTGTCGCTGTTCGGGCTGTTCGCGCGCTGGCAGCAGGCGAAGGCGACGGCCGCCGCCGGATGAACACGCTTGTCCGCTACATCGGTCGCGAGGTGCTGACCGCGATCATGCTGATCTTCACGGCGCTGGTGGCGCTGTTCGCCTTCTTCGACCTGATCCACGAGCTCGGGGACGTCGGCAAAGGCGGCTACACCATCACGGCCGCGCTGCTGTACGTCGGCCTGCAACTTCCGTCGCGCATGTACGAGCTCTTCCCCGTGTCCACCCTGATCGGCACGCTGTTCGCACTGGCGCAGCTCGTGGCAAGCTCCGAGTACACGGTGATGCGCGTGTCTGGGGCCTCGCTGCTTCAGGTCGGGTGGGCGCTGATGCGCATCGGCATTCCGCTGTCCATCGTCACGTTTCTCGCGGGCGAATTCGTGGCACCGCAGGCCGCGCTCCTGTCGCAGCGCGTGCGAGCGCAAGCGACGGGCGACATATCGAAGGTCGTCGCGCAGCAATTCAAGTCGGGATTCTGGTTCAAACAGGACCAGACCTACGTCAACATCCGGAGCGTGCTTTCCGACCTGTCGATCGCCGGCGTCAGCATCTATGAATTCGACAACGATTTTCGCCTGCGCAACATGCGCACGGCCGAATCGGGGACGTTCACCGGCAACGGCCACTGGCGCTTGAAGAAGGTGCGCGCGACCGAAATCGCGATGAGCGGGACCAGGGTGATCGATTCAGATACTTACATGTGGGACACGGTGCTGCGGCCGTCGCTGCTGACGGTCTATCAGGTCGCGCCGGAAAAGCTCGAGCTCAACACGTTGTGGGAGAACATGCGGCTCCTCGGCGCGAACACGCAGAAGACGACTCGCTTCGAGATCGCGTTCTGGAACAAGGTGTTCTATCCCGCCGCCGTGCTCGTGATGATGATCGTCGCGCTGCCGTTTTCCTATTTTCAGCGGCGGCAGGGCGGCGTCGGCTTCCGCATTTTCTCCGGCACGATGCTCGGCCTGATGTTCTTCCTCATGGGCCGGATATTTTCAAACCTCGGGGTGCTCAACGACTGGCCTGCACTGTTCTCGGCCGCGTTTCCGCTGGCCGTGTTCGTGGTGCTGACGGCGTCGATGCTGTGGTGGCTCGAGCGGCGCTAGACGCCGCCCCGTTGCAGGCTGGCGCCGCCTTTTGGCTGGCGCCAAGCCGGCTCGCGTCAAGCCGCAGCGGCTTTACTGCGCGGCGGGCACGATGCTGACGAACTTCCTTTTTTCCTTGCCCTTGGTCGCGAACGCGACCTTGCCGGCAACCAGCGCGAACAGCGTGTGATCCTTGCCCATGCCGACGTTCACGCCTGGATGGATCCGCGTGCCGCGTTGCCGGACGATGATGCTGCCAGCGTTGATTTCCTCGCCGCCATACGACTTGACGCCCAGGCGCTTCGATTCGGAATCGCGGCCATTGCGCGAGCTGCCGCCCGCCTTTTTATGTGCCATGGTGTGTGCTCCGCTTCGTTAGCCGACGATGCTGTCGATCTTGAGTTCGGTGTAGTTCTGGCGATGGCCCTGATGCTTCTGATAGTGCTTGCGGCGGCGCATCTTGAAGATCTCGACCTTGTCGCCGCGTCCGTGGCTCACGACCGTCGCCTTGACCGTTGCGCCGGCGACGATCGGCTGACCGAGCCGAACGCTTTCGCCTTCGCCGACCATCAGCACCTGATCGAGGACGACCTCGGCACCCACGTCCGCCGCGATCTGCTCGACCTTCACTTTTTCGCCGGGAGTTATCCGGTATTGCTTGCCGCCCGTTTTCACGACCGCGTACATGGCGCTGCTCCGCTTGGGTTTCATGTGTTCAGTTTCGTGCCGGTGACGCTCTGCACTGCCTGTCGCGTTTCCGACCCGCTTCCGCGATGATGCGCGGGAAAGCCTTATATTTTAATCGCTTAGCCGCCGGCGTGTCAAAGGGTCGCTGGCCAGCCATCGCGACACGGGTGGCCAAGCGAAGCGGCCATCGCCGTCGGTTACAATCGCGATGGCGCGCGATGCCTCTGCCGCAACCGACGCGCCGCCCCCAACCGGCGGCCCGCGCGCCCTTTCCTTTCGCTTAAACCGTGCCTTCCCAGCACTTCAAAACGCTGCTCGCCCCGGAGATGGCGAAAGTCGACCTCGTCCTGCGGACGAGTCTGGACTCCGACGTCGTGCTGATCCGTCAGGTGGCCGATTACATCATCGGCGGCGGCGGTAAGCGATTGCGGCCCGCGCTCGTGCTGCTGTCAGCGCGGGCATGCGGTTACGAGGGACCGCATCGCTTCACGCTCGCGGCCGTGATCGAGATGATCCACACCGCGACGCTGCTGCACGACGATGTGGTCGACGAGTCGAAGCTGCGCCGCGGACACGCGACTGCCAATGCGACCTTCGGCAACGCGGCGTCCGTGCTCGTCGGCGACTTCCTGTACTCCCGCGCGTTCCAGCTGATGGTCAGCGTCGGGTCGATGCGGGTGCTCGAGATCCTCGCGCAGGCAACCAACGTCATTGCCGAGGGCGAGGTCCTCCAGCTCATGAACACGCGCAACGCCGACCTCAACGAAGGCGCGTACCTCAAGGTGATCCAGCGCAAGACCGCGAAGCTCTTCGAAGCGGGTGCGCAACTGGGCGCGGTCCTGGCCGGCGCGGACCGCGATCGCGAAGCCGCGTTTGCCCGGTACGGAATGCACCTCGGCACGTCGTTCCAGCTCGTCGACGATGTGCTCGACTACACCGGCAATCGCACCGAGTTCGGAAAGAACCTCGGCGCGGACCTGACCGAAGGGAAAATGACGCTGCCGCTGATTCGCGCCGCAGCCGTCGGCACCAAGGCCGAAGCGGAGCTCATTCGCGCGGCGATCGCGGACGGCCGCGCGGATGACTTCACGCCGGTGATGGACGTCCTGGAGCGAACCGGCGCGCTCGACTACGCAAGAACGCGCGCGGTGGAGGAAAGCGAAGCGGGCGCCGCCAACCTGGCGGCACTGCCGGCCTCGCCGTTCAAGGAAAATCTGCTAGAATTAGCGGCTTTCGCGGCCCGGCGCACGTATTGATTGTCCTGTCGTCCTGTCACAGATCCACCGAGATGCGTTGGGTGGCCGCTGAAGAAGACTGCACTGCGAAGTACGTTTCTTCCCGCCGCGGGGCAGCTCAAGACAAGCTGTATTCGGGGTGTAGCTTAGCCTGGTAGAGCGCTACGTTCGGGACGTAGAGGCCGGAGGTTCAAATCCTCTCACCCCGACCATCCGAACAATGGGTCTATTTCCGATATCGACCGGCTCGAGTAGACATGGCTCGTGATCGAAGAAGCCCCGTCGTAAGATCTCCGCTATTTTCTGAATGAGCTCCCGTGCCTCAAGCGATGGAGTGAACTCGAGGCGGAGAACGCGAAGCTAACGCGTATGTACGCCGACCTAGCGCTTAAGAACATAGCGATCAAGACCTTCTCGGTCAAAAAACGCTGACGGCCAGGGCGGCGTGCACAGCGTGCGCTCACCCTGATCCCATAGTGCACCGCGTGACACAGTGAGCAGGCACGGACGATGCGTGCGGCCACGAATCCGCAAACGGCGTTCGCATACGGCGCACTTTGAGAAAGCAACCCCGCTCGTTTCGATGATCGTTCATGGCCGCAGCGTCGGTCCCGCAGCTCATTCCAGCCGATTACGTCGGGCGGGTGAGGTTCGTCTTCCGCTGCCATAGCCCAAGCTGCCAATGCGGTGCATTGATCGCGAACAGGACTGCAACCGTAGCCGACGAAAATGGAATCGACGTTACCACCAGCCAGAGACCCGTTATCGCGTTTTTCATGGCTTCCTCGTCGGCTCCCGGCAGCAATGATATTTCGATTGGAGAAACTGGAGTTGCGGCAAGCTGGAGGGCGGGCCCAGCCGATCCCCCCGCAAGACTCAGCCCAATTCTTGCGCGACGTCGCTGCTGAGCTTGCGCGGTATGCTGAAGTACGTCTGGGCATCGTCGGCGCATAACCCCCGCAGTGGACTGCGGGACATCCGGGGAACTATGAAAGAGCTTGACCGCTGCGGCTGGTGGTTTGCGGCAGGATTACTCGTGGCGCTTGCTGCCGTGCAGTGCATCCTTTTTTCATTCGGCTATCGGCTTACGGCTGACGATGTCGAGGCCCATTATTATGCACTTGATACCGTTCCGGCTTTCCTCACGTACGCGGAGCACATGGCGCGCGTGTCAGGACGCATTGGTCACTACGTCACTCTACCGATCAGCATGGCGGCGTCTTATGCGAGCGATTACCTCACGGCTCGCCTCGCGTTCGCCGCCGTGTTTTTCGGAAGCTTCCTAGCCTTCGGTATTCTGCTCGGGCGCCTGATGCGAATGCCGGCGCTGACCGGGCCTCTATTCACTGCTTACCTTGTGTGCTGCCCGCTCCTGTTCAATCATACGCCCCCAACCGCCTACCCGTTACAGGTCACGCTGCCGTTTCTCGTGATCTTGCTTTGCCGGATTTACTTCATTGGGCGAGAAAACGAAAAGGCCGTTGGCCTTGCGCGGCTCGTCTTTCTCTTGGCTATCGTGGGGGGAAGCGAATACACCCTCCTGTTCGCGGCTGGTGTGCTTTTGGTCGAACACTTGATCCGCAACGCAGGCAATGTGAGGGGCCTCTTCCGCAGCCGCTTCATGTGGGCCGACCTCGCGACGATGCTTGTCGCCCTTGCGATTTATGTCGCGTTTAGGGTTGCCGTACCAGGCGAGTACGGCGGGAATCGACCGGACGGTATCCGCGATCTAAGAGCGGTGCTGGAAATTCTTTGGTTCCACACATGGAACGGAACGATTTTCCCTTATCTCGGCGTCACGGCTTTAACTCAATCGTGGAAGATCTTTGCGACAGCAGGTGTCTTGGCGGTTCTCGCCGGTGCCGCAGTGCTGCTCGGGCCTAGAACATTCAGCCCCGGCACTCGCCTAGTGGTTGTCACCTCGGTCGCCCTTCTGCTTGCATGTCTGGTGGTAATGCTACCGCCCTCGACCAATAAGAGACTTCAGGATTGGTGCACTCTGCACAACGCGTGCTCTTACCTCACAAGCCGTGTTGCCTACTATTTTGTCATCCCGGCAATCTTCATTCCAATCATCGTCTCCTTCGAACGGTCGGCGCTCGCTCTCGTTGTCGCGGCAATTGCTTTTCTGGGCCTCTCGCACAATTGGAATGCAAGCTTACAAATGCGCCTGTTCGTCCACCCATATAAGGAGGCGGTGAAGCTCGCTTGCACTATAGACCCAGCGAACGCCCAGACCGTCCTCGACCAGCCGCAGACAATGGTCATGATGCATCCCTGGATGGATCGAGCGTCCTATTGGTCCCGCTTAATAAGCCACGAGCGATCACGCCAAGGCTGTTGACCAGGCTCAATCTGGATGGCGCGCGGATCGATGGAGTCGACGACCAATCGTCCTGTGCCAATACGTTTTTCAGTAGTGTCGAGGTGGCTGCCGGCCGGCGCACGGTGGTATTCTCCATCCTGCCAACGAGTCTGCTGCTGTGTTTGCCGCGGCCATCGTCGGCGCGTTTACCCTCGTCGGATATGCCATCTTCCTCGGGGTGACGCGCCGAAGGCGAAGCGAGGTCGTCGTTCCGGCGGCGATCGCCTGAAACACACGAGCTCGCGACCCATGCTCAATCGCCACGCGGTCATTCTCGCCGGAGGACGTGGAACGCGCCTGCGTCCGTACACCGTAGCGCTACCGAAGCCGCTCGTTCCCGTGGGCGACCAGCCGATCCTGGAAATCATCCTTCGCCAACTCGTGAATACGGGGTTCGGCAGCGCGACGATCGCGGTCAATCACCAGGCTGATCTCATTCGCGCCTATTTCGGCGATGGGGCAAAGTGGGGCCTCGAAATAACCTACTCGCTGGAGCAGAGACCGCTCGGCACGATGGGCCCCCTCCGTCTCATTTCATCGCTACCCGAACATTTCCTGGTGATGAACGGCGATATTCTGACAGACCTCGCCTTCGGTCAATTCCTCGACGGCCACGCGGCGTCCTCGGCACGCTTCACGATCTCGGCAGCCGCGCGCCAGCAGTCAATCGATTTCGGGGTGCTGCAGGTCAGCGACGAACGATTGAGCGGATTCGAAGAGAAGCCCACGATTCCCTTTCTCGTAAGCATGGGGGTTTACGGTGTCTCGCGGGCAATCGTCGACTGGATTCCCGAGGACGAGCCCTTCGGGTTCGACCAGTTGATGCAATCACTGCTCGCCGCACGCGAGCAGGTCCGGGTTCGTGTTCACGATGGTTACTGGCTCGATATCGGCCGCCCCGATGATTACCAGAACATTTGCGAAAATTGGACCGACGTAGCACCCCGGCTGTTGCCGGAAGCGCATGGACGCTAGGTCGATAGGACAAGGGCGCGACGCGCGCCTGCTCTCCATCGTCTGCCCGGCCTATCGCGAGGCGGAGACCATCGCCACCTTTCATGCGGCCCTGATTGCCGCGCTGGCCTCGTTGCGTCCGAAGTATCGCATCGAAATTATCTACGTTGTCGACCCCTCCAGCGACGATACGGAAGAAATGCTCGCGAGCATTGCCGATGAAAACGAAGAGGTCGGCGTGCTTGTGATGTCGAGGCGATTCGGCCACCAGGCAGCGCTGGTTGCCGGCATCGAGCAGAGCCGCGGCGTTGCGGTCGTGATGCTGGACAGCGACATGCAGCATCCTCCTGAGCTCATCCCGGAGCTCGTGCGCCGCTTCGAAAACGGCGCCGAGATCGTACAGACGCTGCGTGAGGAAGACCTCGGGCTGTCGTGGTTCAAGCGCACGACATCACGTTGGTTCTATCAGGCGCTGATGCGAATCGGCTCCATCGAGCTGCCTGCGGGTGCCGCAGACTATCGCTTGATCTCGGCGCGGATAGCGCAGCTGATACGCCATGAGTTGCCGGAGCGCGAGCCATTCCTGCGAGGCTTGTTCGTCTGGGTGGGCTTCAACGTCTGCTATGTCCCATACTCGCCAGCCAAACGCCTTGGCGGCCGCTCGAAGTACAGCCTCGGCAAGCTTCTGTCATTTGCGCTGAACGGCATTTTCTCGTTCTCGAAAGTGCCCCTTCGCCTTTGCATCATTGCCGGTATCGCGATTGCGTTGATCAGCGTTGGATTCACTGCGGTATACATCCTGATGTACGCGTTCGGGAGTACGGCAGTTCCCGGTTGGGCCTCACTGTTCGGCGCCATCGGGATCATCGGAGGCATCCAACTCCTGTTTCTGGGCGTCATTGGCGAGTATTTGAGCATTGTCTTCGACGAGGTCAAGCGGCGACCGCGATACGTGATCGCGCGCAGGATCGGCCACACAGGTGACCAGCGCGAGCGGCCAGTTGCCACGCGCGAGCGAGTGCAGAGCAGCCGATGATCGTGTCCGTGCCATCGCAAGTCGAACTCGAGCGAATGGTCACGGGTCGCCTTGAGTCTTTTTTTTCGCGCGACATTGCTGCCGGGTCGGATGGCATGTCCGAGGCTGTGCGCGGTCGACGCATCCTGGTCGTCGGTGGCGGAGGCTCCATCGGGTGCGCGACAACGAAAGCGCTGCTGGCCCTGCGTCCCGCAAGCCTGCACATGGTGGACATCAGCGAGAACTACCTGGCCGAGATCGTTCGTGACGTTCGCTCGGCGACATCAATGAGCGACGTCGAGCTGCAGACGCACGTCTTCGACTACGGAGGCGCGATGATGCTCCGCTTCCTGACATCGACACCACGATTCGATGTCGTGCTCAACTTTGCAGCAGTCAAGCATGTGCGTTCGGAGAAGGACGTGTACTCGTTGCTGCACATGATTGACGTCAACATTGTTCGCCTGGCGCGGTTCAAGCGATGGCTGGCGGAGACGGGGTACGAGGGCCGGCTTTTTACCGTATCTACCGACAAGGCGGCGAACCCCACCAGTCTCATGGGAGCCAGCAAGCGCGTCATGGAAGACGTCGCCTTCGATAGCGCTCCCGAAAGCGGCATTTCGGTTTCATCCGCTCGGTTCGCCAACGTGGCCTTTTCGAATGGCAGCCTGTTGCAGAGCTTCCTCGTGCGGCTTGACAAGCGGCAACCTCTCGCGGTGCCGCGGGGCACGCGGCGTTACTTCGTTTCGCACGCCGAGGCGGCGGATATCTGTCTTCTGGCTTCGCTTGCTGCGCCTTCGGGTTACGTACTGGTGCCGGCGTTCGAGCCGGCGTGCCATCTGGTCCTGCTGGAGGATGTCGCCCGTCAGGTTCTCGCGCGCTACGGTTACTCGGCGTGGCTGACCGACGACGAGGCGGCGGCGCGGGAAGCGATCGCGCGTTTGCCTGCGGAAGGAAAATGGCCCGTTCTTCTGACGCCTCTCGACACTAGTGGCGAGAAGCCGTACGAAGAGTTTGCGGGTGCAGGCGAGACCGCCAGGAATGTGGGATTCACCACCGTGCTCGGGATTGCCCACCCGCCGCAATCCGGCATTGATGCGGTGGTTCGTGAGCTCGAGTCCCTGGTGCAGGGCGGCGATTGCAGCGTCGACAAGGCGAACCTCGTAGAATTGATCGGTCGCGCCGTGCCATCAATGCGGCATCTCGAAACCGGGCGCTCGCTGGATCAGAGGATGTAATGCCGGCGTCCGGGTTGGCCACATCCCCCACTCAGCTTAAGACGGTCGAACATCCATCGATCCGGTGCCTCGTTTGTGAAGGGGAGCTGCAGCCAAGTGCATTGCCCGGACTGAAGCAATGTGCCCAGTGCGGATTCGTAACCGCGGACTCTGCGCTCGACGACAATGCGCTGGCGGCGCTGTACGGCGCCGATTACTTCCACGGCGAGGAGTACTTCGACTATCGTGAGGAGCGCGATAGCTTGCGGCTGAATTTCGAGCGCCGGCTCGACACGATAAGCAGGCTCGCAAAGGGACTGCAGGGAAGGTCCGTGCTCGACATTGGATGCGCCTACGGATATTTCCTCGAATTGGCCACGGAGCGGGGGTTGCGTGCGCGCGGGATCGATATCTCGGCGGATGCGGTGCGACACGCGCGCGAGGTACTGCATGTGCACGCAACCGCCGGCGATTACCTTGCTTTTCCACGCGGCTCGTACGATCTGATCACGATATTCGATGCTGTCGAGCACCTGGCCCGACCTCATCTGTTCGTCGCCAAGGCTGCAGCCGAACTCAAGGAGGGCGGGCTTCTCGCACTGACTACCGGTGATATCGGCAGCCTGAATGCCCGGTTGCGTGGACGTCGCTGGCGTATGATTCATCCGCCCACGCACCTTCACTATTTCTCGATCAAGACTTTGTCGCGCCTGCTCGCCCGCAACGGGCTTGAAGTAGTGCACGCGAGTCATCCAGGCGTGTCCCGCAAGTTGCATTCGATCTGCCACCTCGTGCTTGCACGAAGACTCGGATGGGGCTGGGCCGAAAGGCTCGCGCGGCGTCTGTTGCCGGATGTTCCCGTCAGTCTCAACCTCGGCGACATCATGTTCGTCGTTGCGCGCAAGACGACCCTGGACGTAGCGAGAACGATGTGATTTTGGACGCGCGCAATATCGTGACCGCATCGCTGTTCGTGGGTTATGTCATCTGCTCTTCTTGCGGGCTCCTGCTTTTCAAGTCCGGCGTTCCTGCTTTCGAGGCCGCCCTCTCCGCCGGGCGCTGGTGGTCGAGAGCGGGTATGCCTGCTTTCGCGGGAGCTGGGCTGTACGCGATCTCGTTCGTGCTATGGCTCGTCATCGCGAGTCGTATTCAGCTAACAGTTGCGTATCCGCTCGCCATTGGCTTGTCGCTCGCGGCCGTTACTGCGGGGGCGGTTATTTGGCTCGGTGAGCCATTGAGCGCCACGCGCATCCTAGGCTCCGCGCTCATCCTGGGCGGTATTGCCCTGGTCCTGCGGTAGGCGATGCATCCCGAGCCCGACTCGCCGCGCCGCTTGCTGGTGACAGGCGCTAGTGGATTCATCGGCCGACATTTGATCGCCTCCGGGCCGCAGCTCGCGCGCGAGCTCGGCATCACGGTCGTCGCGGCTTCCGCAGACGCCGACTTGCGCGATCCCGTCGTGGCCCAACGCCTCATGGACGACAGTGCGCCGGATTGCGTCGCGCACCTGGCAGCGTTGAGCTTCGTCCCCGACAGCTTCGCTAGACCATGGGATACGTTTGAGGTCAATCTACGAGGCACTTTGAATCTGCTCGAGGCGGCGAGCCGGCGAAGCCTTGCGGGCCCCTTCCTGTTCATCAGTACCGCCGACGTCTACGGGGTGGTCGCAGAGCAAGAATTGCCGTTATGCGAGGACCGCCGGTTCACGCCGCGCTCGCCCTATGGTGTAACCAAGGCTGCCGGGGAGATCCTGTGTCTTCAGCACGCCGCCGCAAGCAAGCTCGATGTTCGTATCGCGCGCCCGTTCAACATCATTGGTCCGGGCCAGGACAGCCGGTTTGCCGTGAGCAGCTTCGCCCGCCAGATCGCGCAGCTTGAACGTTCCACTGAATCCAAGATCCACGTAGGCAACCTCGACGTCACGCGCGACTTCGTCGACGTACGTGATGCCGTAGCGGCGTTCATGGCCATTCTGCGCGCAGGAAGATGCGGCGAGGCCTACAACGTCTGCAGCGGGCGCGAGACGATCCTTCGCACACTGCTCGAGCGCCTCGTTTCCCGGGCGCATAAAGCCATCGAGATCGTCGTCGAACCAGCAAGGGTCCGTCCAGCCGAGCAGCGCCGCGTCGTCGGCAGTTTCGAGAAGCTGCGCCAGCACACGGGCTGGGAACCGGCCGTCGAGCTCGATGCAACGCTCGACGATGTACTCGAACAATGGCGCGCTACCGAGGCAGGCATTCGCTGAGTCACCCAGTACATTTTCGCGCCAGCATCGCGAGGAGCACCTCGTCGAGCGCCTTGATCGTCGATAGCACCAGGAACGTTCTGCCTCAGCCGACCCGACTCAGCGCACGGTCGAACCGCGCATTCACGTCACAGGACTCGATGACGTCGCGCAGCCTCGAAGCGACGGTCTTCCACTGACGGGGGCCGCACCACTTCTCGGTCATCGCCAAGGACTCGGACTCGAGATCCTCGCGCGCCAGGAGCGTTGCGATGCCAGACGCCAGCTCAGGTGGAGTCACCCCGGGAAGAACGAACACGCCCTCCCGAACGTCTTCGAACACCGCCAAAGGCGTGACTGCCACCGGCCGGCCGGAGGCAATCCCCAGCCGAACCGCCGCGCTCGAGGACTCACGCGTCTCCTGGTGCGGAAAGACGAGGAGGTTGACGTCGGCGAGCCGATCGAGGGCCTCGTCTTCCGAGAGAAAACGCGTCTCGAGCTCGACGCGTGCCTCGAGGCCGTGCGCCGTGATCTGCTCCGCGCAGCGGTCTCGCTCTGCGTCGGAGACGGCCGCGGGATACAGGGCGTTGATCAACTTCAGCTTCAGACTTGGGTCGTCCTTGGCGAGCAAGGCGAAGGCGTCGATCAGCTGCGGCAAGCCCTTGCCGGGCAGCAGGAAGCCGAAGCTGCCAATCACTTTGTCCGACCCTGTGGCGGCGGTACGCCGGGGCAACCGCACGCCGTGCAGCAGCATCGATGCGTTCGCCACCAGCCCATAGCCGCGGAGCCGGTTGAGGTCCGGCAAGGAGTGCACAAAGAGCCGCGTAGCGTTCGCGAGAGCCTCTCGAATGTCACCGAGAGAAATTCGCGCACCGTCCCGCACAAACTCGGTCGTCGAGTGGAAGATGCAGTAGACCGCGACGCCATGCGCCCGCAGCCTCGCGATCAGATTTGCGAACACGGGCAGTTCGAAGAAACCGAAGTTGTATTGGATGACGATGGCCCCCAGGCCCTTGGCGCGCACGATGTCGATCACCGTCTCGAGGGTTTCGGCCGGATCGCCGGAGTTCCAGCACCTGATGACGCGCTCGGAATCGGGGCTCATGACGTCGGTCGTCCGATTGGCGAAGATCGGCCCCTGCAGCGTGGGAATCTGGTCGACCAGGGAGCGCGAGTACTCGGCGATTCCGCATCGGGAGTTCCAGGTTGTCAGCCAGCCCACCTGCACGCGGGGGTTGAGCTGCGGCAACGAGCCGAGCGCCGACACCGCCGCTCGCGTGCGCTGCGCCACCTTCGCCCAGGACGACTCCGAGACGATCCGCTTGAGCGCGTTCGCGGTGCGCTGTTGCCGCTCGACGGGCGTGGCCGTGAACACTTCACGCAGCCGCGCGGCAAACTGCTGCACGTCAGGTTCCGCCCACAACGAGACGCCCTCGACCAGGTGCGACCGCGAGTAGTCGAACTTGAAGTCGACCATCCACGCGGTCTGCTCGTCACAGAAGTCGGTCTGTCCGCCCCAGGCCGTAGCAATCACCGGGAGCCCGTAACGCATCGCTTCGGCGAGCGGAAGCCCGTACCCCTCGCCGCGAGCGACGCCCACGTAGGCATCGGCAGCTTGATACAAGCGCGCGATCTCCTCGTCGCCCACGTCGGCGTTGATCACCTCAACCGGCGCCGCCTCGGGATGCTTCGCCCGAAACTCCAGCACCGCGGTATCCATCGAGTGATGCGGATTGGCGAAGGTCTTGATGACCAGGCACACCCGATCGGCACGCGTGAAGGCCCGCGCCCACGCCTCGAGGATCACGTCCGGCGCCTTGCGGGGGAAACACGACGAGACGTGCAGGAAGCGGAAGACGTCGTTGTCCATCTGCTTCGGCGTCTCGCCCAACGTGGGGAGATGGTCCGATCCGGCTCCGACTACGGCCACGGGCACCTTGACCCCGGCGTCCATCAGCACCTTCTTCACGGTGCTCGACAGCACCGTGACGAGGTCGAGGCGCTGGTTGAACCAGTCGACGTAGCGGCGGGGAAACCCGGTCTCTTCCCAGCCATACGAGTGAATCGCGCGCACCAAGCCCTGCATGCCTTCGGTGCGAGGCGGGTAACAGAACCGCAGCGTGACGTCCTGCCGCAGGGGATTCCGGCCAGCTTCGACGAGCTCGCGAACAGTGGCGTTCTCCGCCAGGAACACCTGATCCGGAGAAAAATCGCCCGCGCCTTCAGTACTCAACAGGCCAGTCCGCATGCCCAGGGCGGAGAGCGCCAGCGCAAGGTTGCGATTGACAATAGCGAGGCTGTACGACGAGTCGAATGGACCTTCGACGCGCCACGTTCCGTCGTGCCGGGACAAGACCTCAGGCACGCGCTCGGCGCGCTGGCCGGTGAGCTCCCCCAGGAGCGACGCCAGGCCCTGCTCGAGCACCGCGGGGGCGAAGCGGTCGAGGCTGCGGCGCGCACCGCGGCGCATGGCGCGCCTAAGGCCGGGATTCGACACGACGGTGTCGAGGGCGGCCGCGACGTACTCGGGATCGCGGGTCTGGAGCAGCAGGCCACCGGTGCCGACCGTCCACGGAATGCTGGCCGATGCGTGGGCCACCACCGGCACTCCCGATGCCATCGCCTCGATCAAAGGCATACCGAAGCCTTCGTGCTCACTGAGCGAAAGATAGACATCAGCGACTTGGTAGTGGGCCGCAAGGTCCGCGTCGGATACCTCGCCGGGCAACGAGACGACCTGGTCGAGCTCGAGCTCCTGCACCTTGCGCTGTATCTGCGCAAGGTAGCCCCTGCTCGTGCAGGACCCTACCAGCTGCAGCCGCGCGCGGGACTCGTAGCGGCGGTGATACACATTGAAGCAGTCGACGACGTCGGACTGCCGCTTGTTATCTGCGATGCGCCCCACGAACAAGATGTTCACGGAGTCCTGCAAGGACATTAGCACCGAGCGATTGGGCTGGGGCGAGGTGTAGCGGTCGAGGTCGACCAGCAACGGGAGCACCCGCACATCGCGGTAGCCCATCGCTTCGAGCTCGCGGGCATTCTCCTCCGAGTCGCCGATCGCGGCCTCGAACAGCGGTCGAATTTCCTGGAGCTGATCGCGGCCGAGGCTGCTCAACTCCCGCAGATCTCCTTCGGGCAAGAGGAAGTCTGGAGTGATGTTGTGATAAACCAATACCTTTCGACATGAGAGGCTCTTCAGCCACTGCAGGTTGCGATATCCGAGGCTGTGATGAAACAGCAGCAGATCGCGCGGCCGGTCTTCGAGCGTCGAGACGTGGTTTATCCGACCCGCCAGCTCGACTGGAATGCTCTCGCAGTAGATCTCCGACTCGTAGCCGAGGCGTCGGAGGAGCTTCTGGGTGAAGAACATCCCGTTGGTAATGCCGTCCCCCAGTGCGCAGCCCGGGTGCATCTGGTGGACGGCGACGAGCGGGACGGCGGACACGGAAGCCAGCGGGCCGGGCGCCGTGCTCGACGCGTACATCACTCGGCCGCTTTCCAACCG
>Ga0157375_10001840_pt1 | contig 18237 bp, 15 predicted proteins | sample M35metaG_FD_115311 | JGI IMG/M metagenome (GOLD analysis project Ga0157375, IMG submission 115311) | Miscanthus rhizosphere microbial communities from Kellogg Biological Station, Michigan, USA - M3-5 metaG | ecosystem: Host-associated > Plants > Roots > Rhizosphere > Soil | place: USA: Michigan... | reverse complement strand
TGAGGAAGGCCGCTTCAGCCTGCTCGACTTCTACATCGCGCGCTTCGTACGGATTGTCCCGACACTCGCGATGATGTGTGCAGCGCTGCTTGTGTTTGGCTGGTTCTACCTGGACCCGCGCGGCTATAAAATTCTCGCGGAGCATGCAGGCGATTCGATTGGCTTCTTTTCGAATTTCGCATATTGGCGGGAAGCCGGCTATTTCGACACGTCTTCGCAGACCAAATGGCTTCTGCATACCTGGTCGCTGTCGGTCGAGTGGCAATTCTATATGTTGTTTCCCGTTGTGCTGGTGCTCGCCTCTCGCTGGTTCCGCGATCGACGTAAAGCGTTTGCGGCGCTGCTGTGGACGATGGGTGGCGCGTCGTTCCTGCTTTCGCTGGCCGTCGTGCGGGGCTATCCGGAGGCGAACTTCTTTCTGTTGCCGCCGCGCGTTTGGGAAATTGTCGCCGGAGGGCTCGTGCTGTTGTACGCCGACCGGTTCAACTTCAACCAGCGCGCCGCAGTCTGGCTTCAGATGCTTGGTGTTGCGGCAATCCTGCTCGCAGCGTGTATCTTCACCGAGGCGAGTGACTGGCCCGGCCCTCTGACTCTCTTGCCCGTGATCGGCGCCGCGTGCGTGATCCTGTCCGATGCCCAGCACTCGTCGTTTTCACGTGCAAGGCCGCTGCAGTGGCTGGGGCGCCGATCGTATTCGATTTACCTGTGGCACTGGCCGGTGGTCGTGTTCATTCGCTATGTCGATTGGCCTGTTCATGAGGCAGTCACGATTGCTGGCGGTGTCACTGCCTCGCTTGCGCTCGGCTGGCTGTCTTACGAACTGGTCGAGCGTCATTCGGGCGCCTTGCGTCACGCGTTCGGCAGAGCCGGTCTCGGCGCACTGGTTGGGGGAGTGTTCACCGTGCTGTTTGCCTGTGCGGCGGTGACACTCGGGAACGGCTACGGGTCCCGGTTGCCGCAGCAGGTCCGTCAGATTTCAGCGGCGAGCCTGGACGTCGATCCACGTCGCAATGAATGCCTCATCGACAGCGTGCATCGGCTGGACGATCCGGATCGTGAGATCGGCTGCCGGTACGGAAAGTCCGCCACGATCGGGGCGATTCTGTGGGGCGACAGCCACGGCAACGCTGTAATCACCGGTGTGGCGGCTGCTATCGAAGAGACGCATCGCAGCGTGATGTTCTTCGGCACATCGGGCTGCCCGCCGCTGATCGGAGCGAGCCGCTTCGGCAAACATCGCGAGGAGCCTTGCCGGAGGTTCGCCGCACGCGTGGCGAGCGAGATAGCGGCCTATCCGGCCGACGTGCCGCTGGTCGTCGTTGCGCGGTTCTCGGCGTATGTCGAGGGTAAGGGCGACAGCCAGGACCCTACGATCCTGATCGGCTTCGACGGTGCGCGTCCACTCACCGACATCGCACACCGGCGCATGCGCTACGGGCGTTTCGTCACGAACGATTTATGCGCGCTCGCGAAGATGCGCAAGGTATATGTGCTGTTGCCGATCCCCGAGATGGGGCGCGACGTTCCCGACTACCTTGCCCGATCACTGATCCTCGGCCGGCATCCGGCCGATGTCTCGATACCGGAGGCGGACTACGCGCGACGCAACCGGGTCGCACGAGACGCTATCGACAATGCGGTTCGTGAATGTGGCGTGACGGCTCTCGACCCGACGCCCTATTTGTGCCGTGACGAGCGCTGCTACGGGTCACAGTCGTTGGTGCCGCTGTACATCGACGGCGATCACTTGAACAGGCGAGGAAGTGCGCGACTCGTGCCGCTGTTCAGGCAGCTATTCGTACCGGCAACCGCGCCTTTGCCCGCGCGTGAACCGAACACGACACAGACAACGGGCCCCGCAACGCAGACGGGCGTTGGGCACGCAGTGACTGCGACGCCAGTGCCAGCAATCTCGCCTGCCAGGACTCGCATTCATGCCTCGCTCTTCTTCAAGACTGGCGGCGCATCGCCCGATCGGATGGCCGCGTCATGACCGGGACTGCCGCATCGGTGGGAAAAAACGCGCGCTGGCTCGCGGGCGCGCAGGCTGCCAAGATCGTCATACAACTCGTAGGCCTGGGCATCTTATCGCGCCTGCTTGGTCCATCGGACTTCGGGGTGATGGCGCTCGCGACCGTCGTCACGAGCCTGGCAGGCTTGCTTCGAGACATGGGCACGGGCCCGGCGATCATCCGCGCGCGAGAACTGAGCGCGACGATGGTGAATTCGATCTTCTGGGTCAACATGGCAATGGCCACTGCGGTGGCTCTCCTGGTGGTCGTCCTGGCAGTGCCGATTGCAAGTCTCTTCGATACAGCGCCGCTCGCACATCTGCTGTATGCGTTGTCACTGACGTTCCCCGTCATCAGTTTCGGCGCTGCACATCAGGCGCTGCTCGAACGAGAGTCGCGTTTTCACATCACGACGAGAGCCGACGTATTGTCGTACACAGGTGGCCTATGCGCGGCGATCGTGGCGGCCAGGTTCGGTATGGGGGCCAAGAGCCTCGTGTTGCAGGCGATCGTGCAAGCGACGCTGTCTTCGTTGCAGATGTTCATGGCGTCGCCATGGCGTCCAAGTCTGAGCTGGGACGCGTCGGAGATTCGGCGAATCTTCAGCTTCTCTTCGAATCTGACGCTGTCGAACCTCGTGCTCTATCTGATCCGCAACACGGATTCGATGATCGTCGGCAAGACGCTCGGCGCGGTCGCCCTCGGGCCATATTCGCTCGCGTTCCGGATCATGCTCTCGCCGCTGCAGAATGTTTCGCTGATTGCGTCCAAGGCACTTTACCCTGTGCTTAGCACTCACCAGGCCGACCCGGAGCGGCTGGGCGCAACGTGGCTCGAGAGCACATCGTTCGTGGCGTTGATCACCGCGACCCTGATGGGTGGGTTGATTGCGTTGTGCGAGCCGTTCGTCACGGTGGCGCTAGGCCAGCGATGGGGCGAGGTTGCGCGGCTGCTTCCGTGGCTTGCGCCGGTCGGTTTCGTGCAATCGGTTCTAAGCACGGCTCCGGTGATTTTCATGGTCAAGGGACGCACCGATGTACTGCTCAAGCTGAACATCGGTATGGCTGGACTGCATATCGCGTGCTGGCTCATCGGTGCGCGCTGGGGCGTGAGTGGTGTCGCGGCGGGCTATCTGGTCGCGACGATCGTGAGCGCGCCGCTCTATCTCGTGACCACCGCGCGCCTCGCGGGATTGCCGGTCGTACGGCTGCTTCGCGCGCTCGGTATCCAGTCGGGCCTCGGCATCAGCGTGTTCACGGTAACGTTTGCCGCGCGAAGCGCGCTGGAACCTTTCGCGCTGCCGCCGCTCGCGTTACTGCTGGTCGCCGGATTGTGCGGCGGGCTCTACGGCGTCTGGCATGTTGGCCGTTTCAGTCCGGATCATATGTTTGCGCTACGACGCACGTTTCATCTTGCCTCGTGAGTCTGGAGATACAACTTGTCTTTGCACACTGGTCAATACCCCGTTCCCGATTCGCCGGAAGCCACGATCAAAGCTTCCACTGACGCTAACCTGATGTCGTCAGATGGCTTTCCGGCACCCCTCGTCTCTACCGTGATACCGACTTTCCGGCGTGGTGACATGGTGAGCCGGGCGGTGCAAACCGTGCTCGCACAGCATTACCCGAACCTCGAGGTGATCGTGGTCGACGACAACGTCGAGTCCGCCGAGCAGCGTCGGGTGCGCGATGCCCTCGCGCCGTTCGGCGACCGCGTGACGTTCGTTTCAAACGAGCGCAGCAAGGGCGCCTGCGGCGCACGCAACACCGGAATTCTGCATGCCCGCGGCGAGCTGATCGCGTTCCTCGACGACGACGATCTATGGCTTCCGGGCAAGCTTTCGGCACAGGTCGCGCTGCTCCAGCAACATGAGTTCGTTGCGGCGCTGTGCCATTACATCGACATTGATGTCGCATTCGGACACGCATGCCATTGCCGGCCGAGCCTGCCTGTACTGACCCGGGAGCAGGCACTGCGAGGTGAGTGCCCGACCTCGACCAGCCTCGCCGTGGTAAGGCGCGAGGTGCTGATCAAGGCTGGCCTGTTCGACGAGACCCTTCCGAGCTTCCAGGACTTCGACATGTGGCTACGCTGCCTCGCATTCGGGGACTTCGGCTATGTCGGGATGCCTCTGGTCGAATTCGTCCAGCATGCTGGTGATCGCACCAGCGTAAACATCGGGCGCCGTCTGGCCGGACTGGCCGCGATCGAGCGCAAGTGGGGCGCCGCGATGTCAGCGCAGGGCAACTTTGCCGCGTTCAAGAGACGGGTGCATGTCGACGTCTTGATCGCCAGCGGTCGCGCGGCGCTCGACGGTCGTTATTTCGAGGCATTGGGTCATTTCCGGCGTGCCGCGCTACTCGATCGGTTGTCGGTGCGAAGCGCGTTCTGGCTGGCGATTGGTGTGCTTGGTCCGCGCCTGGGGCGTGCGTTATACCGGCAGCTATTGCGAGTGCGCCGTGTCGAGACCGTGAAGGCGGTCATGTTTGATCCTGCTCGTTTGGAGTCGCCGCACGCAAGGAGCGCGAGCCGATGATGCAGCTCAAGTCAATAGTTGCGACGTTTCGTGCGAATCCGCATGCGCACGGGGTGCTGCTCTTGTTGCCTGCCATTCAATACGGCCGGAACTATTTCGCCTCCGTCGCTGCCGTGCTGTTCACGATGACCTTGTGGAATACGCGATTGCGGCCGCTCGTGCTGCCTACCGGCGTGGCTTTGGTCGCAGCCAGCCTGAGCCTCATCTGGAACGCAGTGCAGTTGCCGGACGTGCCGTATTTGCCGCGCGAGATAAGGCTTGCGGTCGGGCTGACCTTGTTGTTCTGGGCTCTGGCCGGCACGCCCCGCCATGCGGTGGCCCGCTTTGACGGCCGCTGGGCGCTTGCTTTGCTGGTCAGCCTTGCGCTGTTCGCTACCGCGCAGTGGCTCGCGGGCAAGCGGGGAATCGCGCTCTATGTCCCCCAGAAATTTTTCGTCAACAGCGAAGACTGGTCGCTTGCGGCGTCCTGGGTCGAGCATGCGCGCGAGCACGGGTACGACTGGAGCGTGCGCCCCTCGGCGGGCTTTTCTGAGCCTTCGTACCTGGGAGGCGTGAGTCTCGTGTTGCACTTCGTCTGCCTGCACACGCTCACCCGTCGTCAGCGGACCGTTGCCACGGTGCTTGCGCTCGCCGTTTGCGTTGTCGCGCAGACGTACTACGGGCTCGCTTCGAATCTCCTTGTGTTTGCTTCGTTTCATATGCGCCGGCTACCGAAGCTTCTGGTCTTGTCGGCGAGCATGGCCGTGCTGTGCCTCTTTGCGCTGCCGCTCTTCGCCGCTGAATCGAGCCGGCTCGAACGGATCCTCTCCGGCAGCGATACATCGACCAGTCTGCGCGCATTCCAGCCGGTCGAATTGATCGGATATGTCCTTGCGCATGCGCCGTTCGGTGTCCCTTTGACGGCTGCGTCATCGTTCTTCTTGCGAAATGACCTGATCGCGCCGTTCGTGGATGCTCCATTCCAGAACGGATTACTGAACCTGCTTTTTAGCTACGGATGGTTCGGCTTCGGGATTCTCGTTCTGCTCTGGCGCGTCGCCGGCGGAGGTAGCTGCGCCTTGTTCGTATTTCTGCTGATGGCGCAGAACGGTGCGCCACTCGACTTCGACAAGATCGCCATGATCGTGTTCACCGTCCAGATAGTGCGGCACGCGCGGGTCACGCGTGCCGGGAACATGTCCGGCAGGCCGCCGGTCCTGGCGCAGCCGCGCCTATCCAATTATCGAGTCAACCCCGTTCTATAAAATGGCACGCCAGTTCTTCTTTGCCCCAGTCGTATTGCCGATGTATAACGCCCGGCAGCAGCAGAAATTCGTTGTCGGCGCGGCATCGCACAAGGTAGCGGGGATGGTCGCCAGCATTCGGGCGCACGCGCGCCGCGCCGTCATCGTCAGTTCGCCCGTTGTTACCGCGAGCGCCCGGCGAGTCTACTTCAACGGCTTCACGTGTCACGACGGGCGCCTTGCTTGTGTGTATCTCCCCTCCATCAGCGTTCGCGGATTGAATCGGGTGTTTTCCGGCTTTTCCTACTTGTGGTTTGCGATGCGCCGGATTCGCCGCGACGATGCCGTGGTGTTCTACAACTATTTTCCCGAGTACATTCCGGTAGCTGCGTTGTTGCACTGGCGCCTAGGTCGAGCTCGAGTGATTCTCGATATCGAGGACGGCCCGCGCGAGGATCAGAAGGACTTGCGAGGTATCGTCGGTCGCTGGAGCTGGAGGATACTGAAGCGCCTTTGCAGCGAGCGTGCGATTGTCGTGTCGCGGCAGGTGGCTAGCGCGCTGCAGATCGACGATGCTTGTGTCGTGAACGGTGTGTGCTCCGACGTTGCACCCCGGGATCGCGCCTTCGGCTCGCCCGTGCTTATCCTGTACGGAGGCTCGATCGAGCCGGCAACCGGCCTTGACCTGTTCACGGGAGCGGTGCACCGGTTCGCCCGGCAATATCCCGAGCTGGCGCCAAACGTGCGCTTCGTTGTGACGGGTTTTGGTGGCACGGCGCAACTCAGCGAGCTCGCGAGAGACGTCGCGCAGCTTGGAGTGCGGGTGGACGTCATGCAGGATCTTGGGCCTGCCGAATACAAGGAAATCCTGGCACAGGCGGACGTTGGATTGTCGCTGAAGATGCCGGGCACGGATCTGGTTGCGACCACGTTTCCATCGAAAGTCGTTGAATTGGCAAGTCACGGTTTGTTGGTGGCGACGACCAATGTCAGCGACATTGCGCAACTGTTCGACGACACGACCGCGGTCGTCTTGCGCGTCGCGAAGCCGGACGAGCTTGCTGCAAGGATTGCCGCGATCGCACGGGAGCCGGAGCAGTACCGGCGCATTGCGGAGGCGGGGCAACGGGCAATCGAGACGCAGTGCGGGCGGCGGGAAGTCGGCGCGCGGCTGATCGAGTTTCTCCGCGGCGCGCGTTCCGCCGGAGGGACGCGTGCCGAGATCACGTCCAATCGCGTTGCACGTTTGCTCGGGCCGCTGAGGTTCCCGCTCGCCAACACGGTCATCGGCGCGCTCCCCGCGACCCGCATGTTCAGCGTGAAGCGTGCCCTGCTGCGGCTCCTCGGCTTCGAACTGGCCCCGGGTTGCCGGATCGCGGGCGGCGTAAAGTTCTTTGGCAAAGGGCAAGTCGAGATCGGCCGCGACACGTGGATCGGGCTCGATTGTACGTTTATCGTCGCGCCCGACGCGCCGGTGAAGATTGGCGCGCGCTGCGATATCGCACCACAGACGATCTTTCATACGGGCTCCCACCTGATCGGCGATGGCCGGCGCCGTGCCGGCGCGGGGTACTCGAAGGCGATCGGCGTGGGCGACGGAAGCTGGGTCGGTACGCGCTGCACGCTGCTTGCCGGCGTGACAATCGGCGCGGGTTCGATCGTAGCGGGGGGCGCCACTGTGATTCCCGGCGACTATCCTCCGGACGTGTTGCTCGCCGGGTGCCCGGCCGTCGTCAAGCGGGAATTGAAGTGACGACGCGCGACATCCGTTTATCGCAAGCAGCAGGCAACGGAAGCGGCGTCGGCACGTCGACACTGGCGCGGCTGGTGTTCTGGGAGCCCTGCGTGTCGCCGCACATGTCCGCCTTCATCGGCGCGGTGGCACGAGCGCTTGGGCCGGCGGTCGACGTGCTGTGCGTTGCGCATGAAGACGTTCCCCAGGATCGACAGGCGCTTGGCTGGCACAGCGGGCAACCGGCGTTCCCGCGTGATGGCGATCCTGCGGCGGGGGAGGACAAGCCGTCGCCGGGCGACCCCTACCGCACGATCATCGCCCCATCCCCTCAGGAGGTGAAGCAACTGGTGGAGGAAAGCGGCTCACACTGTCTGCACGTGTTTTCGGGCATTCGCTGGTTTTCGACGATCGTCCACGCGCTGGCCGAGGTGCGCCGGACCAACCGTCCATTTGCGATCAAATCGGAGCCGCGCGACAACGAGGGGCTGAAGGGCGCGGCTCGTTTCGTCCAGTCACGCGTGACCGAAGGATGGCTGCGCCGCAATGCGTTGTTCGTCCTTGCGATCGGCCGGCACGGTCCGCCGTGGTTTCGCTCCGTGGGATACGCGGCTGAGCGGGTCTTTCCTTTTGCCTATTTCTTGCCCTCGGCATGGACGATTTCCGGTAGCAAAGGGCGCAAAGGGACCGCGGGCGGCACGACGGACGGCGGAAGCCCGGGCGTTGGCGATGCGATCGGCCTGGCGCCGATGCGTGACGCCAGTCGCAAGCTCGAGATCGTCTTTATCGGCCGCTTTATCGAGCAAAAAGGTCTGCGTTATCTATTGCCCGCGATTGCCGCCAACGCCGGTCGAATGCGGCTCACTCTTATCGGCGGGGGGCCGTTGCGGGATTCGCTCGGCGTACAGGCTCGCGCGTTGAACCTCGATGTGACGTTTTCTGGCGTGCTGCCGATTGACGAGGTCCAGCGGAAGATAGGCGATTTCGATGTGCTCGCTTTGCCTTCGCTGACAAAGGATGACGGCTGGGGGGCGGTTGTAAGTGAAGCGCTATTGGCGGGCACGGCGGTGATTGCGTCGAGTTGCGCAGGTGCGTCGATTCTGCTCGATGAACCGGGCAACGGACGCGTTGTGCCGCCAGGCGACACCGGCGCCATTGCGCGTGCAATCCTCGATCTCGAATCGAGCGGCGCACTGACGCCTGACGCCCGGGAGGCGAGATCCCGCTGGGCATCCACGCGGCTTACCGCGCAAGCGGGTGCCGAATACTTTATGAAGATCGTCGGCCATCGACTCGACGGTGGTCCGCGGCCCACGGAGTTCTATCAATGAGTTCGAGCGGTAACACCGTTTCGATTGAGAGGACGGCCCATCCGATATGCGATGGGACGCCGGTGCCGACGTACCCTGGCAACTTGCGCGTGCTTCACGTGCTGCCTTCGCTCGATCCGCGCAGTGGGGGTGTTGCGGAGGCGGTGGTGCAGTTCGTCAAACATATGCTGCCTTACGGGTGCGTTAGCGAGGTCGCAACGCTGGACACATCCGACGGACCACGGTTCGACAGGCTTTGCGGCGCCGTGCACCGGCTCGGCCCGGGGTTTGGATCATACGGGATGAGTCGTCGGCTGATGGTCTGGATGCGCGAGAACGCCAGTCGCTATGATGCAATCATTGTGCACGGCATCTGGCAGTTTCACAGCCTTGCCGCGGCATGGGCCGTTTTTCGCAAGGGCACGCCGTTATTCGTGTTTCCCCACGGAATGCTCGATCCGTGGTTTCAGCACACGTATCCGGCAAAGCACGTAAAGAAGCGCATCTACTGGATGCTCTTTGAGCGTTGGGTGTTTCGCCGTGCGAATGCCGTGCTCTTCACCTGCCAGACCGAACTCGAGTTGGCACGCAAGCCGTTCCTCGATCGCAAGCTGCCGTTGAGGGTGAACGGCTTTGGCATCGAATCGGTGCCTGGGGACAAGGCTTGCGGACAGCTATTCCGGGACACCTTTCCAGAGCTTCGCGACAAACGGGTTCTGCTGTTCCTTTCGCGCATTCATGAGAAGAAGGGCTGTGATCTTTTGATCGGTGCGTTTGCAAAGGTTGCCCCGCAACACCCGGATGTGCGGCTGGTCATTGCCGGACCGGGCGATCCTTCGCTGGTCAACCGGCTCAAGCGCCAGGCGCTCGATCTTCAGGTCGACCGGAATATCGTATGGACGGGTATGTTGAGCGGTGAGCTGAAGTGGGCTGCGCTGCGTGCAGCGGAATTGTTCGTGCTTCCCTCGCATCAGGAAAACTTCGGTATCGCGGTAGTCGAGTCGCTCGCCTCAGGTACGCCTGTTCTGATTACCAACCGCGTGAACATCTGGCAGGAGATCGTCGAATCAGGGGGCGGGTGGGTCTGCGCCGACACGGAAAAAGGCGTCGCCGATGCACTGCAGCGTTGGTGCGCCGATACGACGGCTGATCAACGACGTTTGCTTGGGATGATGGCTCTGGAATGCTATCAGAACGATTTTCAGATCGAAGCGGCCGCGCGCCGATTGACCGATACGGTAGCCGAAGCGACTTGCAGCGAATTGCCGTCGTGTCCCGAAACGACAGTTTGAATGCATCTGGAGGAAGGCCTCATGCCGGATACAGCGCCATCACGCCGAAAATCGAAGACCGTTACCGTTTGTCTGGTATTGCTCGCTGCCTTTTCAATACCGTACGTCTCGCCACCGGAGGCACGGGGGCAAGGCATTGCAATGTATTCGAATGGCCCGCGGTCACCATCTAGTGGCAGCGGTTCTGCATTCCCGCCCGGTTCGGCCGCAGGCTCCGTTATGAGCATGACCGGGGGGAGTGCGTTCGGCGGCATGAGTAACTCGGGTTCGTTGGGCGGCGCTGGAAGCGGCAGCCGCGACGGCGCACTGGGAGTGCGGGCGAGTGCGGGTATGTCCGGTAACGCCTCTGGCCAGAGCGGCGCCGCTCCACCCGGGCTGAACGCGGCCGCAAAGCCCGGCTCTACCAAACGGGTTTCGTCGGCGCGAAAGCCCACCAAGTCCTCCGACGTCGACAATCCAGCACTCACATCAGGAGGTCCATACGAGCCTGCGTGGGACGCGTCTCCGGGGTGGCAGACTGACTCAATCTACAAGTCGCACTGGACGTCGCCGGCCAACGACTATCAATGGGGCGCGAGCCGGAGATGACGGTCGCTGTGGACGATTGAATCTGAAAATCCATTTGAGTACCGCCATGAACATACAACGATGGGCAGTTCCAGGTGTCATTTTCTTGGCTTGACCGCGCGGGCAGGGGTGCCAATGCATACCATGCCTGCGGGGAGATCGGCCACGACGGTGCTGCGCGCCCCCACCACCGCTCCGTCACCGATCCGCGCACCCGGGGCGACAAAGACTCCAGTCGCAAGCCAAACCTGGCTGCCGATGGTCGTGTGGTGAGCGCGAATCGGAAAGTCCGGTGCACTGTAGTCGTGGTCTCCTGCGCATATATACGAATGCTGTGACACCACCGAATGGTCCCCGATTTCGATTGGCCCCAGACTGTACAGCGTCACATGATCACCAATCCACGAAAAGTCTCCGATCAAAACCTTCCACGGATAGGTGACATGCGCCGTAGGCCGAATAACGACGCGTTTCCCCACGCGCGCGCCAAAGCACCTGAGAAGAGTGCGCCTCCATCCATTGAAGACTTGAGGGGATGGGCGAAACAGGACGGCTTCAACGAGCCACCAAAGTTGAACGGCCCACGCAGGGCGACCGCGAAACCCCTCGGGCATGCGGAATGTCGACAGGTCCTGGTGAAGCCGTTCTGCACCGAAACCAGCTACGTCGTCGCACCCGCGCGATTCTTGCCTCGCGGCCGCGTCGTCCGCCGCCTCCGTACTAGTGGGTGGCATGTGTCCGCTGAGCGTGCTCGAGGAACCATTGATAGGTGCTAGTCAAGCCTTCCTTGAGCCCGATTCGTGGAGCCCAACCCAATGCGCTGAGCTTATCGATGTTCAATAGCTTGCGTGGCGTACCGTCGGGCTTGGAGAGATCGTGCACGAGTTGCCCCCGGAAGCCGACCACCTCGGCCACGGACTCCGCCAGCTCGCGTACCGAGATGTCGTGACCGCAACCGGCGTTGACGTGCGAGCACCTCGAAGAAGCGACTCTGGCATAGTCATCTCTCGCGAGGTTCATCACCAGCACACATGCCGCCGCCAGGTCGTCGACGTGCAGGAACTCACGACGGACCTTTCCCGAGCCCCACAGTTCAGTGGAAGGAACATTCGCTAGCGCAGCCTCGTGAAAGCGTCTTATCAACGCCGGAATCACGTGGCTGTTTTGCGGGTGGAAATTGTCTCCTGGCCCGTACAGATTGGTCGGCATGATGCTCCGGAAGTCGACACCGAACTGACGGTTATAGGACTCGCATAGCTTGATTCCGGCGATCTTTGCGATCGCATAGGGCTCGTTCGTATCCTCCAGCGCCCCATTCAGCAACTCGCTTTCGACGATCGGCTGGGGAGCGTACTTCGGATAAATGCATGACGAGCCAAGAAACAGCAGTTTGGTGACTCCAGCTTGCTGCGCATGATGAATCACGTTCGATTCGATCATCAGATTCTGATAGATGAACTCCGCAGGATAAGTGTCGTTCGCGTGGATGCCTCCGACCCTGGCTGCCGCAAGATATACCTCGTCGATGTGCTCGCTGGCGAAGAATTCCCGGACCGCAGCCTGTTGCGTCAAGTCGAGTTCCTTCGAGCCGCGCACAATCACGTCGACGTCCTCATGGCGTTGAAGTCGCCGGACAATGGCGGAACCGACCATGCCAGTATGGCCGCTGACATAGACGCGCTTCCGGGTGGAATGGTCCATGTCTACTCCTTGCGTTCGAACACGGAGAATCCGTGTTTCTGAACGAGCGTATCCTTGCGGGCCTCCGCAAGATCCTTGGCTACCATTTCCTTGACAAGCTCGTCGAATGTAATTCGGGGTCTCCAGTCCAGTCTTTGCTTTGCCCTGCCTGGATCACCAAGCAGTGTCTCGACTTCGGTCGGGCGGAAATATCTGGGATCGACTCGCACAATCACGTCGCCGACCTTCACGCGCGCTTCCACGCCGACATTCACTACCACCCCCACCTCGGTTTCACCACTGCCTTCCCATTGGAGAGCGATGCCCAGTTGCTCGGCGGCGAGCGTGACAAATTGCCGGACACTGTGCTGAACGCCGGTTGCGATGACAAAATCTTCAGGCTCCTGTTGCTGAAGCATCATCCATTGCATCTCGACATAGTCCTTTGCATGTCCCCAATCGCGCAGGGAAGCAAGGTTGCCAAGGAAGAGGCACTCTTGAAGGCCCAGTGAGATGCGCGCCAGGCCGCGAGTGATCTTGCGAGTCACGAAGGTCTCGCCACGCAAAGGCGATTCATGATTGAACAGAATACCGTTGCATGCGTACATTCCATAGGCCTCCCGATAGTTCACGGTGATCCAATACGCGTACATCTTGGCAACGGCATAGGGACTGCGCGGATAGAAGGGCGTGGTTTCCTTCTGTGGCACTTCCTGCACCTTGCCGTAGAGCTCTGACGTCGACGCCTGATAGAACCGCGTCGCTTTGCTCAAGCCGAGGATCCGCATTGCCTCAAGGATGCGCAGCGTACCAAGCCCGTCAGCGTTCGCCGTGTACTCCGGCTCTTCGAACGACACCGCTACGTGGCTTTGCGCCGCCAGGTTATAGATCTCGGATGGCTGAGTGTTTTGAATGATTCGAATCAGGCTCGACGAGTCGGTCATGTCGCCGTGATGCAGGACGAGTTTTCGATCGAGCTCGTGAGGATCTTGATAGAGGTGATCGATGCGGTCGGTGTTGAACAGGGAAGCGCGACGCTTTATGCCGTGCACCACGTAGCCCTTCGATAGCAATAGCTCGGCAAGATAGGCCCCGTCCTGACCGGTAATTCCTGTAATTAGAGCGACTTTTTGCATGATTCCATCTCACGTAGCTTTAGTAGAAGGGTGAGCAACCGAACGTCAACAACACGAACCATGAAGTTCGCCTGTCTGTAGCGGTTCCGTAGCCCGGTGAGGTTGAGCCGATCCACCGTCGCACGGGACCACGGAGGTAACGGTGTTCAAAGTGGTTGTCAAATGCGGTGCGGATGACCTGTCGAGCCTCGGAGTCAACGCCGCCATCTACCGGTATGGCGATGCGCCCGCGTTCGGTTCTTGTTCGCTGCCTTAAAGGTAGGGTGTCGCCGTATGCGTTACCACAAGGGAAGATAGTGTTTCGCGCGCTCGTGCTTCCATCGTCTGAAACTCTGATAGATGCATTGGGTTCGATTTAACAGGGCGGGCGCAACGAAGCGCAAGTGAAGCATCCTGAATGGCGAAAATGCATAAGGCTTTGGCGTTGTTCGCGCTACGGCATCTGCGTGGTGGGCCAGAGACAAGGTGAGAGTTGGGCACGGAGGTGGCATCCATGGGCTCCTCCCTCTCATCCGATTCTCTGCACCAGAACGGGTGATTGGCCGCGACGGCCAACCTTATGGCGCACCCCGGTGACTAAGGTCGATCAAAATGCAGTCGTCACGCATTGCGGTATTTTGAGTTTGACTACGTCTCTGGACCGATGAAGATTCTTGTCTATGGCATCAACTATGCGCCCGAGCTTACCGGCATCGGCAAGTACACTGCCGAAATGGCGGAAACGCTTGGCGCGAGCGGTCACGAGGTACGCGTTCTTTGCGCTCCGCCCTATTACCCTCAGTGGCACGTTGCCAAGGGATTCTCGGGTTACCGCTATGCAACCGAACACCGGAACAGGGTGCGCGTCTGGCGTGCTCCGTTGTGGGTGCCGTCGCGGCCGAAAGGGGCGCGGCGCATAGCGCACCTGGCGAGCTTCGCGATATCGAGTATGCCGGTGCTTCTGCGTCACGCATTATGGCGGCCCGACGTCGTCATGTGCATTGCTCCGAGCCTGCTGAACGCGCCCTCCGCGTTGCTGGTTGCTCGGCTTACCGGAGCGCATGCATGGCTGCACGTTCAAGACTACGAGGTCGATGCGGCATTCAGTTTGGGCATGCTCAAGGGATCGGTCTTGAAGAAGGCCGCGCTTGCGCTGGAGCGGCTATTACTTACGCGCTTTGATTCCGTTTCAACGATCTCCGCGAAGATGCTGGAACACGCGTTGCGCAAGGGGGTTGATTCGCGAAAGGTGGTACGGTTCTCCAACTGGGCAGATACCGGATCAATCTTCCCTCTCAAGCGGACTAGCCGGTTGCGGGAGAGCTTGAAAATACCCGAAACGGCTACGGTAGTCCTCTATTCGGGGAACATGGGCGCCAAGCAGGGCCTTGACGTGCTTGCGACCGCGGCAGTGAAGCGCTCGTCACGTAGCGATCTGGTCTTCGTGTTCTGCGGCAATGGTCCTGCTCGCGAAGAAATGACGGCGCTCTGCGGTAGCTTGCCAACGTGCCGCTTCATTGATCTTCAACCTGTCGAACAGCTGAACGAGCTGTTGAACCTCGCGGATATTCACGTTCTGCCGCAACGTGCCGACGCCGCCGATCTCGTGATGCCGTCGAAGCTGACCGGGATGTTCGCCAGCGGTCGCGCGGTGATCGCAATGGCTAATCCTGACACCGAGCTATACGACGCCGTTTCTCCACGGGGCGTCGTAGTGCCGCCTGGCGAACCGGATTTGCTCGCCGCGGCGATTGACCGGCTGGCATCAGAGGCAGAAGAGCGCGCTCGCCTCGGAACGGCAGGACGCGAATTCGCTCAGACGGAGCTCTCACGCGACGCAGTGCTGCGCGAATTCGAAAGGGTGCTGTGCGAGCGCTGCCAAGCGGGCGGAGCTCGCGTCGCGGCGTCTAAGGCACGGCATCCGGATTTCTGAATTCGCGTACGCATTTTCACCACAGGGGATAGTATGAACATCACCATCATTGGCACGGGCTATGTCGGGCTGGTCACCGGGGCATGTCTTGCCGAGATCGGCAATAACGTATTTTGTGTGGACGTCGATAAGCGCAAGATAGATATTCTTAACGGCGGCGGAGTACCGATTCACGAGCCCGGCTTGAAGGAGTTGATCGATCGAAACCGCGCGAGCCGGCGCTTGCAGTTCTCCACTGATATCCCGGCAAGCGTCGCGCACGGTGATGTCCAGTTCATTGCCGTGGGTACGCCTCCGGACGAAGATGGATCGGCTGACCTGCAATATGTGTTAAATGCCGCTCGCAACATCGGTCGTCACATGTCGGGCTTCAAGATCGTCGTCAACAAGTCGACCGTCCCGGTCGGTACGGCGCTGCGAGTGCGTGCGGTCATCGCGGATGAGTTGTCGCGCCGCAATGCACGGCAAGACTTCTCGGTCGTGTCAAACCCTGAATTTCTCAAGGAAGGGGCCGCAGTGGACGATTTCATGCGACCGGATCGCATCGTAATTGGTAGCGATGCCGACGAAGCAGGCGAGCGCGCGCGCGAGCAGATGAAGCGCCTTTACGCGCCGTTCAACCGCAATCACGAGCGCACGCGCAACATGGACGTTCGTTCGGCCGAATTTACCAAGTATGCGGCGAACGCGATGCTGGCAACCCGCATCTCGTTTATGAACGAACTCGCGAATCTCGCTGATGTCGTTGGGGCAGACATCGAATCGGTTCGCCGGGGTATCGGTTCGGACCCGCGAATTGGTTACGACTTTCTTTATGCGGGCACGGGTTATGGCGGCTCGTGCTTTCCAAAGGATGTGCGCGCATTGGTGCAGACTGCATCAGAGCATGGACGTACCATGCGCATTCTCGGGGCAGTCGAGGCGGTCAACGAGCAGCAAAAGAAGATCCTGATTGAAAAGATAACTGAGCGGTTAGGCGAGGACTTGTCGGGCCAAACCGTCGCGGTATGGGGGCTGGCGTTCAAGCCGAACACCGATGATATGCGCGAGGCGCCGAGTCGGGAGGTGGTGACGGGATTGCTCAAACGCGGTGCAACCGTGCGCGCGTACGACCCGGTGGCGACGGATGAAGCGCAACGCGTTTTCTCGCTCGATCTCAAGGAAAATCCCGAACTACGCTCGCGGCTGTCGTTCGTGAACACACCGGTGGAGGCTGCCCATGATGCGGATGCGTTGGTGATCGTTACCGAATGGAAGATATTCAAAAGTCCGGACTTCGGAGCGCTGGCGCAGGCGCTAAAGACACCATTGATTTTTGACGGTCGCAATCTATACGAGCCCGAGGTAATGGCCGAACTCGGGATTGAGTACTATGGCATTGGCCGACCACATGTGCCGAGTGCCCGGGAGGTGGTGGCGCGCTTTACATCTCTAAGGGATGAGCGGCAAGGCTAGCTCGCAAGGAGGGCAATTGGAAGGTTGGTTGAATACGACGGAGCGCGGGCGCCTGTGTCGCGCCCCGTCGATGGACCGCAAGTTTGCAGCTTGGCCCGGTCCGGTTCGAAATTCAGATTTGGACGCTTCTCCGTGACTGCCGTCCCGTACTTGCGAACATACCTGAGCGCTCACCTTTATCGCAGATCGTGCCGATCCTGAAAGCCGAAATGGTCGCTGAGGCACTGCCCCACATCCGCCAGTTTCACGGCAAGGTGATCGTGATCGAGCACTGCGGCCACGCGATGAGGAAAGAGCGCATCAAAAACAGGGTTTCGCGCGCGACGTGAGCCTGCTGTAACTGGTCAGCATCGACCTCGTTGTCGTCCACGGCGGCGACCGCCTTCGGACCCGCGACAGAGTACGCACCTGCTCGTACAAGCGCGCTTGCGTGGAAGCGCATCGCCGAGCTGATACTTGAGCGCATCCGCGCGGATATCGAGCAATCGCCATCGACCCAACCTATTCATTCGTCGAGGAAGGGCTTGTGCTTGACGCCTGTGCTGGCCGCGACCTGCCCCCATCCATATAGGCTTGCGTATTCGCATGTACGGTGGAATCCGCCATGATTTCCGCAGCGGTCGCCCAGCGATAGATCGTGTGTTGGGCTGTGGGTAGGGTTTCGAGATTTACGGCACGGTGCAATTTGTAGCCGAGCACGATGTAGTGGGTCGAGATTCCCGCCTCGCCACTGACGTTGTCTTCGTACATATGTTCGTACACGCCCACCAGATCGGCATCGACGCGTTCCATGTCGGGGATGCCGAGTTCGTCTCGTGCAATACGGCGAAACGCATCGTCGAGACTTTCATTCTTGCGGATTCGTCCGCCGGGAACAAACCAGAATCCTTGCGCCGGTCTATTAATCCGGTGACCGAGGAGGTAACTGCCCTCGTCGTTCCGAACGATTAGATCAATCGCAACTAGCGGCGTGGCATTGATGGTTTGCAAAAAGAGTTCAATTGGAAGCATGATGACTCGGTTCGGAGGGTCGAAAAGAGCCTTTTCGACTATGGCTGGTGAGTGGAAAGCTAAAGACGATGACGGTGTCTTAGGATTTCACGAACAAGTTGCGCGCCGACCGCTCGCGCACATGGCTTGCTAGTCTGTGAACGTTTTGACCGAGGAAAGCGTTCTAAAGGAGTGACGCGTTGGGATGCTTAGCTGTTCCTTTACCGAGCGTGCTGACCGTGGAAAGCGCAAGGTCGGATAGTCCGCAGTGCCTAAGGTAAAAGCGCTAAAGAATCGGAATGATCATTCCTGTTTTCATCAGCCTCTTTCGGTCTGGAAGCGAGTTGCTGTATTGATGGAGCGCTAACAAATTCTACGCTCGTCGGCTTCAG
>Ga0157375_10001839_pt1 | contig 18239 bp, 10 predicted proteins | sample M35metaG_FD_115311 | JGI IMG/M metagenome (GOLD analysis project Ga0157375, IMG submission 115311) | Miscanthus rhizosphere microbial communities from Kellogg Biological Station, Michigan, USA - M3-5 metaG | ecosystem: Host-associated > Plants > Roots > Rhizosphere > Soil | place: USA: Michigan... | reverse complement strand
TCGCGCCCACTGGCACGACTACGGAAAGTCACCGCGCGCCGGGCGCAAGGTTGGTCATGCGACATTGTGTGCTAGTGGAAATGTGGAAATGTCGGAAAGGCTGGGGCGCGTAGCACGCGCGCTAGGGCGCGAGGCGCAGGTGGCGCCGGTGCTGGCGGCTTTGGGCGCCTAGCGCGCTGGATCGCTCTGCTCACTTTCCTCGCTCGTCATTCGGTGGAAGCCGAAATCCAGGCCTTTCTTTGTCCTTTTCTCTTTAAGTGCAAGGCTTCCACTCGCCCTTGCGGGCGAGCGGGTCACTTTCTTTGCTTGTGCAAAGAAAGTAACCAAAGAAACACACCCCCGGTGGCGCGCTCTCCGGGCATCCTGCCCTCCGAGTGCGCGAGCGGGCTACGGGGTTCGCTGAATGCACGTCCATGTGCATGCAGCGAACTGGCGCGCATCCTGCGCGCCACCCTTCGGGCTTTTCCTTCGCCCCCTCGCCGCGCCACACGGGGCCCCGTTTGGGCGGCATCCTGCCGCAGAAGCAAGCGCTCTCTCTTTTTCGCTCTTGTGGCATGTCTTGTATGCACGCGAACGGGCCCATAGACGCAGTGCAGGGATGCACGGATTCGTGCATGAACCGGCGCCGTTCGCGGTGCCGAGCATCGCAGGGCACGGCGGAAATTGCCCGAAGGGGCGCGCGCACGATGCGCGCGCGTCGGCTGTGAGCACATGGATGTGCTCTCAGACGACCCCGACGTGCCCGAGAAGCACAGGGGATTTTGCCGCGCACGATGCGCGGCAAAACACCGCGTCCGGTGCCTAGCCTTTTTGGTTACTTTTTGGGCAATGCCAAAAAGTAACCGGCTCGCCCGCAGGGCGAGACGAACGCTTTGCACTTGCGCATAGCGAAGCAAGAAAGAGCAAGGAGATGGATTACACGCGACTCCTGTCGCGTGCCCTTCGGGCCATTCGCTGCGCGAATGTTCGCTCCGGCATCCTGCCTCCGCAGTCCGGCTTTCGCCGGAATGACGAGCAGTGGGTGACCGACAATTTGCAAAAGAAAAGCCGCCCACAGGCGGCTTTTCTTCGAACGGTCGCACACGGCGCGCGTCGCTCACGCCATCTGCGAGGCAGCAAATTCCCAGTTGGCGAGATTCCAGAACGCCTCGACGTACTTGGGCCGCGCGTTGCGGTAGTCGATGTAGTAGGCGTGTTCCCAGACATCGCAGGTGAGCAGCGGACGGTCGGCGCCGGTGATCGGCGTGGCGGCGTTGCTGGTGCTGACCAGACCGAGGCTTCCGTCCGCGCGTTGCACCAGCCAGGCCCAGCCGGAACCGAAGGTACCGACGGCGGTCTTGCTGAAATCCTCCTTGAACTGCGCGAAGCCGCCGAAGCTCTTCTTGATCGCGTCGGCGAGCTTGCCGGACGGTTCGCCGCCGCCCTTCGGCGACAGGCTGTTCCAGTAGAACGTGTGATTCCAGATCTGCGCGGCGTTGTTGAACATGCCGCCCTGCGATTTCTTGACGATCGCCACGAGGTCGAGATTCTCGAACTCGGTCCCCTTGATCAGGTTGTTGAGATTGGTCACATAGGTCTGATGGTGCTTGCCATAGTGATAGTCGAGCGTTTCGGCAGAAATGTGCGGCGCCAGGGCGTCGCGTGCGTACGGAAGAGGGGGTAGTTCGATCGCCATGCCAGACTCCTTGCTGTCGACGGGAGGGCGCAATTATAGACGCGAACGCGGCAGTGCAGGCCGCCGTTGCGGGCACGCTGGTACAATGCGCCATCGCGCGTCAGCGCCAATTCATTTTTGCAAGAGGTTCCATGGACGTTCTCGATCGCATTCGCAAGACCGTTTCCGACAATTCCGTCGTGTTGTACATGAAGGGAACTCCGCAGTTCCCGATGTGCGGATTTTCCAGCCGCGCCGCCCAGGCGCTCAAGACCGTTGGCGCGCAGTTCGCCTCGGTCAACGTGCTCGAGGATCCTGAGGTGCGCGCAAACCTGCCGCGCTATTCGAACTGGCCGACATTTCCGCAGCTTTTCATCAATGGCGAGCTGATCGGCGGTTGCGACATCCTGCTGGAACTGCAGGAAAGCGGCGAACTTGCGCAGATGGTCAAAGAGGCGAACAGGTCCTGACCGCGACAATGCGGGACAGCGCATACGCGCGTCTTCCGGCCGGCTGGTCGGCGACGCCCGAATCGCTTCGGGAGCGCGTCGTACTGGTCACCGGTGCCGCAGGCGGCTTGGGCAAGGCGGCCGCGCTGGCGGTTGCCCGCGCGGGCGGAACTCCGATCCTGCTCGGACGCAAGACGCGCCCGCTGGAAAAACTGCACGACGAAGCGGCGGCGCTCGGTGCGCAACCGGCAATCTACCCGCTCGACCTGGAAGGCGCGACGCCGCGCGACTACGAAGACATGGCGGCGGCGATCGAACGCGATTTTGGCCGGCTCGACGGTATCGTGAACTGCGCTGCGCACTTCTCCGGCCTGCAGCCCGCGGCGCTGATCGAACCACTCGACTGGCTGCGCACGCTGCACGTCAACCTGAGCGCGCCCTTCCTGCTGCTCCAGGCGTGCCTGTCGTTGCTGCGCAAGGCGACCGACGCCAGTGTCGTGTTCGTGGTCGATGATCTCGATCGCGTCGGCAGGGCGAACTGGGGAGCCTACGGTGTAGCCAAGCATGCGCTTGCCGGGATGATTTCGATCCTGCACCAGGAATGGGAAACCGGTCCTGTTCGCGTCCACGCGCTGCTGCCGCCGCCGTTGCGCACTGCGCTGCGACGCACCGCCTACTTCGGCGAGAATTCGATGCAGTTGCCGCCGCCGGACAGCATGGCCGATGCGCTGGTCTATCTGCTCGGCGCCGATGGCGTCGCGGCGCGAGGCAACGTGCTGGATTTGAGGGAAGGGCTGAGGGCTGAGGGCTGAGGGTGCAGGGCGCGAGCGCCGTTCTGTAAAAGTATACTGGTCGATTATCTGCGAGGGGCAACGTGGACAACTCCCTGACGACACTCTCGGCCGGCATCCTGCTGTTCCTGATCATGGATCCGCTCGGGAATATTCCGCTGTTCCTCGGGCAACTGCGCCAGGTCGCGCCGGAACGCCGCCGGCGGGTGCTCGTGCGCGAATTGATCATTGCGCTGGTCGTGTTGTTCGCTTTTCTGTTCGGCGGCCGCTACGTGCTCGGCGCGCTGCAGTTGCGCCAGGAGTCCGTCAGTATTGCCGGCGGCATCGTGCTGTTCCTGATCGGTGTGAAGATGATCTTCCCTCCGCGCGACGGCAACATGTTCGGTGACCCGGCTGCCGGCGTGGAGCCCTTCATCGTGCCGATGGCGATACCCGGCGTGGCCGGTCCGTCGGCAATGGCGGCGCTGATGCTGATGACGAACTCGCAGCCGGGACGCACGGCCGACTGGAGCATGGCTCTGTTCGCCGCGTGGCTGGCGACAGCGCTGATCCTGTTGTCCTCGACGGTCCTGTTCCGCATCCTCGGCAACAGCGTCCTGACCGCGCTCGAGCGCCTGATGGGCATGCTGCTCGTGGCGCTTTCCGTGCAGATGTTCCTCGATGGCATCGTCCTGTACATCGGTAAAGGCTAGGCGACCGCCAGCTCGCCAGTTCGTAGCGAACCGGCTGATGTGCAAGGAAAATTTTGCGCCACAGCGCTCCCGGCGCGCCGACCGCGCACGCGACCCGGCGTGGTTTCGACGGCGTAATCCTCTCTTGCAGCCAACAATACGTAAACGTGCGTTATGAACTGGCGCTTGTCAGAAATTTGTCTTAAAGTCTCCTTAAGCTACCGTTAACAATTTCTTGCGCTGCGTCGACGCGCAGGAGATTGCGGTGGCATCGAGGGAAATCTGTTTCGAGTGCAAAAGGGGCGTTGCCGCAGCACGCGGCGCGACGCCTTTGCGCCGTTACCGATGATCATTTTCAACTGGCCAGACGATAGGCGAACCATGACTCATACACGATTGAACCGAAAGCTTTTGCCACTGCTGTTTGCCTCGCTTTTTGCCGTCTCAGGCGCCTATGCGCAGGACACGACGTCAGGCATGACTGGACGCGTCGTCGACGACAACGGCAACCCGGTGGCGGGGGCCAAGGTGCATATCGTCCATGTGCCGTCCGGTACGACCTCGTTGGCGACCGCCGACGACAACGGCCGCTACCAGGCGCAGGGACTGCGAGTCGGCGGTCCGTACCACGTCGACGCCGAGGGCGGCGGCGCGAAGGGTGAAGCCGACAACGTATTCCTCAATCTTGCCGAGACTTCCACCGTCAATCTGACGGCAGTCTCTACGGCCAAGGAACTCGAAGGTATTTCGGTGACGGCCAATTCCGCCGTGCTTGCCGTGTTCAACTCGGACAACAAGGGCCTGAGCACGAACATCACGCCGGCCCAGCTCCAGGCGGCGCCGAACGGCGACAACTCGTTCCAGAGCATCGCGCGCATGGATCCGCGCATCTCGGTCACCGACCGCGACGCGCAGGCGATCTCCGCGAACGGCAAGAACTTCCGCTACAACTGCATCACGGTCGACCAGGTCAACGCCGGCGATCCGTTTGGACTGGAGTCGAATGGCCTGGCCAGCGTCGGTTCGCCGATTTCGACGGAAGCGATCGATTCGTATCAGTTGTCGACGACGAACTTCGACAGCTCCACGCGCGGCTGCGTCGGCGCGAACGTCAACGCGGTCAGCAAGAGCGGCAACAACGACTTCCACGGCGCGTTCTACTACAAGTACCGCACCGCGGACGACAACTTCATGGGCAAGATCGAGCCGATCGGCAGCGATCAGGAACAGCCCTACACCGGCTGGCAGCGCGAATGGACGGCTGGTTTCAATGTCAACGGCCCGATCATCAAGGACACGCTGTTCTTCTTCTTCAGCTATGAGAAAGCCGAGCGCGTCGGCATCGGCGCCGTGTCGGCGCCGTCCGATGGCACCGGCAGCACGACGTTGGTGCAAGGCCTGAACACCGAGTTTTTCAATGCGGTCAACGCGCAGGCGGTTGCCTTCGGCCTGAATCCGGGCGATCGCACGCTGGCAAACCTGACCGATGAACGCTATCTGGCGAAGATCGACTGGAACATCAACGACAGGCAGCGTGCCGTCTTCCGCTTCAGCGAGACCAAGGAAGAGCAGCCCGTGCCGACCGGCAGCGCGACGTCGGTGACGCCGAACAGCAACTGGTACTTCAAGAACCGCGACATCAAGACCTACCTCGGCCAGTTGTTCAGCGACTGGACCGACGTGTTCTCGACCGAGGTCGACCTGCAGTACGCCGACTACGGACAGGTGCGCGGTCCCCTCGCCGGCGGCTACCAGCCGGCAGTGCAGGTGACGGTGCCGACCAATGCGTTTACCCCGAGCGAAACGTTGGGCACGGAATTCTCGAGCCAGGTCAACGAAGTCGCGATCAAGTCGTACTACGGCTATTTCGCCGGCGCATGGCACCTTGGCGATCATGTCGTCAAAGCCGGCTTCAACAGCAACGAAGACCAGGTCTACGACGCGTTCATGCAGGCCGCGGTCGGCAGCTACACGTTCCAGGGCCTGACAAACTTCCAGAACCAGGTCTGGCAGGAGTACGTGCTGAAGCAGCCGGCTCCCGGCCTGAGCCTGCAGCAGTCGCAGGCGGACTTCAAGAAGCAGCAGTACGGCTTGTTCCTGCAGGATACCTGGCAAGCGACCGATCGCCTGTCGCTGACCTACGGCCTGCGTTACGACGTGCCGAAGTTCCCGGAGGAGCCGCGCTTCAATCCGTGCTTCGCCGCGGCGCCGGGCGTGGCATTCAGCGCGAAGAATGCCGACGGTTCGACCTTGTGTTCGGTCGCCAAGGGCGGCTTCGGGTTTGCGAACAATTCGGTGCCGAGCGAGGGCACGTTCCAGCCGCGCGTTTCGTTCAACTACGACTTCGATGCCGAGTACAAGACGCAACTGCGCGGCGGTATCGGCATGTTCGTCTCCGACGTGCCAACGGTGTGGTACACGAACACATTCGGCAACCCGGGCACGTCGATCGTGACCTACGACATCGTCAACTCCGGCAACGATCCGATCGGCACCCTGCTGTGCAGCACGAACGGCAGGAACTTCGTGAAGGCCACCGGCTCTTCGTGTCCGACCGGCCAGATTCCGTACGTGAAACAGGCGCCGGTTTTCAACGCGAACAACCCGCTGGTCCCCGGCACAGGAACGCTCGTGCTGGGTTCGAGCGTCGCCACCATGTCGGTCGATACGATCGATCCGAACTTCAAGATGCCGACGACCACGCAGGTTGCGCTGGCGTTCGATCGCGAACTGCCGTGGATGGGAATCATCTCGTCGCTGTCGGTCAACTTCACCCAGACCGAAAACGACATTTTCTACAACAACCTCAACCTCGGCGCGCCGCAGTTCACCGGTACCGACGGACGGCAGTATTTCTGCACGGCGGCAAACGCGACCAAGTGCAGCAGCAGCATCAAGGCCGGCTCGAATCCGTCGTTCGGCAACGTGACCGAGCTGACCAACACGCACCAGGGTCTGTCCAATACGGTCGTGCTGTCGTTCACCAAGCCGATGTCGGACGACTGGAGCGCGATGGTCGCATTCCGCGGCGGCCACGCCACGGACGTGAACCCGGGTACTTCCAGCGTTGCCAACTCCAACATTCTCGGCAATGTCTGGGTCAACCCGAACAGCGATATCGCCGCGACCTCCAACTACAGCGTCGCGGAACGCGTGATCGCCAGCTTCACCTGGCAGCACCGTTTCTTTGGCGATTACCTGACCCAGTTCAGCATGTTCGGCGACATGCACTCCGGCGCGCCGTACAGCTGGGTGTCGGGCACCGATACCAACGGCGACGGTTACAGCCGCGATCTCGTCTACATTCCGAAGTCGGTCACCGACGTCGAATGGGCATCGGCCGTCACCGACGCGCAGAAGACGCAGTTCATGAGCTACGTCGACAACAATTCCTACCTCAAGAAGCATGAGGGCGAGATTGCCCAGCGCAACGCCGTGCGCGCGCCGTGGATCAACCAGTTCGACTTCGCCTTCCGCCAGGAAATCCCGGGCATCTTCGAGGGCAACAAGGGCGAACTGCGTTTCGACTTCTTCAACATCGGCAACCTGTTCAACAACCATTGGGGCGTCGAGCAGCGCGCCGGCTTCCCGTTGATCCGCAACCTGGCCAACGTCAGCGGTTACAACCCGGTCACCGGCAAGTACATCTACGACATCAGTTCGTCGGCCTACAAGGACAAGAACGGCAACTACATCCCGCAGAATCTCGTGATCAACGAAGGCCAGACTCCCGGCGTGCCGATTCCGAGCCAGCGCTGGTCGGTCATGATCACGGCGATGTACAAGTTCTGAGGAAGCGTTGTTCTGATCATTCGTGATCGCGCAGCTGAAGCGCGGCGACGCGTGGCCGCACTGAGCAAAGAGCAAAAGCACGGCGTCCGCAAGGACGCCGTTTTTTTATCGCCATGGATGGCGTGTATGCCGAAAATGCAGGAGCAATTTTCGGCGGGTGCCTAGATGGCACTATGCCGAAAAACGAAGAGCGTCAGTTTGGGATGCTCCGGGTATGCCGAAAATGCAGGAGCATTTTTCGGCTGGGGGCGAATCAGCAAGCCTGACCTGCCAATAGACCTCGCCCTGAGCGTAGGCCCGCAGGGCCGAAGTCGAAGGGTCCCACCGTCTTCGTCCTCGTGCGAACTGCGCTCGACACGAATGCTTTCAGCGTTATTTCGCTTGCGCGCGAGCGCTTTGCCGCCCGATACTTCCAAGTCCCAAATTGATTTGCAGCGGTTGCAGGTAATGCAAGGAGCATCTTCGAAAATGGCGAAATCCACTGTCAGCGCGCGCATTTCTCCGGTCGCCGGCATGGACGTGCTGTCGCGCGACGAGGTTTCGCGCCTGCGCGATGCCTCGCTCGGCGGCCTGCACGCGTTGCTGCGGCGCTGCGCGCTCGCCGTGCTGACTTCGGGGAGCATGAGCGACGATCCGCGAAGCATGGTCGAGCGCTATCCGGATTTCGACGTGCAGGTGCTGCAGCAGGATCGCGGCGTCAAGCTCGAGCTGACCAACGCGCCGGCCAGTGCATTCGTCGACGACCGCATCATCCGCGGCATCAACGAGCTGCTGTTCGCCGTCGTGCGCGACATCGCCTATGTGGCGACGCAGATCGATGCCGGAAGGTTCCACCTCGACAATTCGCACGGCATCACTCACGCAGTGTTCGAGATCCTGCGCAACGCGCGCGTGCTGCGTCCGAATATCGAACCGAATCTCGTCGTGTGCTGGGGCGGCCACTCGATTCCGCGCCACGAGTACGAGTACACCAAGTCGGTCGGGTACGAACTCGGCCTACGCGAACTCGACATCTGCACCGGCTGCGGACCCGGCGCGATGAAGGGCCCGATGAAGGGCGCGACGATCGCACATGCGAAACAGCGCCTGCGTTCGCGCCGCTACATCGGCATCACCGAGCCCGGCATCATCGCCGCCGAGGCCCCGAATCCGATCGTCAACAACCTGCTGATCATGCCGGACATCGAGAAGCGCCTCGAGGCGTTCGTGCGCATCGGCCATGGCATCATCGTGTTTCCTGGCGGTGTCGGCACGGCCGAGGAAATCCTCTACCTGCTCGGCATCCTGCTGCATCCGGCCAATGCCAGCCTGCCGTTCCCGCTGGTCCTTGCCGGTCCGGCCGAATCGGTTGCCTACTTCGAGCAGATCGACCGTTTCCTGCGCCTCGTGCTCGGCGACTCGGTCGCCGAACGGTACCGCATCGTTACCGGCAATCCATCGGAACCGGCGCGTCTGATGCTCAAGGGTATCGAGAAGGTGCGCATCCACCGGCTCGACAACAAGGATGCGTTCTTCTTCAACTGGACGCTGTCGATCCAGCACGAATTCCAGCAGCCATTCCGTCCGACGCACGAGAATGTCGCCGCGCTGAACCTGCATCGCGACCAGCCGCGCCATTCGCTCGCTGCCGACCTGCGGCGAGCGTTCTCCGCCATCGTCGCGGGCAATGTAAAAGAAGAAGGCATCCGCGCAATCGAGACGCACGGTCCATTCGTGATCGACGGCGACGCCGAGATCATGCGCGCTCTCGATGCGCTGCTGGCCAGCTTCGTGGAACAGCAGCGCATGAAGTTGCCGGGTGCCGTCTATACCCCTTGCTACCGGATCAAGAAGTAGGAGAGCAGGGGCGAGGGGCGAGGGGCGAGGGGCGAGGGAAAGAGAGGACTTGGGCGCCTGTTCGCATGCTCCTCACGTCGACGTTCGTCCTGACTTACTACCAAATGTTTTCCTGGGAGGCGCCATGAAAGTTCGTGCAACGATTGCGTTCCTGCTTGCTGCATCACTGTTGGTTGTGCTGGCCACGCCGCTCGTCGCGCGAGCGGGCAATGCGCCGTTTTACCAGCCGACAAAAGAGGAACGCGAGGGCGCCGACTACGGCGAATTTCCGACCAACTACCAGGAACTCATCATCGAGTACATGGAGCGCGTGCACAAAACGCCGAGTACTGCCAAATACCTCATGGTCGGCGAACCGACCAAGGGAACGAACTGGGCGAAGAAGCGCGAGAACGTCATCTATTGCTACCACGTCTCGGCCCAGGTCAATCCGGACCATAGCTGGAACGGCTACACGCTTTGGACTTTCTTCATCCGCAACGGCAAGGTCATCAGCGATTACAAGACCTGAGAGCATGAATGCTTTGCGCGGCCGTCGAGCGCGGCGCGCGATACGCAGGATTTCACGCTAGCGCAGTGCGGAGTGTCCCGCGGCCAGTTCAGCGCGGAGCAATACCCAATTGCGAGGCATCGAGTTTGCCCGCACCCCGCGGCGCAGCGGCGGGGGCGTCTCCGGCAGCCAGTGGCGCGCCTTCGGCCAGATGCCGCCACATGCGGTCGAGCGCGGCATAACCGTAAGGCAGCAATGGCACATAACGATCGCCAAAACCGGGCGACGCGAGAAACGCGTCGAAGTGTTGCGCATGCGGAATCGGCCAGTAGGCCGGTTCGCGGCCATTGGCGCGCAGCCAGGCAACATACGCGTCCGAGTTGAACGCCATCGGCACCAGCCCGTCCTCGCGACCGTGAATCACCCACAACGGCAGATCCTTGCGCGGCAGTTGTGCCGCGGTCGCGGCGACCGATGCGTGCACGGCCTTGGCCTGGGTGCTGTCGCCGGTCCACAAGTCGCGCAGACAACGTAGCCCGCGCAACGTCGGGTCGGCCGCGTCGCCCGGCGAGGTTTCGTCGAGAAAGACGCCCGCGCCCGGCGGAATGCCGCTCGCATCGGCCCACCACGCTGCACGTTCGGCCGGCGTCGCCGCACGCGTTTTGCCGGCGGCGTCGTGCGCATCGAAGCGAAAGCCGCAAGGCATGCTGCCGGCGCCCGTGCGCGCATACGACGACGCGTAGGTTGCTGCGACCGCGCGCCACAGGTCGAACGTCGTGGAAAGCGCCGCCGCGGCCAGCGCGGCGTCGTTCCATCCTCCGGCATGCAGTCGATCGAGCGCTTCGGTCGCTTGTGCCGCCGTGTCACTGGCGTGCAGCAGTCCAGCGTCGCGCAACGTCCCGCAGCGCGCGGTCCATGCCGGCGGAACTTTTCCCTGGACGCGCGCAAATGGAACCGAATCGAAGCGCGGATCCGTCAAGGCGCACGGCAGCAGCAGGCTGGCTTCTGTGACGTAGTCGTAGAGAGTACGGCCGCTGCCGGCTACGGGAACGTTGATGTTTGGCGCCAGCGCAACGACACCGCCAAAAACTCCGTCGCGATCGATCCCGGCGGCTTGAAGGACTGCACCGGCGCCGTTGGAAACGCCGACCGCGATGATGCGCGTGTTGTGTCGTGTGAACGGGGCGGCTTGCGGATAGGCGCGATCGAGCATGGCCAACCCGAACTGCGCTGCCTGCAGCACGTGACGGCCCCAGTCGGCTTCCGGATTGTCCCCGGAGTGTGCGTGCTTGACCGCGATTCCTGCATCGTGCGCCGCGGACTTCGGCATGAATTCGAGTTGCTCGCCGCCGACCGTGGCTTGCGTGCCGTCCAACGCCGATCCGGTCGCACCGGCCGTGTCGAAGTAGCCGGTGCCGGCGCCCTTGTCGGTGTAGGCGACTGCGCAGCCGCGCGGCAGGCCCCAGGCGCCGGCGAGCGCGATCGCGCCGTAGATGCCGCGCGATCCGGACGAAGCGGTAACGACGAGGCAGCGCGCCTTGGCGTCGAACGCGTCCGGAATCTGTACCAGAACACGGTGCGGCGATTGTGCCTTTGGCACCTTGGCAAAGGCCTGGAACTCGCGGCCCGGAACGCTCCCGGCGTTGCCGTAGAGTTCGCCGTAGCCACCGAGCGGGCCAAGATCGGCGATGCCTTTCCAGTTCGCCTGGATCGCGCGCCGGCGCAGCTCCTGCGGCGTCGGTGCGTCGGCATTGGCAAATGGCGCAGGTGCGCCGCGCAATCCCGCCAGGCCGAGTCCGGCGGTAACCAGGTCATCGTTGCCGCGATGCGCGGTCTCGCGCACGGCGCTGGTGAGATAGTCGATCGACACCGCGGTCTCCGGGCCATGATGCGGGGTGGCGCAGGCGGTTAGCGCCAGCGTCGACAGAATCGGATAGAGTTTACGCAGCATCCGCCAACCATAGCAGCAAGCGCAGCGGGTGCCATCGTACGAAAGTCCACTGGCCGACCTGACCGACGAATGCCAACGATCCTGATCGCTGACGATCATCCGCTGTTCCGCGCCGCCCTGCGTGCTGCTGCGACGGCAGCCGTTGCCGATGCGACGATCGTCGAAGCGGCGGACCTGGCGACCGCGCTGGCGAAGCTCGAAGCGGAGCCGGACATGGACCTCGCTCTGCTCGACCTGCACATGCCCGACAGCCGCGGCTTGACCGGTCTGGCGGCCGTGCGCGCGCAATATCCGGGTGTCGCGGTGCTCGTCGTTTCCGCGCACGACGATGCGGCGGTCGTGCGCCGGGCGCTCGATCACGGCGCCGCGGGCTTCATCCCGAAGAGCACACCCCCGGACGAAATCGGTGCGGCGATTCGCAACGTCCTTGCCTGCGGCAGCTGGATTCCGCCGCGCTTGTCCGCGGCGGTCAAGACCACGCGCAGCAATCCTCAGGATGCCGCGATGGCGGCACGCCTCATGAGCCTGTCGGCCCAGCAGTTCCGTGTCCTCGGCCTGCTGGCCGAGGGGCGATTGAACAAGCAGATCGCCGATGCGCTCGGCATCGGCGAACGAACCGTCAAAGCGCACGTGAGCGCGATCTTCGAAAAGCTCGGCGTGCGCAACCGCACTCAGGCCGGCGTGTTGCTGCGGCAACTCGATCTTGGCGAGCCGTGGCGCGAGTAGGGTGGGCCTCGGCCCACCGCCCTGCTTTTGATGTCAGAACGGTGGGCCAAGGCCCAGCCTACGCATCCGCGCTTGCAGGCGTGCGCAGGTGCAGCAACGCCTGATGCAGGGCCAGCGGCTTCAACGGCTTGTACAGAAGGATCAGGCCCTCGGCGCGCACGCGCTGGCGCAACGCGCTGTCGCGATCCGCGGTCAGGATGATCGCTGGAAAATCACTGCCGGCATTCCGCAGCGTCGTATACAAATCCAGCCCGGTCCGGCCTCCGTCGAGGTGGTAGTCGAAGATCGCGACATCGGCTTCGATCGGCTGTTCGTGCAATAGCGCTCCGTCGCGCGCGGCCAGAACTCGCCAGCCCCAGCTTTCGAGCAGCAGCTTCAGCGCAGCCAGCGCCCGCGGCTCGTTGTCGACGATCAGCGCGGTGCCGCTGGTTTCGATCGCGCGGCTTTCGAGCGCCGGTGGCGGCATCGCCTGCGCCGGCGCAAGCGGTACGCACACGGCGAACACGCTGCCGCGTCCCGGCCACGAACGCAAGGTCAGGGCGTGCCCGAGCAGGTTTGCCATGCGCTCGGCGATCGCCAGTCCCAGCCCGAGGCCCTGGCCGGTCGCGCCGCTGCCGCGACGGAACTCCTCGAAGATCAGGCGTTGCTCTTCCGCGGCGATTCCAGGGCCGGTATCCCAGACTTCGATGCGCAGATCACGACCATGGCGCCGGCAGCCGAGAAGCACGCGTCCGCGCTCGGCGTGGTGCAAGGCATTGCTCAGGAAGTTCTGCAGCACGCGCCGCAGCAGTTGTGGATCCGAACGAATCCAGGCGCGCGTCGGCACGACGTTGAGTCGCAGTCCGCGTTCCTCGGCGAGTGCGGCGAACTCCGCGGCGAGCGGTCCGAGCAGTTCATCGAGTGCGAACGGCCGCGCGCGCGGATGCAGGCGGCCGCCGTCGAGGCGTGCGATGTCGAGCAGGCCGCCGAGCAGCGACTCCGTCGCACTGAGCGCGCCATCGAGGTGGCGCGCGGCGACGCGTTCGTGCGGTCCGAGGCGGGCGCTCAGCGTGTGTGCAAACAATTGCGCCGCGTGCAGGGGCTGCATCAGATCGTGACTGACCGCGGCGAGGAAACGGCTCTTGGTTTCGTTTGCGCGCTCGGCCTCGCGCACGGCACGGGCCAGTGCCGCCGTGCGTTCGGCCACGCGCTGCTCCAGTGTCTCGTTGGCGCGGGTCAGCGACTGCTCGGCGTGGCGGAACGCGGTCACGTCGCTGAACGTCGCAACATAGCCGCCGCCGGGCATCGGATTGCCGAGAATCTCGATCACGCTGCCGTCCGGAAAGCGCCGCTCGGACAAGTGCGGCGTGCCGGCGCGCATGTGGTCCACGCGCCGCTGCACGCGTTGCTCGACGTCGCCAGTGCCGATCACGCCGGCGCTGATGCTGTGCCGCATCAGATCGGCGACGGTCCGGCCGACGACGAGCAGACCTTGCGGGTAGTTGAACAATTCCGCATAGCGTCGATTCCACGCAACGACGTGCAAGTCGGCGTCGACGACGCAGATGCCCTGGCTCATGTTCTGCAGTGCCGCTTCCAGCACGCGCTGGTTGAAGCGCAGGTCGGCGGACGCCTCGCCGACGATCGCGGCAACCGTGTCGAGCTGTCCGGAACGGTCGCGCTGGGCGACATCGAGCAGCAGGCGGGCCGACGATGCGCCGATCACCGAAGCGAGTTCGTGCTCGATTGCCGCGAGCGTTTCCGTGTCGGCACGGCCGCGCCGCGTCGAGGGGACCAGCGCCGCAACGCGCTCCGGCGGCAGGAAGCGCGTCGCCAGCGTGCGCAGCTCTTCGGTATCGATCGCCGCCGGGCGCACCGACACCTCGCGTAGCCCGCGACCGAGACAGGCAACGGCGAACAGCACGGCGATGTTCGCCGCGAGACTCAGGACGACCGCGCGTGCCAGCGAACCCAGGAATCCCAGTCCGAGCAGGTTCGTCGGCGCGAGCAGGCCCAACCCGAACGGCCCCTGGGTCGGCCATTCGCTGTGTGGGAAAAATATACTTGGAAGAATTGTATACAACCACACCAGGGTGCCGGCCGCGAGCCCGGCAGTGACGGCGCGTGCGCCGAGGCGCGGCCAGTAGACCGCCACCAGCGCGGCCGGCGCCAGACCGGCGAGCGCCGAGAACGACAGTGCACCGATGTCCGCCAGTGCGTCGTTGCCGACCAGCAGGCGACTGTAGATCCAGGCGAGCAGGATTACCGCGAGGATCGCGATCCGCCGTTGCCCGAGGACTTCGCCGCGCAAGTCGCCGCTCGCCGCGGTGCCCCATCCGGCACGCACGCGCAGCGGCGCGATGAAATGGTTCGCGATCATCAGGCTCAGGGCGAGCGTGGCGACGATGACCATGCTCGTGGCGGCGGACAATCCGCCGAGAAACGCGAACAATGCGAGCCCGGACTTGCCCTGGGCGAGCGGCAGGGCCAGCACGTAGAGGTCCGACGGCACACCGGAAGCGGCCAGGCGTGCATCGCCGAGGCGGCCGAGCGGCAGCGCGGGCGCCGCGATCAGCAGCATGTAGAGCGGAAACAACCAGCGGGCGGTTTTCAGATGGCGCGCGTCGCGGCATTCGACGATGCCGGCATGGAACTGGTGCGGCATCGTGAACATCGCGAACGCGCCGAGCAGGATCAGGCTCGGAAAGCCGCGCGTGCCATCGGACGCCGGAACCGAGGCGATCCACGCCTCCGGCGCATCGAGCAGCAGGCTGCCGAGCGCAAGCATCGCGACCAGCTTGAAAACCGACTCGAACGCCATCGCCAGCACGAGCCCGCGGTTGTGCGCGACGGCCGATTCGCGCCGCGTTCCGAACAGCATGGCGAACAGGGCCATCAGCAGTGCAATGTAGAGCGCGCTGTCGTGCCACGCCGATAGGCCCTGCGGACTCGCGCGCAGCATACCGTAGCTCATCGCCACGGCCTTTAGCTGCAGCGCGATGTACGGAATGATGCCGAGCAGCATGACCGCCGTGACCAGTGCCGCGAGGCCGGAATGGCGGCCGAGCCGTGCGGCGATGAGGTCCGCCAGTGAGCTGGCATTGTGCTCGCGAGCCAGTTCGACCATGCGCCGCAGGAGGCGCACGCCCAGCATGTACATCAGGATCGCGCCGACGAATGTCGGCGGCAGCCACCAGCCCGAGCGGCTGACCTGGGTGACGACGCCGTAGAATGTCCACGACGTGCAATGCACGGCGAGCGACAGCGCGTAGACGATGGCCCAGCGGTTCTCGAATACGCGCGCATGGCGTTCGCCGTACAGCGCAACGCCGAACAGCAGGCCGAGCCAGACGACGCCGGCGGCGATGACGATTCCGGCGCCTAGGCCCACGCCGATGCTCCGTGGTGGCGCAATAGTGCGTCCAGCGCTATGCCGTGCCGCTGCCGCGAACGGCGCTGGTTCTTCTGCCCGGGTGCTCGCATGGATCGGATCTGCAACGGCGTTTCATCGATGCTGGCGACGAGCATAGCCCATACAGCGCGAGCCGGCACGCGAACCGAGAGCTCAAAAGACTGAACCACGAAGAACACGAAGAACACGAAGGAAAAGCACACCAGAGCAGGAATTCATGAGCTCCAATCCCTCTTCGTGTTCTTCGTGTTCTTCGTGGTTGAATCTTTGAAACCAGGGCGGGTGAAAAAAGGGCACCTCGTGTGACTCGCCGCGACGTCCTGCGCACGAGGTGCCCACCCGCTGGAGACGTCAGAACGTGTACTTCACGGTTCCGAGGATCAAGCGCGGAGCGCCGTAGAACCCGGTCAGGATGCCGAGCGACGGAATGTTGTAGCCGTCCGTGCGGTACGACTTGTCGAGCAGGTTGCTGCCCTGCAGCCCGAAGCTCCAGCGGGCGTCGTAGTCCCAGATCACGCCGGCGCCGAGCAGGCCGTATCCGCCTTGCGAGATCGCCGGACTCAGGTCGGTGGTCGGATAGACGCGGGTCTGGTACGTCCAGCCGACGCGCGCACGGAGGTTGCCACCGGAGCCAACCGGCGCTGAGTACTGAAGATTCGCGCCGAACTGGCCGTTCGGCGCCGAGTTGAAGCGCTTCTGGTCGGCGACGTTGATGCCGCCGCTGAGGTATTCGTCGAACTCGGTGTGCAGGCCGGCAATGTTGCCGATGACCGCCCAGTGCTCGATCGGACGCCAGGCGAATTCCGCCTCGATGCCATAGGCGTGCGCCTTGCCGGCGTTGGTGAAATCGCCGAAGAATCCCTGCGTGCCGTTCGGCAGCGTGTACTCGGTGAACACCGACAGCTGCACATTCCTGTACTTGGTGTAGAACACGTCGGCGTTGAGGGCGAACTTGCCGTCGTCGAAATTCGACTTGCTGCCGATTTCCAGCGTGGTGACGTCCTCGTCCTCGATCGGATGCGAGGCGTCCGGGACCGCGGCAGTGTTGGCGCGGATATTGAAACCGCCGGACTTGAAGCCGCGCGCGAGCGACGTATACAAATTGGTTTCTTCGTTGAGCTTGTACTGCAGCGACACGCGCGGCGAGACGTTGTTCGATGTCAGCGACTTGTCGAAGTTCGCGCTGACCGTGGTCGGCACCTCGAACGTGCCGTCCGTGGTCGAGTAGTTATTGACGATGGCGTGCTTCTTCTCGCTGGTGATGCGCGCGCCGGCCGACAAATTCCAGCGATCATCGAGCTGCCAGGTCCAATCCGCGTAGCCGGCATAGCTGGTCGTTTCCATCGAGCCGCTGCTGACGCCGAACAACAGGCCGAGGAAGTCGTTCTTGATCGTACCGCCGGCCAGACCGTTGAAATAGTAGAACCCGACGACACCGCTGGTGCCGCTGCCGCCCTGATACGTGGCCTGCAGCTCCTCGGAATTTTGCCAGTCGTGGTAATAGCCATTGACGTCGGCGATCGGCTGCGGCAGCGTATCGAAGTCGATGTTCGTGTCGGTGTTGGACTGGCGATGGGCGGTGATCGACTTGAACGTCCATTCGCTCGACGCGTAGTAGTTCATCGTCAGCCCTTCGCCGACCATGTGCGTCTGGTTGACCGGCGCCATGCCGCTTTGCACGTCGTAGTCGCTTTCGTTCGGCGGCGTCTTGTTCGGGTCGAACTTGTTGACGTTCAGGCGCTTGGCGCCGCGCGGATTGGAGTTGTCGTGCACCGTATCGGCGCTGAACACGGCGTCGAAGGGCACATCCTTCGGAAAGAATCCTAGGTATACGCGGCCGGCGTTGGTGTTCTGGTTGCTGACCGGATCCCCGGTGAGCAGGTTTTCACCGTAGCCGTCGTCGTGCAGCGACGCATACGCGACGCGGCCACGCCAGACGCCGTCGTCGGAGGCCCCGCCCAGTCCGAGCTTGACGTTTTCCTGCCCTTCGTTGCCGATATCGGCCTCGGCATAGACCTGCTCCTGCGTCGACAGCGGGCGGGAAACGTACTTGATCGCTCCACCGATCGTGTTCTTGCCGTACAGCGTGCCCTGCGGGCCGCGCAGCACTTCGATGCGCTGGACGTCGAACACGTCGAGCAGCGCACCTTGCGGGCGCGCAATGTATACATCGTCGAGGTAGAGTCCGACGCCCGGGTCCGAACCCCAGGTTGGATCGGATTGGCCGATGCCGCGAATATACGTCGTGATCGTGCTGTTGCTGCCGCGCGCGTCGTGGATGACGAGGTTTGGCACGTTGCCTTGCAGATCGCCGAGATTCTGTACGTTGAGAGTCTCCAGGGTCCTGGCCGACAACGCGGTGATCGCGATCGGAACGTCCTGCAACGTTTCATCGCGCCGGCGCGCGGTCACCGTGATGGCCTCGAGCGAGGTCGAATTGGCCTGGTCGGCTTGTTTGGCGTTATCGGCATCCGTACTGCCGCTGCTT
>Ga0157375_10001835_pt1 | contig 18250 bp, 14 predicted proteins | sample M35metaG_FD_115311 | JGI IMG/M metagenome (GOLD analysis project Ga0157375, IMG submission 115311) | Miscanthus rhizosphere microbial communities from Kellogg Biological Station, Michigan, USA - M3-5 metaG | ecosystem: Host-associated > Plants > Roots > Rhizosphere > Soil | place: USA: Michigan... | reverse complement strand
GCTCCCCATCGACGAGAACGTGTTTCTCAACCAAATGCCAGCCGCGCGGCCTAACGAGCAAGACCGCGACCTCGTCCTTGAGCTGATACTTCTTCCCTTCCGGATTGGTGAAGGTGATGGTGCGGCGGATCGCATCACGCAAATTAATCTGGCCCTCGATCATGTTCGCCCAGGTGGGCGAGTTCGCGTCCTCGAAATCGGCCATGAACATTTTCGCGCCGGAGTTGAGCGCGTTGATCACCATCTTGCGATCAGTCGGCCCGGTGATCTCGACCCGCCGGTCGCGCAAATCCTCCGGGATCGGCGCGCAGGTCCAGTTGCCTTCCCGGATCTTTTTTGTCTCCGGCAGGAAATCGAGCGTGCCACCGGCATCGAGCATCGCCTGCCGTTCCTGGCGGCGCCGCAAGGATTCCATTCGCTGCGCGTTGAAGCTGCGGTGCAATTTTGCTACGAAAGCGAGCGCGTCATGAGTCAGAATCTCGTCGAAGCCCGGAGCGACTTCACCAACTACCCGGACTCCATTTTTTGTCCGGGTCTGATCGGCGTTTGTCATGAGAGCCAAATTGAACTTCGTCGCAGCTGCCAGGTCCGCGTCCCTTTAAACGATCACGCTTTGCCACGGGCCGCCAGTGCGGCCTGATAAATCACGCGCAAGGGTTGACCGCTTTGTTCACTCGCCGCGCGGCAACTTTCAAACTCCGGCGCGACTTGAACCACCGCGCCGTCGAGCAGGCCGAGTTTGATCGCGATCTCGCCGAACTCTGTCTGCACCTTTTCGAAACGCCGCTCCAATTTGTAACGACGCTTCTCGCCCCGGCGCACACCAAAGGCGCTCGTCTCGGTGAGCAACGCGCGTACAATTTCAGTTTCGAGTGCCGGCTCGCAAAGGACCGCGAGCCGCACCCCCGGCCGATTCTTTTTCATCTGCACGGGCGTGAGGGTGACGTCGAGCGCGCCGAGCGCGAGCAACTTTTCCAGCGCCGCGCCGGTCAGCTCGGGCGAAAGATCGTCGAGGTTGGTTTCGATCTCGATCACGGTATCAGTCTCGAAATCTTTCGTGGCGCGTCCCAGGACGGCGCGCAAAACGTTAGGGCGCTTCTCCAGATCCCGTGTCCCGATTCCGTAGCCGATGCGCTCAATCTCCATTCGAGGCATCGACCCAAATGATTCCGCAAACTCCCGCGCGATGGCCGCGCCGGTGGGCGTAATCGATTCCCACGATTCATTCACCTGCTCGACCTCGACTCCGCGGAGGATTTCCAAAGTCGCTGGGGCCGGGAGCGGAAAGCGGCCATGCGCGCAGTCGATCCAGCCGCGCCCTTCACGCAACGGCGAAACAAACACGCGCGGCTGACCGAGTAGCTCAAGGGCAACACAGGCGCCGACGATATCCGCGATCGAATCGACCGCGCCGACTTCGTGGAATCCGACCGTCTCCAACGGGACGCCGTGAATCTTGGCCTCCGCCATCGCAATTCTTTCGAAAATGGCGAGCGACCTTCGCCTAACGAAAGCGGAGAGGGCGCTCCCGCCGATCAAATCGCGAATCTGTTCGTAGCTGCGCCCATGCGGATGCCTTTGCCCGTCCTCGGCCGCGCACACACCAAACTTTGTTCCGCTGATTCCACGCCGCGACTGCCGCTCAAACTCAAAACGCGTCTCGCCTAACGACAACTTGCGCAGCTCCGCTTCCAGCTTCCCCGATTCAACCCCGAGATCACAGAGCGCGCCGACGGCCATGTCGCCGCTGATCCCGGAAAAGCAGTCGAGGTAAAGGGTGCGAGTCATCGGAACCAGACAATCGAGCCACAGGTTAACACAGAATTTCCTGGCCGCGGTTCAGCTCCCCATTCGCGTTGCCGCCCCGGCTTTTCTCTTTACGCTGCGGGATGAAATTTTGGCCGATCACCACGCTCTTCGTTTCTCTCGCGGCGTCCCCTTTCCTCCTCGCGGCGGATCAAACTCCAGCGCAACTGGCCGATACGGAGTTGCCGTCCCTGCTCGCGATTTACAAGGACGTGCACAGCCATCCGGAGTTGTCCACGCAGGAACAGCGCACCTCTGAACTGGTCGCCAAGGAACTGAAGGCCGCCGGCTGCGAGGTCACCGATCACATCGGCAAATACGATGAGCCTGGGCTCACCGGTTATGGCGTCGTCGGCCTGATGAAAAATGGCGACGGGCCGGTGGTGCTCGTGCGGACCGACATGGATGCGTTGCCAGTCGAGGAAGAAACCGGACTGCCCTACGCGAGCAAGGTAGTGGCAAAGAATAATGCCGGCGAAGAAGTGCACGTCATGCACGCCTGCGGTCACGACGTGCACATCGCGACCTTCATTGGCGTAGCGCGCGCGCTCGCCCAGCTAAAAGACAAATGGCACGGCACGATCGTCTTTGTCGGGCAACCGGCTGAAGAAGCCTTCGGCGGGGCCAAGGCGTTGCTGAAGGATGGCCTTTACACGCGGTTTCCCAAACCGAATTTCGCGCTTGGGTTTCACGACAACGCGCAGCTGGAGATCAACCACATCGGCGTCACCTCCGGTTACACCTACGCCAATGTCGACTCGGTCGATGTGACCGTGCCAGGAGTGGGCGGCCACGGCGCCTATCCGCACCGGACGAAGGACCCGGTTGTCCTTTCCGCGCAAATCATTAACGCCTGGCAAACCATCGCCAGTCGCGAAAATAATCCGCTCGATCCTGTCGTCGTCACGGTCGGTTCGATTCACGGCGGGACGAAACACAACATCATTCCTAACGAAGTGAAGATGCAGGTCACCGTTCGCACCTACAAAGACGACGTGCGCGAACGCGTCCTTGGCGCGATCGCACAGATCGCGAAAGGCTGTGCGATTGCGGGTGGTTGGCCGGAGGACAAGATGCCGCAGATCAGCGTGCGCCGGAGCGAATTCGTGCCCGCGACCTACAACAATCCCGAACTGACCAAGCGGCTCGTCGACGTCTGGAAAACGTCGTTAGGCGAACAGAATGTCGAGATGGTCGATCCGACGATGGGCGGCGAGGATTTCGCCGAGTTCAGTCTATCGGATCATTCAATTCCGGCGGTCGATTTTCACGTCGGCGCGGTCGCCCCGGATAAGATGGCTGCCTCCAAAAAACCTGGCGCGCCGCCATTGCCCAGCTTGCATTCAAGCAAGTTCGCGCCCGTGCCAGAGCCGACAATCAAGACGGGGCTTATCGTGATGACGAGCGCTGTCCTGGACCTGATGAAGAAGTAAGCAGACAGGATTTTTAGGATTGGAGGGTTGACCTCCTTGGCGTCGATCTGGCCCCCCAGAGAAATCCTGTTAGTCCCGTAGGTCCTGTCCAATTCCGGACACGCGCAAATGTCATCGCACATCTTGCCGTCCCCGAGCGGTTGACCCCATTTTTCCCCCTATCCAAGATTTCTTTCGATGGTACAAAGCTTGCAGCCTGAAGACGATAATGACTCGCGGAATCAAGATTGGCCTTACGGTGGGCGGGATTGTCGTTGTGTTGCCGATTATCGCCATCGTCGTGCTCTTCGTCGGCATGTCGGTCATGTCGGTCGGCATATCGGAGGTCCAGTCGTTGCAAATCTTTCGTCGGGAAATTCGCCTGCCGAATCAAGCCAGTTTGATCATCGACGGAAAAAAGTGTGGCCGGAGCGAACACGGCTTTTCCCAGCGCGCCGGATATCGTCCGCCGGGATCGGCCGAGATAGAATGGTTCGGGGATGTGTCCGACGGAGTTGAGCCACTGGTATATCAGGCCGGGCCGCTGGTCGTGGTGATAGATCTTCCGGCGGCCCAGCTTTTCGTCCGGAATCGCGAGGACAACTGGAAAAATCTCGCTTTGATTTTCCCTGATGACCTTGGCCCGTTCCCGATTTCCTTTTACGTGGAAAAGAACGGTCTGACGGCCGAAGAGGTCTTGCGGATCAACGAGCTGGGCGGTAAACGCCAACGAAAGTATCCGACAACTTACATCCAAAGCTTCGACCCTAAGACGCGTGATTTGGAGTGCTCTTACCATGTCGACAATAGGAGCTCATGGCCATTACATCTCCGGTTGTCGGAAGACGGAACACGTCTTGTCCTGGTTGCAATCGGCGACTTATCTCCTTGACGCTCGCTCCGAATTCACGCGGGTGCCCGAGCTAACGATCGGGGCCGGCACATTCGCGGTAAGGTGCGCGGTGCTCGACTTGAGGAAGAAATAAGAAGCCGAGCAAGGACCCACTGATGACCGAGCGATTAGTCAACCCATTCACTCCTGCGCCAAAAGCTTTTCCACGTTGCCTTGCAAATCATCCCGCGCGTCCATGTTGACTAGGAGTCCCTTCTTATCGACCAACCACATCCTAGGAAGGCCAGTTATCTGCCAACGATTACTGATCTCCCTGTTTACATCGAGATATTGTGGCCATCGGATTCCGCGCCCTTTCACGAACCTTATGACGATCTCCTTACTCTCGTCGGTAGAGATACCGATGATCTCAAGACCCTTCTCGTGAAACTTGTTGTAGATCGCCAGGATCTTCGGCATTTCCTCGACGCAAGGAGGGCACCGAGTTGCCCAAAAATCGAGCAACACAACTTTGCCGCGCAATTTCGAGAGATCGATCTCCGATCCATCAACTGCGGTCACCTTTAGTTCCAGACGAGTGTTAGTTGCCGGTGGCAGCGGTGTTCGAGGAGTGGGCGTCTGGCCTGAAATGAATGAGGCGGCGGCAATGATTACCAACGCGGAAAGGATGACGTCTTTGCTCATTAAACCGATCAATTATTCATATCCACAAAGCAATTGGTTGAGAGAAACTGCAAATCTAATCCAGTCAGCGTCGCATCCCGTTCGCTCAGGAGCCCGACCGTGGACAGCACTTCATTGGTGCTGCACTATGACGGCTCCGAAGTAACAGCTGGGCGGCCAAGATGGGCCCCGCTCACAGCCAGGATTGCGCAGGATTCAGAAAACAATCCTGGTAATCCTGTGCGGGGCGCCCAGCCCAGTCGAAGTCCTTCGCAAGCGTCTTCAGGTTAATTCACTAATAACGCCAAAGGTGGCTTTAGAGATCCCTCGCCGTCCCTTGGCGACTCGGGATGACAAGAGAAAAGCGCGGCCCGATTACTTCACCCTAACGTTTTTGCGCAGGTAGGTTGGGACGTCCAGATCCTGGCCTTCCACGATCGTCGGCTCGCTTTTCTCGAAGCGGCCGCGCGTGATCGGCTCGAATTGCATCACTTCCTGGCGGGCCTGCACAAGTTTGTCCTTCTTCGCCGGCGCCGGCTTCATGAGTGTCGGCTCGGGCGCGACCTCGGGCTCGCGCACCGAGACGGTTTTGCGTTCTTTGCGGACCGGCGGCGGTGACGCCACAACCTCGGGCACCGGCTCGATGACAATCGGTTCCTCAATCATGGGTTTGACGAGGAGCGGTTCGGGTTCGGGACGGAAGGCGACGACCACTTCCCGCGCGGGCGGTTCGGGCACCACTGGGTTCTCCACCTCCGACTTCTCCACCGCTGGTTTTTCGAGCGCGGGCTTCGCCTCCCCCGCCGGCCGGGCGGTGCGCAGCGGCGGCACAGTTTGCGCCGCGCCTTCGCCAGCGAGTGAGCTGATCAAAGTGACGCTCATGCGGTTGCCCATTTTTCCATCTACCGAAGTGCCGAAAAGAATCTGGGTGTGATCCTCGACGTGCCGGTTGAGTTCCTGCATCACGATCTCGACTTCGGTCAGCGTCATCCCCGGACCACCGGCGATTTGAACGAGCACGTGGCGCGCGTCGCTCAGCATTTTGCCCTTGTTCATGAGCGGATTTTTCAAGGCGAGGGCTAACGCTTCGTGGGCGCGATTGTCGCTGTCGGATTCGCCGTAACCGAAGAGGCAGCGGCTGTTTTCGCTCCGCAGCGCGGAGAGGAGTTCGTCAAAACCGATCTGGATCAGGCCCGGGCGCCTAACGACATTGACAATCGCGCGCACACTCTGGCTGATGGTGGTGTCGGCAACGGCAAAGGCCTGGTGGATCCCGGCCTTCGGCAAAACCATGTCGCCCATGCGGTCGTTTTCAAAACAAATCACGGCGTCGGCGATGCGCTGCAACTCGCCCAATGCCTCGGTCGCCTGGACCGCGCGACGCTTGCCCTCGAAGGCAAAAGGCATCGTGGCGAAAGCAAGGACAAGCGCGCCGCTTTGCCGCGCCATGTGCGCGATTGACGGGGCGGCCCCGGAGCCGGTCCCGCCGCCCAGACCGGCGCAAACGAAAACCAGGCGCGCGCCCTGCAGCACCTCGCGCAGTTCGTCCGCTGATTCGTGCGCCGCATTGAAGCCAAGCTCGGGATCTCCGCCCGCGCCCAGTCCGCGTGTGGCAACGCGTCCGATCTGCACCTTTTGCGTCGCGACGGAGCTGGCGAGCGATTGCACATCGGTGTTAACCGCAATCATTTCGGCGGATTCGAGGCCATCGAGCACAATGCGGTCGAGCGCATTGGCTCCGGCCCCTCCCACGCCGATGATTTTGATCGCGAGGTCGTCCTCTTTCTTTTCCGGCAGGCTGTAGTTGCGGCTGAGTTGGATCATAGGGTAGCGCAAGCTTCCAGCTTGCATCTTGGATTACGTGGTTCGTTAGGCAGGAAGAAAGCTCCATCATCCCGCTCCGCCGCGGGACGGAGAGGGATCGCGCAAACAAAGCTCGACGCTGCGGCGCGAGACAATAGCGAGGATGGCTTGCGAGGTCCCTCGCCGCGCTGCGCCAGCTCGGGATGACAAAAAAATGGGTGTGGGCAGGCTCGTCGCTTCATCGCATGCCATGAAAAATTCTTCCGATGATTTTTCGGAACCCGCCGCGCGGCTGGCGATCGCCCTGCACCGCCTGGGCATATTTGATCAACCCGATCGCGGCCGAGAACTGTGGATTTTCAAAGGCGCTCGTCAGGCCGGACATGGTTTGGGCATGACAGACGCGGGCCGGAATTCCAAAGACGTCTTCCGCCAGGTTGTCGATCCCGTTGAGAAAACTGCATCCGCCGGTGATGAAAATGCCTTCGCCAAGGTAATCGAGAAACGGTTCCTCCTCGAGCGCGCGCTTGAGCAGCTCGAAGGTCTCGCGCAGCCGCATGTGAATGATGGTGTTGAGCGTCTCGCGCTCGACTTCTTTCCCGGCGAAGCCGGAATCGTCTTTCAATAAAACCGTCTCGCCCGGGAGACAATTGCCGAGGACGGTGCTGCCTTCCTCGAGCTTGAGTTTCTCCGCCCGCGTCATCGGGATGCGCAGCCCCATCGAGATGTCGTTCGTGATGTGATCGCCGCCGACCGCGAGGACGCCGCTTTGCTTCACCGCGCCGTCGACGTAAAGGACGTAATCGGTTGTGCCACCGCCGATATCGATAACGAGCGCTCCGAGGTTTTTCTGATGCTGCGTGAGGACGACCTGCGCCGCGGCGAAGGGCGTGAAGACAACGTCCTCGACATCGAGCGGCAATTCTTTGACGCAGCGAATCGTGTTTTGGATGCGGGTGCGCACGCCATGAATAATGTGAAAATCGGCCTCCAGTTTCTGGCCCAGCATTCCAATCGGATTGAGCACTCCGTTCTGTCCGTCGACGTGATAATGCTGAATGATCGAGTGGAGAAAGGCGTTTTGCGCCGGAATGCTCACCTCGCGCGCATTGATCTTCACGTCCTCAACGTCTTCCTCGTCGATCTCGTCGCGATCATCGGGCAGCGCCACGCAACCGCGATTATTGAAGCTCTGGATGTGGGCGCCGGTGATCCCGATGTAGACGCTGCGAATCATGATGTCGCTTTTCTCTTCGGCATCGACGACCGCCTCGTGCACGCACTTCATCGCCGTCTCGAAATCGACAATCTCGCCCTTGCGCACTCCGCGCGACGGCGCCTGACCCACGCCGAGAATTTTCATCGTGCCGTCGGGCTTTCCTTCGCCGACCACGACGCAAATTTTCGAGGTTCCGATTTCGAGACCGACCATCAAGTTGCTACTAGCCATTAGGATTACTTTCCTGGTTGAAACGTTGCAGTGGAATTGCCTTCCGCACCGGCAGGGGCGGAGGGGTGGAACGGAATCTTTTGACGCCGGGACTGTAGGGCAGCGCCTTTTTCGCCGCGGGATAAACCGGGGTCGCTTTCCGAATTTCCGGCTCGTGGACGGTGGGCTTGGTTTCTTTGGGAGCGGGCTTCGCGGCGGGCGAGGGCAGCTCTCGTGCCGGCTCCAGTTCCGAGATGACGGCGGAAATCGGCTCGGCAAAGGTCACCGGGATGTTGCGCGCCACGAGGAGATTGACCGTTGCGATCTCGCGATGCGCATCGTCGCTGTAAACGAGGAATTGTTCGAGCCGCTGCATCTGGGTATCGAGATGCTCGAAACCAAACATCACCTGAGTGTGATTCTTGTCCGTCACCAGCAGGCAATAACCTTTCGCAACATCCACTTCCCGGATCTGGAAGCGGGTCTGCATAAAACTCGTCGTCGTTAGGCGAAGAAGTTCGAGCGCCGCCTTGGCCTCGAAGGAATCCACCACTTTCCCCGGCACGAGCGCTTCACTCGAACAACCGACGATCAGGGGCAGGGCGAGATATTCCGGAAGCAATTTCTTTTCCTTCATCAGGATGCCGCGGGCATCGATCAGAAAAGCGGCATCGGAAGCGAAAGGATTGGCGACTGCCTTTTCGCTCGTGATCCAGGCAATCGGTTTGCGCTCCGTTATCTGAATGTCGATCTCGTTAGGCATTTTCCGCTCCACCTGCACGTCATCGACCTGCGGAAGGCGCTGCAGACGCTCGTGGATCTGCGCGAGGTTGATCGAGAAAATGTTCAAACCTTCCCGGAGCTGGGCGAATTTCAGCACCTGATCGCGCTGCAACGTGCCGTCGGTTTGCACCTCGATCGTACTCAGGCGGTACTCCGGGTTGTCGAAAAAGAAGCGGCTCAGGCCGGTGCGCACGCCGTAGTAAATGCCGGCGCCAGCCGCAATTACGAGAGCGACCTTGGAGAGAAGAACGAGAATGCGGCGGTTGCGATGATGCGAGGCGCGGCGCGCCCGGACCCTGACGTCGAGAAGGTGCTGCTGGCGGCGCTGGCGTGAGGTCGAGAGGCGCCGGTTGGCGGGGCGAGGCTGATTCTTGTTTGCCTTGGCTCTCATTGCGGTCTCGCGGCGAGGGACAGGTCGATGATGCGGGCGCAGAGCTGCGGATAGGTGATGCCGGCGGCAGCCGCGGCCTCGGGCAACAGACTCGCTTCCGTCATGCCTGGGATGGTGTTGACCTCGAGAACGAACGGCTCATTGCGCTGCGAGAGCATGACGTCAACACGTGAATAAACGACCAGGCCTAACGAACGGGTGGCAAGCAAGGCGAGGTCCTGGATTTTGCTCGTCAGGTCGCCCGGGATGGCGGCCGGGCAGACGTGCTCCGCGCCGCCGCCGCCCTGCGTATTGAGAAACGGATACTTGTCGTTGAAATCGTAGAAACCGCTCTTGGGAATGATCTCGAGCACGGGGAGCGCGAAATCGCCAAGCACGCCGATGGTCAGCTCACGGCCGGGAATGAATTGCTCGATCAACAATTCGTCGTCGTAGGTCGCGGCCTCGGCCAGCGCGGGAGCGACCTCGCTCTCCGCTTTCACGATATAAACACCGACGGTCGAACCCTGGCGCGGCGCCTTGATCACATAAGGGAGCGGCAAATTCGGCTGCCGATTAGCGCGGATTACTTCCCACTGCGGCGTGGCGACACCGTGCTGAGTGAACCTTTGTTTCGAGGGAATCTTGTCGAAAGCGAGCCGGCTCGCTTCCACGCCTTCACCGGTGTAGCAAATGCCGCGGTCTTCCAGGATCTGCTGCAACTGGCCGTCTTCTCCGAAGGTGCCGTGGATGGCGATGAAGGCCACGTCGATGTCGTCCGGCAAAACGATATCGGTATTCTCCACGTCGACTTCGGCGACAATCGCGCCTAACGAGCGCAAGGCCTTGGCGACGCCGGCGCCCGTGGCGAACGAGACCGCGCGCTCGGATCCGGGGCCGCCTTTTAGAACTGCGATTTTTTTCCCTTGGAGTTCCATCAGCCTGTTACCGGAATGGACGCGTTCTCGTTAGGGGAATGCGCGGATGGCAGATGTGAAGTCCTTCGCCATCTGCGCGACTCGCGATGACAACATGGGAGCGGCTCGCCTTTCATTACGCGTCCTCCCCCACGATTTGCACTTCGGTCTCCAATTCGATCCCACGCTCTTTCCGCGCCGTGGCCTGGATCTGACCGATTAACTCCAGGACCTCGGCCGCGGTGGCGGCGCCGTCGTTGACGATGAAATTTCCGTGCACGTCAGAAACCCGCGCATCACCGACCCGTGAGCCTTTCAATCCCAACTCGTCGACCAGTTTCCCAGCCGGGCAGGCGGCGGGATTTTTGAAGATACAGCCGGCGCTTTTCGCGGCTGGTTGCGTGGTGCGCCGCTTTTCCTGCGAAGCATCGAGCCGCCTAACGATTTCTTCGGCGGAAGATTTTTCTCCGCGGAAAACAGCGGAGACGGCAAAATTCTCCTGCAGCGAAGGGACGTGCCGATAATGCACTTCAAGTTCGGCGGGCGTCTTCTCGTGCGCCACGCCTTCCCGATCGAGGTAACGCACCCGCACCACCTGATCGAAAGTTTGCGCACCCATCGCGCCCGCGTTCATCCGCAAGCCACCGCCGACCGCACCGGGAATTCCTTCCATCCATTCAAAACCGCCGATGCCCGAGGCTTTGCCGGCATAGGCGATCTCCTTCAATTTCGCGCCAACACCCGCTGTCACCTCCAGTCCCGAGACTTCGACGCGATCGAATTCTCCCCCGCTCGGATGCACCACCACGCCGTGAATTCCGCCCTCTCGCACGAGCAGGTTTGAACCGCGCCCGATGACGAAGAGCGGCACGCTGTCGCGCCGGCAGAAACGAATCAAATTGGCGAACGCCTCCTCAGTCCGCACCTCCACCCAGAATTGCGCCGGCCCGCCGACTCGCAACGTGGTGTGTTTGGCGAGTGGCTCGGAAAGTTTGACGTCGCCATCCGGGCCGACAATTTCCTTCAACCGTTCCACGATCACCAGCTCGGCCGCGAGCGCGGCCAACTGCTCGTGCACATTGCCGGCGCCGAGACTGAGCACGAGATCGCCCTCCGCCAGCATATGACCCATGTCGCAATGCAGTCGGTCGAGCCGTGGCTGGTAGGAGACATCGCGGTGACCGTGCGCGGAGATCGCGTCGGCAATCGTTTGCCCGCTCACGCCCGGCAAAGGCGTCTCGCTCGCGGCGTAAACGTCGGTCACGATGACGCGATCGGCATGATCAAAGGCCCCTCCAAACTCTTTCTGCAACGCCTGGGTGCGCGAATAGCGATGCGGCTGAAACATCGTCAGGACGCGCCGGCGTCCGGCCGTTTTTGCAGTCGCAAGCGTCGCTCGAATTTCCGTCGGATGATGCGCGTAATCGTCCACGAGGAGAAAACGATCGCTCTCATACTTGATCTCAAAACGGCGCCGCGCATGGCGAAAATTGCCTAACGATTTGGCGATCTTCTCGAAGGGAATTCCAAGCTCGGTCGCGAGCGCGATGACGCCGAGCGCGTTGCTCACGTTGTGCTTGCCCGGCACGCTCAAGGTCGCGTCGCCCAGCTTTTCCTCTCCCTGCTGGACGCAAAAGACGGCCGCGAAATCGCGCAGCTCGATCCCGGTGGCGCGATAGCGTGCCTCTTCGCTAAATCCGTAGGAGATGGCCTTTTCGCGCGTCCCGCAGACGCGCGCGGCGTGCGGATCGTCGGCGCAGTAGAAAACCGTGCCGCTGGTTTGGGCGAGCAATTTCAGGAAAACTTCTTCGATCGCGGCTAGGTCCTTGTAGAAGTCGAGATGCTCCTCCTCGAGGTTGAGAATGAGCGCGTGCTCGGGATGGAAGAGCTGCAGTGTGCCGTCGCTCTCGTCGCCTTCCGCAACGAAATATTGGCCGCGCGGATCCCAATGCGCGTTACTCCCGAGAATCGGAATTTCCGCGCCAACATAATGCGACGGATGCAGCCCGCCTCCGCGCAAGACGTGCGCGGTCATGGCCGAGGTCGTCGTCTTACCGTGCATCCCGGCGATGATGATGCCGCGCTTCCCGCACATGATCGCGGCGAGCGCCTCGGCGCGGCGGATCGCGGGGATGTTGCCGGATCGCGCCCCGACCAGGATTGGATTGTTCTCCTTGATCGCGGAGGAAAAAATAATCAGCTCCACGTCGGTCGTATCCTCGGCGCGGTGCGGAGAAAAAAAGCGCAGCCCCAGTTGCTGGAGGCGCTCGGTCTCAAGGGTGCGCGCCTTGTCGGAGCCGCGCACGTCGTGCCCGAGCTCGAGGAGCAAGGCGGCAATGCCGCTCATGCCGCTGCCGGCGACGCCGATTAAATGGATCGCGTGCCGTTCCCTGGTCAGGAACTGCGAAAGATCAGGCAGCGACGGCGTCATTGGGGTGACTGTATCTTTCCATCGTTTGGGCGATCAAATTGGCCGCGTTTTTCGGCGCCAGCGCGGCCATGTTGGCGGACATGGTGCGGAGCGTTTCCCGATTGCCTAACAAAGCGCGGATTTTTTGTTCGAGCAGGTCGCTGGACAATTCGATTTCCTTCATCATGACAGCAGCGTTTGCCTTCACGAAAATCTCGGCGTTGCGCGTCTGATGATCGTCGGAGGCGTAGGGATAGGGCACGAGAAACGCCGGCAGCCCAAAGGCCGCAAGTTCGGTCAGGCTGGCCGCGCCGGAGCGAGCAATGGCCAGGTCCGCCGCGCTGTAAACTTCCTCCATGCGGTGATGAAAGGCGGCGACAAAGGCCGGAATGTTTTCGCGCCGGTAATTGTCAGCCAGCAGGCGCTCGTCGCGGGCGCCGGAAAGATGAATCACCTGGACTCCAAGGCCCTGCAACGCCGGCATCGCCTTGATCAGGGCCCGGTTGATCCCCTGCGCGCCCTGGCTGCCGCCCATCACGAGCAGAGTCGGAATTCCCGCCCGCAGCCCGAGTCCTTCGAGGGCCGCGGCGCGATCGACGACCCGGAGAGTGGAACGAATCGGCGTGCCCGTAAATTCCGTCCGGGCTTTGGGAAAAAACGCCGCGCATTCCTTGAAACCGAGAAGAACGGCGCGGACAAAACGCGCTGTGTGACGATTCGCCTTCCCGGGAAAGGCGTTGGATTCATGGATGAAAGTCGGGACTCCGCGCATTCGCCCCGCGATCACCGGCGCGGTGGAAGTAAACCCGCCCATCCCAAGCACGACCTGCGGATTGAACTTGCGAAAAATTCCGCGGCAGAGCGAGAGGCTCTCATTGAATCGCCTAACGAATGCGAGAATAGCGGGCGAAAAAGGCGAAGGCAAGGCGATGGTAGGCAGCTTCTCGAAGCGGAACTCCGTCCTGCCCTCGACCGCGAGGGTGTCGACTTCCTTTTCCGAGATGAAAAGGAGCACCTCGTGTCCGCGTTGTCGCAGCACCTCCGCAACAGCGAGTCCGGGAAAGAGGTGCCCGCCTGTTCCTCCGCATGCAATCACGGCGTTCATCAGATTCTGGGCGTGACGCGCACCCGCATCGCCATTTCCTTGGGCGGCGCGGGCTCGAGCACGCCTTGTCGGTAGATATTCAAGAGAAGCCCAATCGAGAAAAGCGCCACCACCAGGTTCGATCCCCCATAACTGACAAGCGGGAGCGGCAGGCCTTTGTTAGGCAAAAGCGAGGTCACGACCCCGATGTTGATCGCCGCCTGGAAAGCGATCAGCGAGATGATACCACCCGCGAGCAGGAGGCCGAAGCGGTCGCGCGCGTGCAGGGCAATCGTCATCCCGCAAATGATGATGAGAACAAAAAGAAAAATGACGATGAGAGTGAAGCGCAAGCCCAGCTCTTCGCCCACGATTGGAAAAATAAAATCGGTGTGGGCATACGGCAGGTAGGACATTTTCTGGCGGCCGTTACCGAGGCCGAGGCCGTCGATCCCGCCACTGCCAAAGGCGATCAGGGCCTGCATTTGCTGCAGGCCCGCACCCAGCTTGTGCTCCTCCGGATGGAGGAAGGCAGTGAGCCGGGCGAGGCGTTCGGGGATGCAGGTAGCGAGAAAGAGAATGGCACCGATTCCGCCTAACGGGAGCGTGCCCAGAAGGGCGAGGTTGCTCCCGGCGATAAACATCACGACAAAAGTGGTCGCGCCGATCAGCACCGTCGTCCCGAGGTCAACTTCCGTGATGATGAGCGCAAGCAACACGCCGACGATGGCCAGCGGAAGAATGAAGCCGCGCCAGACTTGCTTGCTCTGCGTTTCGTAACGCGAAAACCAGTAGGCCAGGAAAAAGACGGCCGCCACCTTGGCAAATTCGGAGGGCTGACAGGTGAAGCTGTGAAAGGAGAGCCAGCGCCACGAGCCGTTGATCTTGTGTCGCAATGGCGGGAGGAAGCAGAGCGTCAGTCCGACGACCGCCACGCCAAACCAGACATACCAGGTCCGCTGCCAGAAATGGTAATCGACCAGCGCCGCCCCGATGCAGGCGACCAAACCGATCCCGAGCCAGAGGGCGTGCTTACGGACGTAGAAATAGACGTCGCCCTGGCTGTCCCGGGCAAAAGCGCCGGTGCTAAAGAGAATCACGATGCCAATGGCGAGCAGGCCAAGGACAGCAAGAAACAAAATGTAAGCGCTCTTCCGTTGCATTAGCAGTCGATTTCGTTAGGCGGAGTTGCCAAAGCCGATTCGCAGGCTTCGCTGGGAACACGATTGTGCTCTGGGGAGCCGGCGATTCCGCATCCTGACGACTCACGCTTCACGTCTTGCATGCCGTTAGTCCGATTTGTGTTTCGTTGGGGCGATGGCCGCCGGGATATGCAGCTTCTGCCCGATCTGAAGCTTGCGCGGGTCTTCGATCTGATTTAGCCCGAGGAGCGCGTCATAGTTAACGTGCAAGTGGCGCGCAATCGTGACGGGATTGTCGCCCTTCACGACCACGTAGATTTTGCCGGAATCCTCGATATCGGAAACCTTGGGCGCCGGTTTCGGCTTCTCCGTAATCCTGTCGGGCGCTTTCGCTTCCGTGCGCGCCGCGACCTTGGTGACCTCGTTAGGAACGGCCGCCACCGTTTCCTCTGTGACCGCCGGAGTCGAACTTCCGGCGGTGCTTTCGGGCGCGGTTGCTTCCGGTCCGCCGATCACGGTCGCCTCGCGCGTTTTGATGGCGTTGAAAGCGATAATCCCCGCAATCGCGACGATGTGAAGGAGCAACACGATGAGCAGGGCGCGCGACAATTTCATGTTCGGCTCGGCCATCTGTTCGTAGTCCATTTCCGGTAACCCGAGTGCGCGGGAGCGGCGCGCAGCGGTGGCGTTAAGCTTTTTTTTGCGCTTCAGGATGGATGGCATTTTCATGGTGTTGGGTTGGGTAGTCCGCGCACGAGGGCGCGGAATTGGTCGCCGCGGTCGGCGTAACTTTTGAACATGTCGAAGGAGGAAGTGCCGGGAGAAAAGAGAACCGTCTCGCCATCCTGGGCGACGGCCTGCGCGCGCTCGACAGCCCCGCTCAACGACGGCGCAAGCTCGCACTCCGTTGCCTCGCGCCAGTCGCGCGCCACGCTCGCAGCGATCTCGCCGATCAGAATCGCGCGCCGCACTTTTCGGGCGACGAGCGGCGCGATGGAATCAAAAGCGAAGCCTTTGTCTTTCCCACCCGCGATCAGGACAATGGGTTTGGTCGCGCTCAGGAGCGCTTTTTCGAGCGCATCGAGATTGGTGGCTTTCGAGTCATTCACGTATTCGACGCCGCTAATCGCGCGGATGAACTCGAGGCGGTGCAACTGCGCGCGGTAAGCGCAGAGCGGCGGAACCATCGCCTCGAAGGAAAGACCGCGGGCGCGCCCGACGGCGAGCGCGGCCATCATGTTTTCGGCGTTGTGCGGGCCGCGCAGTTGCGCCTGCGCAAGCTGCAGAACCGGTTGCTGCCGGAAGAGAATCCAGCCGTCGGCTAACGAAAAGTCGCCGTCGTTCGTCCAGGCACTAAAGGTGATGACGCGCGGCGATAACGCCGGAAGATGCTCGGCCACGTTCACAACCGCGGTGTCACTAGCGGTTTGGTTTTCGAAAATGCGCAGCTTCGCCTCGCGATACTCGCGGACCGACGGATAGCGATCGAGATGGTCGGGCGCGAAGTTCAGCCAGACGCTGATCTCAGGATGAAACTCGCGGATCGTCTCGAGCTGGAACGAGCTTACTTCCACGGTCAGGACAACGAGGTCGTCATTTTCGCGCGCGGCTTCGACGAGCGGTTTGCCGATGTTGCCGCAGGCCACGGTGCGCTGGCCGCAGGCGTTCAACATCTGCGCGATCAATTCCGTCGTGGTGGTCTTGCCGTTGGTGCCGGTAATGCCGATGACCGGCACGCGCGCAAACTGAAACCCGAGCTCGAGCTCCCCGATGGTCGGGATGTTTTTGCGCGAAAAATTCTTCGCCAATGCGAGCTCGGGATCGATCCCCGGGCTGTAAACACCAAGGTCGTAAACGGTTGGGTCTTCTTCTGCAAGCGGGCCGCACAGCAGATAGATGCCGCGTGCGCGCAACGGTTCGAGGCCGGTCAGCTTTTCTTCGGGCGCGCTATCGAGGAGCGTCACCTTTGCCCCCTGCTCGGCGAGGAGAAGCGCGGCCGCCTTTCCGCTCCGGCCCGCGCCAAGCACGGCGACATTCTTGTTCTTGTAGTCGGGCGTCATCGCAGTTTCAAAGTGGCAAGGCCGAGGAGCGCGAAGACGATCGAAAGAATCCAGAAACGCACGATGACGGTGTTTTCCTTCCAGCCGCTCAACTCGAAGTGGTGATGGATCGGCGACATGGCAAAAAGCCGTTTGCCGGTCAGTTTAAAACTCAGCACCTGCAGGATGACGGAGAAGGCTTCGATCACGAAAACGCCGCCCACGACTGCGAGGAGAAGTTCCTGTTTACAGCAGATCGCGACCACGCCAATCGTGCCTCCGATCGCGAGCGAGCCGGTGTCGCCCATGAAAACCTTGGCGGGGTGACAATTGAACCAAAGAAAACCGAGACCTGCGCCCACCAGCGCCGCGCAGACTACCGCGAGCTCGCCGGAGAAAGGATAAAACGGGACCTGTAAATATTGAGCGATTCGAAAATTGCCGCCCGCATAGGAAAGGAGGGCGTAAGCAAACGCCACCGTGATGGTGCAGCCAATAGCGAGGCCATCGAGACCATCGGTGAGGTTGACGGCGTTGGATGCGCCGACAATCACGAGCATGAAAAAGAAAAACGTAAACACGCCCATGTTCACGATCACGGGCACTTTGAAAAAAGGCAGGTAAAGCGAACGGGCCTGCACTTCGATCAGCGGATTGAGGAGGAAAAAGCCGGTCACGATGCCGGCCAGAACGATCTGGAAAACCAGCTTCAACCTTCCGCTGATACCGTCGGATTTTTTCTTTGTGACCTTGAGGTAATCATCCACGAAACCGAGCGCGCCGAGGTAAACCATGCAGAACAGGACCAGCCAAACGAACGGATTATCGGGCCGGGCCCAGGCGAGCGAGGCGAGCACAACCGAGCCGATAATGAGCACGCCGCCCATGGTTGGGGTTCCTTGTTTGCCACCGTGCAACTCGGCCAGGTGCCTCACTTCTGCCGCGGTCCGGATCGGTTGGCCGATCTTGAGCGAGATCAGTTTGCGGATGACGTAGTTGCCGAAAAGAAGCGAGATCGCAAAAGCGGTGACGGTCGCCAGGACGGCGCGAAAGGTGACATAGTAAAAAACGTTGAAGCCTTTGAACTGCTCCGTCAGGCGATGCAGGAAAAACATCATGGCACGCAGCGGCTTTCCAGCGGACGTTTTGCGAATTCCTCCAGGACCTGCTCGGTCCGGGCCGCGCGACTGCCCTTGACCAGAACGAGATCGCCGGCATGGGTCGCCCCGTCCAAGAGCGTGGCTGCTTCCGCGGCCGAGGCGACCACCCTGCAATTTTTCAATCCACTCTCCTCGGCCGCGCGCGCGATCGCAGCCGAGCCAGGGCCGAGCGCGATGAGCTGGTCGATGCCTAACGACGCCGCGGTTCGGCCGACTTCTTCATGGCCATGGGCCGATTCCGCACCCAGCTCCGTCATTTCGCCGAGGACGGCGATGCGCTGCCCGTCCGTCTCGAGCTCAGCCAAGGTTTGGAGCGCGGCCCGGGTCGAATCGGGATTGGCGTTGTAACTGTCGTCGATGAACTGGACACCGCGGATTT
>Ga0157375_10001833_pt1 | contig 18250 bp, 14 predicted proteins | sample M35metaG_FD_115311 | JGI IMG/M metagenome (GOLD analysis project Ga0157375, IMG submission 115311) | Miscanthus rhizosphere microbial communities from Kellogg Biological Station, Michigan, USA - M3-5 metaG | ecosystem: Host-associated > Plants > Roots > Rhizosphere > Soil | place: USA: Michigan... | reverse complement strand
GACGCGATGCGCGGCCGCGTGCTGAGCATGTACACCTTCGGTTTCTTCGGCTTCCTCCCGTTCGGCAACCTGATCGCCGGCGCCATCGCGGAGCACCGCGGATTGCCGATGACGATGATGGTGCTTGGCGGTGGGTTGGTCGCGGCGGCGGTGGGGGCGATGGCGTTCGCACGCGAACGGTAAGTTTTCGACCTCATTCAGCATGACTATCGCGGCGGTGGAGCGTAGTGCGGGCGTCTCGCCTGCATCCGGCGTGGCGTCTCGCCCGACGGGGGGTCGTGAATCATTGCCACTCTGTCGATTGAATCCCAGAAACCCCCGCCGGGCGAGACGCCCGCCGGATGCAGACGAGACGTCCGCACTACGCCCGCAGTAACCCCGCCTCGCACGTCCCTTCGATCACGTGTTGGCCGGACTCATTTTCGATCCACGCGTCGATCTCCAAGCGATGCTTGGTGCGGTCGATCGCGCGGACGACGAAATGCGCGGTCACCGTTTCGTCGAGATGGACCGGGAGCAGAAACGTCAGCGTCTGCGAACGATAAATCGCTCCCGTCCCCGGTAGCAGCATGCCCACCATCGTCGAAAAGATCGACGCGGTCAGCATCCCGTGCAGGACGCGGCGGCCGAACGGCGTTCGCGCGGCAAACTCGTCGTCGACGTGCAGCGGATTCACATCGCCGGTGATCTCGATGAAGCGCCGGAGGTCATCCTCGGTGAACGTCTTGGTGAACGTGACGTGTTGTCCGACCTCGAAGTCGTCGATGCGCGCGCTGCGTCTCTCGGTCATGTGTGCTTATTCTGACCTTTCCTGAACTACGATGCGGCGCATGCAGCGCCCTGCGGAAAAACAGCCGAATACGGGAACGCCGAACGCGCGCTCCTACCAGCAGCTTCTGACGAAACTGTTGCGGCATGGCGCATTTCCGCAGCTGCGCAAGATCATCGACAAGACCATGCCGGCCGATCTCGCGCCGGCCCTTCCGCTGCTTCTTCACGAGGACCAGAAGCGCGTGCTGTCGCTGCTCATCGAGGCCGGCAAAGCGGCTCGCGCGTTGCTCGAGCTCGACGTCCGCGACCTAAACGAAATCCTCACCGATCTCGACGACGCGGCGCTCGTCGCCATCTGCAGCTCCTCGGCTCCCGACGATGCCGCCGACCTGCTCGACACACTTCCGGACGACCGCCGCGAGAGCGTCCTTCAGTTGCTCGGCGCGTCGCAGAGCGCAAAGCTCGAAGCGCTGCTGGAAGGGGAGGAAGAAACCGCCGGCTCGCTCATGACGACGCAACTCCTCTCGCTCGATGAGGATCTGACCGTCGCGCAGGCGATCGATGCCATTCGCCAGTACCCGCGCAAGGATTCGTTTTTCTACGTTTACTGCACCGACGCGGACGGCCATCTCGTTGGCGTTCTCTCGCTGCGCAACCTGATCCTGGCTCCGCCGTCGGCGCGTCTGATCGAGACGATGGTGCAGAGCGTCATCCGCTGCCAGATCGATTCGAGCCCGGAAGAAGTGGCGCAGATCGTTTCGAAGTACGACCTTCTCTCCGTCCCGGTCGTCGACGTTCAGAACCGGCTCGTCGGCGTGGTCACGGTCGACGACGTCATCGACGTCATCCAGGAGCAGGCCGAAGAGGACCTGCTGCACCTCGCGGGCGTCGCCGTCGCGGAGCGCGTCACCACGCCGGCCCGGCAATCGTTCGTGCTGCGCTTTCCGTGGCTGGCAATCAACCTGGCCACGGCATTTCTGGCGTCATGGGTGGTCAGCTTGTTTCAGGGAACGATCGAGCGTTGGGCCGTATTGGCGGTGTTCATGCCGATCGTGGCCGGCATGGGCGGCAACGCTGGCACACAGACTCTGACCGTTTTCGTGCGCGGCCTCGCGCTCGGCGAGGTCGATTGGCGAACGGGTTTCGGGCCGATCTGGAAAGAGATGCTGGTTGGCTTCGCAAACGGCGCGGCGAACGGCGTGCTCACCGCGCTCGTCGTCGGCTTCTGGACCGGCGACTGGATCCTGGCCTCCGTTCTCCTGATTGCAATGGTATTCAACCTCGTCATCTCCGGAGCGGCGGGCGGGCTGGTTCCATTGGCACTGGAAAAGCTCGGCTTCGATCCCGCCGTCGCGTCATCGATCTTCGTGACGACATTCACTGACGTCGGCGGCTTTTTCTCATTCCTCGGATTAGCAGCGATGGCGCTCCACTACTTCCCGCATCACATGCACTGAAGGGAGGTCACCCCAAGAATCCAGGATCTCCATGTTGTAGCCTTGGCGTGCGATGAGTCCGACCATCTTTCGGGAAGGCCCTTATCGTTTCTACTTCTTCTCGCGCGAAGAGCCGCGGATTCACGTGCATGTCGGGTCGTCGGAAGGCGAAGCGAAGTTTTGGATGGAACCAGCTATCGAACTGGCGGAGAATCACGGAATTCCGCGGCGTGAATTGACCCGAATCGAGGAAGCGATCCGATCCCATGAGCGACAGATCCGGACAGCCTGGCAGCGTCACTTCGGAGGTTGAGGTAACGAACATCTCGCGGCACGGCCTCTGGCTATGGCTTCGCGGCCGGGAGTTGTTCCTGCCGTTCGAGACCTTTCCGTGGTTTGCGGACGCCCCGGTCGCGAAGATCATGAACGTCGAATGGCCGAGTGCCGATCACCTCTATTGGCCCGACCTCGACGTCGATCTCTCGGTGAGATCGATCGAGCATCCGGAAGAGTTTCCGCTCGTTTCGCGCGGCGACTAACTACCCCAACGAATCCAGGATCTCCTCTACCGTCGAGCGCCGGCAGGTGTACATCGGCGTGTCGCGCTGCGTGAACTTCGACGACTCCGTTTCGCGCAGTTCCTGCACCAGGTCGAGGAACTCGGCGGCGGAGTCGGCTTCGAAGGCGACTACGAAATCCTGATCGTCGAGGCCGAATGAGTAGGTCGTGTTGATCTTCACGCGCGGGTACTTGTGGCCGATGGCGATGTGCTCGTTCATGATGCGCTGGCGTTCGCTCTGCGGGAGCAGGTACCAGTCGCGCGTCTTCACGAACGGGTAGACGAAGAGGTACGGCTTCTTGCCGGGGACGATGCGCAGGCGGCGGCCTTCCTGCCCCTCGTGCACGTGCTCGTCGACGTACTGCGAGTGCTTGGTCATCGAAAAGTACGAGACCGGGATGTCGAGATAGCGGCCCAGGATCGACTTGTTGATGTCGGCGGCCATCTGCTGAAACGGATCGATGTCGTAGCCGATGCGCCAGAACATGAAGTCGGTGTTGGGCTTGATGCCGACGGTCGAATACGGCAGCACCATCATCGGGCCGGTGTGGCGTTTGACGATCTCCGCGAATTCGCGCTTCGCCTCGGCTTTGACCTCGGCACTTTCGCGCCGCCAGGAGCGGTCGGTCTTGAAGAACATGAAGTTGACGAACTGGCGGGCGGGGGCGGCGGCCGCTTCGCGCGCGGGCTGAGTCTGCGGCTCGGTGATGGTGGTCATGGGCCGGATTCTAGCGCTGTTGCGGAAAGAATCCGATCATCACCGCGACGCGGCTGCCCATCCATTCGAGCCGGGCACGGCCGTAAGTCCACACATTTGCATGAGTTGCAACGTCTCGGTTACGGCAATCAAAACCGCGCGCGAATGTCAAGAGGCATGTGGAAAGTGCAAACCGTCTTGGGCTACTGCACAAAAAGCGCTGCTAAGGATGTGTCTGATTTCGGATAAGTTCATTGAAACCAGTAGTTAGCTCAATGCGCCCAACGAGTTGTGCAAAGCGCTCAGAAACGCGCATTTGGCGCGCTTTTTCGAGTTTTGCACAGGCCTTTCCGCAGCGTTTTCCGCAGAATCTGAGGAAAGCGCCAGACGCGTTGAGAAGGATGTGAGTGCATCGCTCGTAAACTTCAGGAGCGTCGATGGTTGACGCCCGGAAGTGTTCAATCCGGTACACCGCCGCTTGTGTTCTGCAAATCGACGCAGGAGTCTTTGTGTTCGCGAATGCGCGCGCTTCGACGGCGTCCGAAGATCGCCATCCGGCCGTTTCGCGGGACGCAAGACTCGCGGTTCCGTCGCTGATTTCTCGTAGCCTGATCGTCGCCCACAGGCTTGTGCAAAGCGCTCAAAGGCCCGAATTTCCGCGCTCCTTCGCGTTTCTCACAGGTCTTTCCGCAGCATTTTCCGCAGAAACTGTGTAAAGCCCGGGTCACCTTCGCGCACGATTCGCGGCTCGTCGCCGGTAACGTCCACGATCGTCGATGGTTGACCTTCCCGAGGGCCGGCGTCGAACAACGCGTCGAGTGCGGCAAGCAAATCATCAGCGAGCATTTCAGGCGCCGTGACCGGCGGCTCGCCGCTGCGGTTGGCGCTCGTCGAAACGAGCGGGCCGGTGCGATCGAGAAGCGCACGCAGCCACGGCAGATCAGGGATGCGCGCGGCGATGGTCGTTTCGCCCGACGCAACGATCGCCGTGAGCGGCGCCGGCCAGATGTTCCGGAGTGCGTCGGGAATCGTGGCGCCGAGTTTTTCGAGCTGGTCCACCGACGACGCGATGATCACGAACGGTTTCTGATCGCCGCGTTCCTTCATCGACCGGATGCGCGCCACCGCTTCGACGTCCGTCGCCATCGCATGCAGGCCGTAGATCGTGTCGGTCGGCAGCAGCGCCACGCCGCCGGCGCGAAGCACATCCGCGATCTCGTCCAACACGTCTTCGGAAGGTTCGCCGTCGACGCGCCAGCGCTTCATCGCCGGGCCCTGGCTGGCCGGCCGCGCGCCCCTTCGAGCAGTTCGCGCGCGTGCATCACGGCCGACGCGGGGATCGATTCGCCGCCGAGCATCCGCGCCACTTCGTTCACGCGCTCGTCCTCGGAGTCCAGCTTGCGGATGCGCGCGCGCGTATGGCCGGCGGCGTCTTCCTTCCAGACAAAAAAATGCGTCGTGCCGAAACTGGCGATCTGCGGCAGATGCGTGACGCAGATGACCTGATTGCCGCCGGCGAGCTCCTGCAGTTTCCTGCCGACGACCTCCGCTACGCGTCCGCCGATGCCTGCGTCGATCTCGTCAAACACCAGCGTTGCTGCCGCGGCTTTGTTCGATGCCTTGAAAAGCGCCGCGGCAATGGCGAGCTGGATGCGCGAAAGCTCGCCGCCCGAGGCGATGCGCTGCATCGGCTTCGGCTCCTCGCCGCGATTCGGTGCGATCAGGATCTCGATGCGATCGATTCCATGCGCGGCAGCGTGCTCGCGCGACGCATCTGCCGCGTCGACGACGACTTTCACCGTCGTCCGCTCCATGGCCAGATCGTTCAGCTCGGACTGAATGGCCGTCTCGAATTTTTTCGCCGCTTTCTTCCGCGCCGCCGACAGCCCCTCGGCCGTTTTGCGCCACGCGGCGAAGCGCTGCTCCTCGATCCGCTGCAGCTTGTCGACGCTGGTCTCGTAGTCGCTGAGCCGCTCGAACTCGTCCTGGATTGCGCCGAGGTGGGCGAGGACGGCTTCGACGGACCCGCCGTATTTTTTCTTGAGGCGCTCGATCGTGACGAGGCGGTCTTCGATCTCTTCGAGCCGCACCGGATCGTGGCGCACCGAATCCGAAAGGCGCGAAAGTCCGCGCGAGGTCTCCTGCAGACGGTAGATGGCGTCGGTCAGCTCCGCGGAAATCGTGGCGATGTCGGCGATCTCCCGCGCCAGCGGTTCTACGAGGTGGAGAGCGCGCGAAAGCTGCGCCAGAGCCGACGATTCATCATCATCGACCAGCGCAAACGCGCCGCTGGTGGCCTCGGCGAGCTGCCGCGCGTTGGCGAGCATGCTCCGCTCGCCGCGCAGCGATTCCTCTTCCGCCGGATCGATTTTCGCGGCGGAGATCTCGTCGATCTGATAGCGCAGCAGATCGAGCCGCAGCGTCCGATCGCGCTGCGCGTCAGTCAACTCGCGCAATTGATCCGCAGCTTCGCGCCACTCCGCGTGCGCATCGCGCGTGGCGGCGACGAGCGCCGCGTGATCGCCGTAGTCGTCGAGCAGTTCGCGATATCCCTGTCCCGCCACGCGTCCATGCGACTCATGCTGCCCGTGGATTTCGAGGAAGGCATCCATGGCCACGCCGAGCTCGCGCACAGAAAGCGGTGAGCCGTTGATGAGCACGCGTCCGCGGCCGTTCGTAGCAATCTCGCGCTTGACGATGACCTCGGGCTCGGCAGCATCCACGCCGATTTCATCCAGCGCATCATGCGCTGCGCGCGGCACGTCGAAAATCGCCTCGGCAGTCATCCGGTCCGCACCGGCGCGGATCATCTCCGTCGACCCGCGCGCCCCGCGCAAAAACTCCAGCGAGTCGATCAGCAGCGACTTTCCCGCCCCCGTCTCGCCCGTCAGCACATTCAGTCCCGCCCCAGGCTCGATCGCGAACTCCTCGACGATGGCGAGGTTGCGGACTTTGAGGTACGTGATCATTCGGCCGGCAAAGTCTAACGCGGCAGCCGAGGCGCAGGGCGGTCGAGAAGACCGCCCTGCGCTCTTTAGCGGGCGAAAAAGACGTCGTAGAACGCCTGGGTGCGATGGCCTTCTTTGATATGACCCTCGAAGCCGAAAGCATTGCCGGACGCATCACGACGGCCCGTCCAATGGTGATCGAGATCGATCGACGTGATCGACGATGCGGCGATTGATTGCAGTTCGCCGGGTTGTGAGACGCCGTCATGACTGCGATCAGTCCACAGCAGGAGTCTGGACCAGATCGGATCATTTTCATCGATCAACCCGTCACCATTCTCATCAAACCCGGCCAGCGCCTCAAATCCGTTTCGAGCACGACTGCCGTCGGCAACGAGGGTACTGTTTCCGAACAACTCGCCACCGTCGTCGATGCGGCCGTTCCCGTTTCTGTCAAGTGATAGGAAGGCGATGTCGGAGTCAGCGGCAGTCCATCCGATCGTGTCCAAACGGCCGGTGTTGGTGATGTCGAACAACACGGGGGCATCGAGGCCCGAGAGTCTCCATGGGCCATTACCAAGCTTCAAAAGAACGGGATCAGTCCCGGCTTGATTCGTGTCGAACGTGCCGGAGTCGCAGTTGGCGATGCAGCCTCCCGGCCCCGGATCGGGAACAGTCGGTGGTGGTGGCGGTGGGGGATGGGGAGGAGCACAGTACATGCCCGACGTCATTCGGTTCGAAGCACCGTACTCACCAGTCGCAGAAAGACTCGCGCGGTAACAGTGCTCGTAAATCGTGTTTGCACTGACCGTGGCGCTGTAGTGTGTGAGATAAATGGAGCTGTCGGGAGAGCTATGCGGACCGAATTGGCTTGAGGCTACAGTTCCTGCGCCGCCATCAGCAATACTGTGGGTGCCTGTGATGTAGCCGGCACCGAGGCAAAGGTTGCAGGAATAGTCCACCGTGCCGTCCGACTCGACGGTAAAGCCGCCCCCGCGGATGTAGACGGTGATCGTGAGATTGTCGGCTTGCCCCAGCGCATTGAAAGCGCAAACGGCGAGAGAAAGCAGGAACAACAGGATGCGGACTTTCACGGGCACCCCCTCTCAGCGCTCCGCAGGTCGTCCTCTAAATGTGCATCCGATGTTGTCGACATCGACTCCGTCGTGGTTGGAGCGATGACGGTGTAGAGCAGCCGGTCGAATGCAGTCCGTCCAAATAGCCGTCTCGCGGCTTCGAGCGCTTTGAAACGAGCGCGGCATCTCGCATTTACTTCAGCCTGCATCGTTGCCTTGCTGGCGAAGCCTGATGGCCTGTCACCGAACTTCACGAGGAGATACTCTCCGTTTACGGACGTGAGCGCATTCCAGAACGCCGCGGCGTCGTACCCCATCTGCTTCAACAAAGGTTCGTAGAAGGAGCGCTGCTTGATACGAAGCGACTCGTCGGGAGTCAGCCCGCTGAGAAGCATGTCGTAGAGCTCGTGCGGCAGAAAAAGCTCGGGATTCCGATGCCCATCGATGATGTACTCGAAGTGCGGCGTCGTGGCGGCGCCGTCCGAATTGGCGGGCATTGATTGCGATCGAACTTCCGCGTTACCCGGCCTGTACGCGAGCGCCCGCTCCTGAATGCTGTCGCGGTCGAAGCGTTGCGCCAACCGTTCGTCGATCGTCCAATTCCAGATCGTTTTGGGACTGGATTTCGCTGATTGCGCGCTTACATTGGCCGCAGCCAGAGCTGCGATCAGTCCGATGAGAACTCTTCGATTCATTCAGCCTCCCATTAGTTTGCATCATAGAGAGGACGTAAAGGAAGAATTCCCTATTCTCTATCCAAAATATTTAACGTAGGTGCGGATAAGAGTCTACTTGCACAGACTGTCGGGCATGTTCGTCCGTCTCTCGGCACTAGGCCCCAACCTTGCTTTGGTAGAAGGCATGAATGGAAGATCGGGTGTGGTGATCCTGGCGATATCCTGCCTCGCCGCGTGCAATCAAGAGCAGGCACACGAGACGAAAGAGCGGGCGCAGAACGCGGCGACCAAGGTGGCGCAGAAGGTGTCGGATACGTTTGACGTGTCGACGCCCCTCGGCGGGAAAGAGCCGCCGCCGACGCAGCAGGAGCTCGAACGGCAGCGCTTCGATCAGCAGTGGCGTCAATTGCAGTCGTTCCGCGCGCAGCAGGCCGCGCAGGCGGCGGCGCAGCAGCAACAGGCCGCCGCGCAACAGGCTGCGCAACAAGCCGCAACGCAGGCGCTGAACGTCAACATCGTCCACGGGAAGAAGGAAACGTTCAAGGGGCTGGACGCGAATGCCATCAACGCCGCTCCGGTCAACCTCCCGATCACCGGCGACGTTCGCGGTCCCTCGGTGCTGCGCACGCAGGTGTACCTCGACCGCGCGCACTTCTCGGTCGGCGCGATCGACGGACGATGGGGACGCAATTCGGCGATCACCGTCTGGTGGTGGCAGAGGGCGCACGGGCTCGATTCGACCGGCGACGTCGACGACGCCACATTCCGCTCCATCGCCCAGGCGGCGGGCAGCGACCCCGTTATCGTGACGTACACCTTGACTGCCGACGATACGAAAGGTCCGTTCGTGCACATCCCGGACGACCCGTACGAGAAGGCGAAGCTGGACTGCCTCTGCTACGAGTCGCTGCGCGAGGAGCTGGCGGAGCGCTTCCACAGCACCGAGGATTTTCTTGAGCAGCTGAATCCCGGCGTGAAAATCAATGAACTCCAGGCCGGTGCCACGATCAACGCGCCGAACGTACGGCCTGCAGTGACGCAGGACCAGCCGGACATCGCCAAAATCATCATTTCGATCGCCGGCAATTCGTACAACGCGTTCGATGCCGCCGGCAACGTCATCTTCCACGCCCCGACGACGCTCGGCTCGACCTACGATCCGTCGCCCGACGAGTCGCTCCACGTCGTGAGCATTACGCCGATGCCGCACTTCCACTACGACCCGACGCTCTACCACGAGGTGCCGGACAGCGAGCCGGACGCGCATATGAATCCCGGCCCGAACTCGCCCGTGGGCGTGGTCTGGATGGCGCTGAGCAAGGCGCACTACGGGATGCACGGCACGCCCGATCCCGACTCGATCGGCTATGCGTCGTCGCACGGCTGCGTGCGGCTTACGAACTGGGACGCGCAGGAGGTCTCGCACCGCATCCGCGACGGTGTGCCGGTGTCATTCGTCGATACAACCTCGAAGCACATGCCGGAGGTGACGAAGAAGTAGCGGGTTAGTCGATTAGTGGATCAGTGGATCAGTGGATCAGTGGATTAGTCGATCAGTAGATCAGTAGGTCAGGCGCACGCGATGACTTGCCCCCCTGATCTACTGATCCACTAATCTACTGATCCACTAATCGACTGGCCGAGACCCCCGCGTTCCCAGACTTACCGGAACTTTGGCGCTTTCGGTGCGTAGCAGTGGTGATACTTCGTCTAGAATCGCCACACCGATTAAGACGCGCATCGTTGCCGTTCGCGGCATCGCCAAATGAACTGGGAGACCTTCTTCCTCGACAATCTTTCGCTTATCGAACGCGTGGCTGCGTTCATTTGCCGGAAGTACGGCCTTTCGGGCGCGGATGCGGAGGATTTCGCCTCGGCGTCGAAGCTCAAGATCATCGAAGACGACTACGCGGTGCTGCGCAAGTTCGAGCGTAAGTGCTCTATCGCCACGTATTTGACGATCGTCATCCAGCGCCACTATCTCGACCAGAAGATTCACGAATGGGGCAAATGGCGCCCCTCGATGCGGGCCAGGCAGGGAGGCGATGCAGCCATCTATCTGGAACGCCTGATCAGCCGCGACGGCCTCGGAATCGCGGAAGCTTCCACGATTGTCCGTCAAAAATTTACAGAGCTTGATGCCCGGGCTCTGGAAAGGCTGGCGGCATCGATCGTGGTGCGGCAGCCGCGCAGGCAGTCGAGTGTCGAGCGGACGGAGGAGATGCGCGAGCCCGCGTCAGAGGCGTCGGCGGAAGAGGAGTTGCTGAGCGGCGAGCGCGAAATCGCGGCACGCCGCGCCGGCGCGGTCCTGACCCGCGAGCTCGACCGCCTGCCGCCCGAGGACAGATTGATCATGAAGCTCCGATTCATCGACGCGATGAAAGTTTCCACGATGGCCAGAATGCTCCACGCCGATCAGAAGCAGCTTTACCGCCGCATCGACCGGCTGGTGGCGACGTTACGAGAGGCCCTTCTTGCAGCAGGCGTCGGGAAGAGCGACATTGGTGACATGCTCACGCATGGAGCCGACTCCCTGCACATCGATTTTGCCGCGCCGAACGGGGTCGCGCGTCAGGTGCCTTCGTGACCTTGCTGCTCGCTCATCCCGAGGCCGAGAGCCTCGGCCGTTTCGTCGAAGGAACGCTCGACGACCCCGAGCGCGCCTCGGTCGTCCAGCACATCGCCGACTGCGACGATTGCCGCATGCTCGTCGTCGACGCCGCCGAGTTCATCGAGCCGGCGAAGACCGAGAGCAACAAATGGTGGATGGGTATCGCGGCGTCGCTGGCGCTCGTCGCGGCGATTGGGACGGTGACGTACCAGCATCTTCGCGACCTGAAGGGCCCTGTCAAAAAAGACTATGCGAAGCTCAGCACCCGTCCGCTGGAAGCACGTCTCAGCGGATTTGCGTACGTGCCGCATAGGGTGTACCGCGGAGCCGAAGACGGCGAGGACACACAACTGGACACCTTGAGGGTCGATGCCGCCGACCTGATGGAACTGCACACCTTGAGGGTCGATGCCGCCGACCTGATGGAACTTCGCGGTGACGACGCGAAGACTCTCAACGCAAAAGGCACCGCCTATCTGCTCGCTGCGTCCACAACGCACGACGCAAACGAAATCCGATCGGAACGAACCAATGCCGTTGCCTTACTTCAGGCCGCGGTCGATCGCGCGCCGGATAATGCGTCATACCAGACTGACCTCGCGGCCGCGCTCCTCACAACCGGCGATAAAGCCAATCACGATCTCGCTCTTGCACATCTGAAAAAAGCGCTGGCGATCGATCCACGCAATCAGGAAGCACTTTTCAACGAGGGACTTGCGCTCAGCGACAGTAATCCTAAGGCGGCTATCGCCGCTTTCAAGAGTTATCTCAACGTTGATTCGTCTTCTAAGTGGGCCGAGGAGGCCAGAAGGAACATCGGACTCCTCGAAGAAGAAGCTCCTTAGCGCGGCGCCGTTTTCCGCTGCGCTAGACTGGCGCTCCATGTTCGACAAGTTTCACGATGAATGCGGTGTCTTTGCCGTTCTCAATCATGAGAACGCGGCGAACATCGTGTACCTCGGGCTCTACGCGCTGCAGCATCGGGGGCAGGAGAGTGCGGGGATTGCTTCGGTGTCGTCGGATCGCCGGCGGTCGGAGACGAACATCGGCGAGGCAATTGGGTCGAGCGGGGCGGGGGAGCAGATCATCGCGCCGGGGACGCAGCAGATCCACTCCGAGAAGGAGATGGGGTACGTCGCGGAGATCTTCACCGAGGAGCGGCTGAAGAGGTTGCCGGGCGACATTGCCATCGGGCATGTGCGCTACTCGACGGCGGGCGGATCGATGCTGTGCAACGCGCAGCCGCTGGTGGCGTCGACGAGCAAGGGCCCGATCGCGCTTGCGCACAACGGAAATCTGGTGAACGGCGCGGCGATCCGGCGGCGGCTGGAGGCGGATGGGGCGATCTTCAACACGATGTCGGATACCGAAGTCATCGTGCACCTCATCGCGCGGTCGAAAGCGGGCGATCTCGAAGGCGCGCTTGTCGATGCGCTGTCGCAGGTGAAGGGCGCATATTCGATCGTGCTGCTCGCGCCCGGGCGCGTGTACGCGGCGCGCGATCCGTACGGATTCCGTCCGCTCGTTCTCGGTCGACTTGGCGAATCGGTCGTGGTGTCGTCGGAAACGTGTGCGTTCGATCTGATCGAGGCCACCACCATTCGCGAAGTACGCGCCGGCGAGGTGATTGCCATCGAATGCGGCGAGCCGCTGCCGCGCGTCCGGCTTGTGCACGAGTTTACGGCGCCGCGCGAGGCGCGTTGCATCTTCGAACACGTCTACTTCGCGCGGCCCGACTCGGTGATCTTCGGGAACAACGTAGCCGAGGTGCGGAAGCGTTTCGGCGCGCAACTGGCGAGGGAGCATCCGGTCGAGGCAGACGTTGTCATGCCTGTGCCTGACTCCGGAGTTTTCGCGGCGCTTGGGTACGCGCACGAGTCAGGCATCCCGTTCGAGTTCGGACTGGTGCGCAATCACTACGTCGGACGGACGTTCATCGAGCCGAAGCAATCGATCCGCAGTTTCGGCGTGAAGGTGAAGCTGAATCCCGTCCGCGAGATCGTGGAAGGAAAGCGCATCGTCCTCATCGACGACTCCATCGTCCGAGGCACGACGTCGAAGAAAATCGTGCGGATGCTGAAGGACTTCGGCGCGAAAGAAGTGCACATGCGCATCTCTTCGCCGCCGACGACTGGGCCCTGTTACTACGGAATCGATACGCCGCAACGCCGCGACCTGATTGCCAGCGCGCAGTCGGTGGACGAAATCCGCGACTTCATCGAAGCGGATTCCCTCGGCTACCTGTCCGAGGAGGGGATGCTGGTGGCGGTGCGCAATGACGACGATCCGCGGCGGCTGTACTGCACCGCGTGTTTCACCGGGAAGTATCCGGTCGTGCACGAAGAGGCGGAAGTTGGGGCGGCGGTGGCAGCGGATTAATCTGCTCAGTCGTCCCACCCTCACCAGCACAACTTAGGAGCCTCCCGAAAAGGTCTGAGCCTCTTCGAGATCAGGTCATGAGAGACCTTCAGACGGCAAAACACCACATGAAGAAGCGGAATTGGCAGATTCACGTGGCCCAATGCCTTCTGCAGATGGTGAGATGACAGATTCACTTGCCCCAATGTCATCTTTAAATGACAAAAGAGCTGATGAACGAGGCAAAAAGTCATCTTTAGATGACAAAAGGCCTTATTCACTAGGCCAGATGACAGATTCATCTGCCCCAAAGTCATCTTTAGATGACAAAAGACCTTATTCATGAGGCGAAAGGTCATCTTTAAATGACAAAAGACCTTATTCATTAGGGCAAATGTCATCTTTAGATGGCAAAAGAGCTGCTGCGCGCAGGCAAGCGGCAGATGGACATGTTCAAACGCCTTCTGGCAAAGGGTGAAGGATGCTCCCGAGCATCAGCAGCACAGACAAGAGTGTGTCTGTGCCACACCGGCTCTGCCGGTAGCATCACCCCAGGGACTATGACTGGCTTGTGTGGCACAGACACTCTTGTCTGTGCTTTGGCAAGGCGCAGCGGCTGGTATTTCTAACGTTACACGTGTAACCGCACCACGCGCGCGTCGAGCGGGTACTCCGCCAGACAATCCGGGATGGCCGTTGCGGCGACGGGGCGGCTGAAGAGGTAGCCCTGTGCGGCGTCGCAGTTGCGGCGGCGGAGGAAGGAGAGCTGCTCCTCCGTCTCCACGCCTTCGGCGATCACGCGCAGCTTGAGCGCGCGCGCGATGCCGACGACAGCGGAGACGATGGCGGCATCTCCGTCGCTCGTGGCCAGATCGCGGACGAAGGCGCGGTCGATCTTCACCGCGGTGATGGGAAAGCGCTTCAGATAGTTCAGCGATGAGTAGCCTGTTCCGAAATCGTCGATGGCGATGGAGACGCCGAGCTCGCGCAGGGCCTGGAGCACTTCCACGGTCGATTCGGCGTTCTGCATGGCCGCGGTCTCGGTGATCTCCAGCTCCAGCGCGCTGGCGTCGAGGCCCGTTTCGGCGAGTACGTGGCGGACGCTCTGGACGATGTCGTATTGCTGGAACTGGCGGAGCGACAGGTTCACCGACATCATCGGGACATCGAGTCCCGCGTCGTGCCATGCGCGCATCTGCGTGCAGGCCGTGCGCAGGACCCATTCGCCGAGGGGAAGAATCAGCCGGCTCTCCTCGGCCAGCGGGATGAACGCCGATGGATGCACGAGACCGCGCTCCGGATCGTTCCAGCGCACGAGCGCTTCGACGCCGACGACAGTGCCGTCGGTGAGGCTGATCTGCGGCTGGTAGTGAAGCACGAGCTGCCCCTCGATGATGGCGCGGCGCAGTCGCGTTTCCAGCGACAGCCGCTCCACCGCGCGGCGCTTCATGTCGTCGGTGCAGAGTTGATACGTGTTGCGGCCCGCTTCTTTGGCGCGGTACATCGCGCTGTCGGCGTTGCGCAGCAGCGACTCCGCGTCGGCGCCGTCGTCCGGATAGAGCGCGATGCCAATGCTCGCGGAGACTTCGATCGACGTCCCTGCGATCGACAGCGGCTGCTCGATGGCGCTGCGCACTTTCTCGGCGACGTTGACGGCGTCCTCCGGCTGGCGAAGCTCGGAGAGAATGATCGTGAACTCGTCGCCGCCGAGGCGGGCTACCGTGTCGTACTCGCGGATATTGGCGCTGAGACGTTTGGCCATTTCCAGCAGCAGTTCGTCGCCCATCTCGTGACCGAGCGTGTCGTTGATCGACTTGAAGTGATCGAGATCGACAAACATCACCGCGAGCGGTTTTCCGGATCGCCGCGAGCGGGAAATGCTTTGCGTGAGGCGGTCGGTGAAGAGCTTGCGGTTGGGCAGGTTGGTCAGGACGTCGTGATACGCATGGAACTCGATCTGTTCCTCGGCGCGCTTGCGGTCGCTGATGTCGACGAGGGTCGTGTGCACGCGGTCGCCGACCAGCGTCAGATTTTTGAGTGCCCAGATCGACTGGCCGTCCTTTTTTCGCAGCTCGACTTCGACGCTGTTGAGCGTCTGCGCGTCGTGCAGCATCGACAGCAACTCCGCGCGTTCGCCGGGCCGCACGTACAGGTCCCCGGCATTGCGGCCGATCAACTCGGAGCGATGAAATCCGAGCATGGCGGCGTACGTCAGATTGCAGTCGACGATCTCGCCGGCCAGCTCCATCACGCAGACGCCGGCGGCGTTCTGTTCGAACAGCAGGCGATAGCGCAGCTCCGACTCGCGCAGCGCCGCCTCGGCCGCGAAACGCGACGTGACATCGCGGAAGCTCCAGACGCGCACGTTGGCAATGCCTTCGACGGCGCGGCCGATCGAGTAGCGCTCGAAGCGGCGTCCGTCCTTGAATTCGAGCAGCTCGAAACTCTCCGCCTCGGGTTGCGCATACAGCGTGTCGATCGTGCGCAGGAAATGATCGGGATCGAGAAGCTGATCGAGCACGCAGGTGATGAGGCCGCGGTCATCGCGCGCTTCCAGCAGTCCGGCGGGAATGCGCCACATGTCGGCGAAGCGCTTGTTGTACGTGAGGACGCGGCCGCCGTCGCCGATGACGAGGATGCCGTCGGCCGTCGATTCGAGCGTCGACTCGAGCAGCGTCACGGCTTTGCGGACTTCGCGCTCGGCGTCCTTCTGGTCGCGCATGTCGCGCCCGAGGATCACGACGCCGGCCGGCTCGCCGTGCTGCAGAACCGGGGCGAGCGACATCATCAGATCGACTTGATGGCCGTCCGACGCGATGAAGCGGCGCTCCATGTTGCGGATGCTGCGCCGGCGGATCGAATCGCGGAACGGATCGTCGTCGCGTGTTTCGAGCAGCTCATCGAACTGACGTCCTACCAGCGACTCGGCGCGATATCCGAGGACGCGTTCCGCGGCAGCGTTCGCAAATTCGATGCGTCCGGAGCGGTCGCAGACGAAGAGGACGTCCGCCATCGTGCCGATGATTTCGCGCGCCGCGAGCGACGGCGTGATCGCGACGAGGTCGTACTTGCGGAATGCGATGGCGGCGATGACGACGAAGCCGAACAGCGCCGCGTAGCCGAACGGATAGACGGCGATGCCGAACTTCGGCAGGTAATCGACGCAGCCGAGGTAGGCGACGGCGAAGGCGATGAGCAGGAGGTGGATTCGTTTCTTTTCGACGCCGCGCGACTTCGGATAGGCGCGGATGAATTCGACGAGCGAAAAAATCAGGTAGCCGAAGAAGAAAAGCAGGAACGGCGGTGCGATGAGCAGGCTGTATCGCGGGTACCAGCCCCACCAGAACTGCTGCACGCTCACGACCAGCACGCCGGTGACGCCGAGGAACGAAAAGACCGCGGCCATGGCCCACGCGGCCACGATCGCGCCGCGGCGCTCTTTGGCGATGCGCAGCATCTCCGCGGTGAAGTGATAGATCGACGGCGCGAGAAACGGGACTCCGAAGTAGGCGACGCGCGACCAGAAAAGCGCCGTGGCCGAATCCTTCGCGCAATACACGAAGGTGAATGCGACCAGCCACACCGAGGCTGCCGCGGTCAGGGCGAAGAACGCGCCGGCCACGCGTGACAACCGGCGCGCCAGCACGCTCGCGCCGAAGACGAGCATCAGCGCCGCGGTGACGAGCGGGGGGACCGCAAACGGCGAAAACCCGTAGCGGGTCGATTCTAGGATGGGATGCAACCGGACCTCGCGATCTCTCTGGGACACGACAGTTTGCAGGAGACGCCACGTTTTGTCGAACGCGATCGGGCGATAATCGCGCCTCCATGCCGTCCGTGGTCATCGCAGGGGCCGGAGTGATCGGCACAAGCATCGCGTATCACCTCGCCAGCCGTGGCGTGCGCGACGTGGTTGTGCTTGACCGCGGCAGCGAGCCGGGTGCGGGCAGCACGCCGCGCGCGACCGGCGGATTTCGGGCTCAGTTCGCGACGCCCGCGGACATTGCGCTGTCGCTGCTGTCGCGCGAAAAACTCATCCGCTTCCCGGACGAGATCGGCGTCGATTCCGGCTACCGGCCGTACGGCTATCTCTTCATCGCGCGCAGCGAGCAGGCCATGGCGCAACTGCGGTCCGCGAACGAGCTGCAGCACGCGTGCGGCTTGCCTGAGTCGCGCGTCATCGATGCCGAGGAAGTGCGCAGGATCAATCCCGCGGTCGTCGATGACGCGATCGTCGGCGGCACGTTCTGCCCGACGGACGGTTTCATCCGCGCCATGAAAATCCTCGGCGGATATTTTGCCGCGGCGCAAAGGCTCGGCGTCCGTTTCGATTTCGGCGTGACAGTGCACGGGATGCGTGTCGAAGGCGATCGCATCGCGGCGCTGGAGACGTCGCGCGGCGACGTCCTCGCGGATGTTTTCATCAACGCCGCCGGCGCCTGGGCCGCTACCCTCGGCATCGACATTCCGGTGGCGCCTCTGCGCCGGCAGGTCGCCGCAACGATCGAGACGGACGTGCTCTCCGACACGATGCCGATGACTGTGTGGGCGGACGACGGTTTCCACTTCCGCGTCCGCGATCGCCGCGTGCTGCTGCTCTGGCCCGATTCGCCGCCGTCGAGTTTCGATACGACATTGGATCCTTCATGGTTGTCTCAAGTCCTCGCGTTCACGAACGCGCGCGTGCCGTGTCTGCGCGATGTCCCGATCGATCCCGATGCGTGTTGGGCGGGGCTTTACGAGATGTCGCCCGACCACCACGCGATCCTCGGACGCGCGCCTGCGATCGAGAACCTCTACCTCGCCAACGGCTGCTCCGGACACGGCGTCATGCACGCGCCGGCGATCGGGCAGGTTCTTGCGGAGTTGGTTGTTGATGGACGTTCGTCGATCGATATCCACTCGCTGCGGCCGTCGCGGTTTGCGGAGGGAGAGGGGATCGAGGCGTCTTCGCTGCTCTAAAAGCAAATCACCACAAAGGCACAAAGAGCACAAAGGGTTTTCTTTGTGTCCTTTGTGCCTTCGTGGTGAAAAGGTTTTCTTTTCGAACGACCGCGCATCCAATGCCGCATGAAACGATTCGATCCGCGGCTCTACCAGATCGGCGCGCTGACGGT
>Ga0157375_10001828_pt1 | contig 18269 bp, 24 predicted proteins | sample M35metaG_FD_115311 | JGI IMG/M metagenome (GOLD analysis project Ga0157375, IMG submission 115311) | Miscanthus rhizosphere microbial communities from Kellogg Biological Station, Michigan, USA - M3-5 metaG | ecosystem: Host-associated > Plants > Roots > Rhizosphere > Soil | place: USA: Michigan... | reverse complement strand
GCCGCATGGTGCCGGTGGCGGTGGCCGCGATCAATACGCTGTCGCAGCTCGGCGCGTTTGGCGTGCCCGTCCTGTGGGGGATCAGCAAGGATGCGACCGGCTCCTACCATCACGGGCTGACTTTGGTGCCGTTGCTATTCCTCGCCAGCGCCGCCATCGCGTTGCACTTGCGGCACCAGATCCGCCGGCGCGAAACCGCGATCACGCCGGCCGTCGCAGCCGCCTAGGCAGCCGGGACCGAGGTCTCGGCCGCGACCTTGCGGAGCGCCCGCTCGAAATAGTCGGACGGCTGGCCGCCGGAGATGAGGTAGCGGTCGTTGATAACGACGGCCGGCACGCCGGTGATACCCATGGAACGCCAGTGGGCTTCGGCCTTGCGAACCTCGCGCGCGTAGAGCCCCGATTGGAGCACATCGATCGCCGCCGCCCGGTCCAGGCCCGCCGCCTCGGCGGCATCGGCCAGCACCTTTTGGTCGCCGGGGTTCAGGCACTGCGTGAAATAGGCCGCGAACAGCGCCTTCTTCAGCTCCCGCTGCCGCCCTTCGACCCCGGCCCAGTGCAACAGCCGGTGGGCATCGAACGTGTTGTAGACGCGTCCCTCCTCCGGCGGCAGGGCGATGGTGAAGCCAAGCTCCGCCGCACGCGCACGGATCATCGCCCGGCGTTCGCTGAGCTGGTCCGGGTTCGATCCATATTTTTGCGCCGCATAGTCGACCAGCCGCTGCCCCTCGAACGGCATGGCGGGATTGAGCTCGAATGGCTGGAAGCGGATGTCCGCCTCCACCAATGCGCCGACCCGGTCCAGCGCCTGCTCCAGTCCCAAAAGGCCGATAACGCACCAGGGGCAGGACACGTCGGAAACGAAGTCGATCTTGATGGCAGCGGTCATCTTCTCACCAGCGAACAAATGTGTCGGAACCGTAACATCGCTTTTGCATTCATGCACCAAGCGGAGGGTTCCGATGAAGCATTACCGGATCAACAAGCTCACCAAGGCCGACGGCATAGTCATCAAGAAGAAGGACATATTGGCGACGTCCGACGCCGCGGCGGTCCAGCATGCGGCGGCTGACGACGACTGCCCGATCTGCGACGTTTTGCGCGACGGCAAGAGAGTCGGTTCCGTCCTGTAACAGCGGAGAAACCCTGATAGTCCGGGGTCGTGAATCGCAGGTAGCCCGTCTGCGGAGGCGGACGCATGCTGGCAAGCTCACCCAGGCAACGGCGCGGTAGCTGGTCCCGATTCGCCCGGTCGGCGGCGTTGCTGGCGATGCTCATGTCCGTAGCGACGGAAATCCAGGCTCGCGGTGGACGCGGTGGCGGCGCCTTTGGCGGAGGCGGCGGAATCCGAGGCAGCGGCTCGACCAGCTTCGGCCGCGGCAGCGACTTCGGGCGCGGATCCTATGATCGAGGCTCGGACAGTTACCGCTCCGGCGGGACGTTCAGCCGCGAAGGCGATTACAGCCGGTCGTCCCGGCTCGACGGCGACCGGGCCGGGTCGAAGCTGGATTCAAACGACCGCGCCTTGATCGGGGGCTCAGCCACGCAATTGCCGACAACCCGACCGGGGGGTTCCGGTGCCTCGGCATCGCAATTGCCTGCCACTCGCCCTGGACAAGGCGGGTCCGGCCCCCAACTGCCCCCTCGCCCGGGTGGCGGAGGCTCCGGCACCCAGCTGCCAGCGGATCGCCCGGGCGGCGGCGGATCGGGAACTCGCTGGCGACCCGACTGCCCGAAATGCTCCGACGGCTGGGACGGTTGGATCGACCATCCGATCGCGGCCGGGGTCGTGATCGGCGCCATTGCCGGGGCAAGGGCGGCCATCGGCAGCTACTGGTACGCACTGCCGCCGGACTGCCCGCCCTACCTCTGGAACGATTTCTATTATTACACCTGCAACGGGGACTATTTTCAGCCGATCTACGAAGGCGAAACCGTCGTCTATGTGTCGGTGCCGGATCCCGCCGCAGGACAACCGCCGCCGACTCCGTGACGCTTTCTCAGGCGGCGGGGAAACTGCCCTCGCCGACGCCGCGCCGGACGCTTGCGAGCGGCTCGCGCGTCACCGGATAGCCCAAGCCCTCGGGGATGAAGAGGTGCGGCTCCCCGCCGTGATCCGCGATCCACGGCGTGATGGTTTCGATCGGATGCGCCGCCGCATCGGCACGAGCGGCGCCGATGCTGTCGAAGCAGGCCAGTCGCTCGAGGTTGCGGACGGTCGGGAAGATGGCGCTGGCCTCGCCGCGGGCGACGCGGGCGAGCACTTCGGCAGCCCCCAGCCATTCGACGGCCTCGCACTCCCCCGCCTGTGGCCGCGGCCGCCATTCGCCGCCCGGCGCTTCGGCAATGAAGAAGATCGTGTCGAAAATTCGCGCCTGGTGGAAGGCCGGCTTCCAGCGCGCGAAGGGCGCTAGCGCCTCAAGGTCGAGCGACAGTCCGTGTGAGGCCAGCAACTCCCCCAAATTGGCGCCGTCGTGAAGCCTGGCCTGCAGCTTCGCGGCGAGGTCGGGATCGATATCGGGCGCAATGCCGACGGGAATGCCGCTCTCCTCCAGCGTTTCGCGGATGGCGGCGATCCGGAAGTCGGCGTCGGCATCGGCGAAGCCCTCCGCCAGCGCGCGGTCCTGGGCGTCGATCCGTCCGCCGGGGAAAACCATGGCGCCGCCCGCGAAGGCCATGCGTTTGGTCCGCTCGACCATCAGCAGTTCGGGCGGCCCGTCATGCCGCTCGCGCATCACGACCAGGGTCGCCGCGGGGATGGCGTCGTTGCTCATCGGCCCGGCCTAGGCGCGTCAAGCAGCAAGGGAAAGTCGGCTTAGCGGCCCCAGGTATCGACGGCGGTGGACAGCAGCCACCACAGCCCGGAGAACAGGGCCATGAAGAACAAGACGAGCTTTACGCCGAGAAAATCCCGGCTCGACCCCCTCAACATGTCCCCGGCTTAACATAGGTGAACCGGGCAATGGCAGTTATCGAACGGTAAGTTCCGCTCGATGCTGTCCGAAAGGTTGTCGTAATCTAATGTCTGCTTTGGGTGGAAGGCCGACGTTAGGCTTAGCGTGACGACTTTCCCTGCGAAAACGGGGGGTCGTTACCTGCGTTACCTTTGCCCCAAAACGGGATTGGAATCGACGCTGCGAAAGAGCCGAGAGCGTCGTGGCATGGCTCTGTGGCCGTAGGACAGCGAAATCTAGTGGCAGCTTTGGGTCGAAAGCAGACACTACGCGGCCGGTGGCAATATGATGCCCAGTTCCTTCTCGATCTTCTCGCGCGGAACGCTGCCCGACAGGGCAATCACCTCGGCCACGACGAGCAGCAACACCTGATCGTCCGCCGCCCGCAGTCTCGGATAATTTTCGAACAGCAGCTTCCTGACGCCCGCCGCGAATAGGGTCACGCGGTCGCGCAGATTGATGTTGCCGGGATCGAGCCGTTGGCCGCCGCCTCGGTCCAGGCCTCAGCCGTCAGCGCAATCGCATCATCCAGGACCCGATCCGTGGTCATGCATAGATCCTGCCGGGGCGTTTCGCGCTCCGCAACTCACTCGACTCGCGCACGCGCGCGCCCGAGTCGCGGCTTTGTCACATAAGGAAAGGGCCCGCGGTTTCCCGCGAGCCCTCGTTCCTTCACGCAGTGACGCGTGATTATTTCAGATGGTTCGAAAGATGCTTGTTCATCTCGAACATCGTGCAACGATCCTTGCCGAACACCTTGCGGAGCTTGTCGTCAGCAATGATTTCCCGCTTGTTTTGCGGGTTTTGCAGGTTGTTCTTGCGAATGTGATCCCAGACCTTGGAAACCACTTCCGAACGGGGCAGCGGTGCGCTGCCGGTAATCGCGGCCAGATCGGCCGACGGAGTTACCGGGCGAGCCAATCCACCCCCTGCTTTACGACCAGTCCCTTTTGCCATTTGGCCCTCCTGTTGTTTCTCTTAGACGATAGAGCGCAATTAGAGGGGCATTGCAATGCTTCTGTAGAGGGAAAATAGGTTAATTCCGTCCGAAGGGGACCACGCGGTTCGCGGCGTCGTGCCCGATGATGGCCCGGCCGCCGTAATTGATGCCCGCTCGCTCGCACCAATCCCTGACGATCGCTTCTTCGTCGCTGCCCCAAACCGGGTCGTTTTCGGGGATGTCGCTCATGTTGCCGACGCGCAGTTCCACCACCCCGCGGACGTTGGCGCTTCCGGTGATGTGGTACATCAACCGGTCGATCCGGTAATAATGTTCGCTGACCTCCTCGATCAGCAATTCATAGCCCGCGAGGTCCGGCTCCACCGCCGTCCCCAGCAGACTCGACAACACGGTGAGATTATATGCCTGGACCGGATAGCTGATGCTCGGCTCGATCCCGGCGCGGTCGCGGGTCAGCAGCCAGTCGAGCGATCGGATCACCGCCGCCTCGCCGCCGTCGCGCAATATGTCCTGCGGCATCGGCCCATGCGCCACCTCGCATCCGGCTTTGTGCAGCCCAGCCAGCAGGAAACCGGCATCGCTATAGCCAAGATAGGTCTTGCGCATCGCCGTGACGCTCAGATCGGCACAGGCCGCCTCGGCAATGCGGTTCGACCCATATCCCCCGCGGGCGAACCAGACGGCATCGACGCTGTCGTCCTCCATCACCTCGCGCAGCGCCGACAGCCTCTCCTCGTCGCTGCCGGCGAAATGCCCGTCGCTGAGGAAACATTGCGGATGGATCATCAGCTGGCAGTCCGCCCGCGTCGCGGCCAGCGCCGTCACCAGCTCGGCGGCTTCCTGCTTCAACGCGCAGCTCGGCGCGACCAGCGCGATTTTCATCAATTCCCCCTTTGCATGCCGGGCGCGCAATCCATAGGGCGAGGCCCATGACTAACGCCACCTTCTTCTGCGGGATCGGCGGCAGCGGCATGCTGCCCCTCGCCTCCATCCTGCGCGCCCGCGGCGAAAAGGTCGCCGGGTCCGACCGCGCGCTCGACGCCGGCCGCCTTGCGCCGAAGTTCGATTACCTCCGCTCGCTCGGCATCCCGCTTTTCCCGCAGGACGGCAGCGGCCTTGGCGACGGCATGATCCTTGTCACTTCGGCGGCGGTCGAGGAGACCATCCCCGATGTCGTCCGCGCCCGCGAGCTTGGCCTGCCTCACCTTACCCGGCCGCAAATGCTGGCCCGGTTGCTCAACGCCGCGCACCGCAGCGTCGCCGTCGGCGGCACCAGCGGCAAGTCGACGGTCACCGGCATGATCGGCTGGATCCTGCACGCCTGCCACCGCCAGCCGACTGTCATGAACGGGGCGGTGATGAAGAATTTCACCTCGCCGTCCTCCCCCTTCGCCTCCGCTTTGGTCGGCGATCCCGAACTGTTCGTCAGCGAGGTCGACGAAAGCGACGGGTCCATCGCGCTTTACCACCCCAGCGTGGCCGTGCTGACGAACATCAGCCTCGACCATATGGGCATGGACGAACTCCGCGCCTTGTTCGGCGGCTTCCTCGAGCGGTCGGGCAAGGCAGTCATCAACATGGACGACCCGGAAACGCGGTTGATGGGCGAGGCTTTGGAGAAGAGCAGATTGCTCGGCTACGGCTTCGACAGCCCGGGCGCCGCCTTCGCGGGCCGCAATTTGCAGCTCGAAGCCGATGGCTCCAGCTTTGACGTCCAGCATGGCGATGAGATCGTAACCGTCACTTTGCCCCAGCCGGGCCGCCACAACGCCTCCAATGCGCTTGCCGCCATCGCCGCCTGCCACGCGCTTGGGGTCCCGCTCGCGGAGGCCGCCGCCGCTTTGGCGCGGTTCGAGGGCCTCAAGCGCCGACTTGAGACGGTCGGCACCGCCGGCGGCGTCACCGTTATCGACGATTTCGCGCATAATCCCGACAAGATCGCCGCCTCGCTCGCGACTTTGGCCGCGCAGCCCGGCCGCCTGCTCATCATGTTCCAGCCGCACGGCTACGGCCCGCTTGCCAAGATGGGGGAGGAACTGGCCGAGACGTTTGCTCAAGGCTTACGTGAGGGCGACCGGCTCTACCTTCCGGACCCGGTCTACCAGGGCGGCACTGTCGACCGTTCGCGCGGTTCCGACTGGCTTGTCGAGCAGATCGGCGGCGTGGCGCAGCACATCCCGGAACGCGAAGCCATCGGCCGCGCCATCCTCGCCGAAGCCGCCGCCGGCGACCGCATCGTCATCATGGGCGCACGCGACGACACATTGAGCGAATTCGCCGCCGAGATTGTTGAAAACCTGGGCAGGTAACCGCGCGGCGTCGGCCGGCAACTCGCCGCATTCGATCCGTCGATGAATGTGCCCGCTTAAGCGGCGGCGGCGATGTCGACCTTCTCGACCCACTCTGGCCAAAACACCGGTTCGCGGTTCGACCAGCCCGGCGCCGTCGCGGCGCTTTCGCTAATTGACTGGAGCAGGGTGCGGCGACGGTCGGGATGCAGGTGCGGCAGGGCTGCAGCAGCGCAGAAGGCGGCCGGCAACCACGGCCGTGAGCTGGCGCCCAGCAGTCGCTCGTAGAGGAAACGGAAAGCCGCGAAGCTCGTCAGGCGATCCTGGCCCAGATCGAAGGCGGCAACCGTCACCAACATGCCAAGGAACGGCTCGATCATATCGAGGCCGCTGTCATCGGGGATCTGCAGGCGTAGGTGCTCGAGCTGCTTGTAGAAGCGGGCCTGGGCACGGATCGAGGCAACTTCGCCCTCGTCGCGGGCCCATGTGCCGATTGGGTCGGACCGGCCGAAGGCGATATCGAGCGAGCGACGGAGGTAACGCTGCGTCGCTTTCGGGAAGCTCGCGAATTCCTTCATCTCAGCAATCAGCAGCACCCCACCCGCTGGCTGATTGGTGCGCGTCGTCATGAACCCAACTCCTTTTGCACGGATGGGATCATGCTACTGCCTTGGTTGCGAATTGCTTAACCAAGATCCCAACCCCCATTCATATTGAATCAAAGGGTTAGGCTCACGGCAAGTCGGAATTCTTCACGTTCCGTAATCGCGTAGCTTGTGTGTATTTTCTGCAACGACGCGACGGTTTTGTTACGATTCCGGTCTATTCCTCCGGAAAGGTCGATGACGGCGCCGGCTCGTTTCCGCCGGGCTGGGTTGCCGCTGGCGGATCGGACGCGTCCATGCTCTCGTCGGAGCCAACATCTGCCTTTGCATCAAGGTCTTCCGGGTGCTTCTTGAGCTTGAGTTCGAGTTCGCGTTCCGGGGCGCCCGACAGTGTCGGCGGGCGGCTTTGCCCTTCATCCGGTCGCCGGTCTTTGGTCTGGTCAGCCATGGCTCGATTCACTCCATCGATTCCTTGTCAAGCGTAACGAAGGCCGCACTCGCCCGTTCCCCCGAGAAAACTGTGGATTGTTCGACCGGCGGCGGCTGGGGTTCTGCCAAGCGACAACGGGTGGATTGCATGCGGCGTACCTCGGTTCATAAGTAACAGCCATGAGTGACGAATTCTCCGAGGAGCGACGGTTTGCCGACTGGCGCCTCGCCTTAAAATCGATCCTTGGATTCTGGCTGGTCTACGCGGCGACGGTCGTCGCCCGAGCTTTGCTTGGCGAGGACCCCTGGACGGTCCTTCACAACAAGGTGCCGACCATCATCGCCGGGACACTGCTGACCTTCGTACTTTATGCGGTCCTGAATGCCTCTACGCGCGGAACGTCCATGTACCGCAAGGCGATCATCGCCGCGGTGCTTTCAGCGCTGGCAGCCATCCTGCAGGCCGCGATCATCATCCAGCTCGAGCCCTATTTTAAGCCGAGCAAGGAAGAGTTTCGCGTCCAGACGCGCGAGGGATTCGTGGTCGTCGAGCAGGGTTACCAGATCCGTATCGAACGCGCCGCGAGCGATCCTCTGGTCGTCACCATGCCGCGCATGGCGGAGATGGACCGGGAAAAGAAAATCCGCTGGATCGCCGACAGCTCGGTCACCTGGTTCTTCTTCTTTGCAGCCTGGAGCGCCTTCTATCTCGCCAGCCTGGCCCAGGCCCAGGCGCTCGGAGCCCAGCGCCGGGCGGCCCAGGCCGAGGCCGCCGCCCGCGCCGCGCAGGTCCGGGCACTGCGCTACCAGGTCAACCCCCACTTCCTCTTCAACACGCTGAATTCCCTGTCCTCTTTGGTGATGACCGGCCGCAATGAGCAGGCCGAGGAGATGCTGCTGAAGCTTTCCACCTTCTTCCGCACCAGCCTGTCGGTCGACCCATCGGCGGACGTGACTCTTGCCGAGGAAATCGACCTCCAGCGGCTTTATCTCGACATCGAGAAAGTCCGGTTCCCATCGCGCCTAAGGGTTGAGATCGACATCCCGAAAGAAGTGGAATCGGCCCGCCTTCCGGCTTTGGTCCTGCAGCCCCTGGTCGAAAACGCCATCAAATACGGCGTCTCACCAACCCGCGAGCAGGTAACACTCCGGATCGAGGCCCGCCCACTCGGCGATGGCCGGTTCGAGATCATCATTACCAATAGCGGCAGTCCCGACGCCAAGCCGGCCAAGGACCGCGACAAGATCGAAAGCACGGGCGTTGGCATTGCCAATGTCGTCGAGAGGCTCAAGGCTCGGTTCGGCACGCATGCGAAATGTGAATTTGGCCCGCTAAGCAATGGCGGCTATCAGGTTCACATCATCATGCCGCTGGACCGATCGAATGGATGAGCCGCCGCTAAGAGTCCTGATTGCCGACGACGAACCGCTGGCGGCGGAGCGTCTGCAGCTGCTGCTCGCCCGCATTCAGCATGTGGACCTCGTAGGCACCGCAAGCGACGGCGAAGCAGCCGTGCGGCTTGCCGAGGGCCTGACGCCCGACGTCCTGCTGCTCGATATTGCCATGCCGGGCATGGATGGGATCGATGTCGCCCGCGCCCTTGCCGAGCGCCGTCCATCGCCCGCAGTCGTGTTCGTGACCGCCTTCGACCAGTTTGCCGTTGCCGCATTCGAAGTCGCGGCCGTCGACTATCTGATGAAGCCGATCGAGCCGGCGCGCTTGCAAAAGGCGCTGGATCGCGCCCGGGTCCACCTGCGTCATCGCGGCGAGGAAGAGGCGCTGAGCGCAGCGCCCTCGGCTTTTCTGGACGAATTCTGGGCTTCAGACCGCACCGGCCTGGTCCGAATCGCGTCGCGCGACGTCGACCGGGTCACGGCGGAGCGCGATTACATGCGGCTGCATGTCGGCGCTCGCAGCTGGCTCATCCATCATTCGATGGCGTCACTGGAAGATCGATTGGACCCGCAGTTGTTCGTGCGGCTGCATCGCTCGGCGATCGTTCGCCGGGACTTCATTACCGGCTTTTCGCGCAACCCCTCGGGGCGCTGGATCGCCAGGCTGGGCGACGAGAGCGAGCAACCGGTCGGGCGGCTGTACGCCGACCGAGTTAGATCGATCGCCGGGCGCTAACCCCTTCGGGCAGCCACTCCGGCGATCGCTGGATATCAATTCGGTTCATTCCTTCCTCCGCCTCAGGCGTTGAGGCGAAGCTCGGTAGAATCCATGGTTCCGGCTTGCGTGACCGTCGGAACGGTCAGCAGCGCGGACGTCAGCAGAGCGGCCAACATCACGAAGGCTTTCATTTCTATTCTCCCTTTTCGCGTTGCGGGCGAGGAGACCCTCCGGGGTGATGAGGAAGCCTTGAGGTCCCTCGCGCCGCAAATGCTGGATAGGATTAACCACGGTTCAAAGCATGCGTTGCTCGACCGGCGAGCGGCGGGAGTCGGCAGTCGGTACGGTGGCGGGACGAAAGCCGCTTATCGCCGGATCAATCGACGAACGACGGTCATCTGGCGTTCATTTTCGAGAGGCGGTTCGCCGGTCTACGGCCGCTGTCACGGCGACGTCCATCGTCACATTGCCAAGCGTGCGGATGATGTCCGGCACCATCTCAACGGCAATCAGGAGCGCGAGCGGCGCCAGCGGGATGCCCAAGGCGATGCCGATCGGGGCGATCGAGCTGACGAAACTGATCTCGCCCGGAAGGCTCACAGCGCTAAGACTCATAAGCACCGCCACGAAGACGGCGGCGATGGCGTGCGGCAGGTTCGGCTCCAACCCCATCCATTCGGCGATATAGAACAGCACTGCCAGGTTCATCGCCGGCCCGGTGGCACGGAACAGCGCGACCGCCATCGGCAAAGTGACGTCCGCGACCTCCTCGCGGATGTTCAGGATACGCGCCGAGGCGAGCATCGCGGGCAACGAGGCCAGCGACGACCGGGTGGAGAAGGCCACGCTTTGCGGCGCAATCACCGCCCTTGAAAAGGCACCGAGCTTCAAGCCGCCGGCGAGAACCGCCACCGGATAGGAAGCCAAGGTAACGATGACGCCAATCCCCGAGACCAACAGGATATAGTAGCCAAGCGCGGCAAACGCGCCGCCGCCAGCCGTCGCGCCAAGCCCGAAGGCAAGCGCGAGGACACCGATTGGCGCAATCGCCAGCACCCAGCCGATCACAACCAGCAATGCGTCGCTGATTCCTTCAAAGAAACCGACCAAGGTCTTGCGTTGCTGGTCGCGGACCCGCGTGACCGCAAGTGCAAACACCAAAGTGAACATGACCAGCGGCAGCACATCGCCGTTCGAGGCCGCCGCAATGACATTCGACGGCACGACGTTGCGGACGAAGTCCTCGGCGCTCGGCACTGCCGCGGACGCCGCCGAGTTGCCAATCGATGCCAGCCCAGCCTGCATCGCATCCGCAGCACTGGCTGGAAGCGGGAAAATTGCGGTCAACACCGGTGTGAAAAACGCACCGAGGATCGCGGAGGCGAGGAAGATGATGAGGAAATAGGCGATCGAGACCGTTGCGATCCGCCCTCCGCGGGCGGCGTCCGCAGTCCGTGCGATGCCGGTGATCAGCAGCGCGACGATCAGCGGAATGACCGTCATCTTCAATGCGTTCAGCCAAAGCTCGCCGACGATCGATGTGATCTGGATCAGGGGCTCGCGAATGCCGTCGCCCGATTTGGTGGCGACAATTCCACCGACCAGGCCGACGATCAGCGCCAGCAGGACCCACCATGCGCGCGGGCCGCGAACGGGCTCGGCGCTTGCCGCTTCGGCGTTGACGCTCACTGGATCTCCTTAGCGCGGCTTGCGGAACTTGAAGACGAAGCGATCCGTCTTGCCGCGGATTTTCCCGTCAAACACGTTGAGGCTGTGGTCGTCGGCCGGATTGCGAAGCATGTCGCTCTCCGCTTCCAGTTTGAAGCCTGCTCGTTTGAAATCGGCCTTAACGGTCGCCGGGTCGATGCGATGGTATTTCTCGACCGTTGCGCGCGTGTCGCCCGGGCCTGCGACATGGTCGATGACGCCGACGACGGCGCCAGGCTTCATCGCCGCATAGACCCCCTTCAGCCACTGGTCGGGATCCATCCGGCTGATCCCGTTCTTGGTGCTCTCCCAATAGACGTCATGGTAATCCAGGTTGATGAGCATGAAGTCATAGGTGTTGGCGGGAAAGTTCGGCGTCTCGAAGGGGCTGACCCGCATGTAGACGTTCGGCTGCTTGGCGTTGAACGCCGTGAAGTTGTCCAACGTCTTCTGCCGGTAGAATTGCTGCGGCTGCCAGATCGACACGCGACCCTTCGGGCCGACGATCGGCGCTGTGATTTCGGCCCAATACAGGTTGCCGCCGAATGGATCCGACACGCGCATTCCGGGCTTGAGCCCGAGGAACTTCAGCACTTGCGCGGGTTTGCGGCTCTCGTCGAGCTTGACGTTGTCGGGACTGCGCGCGCTCGCATTGGCAACCGCCGCCGCGATGGGTTCCGGCGCCGACCATGCCGGTGCCGCCAAAGCGATCGCCGCCGCTGCCGCGAATGAGAAAAGCTTCCGCATGTCCATGCCTCCCTGCTGTTGAAGCGAGGCTTAGCGCGGCGCCGTGGCGGGCGCTAGCGGCGTTTCAGTCGCTGATCCGCCGGCGGATATCGGCGCATCGCTTGGTTCAAGCAGCCACCCGCGTTCCAGCCTTCTCAACCGCCATGGCCTGCAGCAGCTTCAGCGCCTCATGTGCGCTGAGCGCTGAGCCTTCTTGCCAGAGGCCAACGTAGCTCAAATGTTCGCCCGCGAAGACGATTGGGCCTTCCGGCTTGAGCAATTCTAGATAGGCGCCGGTGCGGCGTCCGTTGTCGCCGCCTGGCCCGCCGTCCCACAGCGCGCCGACTCCTTCCGAATAGGGTATCTGCCCCCAGTTGATGGCAACAGCCTTCTCAAGGAGTCGCGACTTGCCAGGGTGAAGCGCCTCGATCGACCCGGCGCTGATCCGGATCTGCTCCGCCAGCGGCAGTTTCACGAAGGAGTCGGGCGTGTCCTGATGCGTCCAGCCGGCAACATAGGCGCCGACGATGACGCCGCGCGGACTATGGAAATTGTTGCTGGGATAGATGACGTTTTCGTTCAGCTTGTCGGTCCAGGCGAGCCCGCCGTAGACGCCTTCGTCTTCCCAGAAGCGCGGGGCTTCGAATGCGACCTTGGCGCTCTTTAGATAGTTGATGTTCTTCAACGCCGCCTTCTTGGCCGGTGAGAAGTCATTGGGGATGCGTTCTAGAAGATGCGCCGGGAGCGTCACGACCGCATAATCGGCGCGGGTCACGCCGCCCTTGTGCTCGACGCGGACGCCGCCCCCTTCCCGCCGGATCGCGCTGACCGGCTCGTTGAGTTTCACGCTCGGCTGCACGGCCATGTAGAGCGCATGGGCTATGCGATCCATGCCGCCGACTGGCTGCATCATGGTCGGCTGCATATCGATGATGGACTCGAAGAATTGCGGAAAGGCGGCGGCGCGGCCGGAGAGCAGCTCCTTGAGCGCAATTGGATCGAGCGGGTTGCCGGGATCGTCATAGCCGCCTGGCCAATCCGAATAGCCGAAGGAGGAATTGGGCGTCGGTACGCCCTTGTTGTCCAAACCGCCGTAGAATTGCAGGAACTGCCTGAAGCCGTCGCGCTCTTCCTTCGGCATGGTCGCATTGAGCGCGCCCTGGTCGATGGCCTTGGTGAGCAGCTCAGACAAATGCGCGCGAAGGCTATAGGCCATCTGACGTCCAGGGCGGACCTTGCCGTCGAAGTCCCAACCGGTTGCCATGGCGGTGTTGACGAACACCTCCATCGGCACGTTCAGCCGCTTGGCGTAGCCGAGGATCGCATGATGCCAGCTCGGGATACGCGCTGGGCCGGCGTTGAAATACATGCCTTCGCTGAAGCCGGCCTGTTGCAGCGGGCGGTCGATCTGTTCGATCCGGTCGTTGCCGCGGATAGTCCAGGCTCGCCCGCCGACGCGATTGCGCGCCTCGAGCACCGTCACCTGGTAACCGGCCTGTTGCAGTTCGTAGGCGGAAACCAGCCCCGCGATGCCGGCGCCAAGGACCACAACCGATTTGCCGTTGCCAGATGCCGGCGGCAACGCGAATTGCGCGGCCGATGCCGGCGTTGCCGGGGACAGGCCCAGCATGTTCATCGCGGCGAGCAGAGCGCCGGCACCACCGGCCGCTCCAACCCGCATCAAAACATCCCGACGGCTAACCCCCATTTAATCCCCCCTGCTTATTTCTTCGCGGCAGTGACCTCGATCTCGACCAGCCAGCCCTCGCGGACGAGGCCGGCCACCTGCATGGTCGATCGCGCTGGCTTGTTTGGCTGTTCCTTGGTTCCGAAGGACGCGCTGTACCCGCGCATCATGCCGGCGAAATCCATCCGCGACTGTGCCGGCGGCGCAACCAGGAAGACGCGCATCATTACGACGTCGCCAAGGCCAAGGCCGCTCTGCTTCAGCACGCCTTCGATCTTGTGGATCACCGAACGAGTCTGCGCCTCGGTATCGCCGAACTGGTCAACGCTTCCTTCCGGCGCAGCGGGATTGATGACGTCGGGTACCTGCCCGCTGACGTAGATGAGGTGGCTTCCGGCAGGCAATTCGACGGACGCTGAAATTGGTGAATCCGGCGCGCCGATACGTTTGGCCGGCTCCGCCTGCAGCGGCGATGCCGCCAAGCCCAACAGTAACAGTGCGAAACCCCTCTGCATCGCGACTCGCCCCCTGATCATCTTGCCTAGCACGAAGCTTGCCGCATCGCGCCCGCCGCCTGTCGAAATTCGTGGGCACTTATGAAGCCTTCGGGACGTTCTGCCTCTATTCCCTTACAAGCCAAGGAGTTAGGCATATGATCGACAAGCCCGACAATATCACCGTCCTCAACACGCTCACCGCGACCCTGATCGACAGCGTCGAAGGCTATCGCGATGCGGCGCAGCACACGGAGTCCGGCCGCTTCCAGGAGATGTTCCGCCAAATGGCCAACGACCGCAGCACCTGCGTCGAAGATCTCCGCGCTGAGGTCCGCAGGCTCGGCGGCGAAGCGGAAGACGATCAGTCGACCATGGGCGCACTTCACCAGCGCTGGCTGGATCTCAAGGCCGCGATCACCGGCCGCGATGACAAAGCGATCATCAATGAAGTCGAACGCGGCGAGGACTATTTAAAGGCCAAGTTCGAAAAGGCGCTCGACGACGGCGACCTGGATGGCGACAGCCGTTCGGCGGTCGAGCGTGCCTTCCAGTCTGTCCGCGAAGGCCATGACAAAGTCAGTGCCCTGAAGCACGGCATGGAAGCCGCCAGCTAAGCCGGATGCGGGAGGCGCGGGCTGATAGCGCCCGCGCCTCCACTTGGCTGACAATTTTTGTTATGAGGGGATCCCTCGCAAAGGAGCCCCCCAATGAGTGCATTGCGTATCCTTGGCGCCGCAGCTCTAGCCGGTGCTACTTTCATATTGCCCGCCCATGACTTGGCCGCGCAGCCGGCAAAGCCGACCGTCACCATCACGCTGGCAAGTCATTATTTCCAGCCGAACCCGATTTACCTGGCCGGCGGAGTGCCCGTGCACCTCGTGCTTCAGAACAAATCCGGGAAGACCCACGACTTCACCGCGCCGGAGTTCTTCCGCACCGCCCAGATCCAGGCGGGCAGCGCACCTGACGGCAAGATCACCCTGGAAAAGGGAAGAAGCGCGACCATCGACCTCATTCCGAGGCGCGGAACCTATCGCCTGCACTGCAGCCAGCCGCTTCACACGATGCTGGGAATGGCCGGGAAGATCGTGGTCAGCTGATACCTAAAATCAATATTCCAGCCTCCAGGTCACGCGTCCAAAACTGTACGTCCACCTCGGCTTGCCGTCGTGGCCCATCGCGGGCTGATAATGCGCACGCTTCTTCATAACCGCGCACGTAGTGCCATCCAGGTCGCGATTGCCGCTAGATTCGAGGACGTCGCATTCGCCAATCGAGCCGTCGGCCTCAATTTTCAGACGAAACCCCACTGAGCCGCTTGCATGCGCATCAATGGCCTTGTCCGGGTAATCATCGTTGCGGACAAGCCCCTGCAATGTGCCCTTGGGAGGAGTCGCGATCTCAGCCTGCGCCGCTTTATCGAAACCCCACGAGGTGAGCAGATCAGACTCGCAGTCATTCAATGCTTTTAAGGCCTTGTCGAAACTTGTCGGGGCCAAGAGAACATCGACGACTTCCGCGGCCTTGATGGCGATATTGTCGCCTTTGGCCAGGCCATCGAGGGCAGTTCGAGGTAAATTGATCGTTGTCACCCGCACGCCATTGGTCGTGACGCTCGAAAAGTAGGCGGGCGCTGGCACAAGACCGCTGCTGAGCCGCACGTCAGCGGTACCGCCAACGCTTTTCCCCTTTGGCGACGGCTGAATCACCAGCATTGTCACCACGTCAGAGTTGGGTGCGGGCTTCAGCCCAAACAGGGTAGTGTTTGGCTTAGGCCCGAATGCTCGACTGATGATGCACGATGACTTTGCATATTCGACTTGCCATTGCCCGGCCGGCAAAAGCTCGGCAGGCGGAGTGTCCGTCACAGCCAATAACTGTACCGCCAAAATCGCTAACGATGGCATGGTTACAACTCCCCAAACGCGACCCGAGCTTTGCGACTATGCAATGGGGAAAGCCGAGCGGCAATTCTCGACTATCAACCGCCGAAGATCAGCTTGATGTAGTTTCGATAGAGGCGTGTCTGTTTGCCCATCAGGCGCTCGTCTTTCAGCGCCTTCGATTGGATGATGGCGCCTTCGACGATGACATTCATCAGGTCGGACAGGTCGTGTGCATCGACCTCGATCCGGGGCGGATGCGACGCCATGACTTCACCCAGCCAGCGGGCGAAACGCTCGCGCATGCGTGACAAATAGTCGACGTTCATCTGGCAGACGTCGCGGTCGAACATCCGCTCCTGGTAGGTGACGGTCGCGACCATGCAGCCGGGATGCAGCGCCTCCATGTCGTCCATCATCTGCGCATAGAGATTGAGGAAGATGAGAAAGCTCTGCAGCGGATCGTCGCTAAGCTCGCGCGCCCGCGCCTCCAGCGTGTCGAGAATGCCTTCATCTTCATTGAGGAACCGCTCGAACAGCTGACGCGCTAGGTCGTTCTTGTCCTTGAAGTGGTAGAAGAAGCCGCTCTTGGTGATGCCCGCTGCTTCGACCAGTTCCTCGATCGACGTCGCCGCGAACCCCTTCTGGACGATGCTGTCGTAAGCAATGTCCATGATCCGCTCGCGCGTCTTCTCGCCCTTGGTCTGGGCACCGCTGTCCAACTGTACCGCAGGTCCAGTTTTCTCGACGATCCGGTCGACCATCCTTGCCATTCCCCATCGCGTTCGCGCCCTAAGCTACCATCAATACAAGCGAATTTCATGGGCGGGGAAAAGCGACCGCAAAGCTGCTAGAGAATATTGCCGGGTGGGCATAATTCGTGGCCCCTGTTTGCAACGAACGCACGCGGGGAATTTCGAATGATCGGTTTGTACCATTATGTGGCCATCGGGCTCTTCGCCGGCTTTGCCGTGCTGGAGTTGATCGCGCGCGGCCGCAACTTTCCGGCGGTCACCAACTGGCGGCTGAAGGGCGCGGCCTTCCTGCTGCTCTACCTAGCCATCACGACCTATGCGCCCTTGTTCTGGGATGGCTGGCTGGGCGAGCACCGCCTGTTCGCGGTGGACCGCCTGCCCTTGTGGGTCCAGATCGTCGGCGGCTTTTTCCTGATCGAGCTGGGCATCTATGCCTGGCACCGGACCATGCACAACGTCACTTTCCTGTGGCGCTGGTTCCACCAGATGCATCACAGCGCGGAGCGCGTGGACATCTGGGGCGCACTCTACTTCCATCCGTTCGACAGCATCGGCTGGGCCTTGGTTGGCAGCCTGACGCTGGTGCTTGGCTTTGGAGTCAGCGCCGAAGCCGCGATCGCGATCGGGCTCATCACCACTTTCTTTGGCCTGTTCCAGCACGTGAACATCCAGACTCCCCAGTGGCTCGGCTATTTCATCCAGCGTCCGGAGAGTCATAGCGGCCATCACGAGCGCGGCGTTCATGCTCGCAATTATTCTGACCTGCCCTTCTGGGATATCGTCTTCGGCACTTTCTACAACCCGAAGGAATTTGCTGGCGAAGTCGGCTTTCACGAGGGCGGATCGAAGGAGATGGGCCGGTTGCTGGCGGGGCGCCTCATCGCCTGACGCAAGAGAAAGGGCGCCAGCGGCGCCCTTTCCAGTTTCAGTTGAGCCGCCGCTTCAGGCGATCTGCTCCTCGTGGCCGTAGACGGTGACGGTCATGAAGGCTTCGCTTTGCTTGCCTGCCGGAGCGCTCGCCGCCACCTTGAACTGCTCTGTCTTGGCCTGGTCGCAATCATAAGCGGGCAGCAGGTCACCCGAAGTCGCCAGTACCTTGCACGATCCGATCCCGCCCTTGGCATTGATCGTCAGGAACAGCACCTGCTGGCCAAGCAGCTTGTCGCCGGTCGGAAGCTTGCCGGTGTCGAGCTTGGCGCCCGGGCTGAAGCGGCGCTCGAAGGTGAGCTTCGAATAGACGCCGTCCTGGCCCTTGGCGTTTTTGGGGCCGACGCTGGCCGCCATCTCCTTGTCGCAGTTTTCGACGCCCGTCGGCGACAGGCTGAACTGGTACTTGCAGGATTTCTGGGTCCCTTTGTCGTCGAGCGTGACAGTGATCCGCTCAAACCAGGGCACGGCCGATTCAAGCATGGGATCGGTAATTGGGGCGGGAGCCGAGCTGGACGCTGCCAGAGCCGCTGCAAACAAGGCAAGCACGATGACGTCTCCTTCGTCCCCGCTCTGGCGGCCTGATTGCCGCCACCACCTGCCCAACCAACGCACGAGGCGGCCGTTGTTCCTCAGGGATCTTTCACCGAGGCATCGCGGTTTTGGGCATTCTGGATGAGGAAGACCATCAGGAACGTGACGATCGTCGTGCCGGTGTTGATGACCAGCTGCCAGGT
>Ga0157375_10001826_pt1 | contig 18275 bp, 15 predicted proteins | sample M35metaG_FD_115311 | JGI IMG/M metagenome (GOLD analysis project Ga0157375, IMG submission 115311) | Miscanthus rhizosphere microbial communities from Kellogg Biological Station, Michigan, USA - M3-5 metaG | ecosystem: Host-associated > Plants > Roots > Rhizosphere > Soil | place: USA: Michigan... | reverse complement strand
CTGCTCAAGAAACGCGGCCAGTGGAAAGAGACGAGCAAGGTCGTCGGCCTGCCGAAGACCAAGCCGGATCTCTAGAAGGTTTAGAGGTTGAGGATTTGAGAAGGTTGCGCGGATGAGAAGATCCGCGACAGAGTCCACTCAACCTTTCAACCCATCAATTTCTTTGCGCCTCAATCGCTTCCTCGCCGCCGCCGGGCTCGGTTCACGCCGGCGGTGCGACGAGCTCATCGCGGAAGGCCGCGTCACGGTCAACGGCCAGCCTTGCACCAATTTCAGCACGCAGGTCGAGCATGGTGATCACGTTAAAGTCGGCGGCAAATCCGTTAGGCGAGGCGAAACCCTCACCATCGTCCTGCACAAACCGGCCGGGTTCGTTTCCACCCGCCGCGATCCCAACGCAACCGACACGATCTACGATTTGTTGCCGGCGAAATTTGGCCGCCTTTTCAATGTCGGCCGGCTCGACACCCAGACGGAAGGATTGCTTCTCCTAACGAGCGACGGGGACCTCGCCCAGCAGCTCACTCATCCACGCTACAAGGTCGAGAAGGAATACGAAGTCACGCTCGATCGTCGTTGGGATCCAAAGCGCGGGGAGAAGTTGTGTGCCGGCGTCTTTCTTGATGGCAAACGTGCTCGGCTGGCGCGCTTGCAGGCAATGGGTCCGACCCGTTTGCGTGTCGTCCTGCAACAAGGCTTGAACCGCCAGATCCGCCGGATGTTCTACGAAGTCGGCTATGAAGTGACAAAACTCGTCCGCACCCGCATTGGCCATCTCCGTCTCGGCGATCTGCCGCGCGGGCATTGGCGCCCCCTAACGAAAAGCGAGCTGGCCCAACTGCAGCCGTCCATTACTCTTCCTCGCGCAGAATCGCGAGCGGCGGGGCCGAGCCGACCCCGTAGCTCGTAAGCAGGCCGACCGCGACCGTGAGCGCGGTCACGATGAGACCCGCAGCGATGATCGGCAGGAAAGAAGGCGTGTAGCCGAGCTTGAACGTGAACACGGCCAGCGCCCAGCTTGCTCCCAGCGCGAGCGCGATCCCGGTCGCGCTCGCGAGCAAGCCGAGAAACAAATATTCCGCGCCAAGGATCTTCCAGATCTGCGCCCGCGACGCGCCTAACGTTCGCAGAAGGACGCTCTCTTTTAGCCGTTGATATCGCCCACTCCAGATCGTGCTCCCGAGCACGACCAAACCCGTGCCGACAGCAAAGAGCGACATGATCCGGATGACGAGCGCGACCTTCGTCAAAATGGAATCAACGGTTTGAATGACGGAAGTGAGGTCGAGTGCGGAGACATTTGGAAACTTCGCGACCGCCGCATTTTGCAGTCGCGCCGAGGCAGCGGGCGTCGGCACACGGCTCACCAAAACATTGAAGGTCGGCGCCTTTTCCAAAACGCCGGTCGGGAAAACCATGAAAAAGTTGGTTTGAAACCGTTTCCAATCGACCTCGCGCAAACTGGCCACCCGCGCCTTGATCGTCATGCCCTGCACGTCGAAGACGAGCGTGTCGCCAATCGTTAGGCCAAGATCTTTTGCAATCTCCTGTTCAACCGAGACCGGCACCGTGTCGCCGGGATTGTAATCAAAATGCCCGACCCATTTCCCGGCCGTCATCCTCTCGGTCTCGCTCAGCTCGGCGCGGTAGGTCGAGCGATATTCGCGCTCCAATTCCCATTCCGGCGCTTTGCGCTGCGGATCCTTCAGCAGGTCGGACGACTTGCGGCCTTTCACCTCGATCAGGCGCATGGTCACGATCGGTGCCTCCTGAATGACCGGAAGTTGCTGTTGCCTGACCAGCTCGGCCACTGCCCTGGTCTGATCCGGCTGAATGTCGAAAAGGAAAATGTTCGGCTGATTGTTTGCATCGATCGAGCGGAACTGCGTCAGGAGCACGTCGCGCGTCAGGTAAGTGGTGAGAAGAAGAAAAGTTCCCAGACCTAACGACAAAGTGAGGAGCAGGGTGCGGTTGTTCGGCCGGTAAAGATTGGCCAGCCCTTGGCGAAACACGAAGCTCCAACGCTGCGGCAGAAGTTTGCGGACAAGGAAAATCAGCAGCCGGGCGATTCCTACCAGGACGCCGATCGCGATCGCCAGCCCACCGGCCACGAACAACCCGTCCACCCAGGCCTCCGCCTGCGAAATCGCAAATGCGGCCAGGCCGGTGGCGATGAAAAAATAGACCAGCCACGTGGTCGGATCGCGCCACCCCGATGCGACCGTTTCATCCACCGATGCGCGGAGCGCGAGCAGGGGCGAAACGCGCCGGAACCGCAGGAGCGGCGGAAGTGCAAAGAGAATGCAGACCGCCAAACCTGTCGCCATCCCACCCCAAACCGGTGTCCATGCAATCGCGGTCGGGAGCTGGAATGGAATAAACTTCTGCATCGTTCCCGGCAGAAGTCGATGCGTCACCAGGCCAATGACCGCGCCTGCGAGCACGCCGATGAGACCCATCGCCATCGCCTGCAAGAGATAGACCAATACGGTGGTTCGACCCGCCGCGCCCAGGCAACGCAATATCGCCGCCGTCCGCATTTTCTGCTGCAAGTGCGCCTGGATTGCGCTCGCCACCCCGACGGCTCCAAGAAGCAGCGAGATGAAGCCGACGAGATTGAGAAAGCGGTAGAGATTGTCGAGCGCTTCCCCCAGATCCTTCTTCCGTTTCGCGACCGTGTCATATTCGAGTCCAGCCTTCTCGATCTGAGGGCCGAGCCTGGCCACCTCGCTTGCGACGTCGATGCCCGGCGCGAACTTCACGAAGTTCAGATAACGCGCGAGACTGCCCGGCCTGAGGAGATTGGTCTGCGCCAGGTTTTGCAGCGGAATGTAAACCCGGGGCGCGAAGCTCGCGGCCGGCGAGGCCTCGCCCGGCATCTTCGTTAGGGCACCCGCGATTTTGAAAGTAACGTCACCGATTTTCATCGGGTCGCCCGCCTGGGACCGGAATTGAAAGAGCAAACTTTCCTCCGGCACCGCCTCTCCGCCGTTGCGGAATGTTTGCGCGGCGGACGATGGCGCAGTTTCCATCTTGCCGTAAAAGGGAAAGTTGCCACCGAGTGCGCGCACCGAAACGAGGCGCGTGCCGCCGCTAATCGGAAAAAGCGCCATGGTGCGGAAACGCACCTCCCGTGCCTGGGCTTCGCCTAACGACCGTAACATCTCCTCCTGCGCGGGCGTGAATGGGCGCGAGCTTTCCACCACCAGGTCGGCTCCGAGCAACGAGCGCGCCTGGTCGTCGATCGCCTGGGCGAGGCTGGCGCGAAACAAACCGATCGAGATGAGGGCGCCCACGCCTAACGAGATCGAGATGGAAAAGAGCAGGAGCCGCCGCCGGCTCGAGCGGCTGTCGCGCCATGCCATGCGGAAAAGGAAGTCGATGTTCGAACGCCTCATCACGGAAGAATCATTCCACCATCTCTCCGTTACGCAGCCGAATCGTTCGCTCGGTCAGGTGCGCCACGTCCGGATCGTGCGTCACCAAAACGAGCGCGGTGCCCGCGTTGCGGTTCAGCTCGAGCATGACCTCGATGACTGTCTGGCTCGTCTCGGCATCCAGGTTGCCGGTCGGTTCGTCGGCAAAGAGGATTTTCGGCCGGTTAATAAAAGCCCGCGCCAGAGCGACGCGCTGCTGTTCGCCACCCGAAAGCTGTGCTGGATAATGATCGCCGCGCTCGCCGAGACCGACCCGTTGCAGCAGATCGAGCGCGAGCGTCCGTGCACTTCGATCACCACGCAGCTCCATCGGCACGGTCACGTTCTCCAGCGCGGTCAGTGTCGGGATGAGCTGGAAGTTCTGAAAAACAAAACCGACGTGTTCGTTGCGGACACGCGCGCGTTCATCCTCGCTGATTTCGGCGAGCGCGATCCCGTTGAGCAAAACCGCGCCGGACGTGGGAAGATCCAGTCCCGCCGCAAGACCGAGGAGCGTGGTCTTGCCGCTACCCGAGGGACCAAGGATGGAACAGGTCGCGCCCTGCGCAAGGCTGAACGAGATATCGTGCAACACGGTCAAGGGGCCCGCGCCGGTCGGATAACTTTTCGTGAGAGCGTGGACATTGAGAATTGGGAACGAGTTCATTGACGGTGCAGGGTGGCGCGTCTTGCTTACCCGATGGTGATACGGCGCGCATGAGGAAATTGTTGCGCCGCGCGTTTGTCCTCGGCTTTTTTTCGCTTGCTCTCACTGCATCCGCGGGCGGCGGGACGATTCTTTTTCTCGGCGACAGTCTCACTGCCGGGCTGGGTGTGAAACAGGAGCAGGCCTACCCGGCGTTGATCCAGGAAAAGATCCGCGAAAAAAATTTCCCGTTCGAAGTCATCAACGCTGGCATCAGCGGCGACACCACCGCCGGCGGCCTCGCCCGACTCGACTGGGTCTTGCAGAAAAAGATCGACATTTTCGTGCTCGCGCTTGGCGCGAACGACGGGCTGCGCGGATTGCCTGTGACACAAACGAAGGCCAATCTCCAGGCCATTATCGATCGGGTGAAGATGAAAAACCCCGGCGTCAAAATTGTCATCGCTGGGATGCAAATTCCGCCAAACATGGGCGGCGATTATGGCGTTGCCTTCAAAGATTTGTTTGCTGATCTGGCGCGCGCGAATCAGGCGGCGCTGGTTCCTTTCCTTCTTGATGGCGTGGGCGGCCACGAAGAATTGAATCAGGCAGATCAGATTCATCCGACCGCGGCCGGTCACAAAATCCTGGCGGAAAACGTCTGGCGCGTGCTCGCGCCGCTCCTTCCAAAACCGTGAGCGCGATACGACTCGAAGGTTGTCATGCGCTCGTCACCGGCGCTTCGGCCGGGATCGGGCGCGAATTTGCCCGACAACTCGGTGGCCGCGCCGCGAAGCTCATTCTCGTCGCTCGACGGCAGGAGCGGCTGGAAGAGTTGCGCGCGGAATTGCTCGGGCATCATCCGGATTTGCAGGTGGAAATTCGCGCGCTGGATCTGGCGCAAGCGGCGGCGGTCGATGCCCTGATCTCCTGGGCGACGACGCAAAAGCCCGCGATCGATTTGCTGATCAACAACGCTGGGTTGGGCGATCTGGGCGCGTTCGCCACCTCCGACCCTAGGAAGATTGACGCCATAATGCTGGTTAATATTGTGGCGTTGACGCGACTGACGCGCGGCTTGCTGCCCACTATGATCGGGCAGAAGCGCGGCGCGATTCTGAATGTGAGTTCGTCCGCCGGCTTTCTCCCGATACCGAACTTCGCGGTTTACGCGGCGACGAAAGCCTACGTAACCAGCTTTTCCGAAGCGCTCCGCAGCGAATTGCGCGGGACTGGTGTCGGCGTGACAGCGCTCTGTCCGGGACCAGTTCGGACGGAGTTCACCGACGTGGCGCAACGGGGCGGCGCCGGACCGGCGCCGACGGGGCCGACGCTGGCGCACGTTTCGGTTGAGCAGGTAGTGACTGCGGCTTTACGCGGCGTAGAGCGCAAGCGGCCGATCGTCATTCCCGGCGCGGTCATGAAGTTCGGCATGACACTCGTTAGGCTAACGCCACTGCCGTTATTGCGTCTGGCGAATCGCTTTTCGCGGAAGCCGGCGTAAAAAGCGGCTCCGCTGGCGAGCGCACGCACCGTTCGTGGCGCGTCGCCGTGAAGCCAGAGCGTGCCGACAAGATCGCCGTGCCGCTTCGAACCTCCGTCCGTTCGGCTAGGCGCGTGCGCTTCCCGACAACCCTGACGCGGGACTGGGCGCGAAGGCGGTGTCGCTCTCTGAATTCGATACCCGCGATCAGTGCGCGTATTTGATCGAACAGCCGTAGGCTTTGGTCTCGGCGTTCGCCACCGGCTTGCCGGCCATCGATTCTTCGAGCGCGGCTTTCACGTAGTTGGTCGAACCCTTGATGTCAGCCGGATCGTAGGACGCATTGCTGTCAATCGCGCCCTCGTAGATGAGCTTCCCTGCCGGATCGACGACGAACATGTGCGGCGTGTTGGTGGCGTGATATTCGTGGCCGACCTTGCCGTCCGGGTCGAGTAGGAGCGCGGTCGAGCCCATCTTCAATTCGCTCATTTGTTTTTTCGCTTCCTCCGCGGTGAGATTGCCCTGCGTGCCGGGCGCGGAGGAATCAATCGTCAGCCAGGCCACGCCCTTGGCGGTAAATTCCTTCTGCAGGGTCTGCATGTTGTCGCTCTTGTAGTGCTTTTGCACAAACGGGCAGCCGGGATTGAACCATTCCAGGACGACGTATTTGCCCTTGAAATCGCCTAACGAATGAGTTTTGCCGTCGGCGGCGGGCAGGGAGAAATTTGGCGCTGGCGCGCCAACCTTGGGAGCCTCGGCGGCCCCAAGCGCGCCGGTGCAAAGAGTGGTGAGAGTGAGCAAGAGCAGTTTTGTTTTCATAAGGTTATGGGCTGGCCGCGACTTTCGGCGCGGCGGATTGCAGATGATTGAGGACGAGGGCCTGGGTGAGCAATTCCGGCAGGACAATCGGTTGGTTCGGAGCCGTCGCCGGATAAAGCACGTATAATGGGACACCGACGCGGTCGAATTGTTTCAAAGTTTTTGTGACGACCGGATCGGCGTTGGTCCAATCGGCTTTCATTTTCACGATGCCGTAACGCGCGAAAGCGCTTTTGACGGCGGCGCTTTCGAGGACGGAGGCTTCGTTGAATTTGCAGGTAATGCACCAGGCGGCGGTGAAATCGACGAAGACGCTGTGGCCCTGGGCGAGCTCGTTCTGCACGCGCTTCGGGCTGAAGGGAATCCAGCCCTCGGTCGTCAGGCTGGAAGCGATTTTGGAGGCGCGAAACTTTTGGCCGATGCAGTAGAGACCACTGCTGAGAACGAGCACGAGGACGAGCCCGAGGACGATGCCGCGTTGTTTTCCGGATGCGGCTGGGGTGGAGAAGGAGCCGAACAGCCAGCAACCGATGCTGAGGGCGAGGAGAAACGCGCTCACCCAGATGGCGGCATCGATGCCGCGCGCCACGCCGATAACCCAGAGCAGAAAGAGAAGCGTGGCGAGGAGGAGAAAGCCCATGAATTGCTTCACCCGCACCATCCACGGGCCGGGTCGCGGGACGAAGCGAAGCCAGGCAGGCTGCGCGCTAAGAAGGAGATAAGGCGCGCCCATCCCTGCGGCGATGGCGACGAACATGAGCAGGATAATTCCGGCCGATTGGGCAAAAGCGAACCCGAGCGCGGTCCCGAGATACGGCGCGGTGCAGGGCGTGGCGAGGACGGTCGCGAAGACGCCTTGAAAAAATGAGCCGGCATATCCTTCGCGCGCACTCCACCCGAGCAGTCCGGTGGTGGCTGCGGCCGAGAGGGTGATCTCGAAAACGCCGAAGAGATTGAGCGCAAAGACGAGCACGACCGCGCTCATCGCGACCACGAAATAGGGATTCGTAAACTGGAACGCCCACGTGATCTCGTGCCCGGCGGACTTGAGCCCAACCATAAGCAAGGCGAGTCCAATGAACCAGGCGAAGATGCCGGCCGTGAAAGCGAGGCCGTTGCCGAAAATGCGGCCGCGACTATCGCCGGCGTGCTGGATGAATCCGAAAATCTTGAGCGAGATCACCGGCAGCACGCAGGGCATGAGGTTGAGAATGAAACCGCCGATGAAACCGAAGAGCAGGAGTTTAAGCAGGCCATCCGACGCAGTCTTCGGAGTCGCCGTCAAGGCTTCCTTGCCTAACGAAAAGGCGAGGTCTTCGGCGACGAGCAGGCCCCCTAGCGATTGCAGCCCGGGCGGGGCGGACTCGACCGGAATCGTGAAAACGACCGAGCCATCCTTCGCCTGGCTGCGGCGCGGATGTCCGGTGATGGTCGGCGCCTCAGGCAGGGGAAAGAAATCAAGCGATGACGATCGCGCCAGGCTTCGGTCCAGGATAGTCAGTTTTAATTCGTTAGGCTGACGATCCCAGTGGAGTGCAGCGCCCCCGCTCCCTGGCAACGGACGCGGCAGGCGTTCCTGATATTTTGCAAAGAGCTCGGTATTGGCCGGAATCGCGGGTGCCCGAACGGGCAGGTCAAGTTGCACCTTCGCTCCGCCCGGGATGCAAATCTTTTCGCAGACGAGCCAGTCGGCCTGGGCCGAAAGATGAACCGAGGCGTCGGCGATTTTCAGCGGCGGAGTTAGTGACACGAGGAGGAGCACTTCGTCGTGGTAGCCGTAAATCTGGATGTCGCCGGGCTCATCCAACTTCAGCGGAACCGGCCACTGGATCGGCCCGGCTTTCCAGCCGGGCGGCAGTTGCCAGTTGATCTCGGTCGGGATGCCAGCGTCGCCGGGAAATTGCCAATAGGTATGCCAGCCCGGCACCATCTCGAGGAGCAATCCGGCCGTGAACGGCTGACCGGGAGCAACGGCCGCGACGTCCGCGAGGAGTCGCGCCTCGACCAACTCGCGCCCCTGATATTTCTGGCTGTGCGCTGCGAGAGGACAAAGCAGTAGCGCACTAAGCGAGAGCGCAAGGCTGCGGTAGCGCAACGAAAAGATCATTTATTAATTAGACCGCTGAATCATCAAATCGCCAAATCGTGATCTCTGAGTAGCACCGGCTGCCTGCCCGTCGCGGCTGGGAGCCTCCCGAGCGCAACGCGGCATATCTACCCGCGCTTCGCGCCCCGTTTTGCGGGAGCCTCCCGCGAACGATGGGCTGACAGCCCGCGCTACCCAGAAAGAATTCGCCGCGAGCCGCAAGCCGGTGATCACCATGTTATTCCTCTCCTTCGTAGTAGTCGGCCTCAACCCCCTTCGCGATCACTTCTTCCGCGCCCTCCTTGAAGGCGACCCATTTGCCGCTGTCGGGGTAGTAGCAAGTGTCACCGCGCGGGTTATCAGCGATCACATAGTAGACGAAATCTTCCTCAGCAGTCGCGGAAAGCTGATGCGCTTCACCGGGCGCGAAGAAAAAAGAATCGCCCGCGCTCACTTCGGTTATGCCGTGGCGATCTCGAATTTCTCCTCGGCCCGAAACGACTAGATAAAGCTCCGTCTCCGCACCGTGCCCGTGATAGGGACAGTAGCTCTTGCCTTTCGGGATTCGGACCTGGGCGAGATCAAATGGATGACGCTTGGCCAGGTCGAGCGATTCCTTTTCGCGTCCGAGCGCGATCGAGATGTCTTTGACAAACTTGTGGAATTTCCCCTTCGGCGATTTGCGTTCATCTTCCGCGATATCGTTCACGTTTACTTTGCGCATCGCGCAAACTCCGCCCCGCCCGGCGGGAACGCAATATTCCCCACCTGCCCTGCGCTTCGCAGAGTGCCGCGTCGACAACCGCGCCGGACAAGCGTCCTATTTCTTGCGCCCTTTGGCTTCGACCTTTTGGAATTTGCCGCTGTTCCGACTCGCCAATCCGCGCAGCATGTCGACCTCGTCGGATTTCTCTTTGCCGTTCAGGTAATAAATGACGTGGAGATGCGCCTTTTTCGGCAGCGCTTTCTGGCCTTCCTCCGCCACCTTGTAAATCTCCTGGGGCGGGATCGGTTTCAGCCCGCCGCCCGGCTCGGATTCGGTCGCGTTGCCGTCAGTCAGCATATAGATCGTTTCCGGTTTGAGAGAAAAAGCCTCCGCCAGCGCGAGGTCGTGCCGCGTTCCGCCGCGCTCCCCCCGCTTCGGTTTGGCGGTTTTGTAATCGACCTCGTTCTGGATGTGCGCGATGGCCGCCTGCTTGTTTTCCTCCGTCGCCGGAACCAGCTCCTCTTTCCACGCATGGGCGCCACCGGACCAGCGCACGATCCCAAAGCGCGTCTGCGGCGTGAGGCTCTGCACGAGCTTGATCGCCTCGTCGCGCACGACTTGGAAATTCTGTTCCTTCCCGTGCCGGACCAGCTTGCTCGGATAATCCGCGTCGCCCGTGCGCGTGAACATGGAATCGGAGACATCGATCATGATCACAATGCTGGTGCTGATGTCGCGGATGCCGAAGAAGTTGATCGCGGTGCCGTTGCCGCCACCGCCTCCGCCTAACGACGAGCCCCCGCTCGTGCCGAAGGCGGCACCCGCCGCGCCCGCGGCCATCATCGTCTTCGGCGCGCTGTCCGAAACTTTGATATCCGGCATCGGTGGCAGGACGACCTTGGCCACACCCGTGGTAAGAACACGCTTCGGAACGGCCGGCGGCGCGCTGACCGATTCCATTTTTTTCTGCAACTGCACCCGATGCTCGAGCGCGCGCTCGCTCGGGTTGGGTGACTTCGGGCCCGCGTTAAAAGTCAGCTTGCGGTGGGCGGAATATTTGGAGACGACCCAGATCGCGGCGACTCCCCCAAAGAGGAGATGCAAAACCACAACCGCAATCAGGACCGGCGGCGAATAACGGCGCAACCTGGGCAGCGTCTGCGGCGGTGCTTCTTCGCTTACGGTCTCCATGGAGCGAGCGGGATATTAAGCGGAACGGCAGAGTCGTGGCGAGAAGCGTTTGGTTGCGGGTGCGTTGAGCCCAGCCACTGCGACAGAGTTTGCCCCGAAATGTTCTCGCCAGGCTAATCCCGTGGCGGGATTAGCGCGATTCCGGCTACAACCTCTTTCCCTTCCTCTGCGCGAAGAAAACGTCGCGGCCGACCAGATAGAGCAGAACAGAAATCGCGGCGAACGGAACCAGCGCAAGCAAATCGGACCACGCTCCTTCGAAGAAAGGATTATACGCCGTGGCCCATTTCTCGATCGCGTCCAGGTTGTCCTTCAAAGGAATATTTAAGAAGGCAAAAATGACGCCGGCCAGTGTCCCGCCCGCGATATAGCCGGACGACAATAGAACCCCGTTACTCTTGTCGCCTTCGGCAACGAGCTGATCTTCGGTCAGGTTCGCCCCGGCGTGTTTTCGCCGCGTATATTTGTCGACCAGTCCGCGAATCAAACCACCGACCCAAACCGGCGCGGAGGTAGAAATCGGCAGATAAACGCCAACCGCGAACGCAAGTGACGGGATTCCGGCGAGCTCGAGCACGATGGAAATAAAAACGCCAAGCAAGACAAGCCCCCACGGCAATTCACCGCTCAAGATCCCTTTGATGATGTAGGACATCAGCGTGGCTTTCGGCGCAGTGAACTTTTGCACGCTCGAGCCATCGGGACGCTTGTCGTAAAATCCGTTGATGCCCGGATCAACGAGATAAACCGGCGCGCCCATATCGTTCACCAGATAGCGACCGGCCGGCCCATTTGTGGGTGAGGTCTTGTGATAGACAAAATACTCGTTTGCGTCGCCGCCTGCTTGCGCGCCGGCGATGCGCTCACGCTTCGGCTTGCCGCTTGCGTCCTTTTCGAAGTCCACGGGGCTGGCGTGATAGGTGGAGGCGAAGGTGAAATCTTTGTTGCCTGCAACCGGAACGTAAACCGTGCCGGAGTCATTGAACTTCATCAGGATTGGTCCGATCGCGAGGCACGAGGCCAGCGTGCCGATGAGAATGGCGATCTGCTGATATTTCGGGGTCGAACCGACGAGAAATCCCGTCTTCAAATCCTGCGAAGTGGTGCCGCCATTCGATGAGGCGATACAAACAATGCCGCCGATCGAGAGTGCAGTTACAAAATAGGGCGGCGCGGTCCAACCAACGATCAGAAAGCAAAGACAAGTTAGCAGGAGCGTCGCGACCGTAATGCCGGAAGTTGGACAGGAAGAGGAACCGACCTCACCGGTGAGCCGCGACGAGACGGTAGTGAAAAGAAATCCGATCGCGACAATGAGAAACGCGCCTAACAAGTTGAAGCGCAGGTTGAGTTGCGGCGCCAGCATGATCAGAACGAGCAGGAGGACAATTCCGCCCATGACCCAGTTCATTGAAAGGTCTTGATCCGTCCGCGCGGCTGTGGCCTTTTCCGCGCGCGCGTCACGCAGGTCAGCGAACCCGCCTTTGATGCCGTGCCAGATCAACGGCATGGAACGAATGAGACTGATGATTCCACCGGCCGCCACCGCACCTGCACCGATATAGAGAATGTAGCCGTGCTGGATTTGATCGACGCTCATGTTCGCGATCGTATGAGACGTTTCCGGCGAAACCGGTCCCGCGACTAACGAACCGAAATATTTGATCGCCGGGATCAGAACAAGATACGACAACACGCCGCCACCCATCATCAACCCTGCGATGCGCGGTCCGATGATGTAGCCGACTCCGAGGAGCGCGGGATTGTTTTCGAGCGAAACGGACGCGCCATCGAATGGCTTCCCAAAAATCTTCTCCGGGATCTCCTTCATCGCTTTGAAGATCTCGAGCGCACCGTAGTAGATGAAGCCGATGATGAACCCGCCGATTATTATTTTGCCTCCGCTCACTGCTTCTTCCGCGGCAACTGTGTTGTGCTCGTCGGAATGCGCGGCCTTGAGCGACTCAGCGGACGCCCCCGCTTTCAAGACCTCAGCGCAGGCGGTTCCTTCCGGGTATTTCAGATGTCCGTGTTGATGAACGATGAGCGCGCGGCGCGTTGGGATCATCATCAGAATGCCCAGCAACCCGCCCAAAATCGCGACCAGCATCACGCGCACGATTTCGAGATCGAACCCGAGAATCATGATCGCGGGCATGGTCACGCCCAGCCCGAACGCGATCGATTCGCCCGCTGAACCGGCCGTCTGGACGATGTTGTTCTCGAGAATGGTCGAATCGCGCAACCCAAACTTAGAGAGAACGCGGAAAAAGGTGATCGAAAGCACCGCTACGGGAATTGATGCACTGACCGTAATGCCAACTTTAAGGACGAGATAAAGCGACGAGGCGCCGAAAACGATCCCAAGCAGCGTGCCAAGGATGATCGGAATCGGTGTGAACTCGCGCAGCCGCGCAGTTGGCGGAATGAACGGACGGAAGTTGGCGAGAATCGGATTCTCGGGCCGGGCGCCGACGATGTCGGGCATTTCGTTAGGCGGATTGCGCGGGTCGATCGCGATCGGCGGTTCCTCCTTCATTCCCTAAACACGCAATCGCATTCCGCCCACAATCGGGGCTACTTCCCGCCCTGTCGAGCCGCGTCGATCGCACTTAACGCCTGCTCCGGCCGCGCACGGACAGCGAGGTTGTCAGTCAAGTTCACCCAGCGAACAATCCCGTTCTGGTCGACGTAAAACTCTGCCGGACGCGAAATGTCTTCATGTTTCGGTCCAGCATGTGGATGTAACAGATCGTAGCGGCGAATCGTCGCTGCACCCACATCCGACAAGAGCGAAAACGTGTAGCCCATCCGCTGGGCATGCGGACGATTGATGTCGACCGGATCGACACTAATCGCCGCTACTTTCACTCCGCGCGAAGTGAAATCACCAAGCCTTTGCTGAAAACCCCGCAACTCGGAGTTACAGAGTGGTCACCAGTGCCCACGATAAAAAATCAGAATCGCGCCGTGCGGTGAAAGCAGGTCGGCAAGCGCGATTTGTTTGCCATTTTGATCAGGCAGAGTGAACGCTGGCGCCTCCTCGCCGATGCGCGGCGCTCGTGCCGAGGCCGGCACGTCGCGTAAGACGAAAAAGACTTCGTAACAGAAGAACGCGACCAGACAGACGCTGATTACCGCAATGATCGATCCGGAAATCTTTCCGCGGTAAAGCCTCGGATTTCCAAACGCGCGAAATAATCCGGTCGCGAGTAACGCGAGCCCAACACCGGCGAGGAGAAGGTTGAGCCACGGAAAATCGCGCGTTATCGGAAACTGCGCGAAGGATTCATAGCTAATGAGCCCGCCCAGAACGACGACGAACCCCAGCCAGAGTGGAAGGTTCCAGCGCCGCCTCATGTCGATCGTGCCGTCGCCATTCCAAGGACCCATCGATAAAGGACAAACGCGATCACCGCAAAAGCCAGCCCACCGATAATGATCCCCGCCGTTTCAAATCCCGGACCGACCAGCCCGAGTGGGGCCGCTTTGCCGGAAAAAACGACGATCGCGGAAATGACTACGCCGATGATGCTTTCCCCGACGATCAGGCCGGAGGCGAGCAGCACGCCAAGTTGCTTGGTTGGTTCTGGGCGCGCCGTTCGGTCGGCACAGCGATCGAAGAACCAACCGACGATCGTGCCGACAACGATCATCAACGTGCTTTGCGTCGGCAGATAAATGCCAAGGCCGACGGCGAGCGGCGGAACGCTGAAGCGTTTGGTCGTGCGACTAAGGATCTCATTCAGCACGATAATGGCGACACCGATTTCCGCCCCGGTCAGAATCAGATTCCAATCGATGTTCCGCGCCAGGACGCCTTGGCCTAACGAGGAAATCAATCCAGCTTGAGGTGCCGGCAGAGGATTAGGACGTAATTCCGCCCCGGGCGCACCGACAAAACCGTAGGCTTTATTCACAAGGTCGAGAACGGGAGGTATGACGAACGCACCGGCAATGACACCGATGATGAGAGCGACCTGTTGTTTCCATGGGGTCGCATCAACCAGCTGACCTGTCTTAAGGTCTTGCAGATTGTTATTCGCGATCGCTGCGACGTTGAAAATCACCGCCGTTGTGAACAACGCGAATGCCGTCAATGCCTTGCCGATTTCCGGCGAAGCGTACGGTTTGAGCAGCAACGCGGCCCCGATCACCACGAGGATTCCAATGCCGGAAAGCGGACTGTTAGAGGAGCCAATCAAGCCGGCCATGTAGCCGCAAACCGCCGAGACGAAAAAGCTCATCAGGACTACGTAAACGACGCCGCCAATAACCAGGGTCCACAGATGTGCGCCGAGCCCGCTCTGGTTCGCAAAGACCCCCAGCACCCATGCGATAGGAATCATGCAAATGAGGGTGACCATGCCGACAATTCCGATTGGAATATCACGCTCCGTGATCGGGAGCGTGTCGGCCTTGCCGGCCTTGCGCGCACGGTTCGCCGCCATTGCACCGGCCAGTCCACTGACGACCGGCTGGATCAATTTTAGCAATGTCCAAATCGCAGAGACGCCGATTGCGCCCGCGCCAATGAACCGAACATAGTTGCTCCACGTCGCCGTCGCGATTTTCGATACTTCTCCGGAGCCAAGCGCAGCGACAACGCCTTTGGGAACCTGAGCCCCTGAGCTCATCATATCGGCAGCCATTTGCGAATAATGCGGCACGCCCCAGCCCCAACCGATTAATGCGCCGATGAGCATGGCAATACCAACCGCGATGCCGCACAAGTGTCCGATCGCGAGCAAAGCGAAGGAGAGCGAGAAATCATAACCACTCACTCCGGCGCGTTTTCCAAAACGGAACACCTGCGCCACATCCGCCGCGAAAATCTGCGTCGCAACCACTACCGCAAAGACGGCGGAGACAATGGATCCCCACAGCACGGCGAGCAGACCCGCGCGGCCATGTTCGACATCGTGCGCGTGTTCCTTGTCCCCGGTGCTGCCAACCTTGAGGACTTCGGCGCAAGCGACACCTTCGGGATAAGGCAGATCGGAGTTGGTGACGAGAGCGCGACGCAGCGGAATCGAATACATCACGCCCAGCACACCGCCGAGCGCGCAGATCAAAAACGAGATCCAAAACGGAAAGCCGGTCCACCAGCCGATCATGATCAGACCCGGCAGGACGAAAATGATCGACGAGAGCGTGCCCGCCGCCGAGGCGATCGTCTGCACGATGTTGTTCTCCTGCACGGTCGCGTCCTTAAACCCGCGCAGCAGCGCCATCGAAATCACTGCCGCTGGAATTGAGGTCGAAAAGGTGAGGCCGGCCTTGAGGCCGAAGTAGACATTGGCCGCAGTGAAAACCAGCGTGATGACGACCCCGATAATGATTCCGCGGATGGTAAGTTCCTTGCCCATATTTGCTACGGCGTTTGGCGAAAGACCTGCGCGGAGGAAAAGCTGGCTTCAAGCATGTCGCGCATTTCGTTAGGCGGAGTTTCTGGATCAATTTTCGACATCGGCTCTCCTTCGTCGCTTTTTGCGATTCGAAGAGCAGAGCGGGAACGGGTCGGAAAGGCAACTGCAAACATCACCATGTCGTTTAGAATGCGACCCGTGAAAACTGTCCTCGACGTTTGGTGGGCTCGAATCGCGGAAATCTTGTTTCGGTCGTTTCTGATCGGTCTCTTTTTGTTTCGCGGCCTGACCGCGATCCAGGGCGCGGAACGGGAATTTCGCGGCGCGTGGGTGGCAACGGTCTACAATCTCGATTGGCCTTCACGACCCGGTCTTGCTGCTGCGACGCAGAAAGCAGAGTTGCGGGCGCTCCTCGATCGAGCTGCGGAATTGAAGCTGAACGCGATTCTGCTCCAGGTCCGCCCGGCGAGCGATGCACTCTACGCTTCGCAGCAGGAACCGTGGTCAAAATTCCTGAGCGGAAAAGCGGGGGTGTCGCCCGGCTACGATCCCCTCGAGTTTGCGATCGCTGAGGCGCACGCGCGCGGGCTCGAACTGCATGCCTGGGTCAATCCGTTTCGCGCCGCGGTGAGCACGAGTGAAACTCTGCCGTCGAATCACGTTGCGAAAAAGCATCCCGAATGGGTGCGCCGCTTCGGCAAACAACTCTGGCTCGACCCGGGCGACCCGGCGGCGCGCGCCTATGTCATCGGCGTCATTACTGACATCGTCAGGCGTTACGATGTCGATGGCGTACATCTCGACGATTACTTTTATCCTTACCCTTTGAAACCGGGTGCTGCCTCCTTTCCGGATGATACTACCTGGCAACGCTATGGCGCCAGGAGCGGCATGAGCCGGGCCGATTGGCGTCGAGACAACATCAACGACTTCGTCCGCACGCTCTATCGAACGGTCAAGGCGACTAAGCCGCGAGTCCGCGTCGGCATCAGTCCGTTTGGAATCTGGCGACCCGGCGTCCCGCCGACGACGAGGGCGGGACTTGACGCTTACGGCCAGCTTTTTGCGGACGCGCGCAAATGGCTCGCGAATGGCTGGTGCGACTATATGGCGCCGCAACTTTACTGGAGCATCCGGCCAGCGGACCAAAGTTTTCCGGTCTTGCTCGATTGGTGGCGGGCGCAGAGCCACGGCACGCCGGTCTGGCCCGGGATTGCGACAGAACGAATCGGTTCCCAGCGCCCGGCGCGCGAAATCATCGAGCAGATCGCGCTGACTCGCCGCGACACCTCGTCCCCGGGCCACATTCATTGGAGCATGAAGGCGCTGATGCGAAACCAGGGCGGGATCGACAACCTGCTCCGGTCCGGGCCTTACGCGGAGAAAGCGGAGTCACCTCGTTAGGCGCTCATTTCGCCGGGACGGTGACGGCATCAACCGGAACCGGCGGTTCGCCGGAAACCTTGGCGGTTCCGAGAATGCGGGCGGCCAGTTGCTCGGGTTCTTTCTCAGCCGCGGCATCCCGATCCCTGGCCGGCGGTGCATTAACAATGTAGTTACCCTCGAAAACGAGCGACTTCTTCAAACTGGCGTTGTAACCGCTGGCTTTGAAATAATACTCATTGTTAGGGGACTCCTCGGTTGGGGCCGTTCGTTTCGCCGCTGCCGCCGCCGGAGGAGCGTAACTCTGCTTCTCCTTGAAATAATTCCGCGTGTCGTTTGCGCTTAGCGGCTCGATGTGGCCGGCATAGGTGGAGCCGTCGTCATCGACCACTCGGAAGTCGTGGCCGTTCTGTTCGACCTGAAAGTTATTCAAAAGCTTCCGCGCCCTTTGCAATTTGGCGCTGCTGTCAGCCATTTTGCCGCCGGCCGATTGCGAGAATTGTTGGGTCAAATTAGTCATGAGCTGCGCGCGGCTTTCCGCGATCGAGCCAGCACTGGCAGCAAGCGGCTGGGACTGGCGAAAATCTTGCGAAGTCGCCTCGGTCTCCGGAGCGGCAGCTTTCGCCAGCTCCGGAGTCTTATTGTCGCGGCTGGCTCCGGTTTCGCTATCCGCCATGCCGGCTTGCCGCGGAGCTTCCAATTTGTCCGATGCCGCGGGCGCCGTTTCCGCACGGTTCGTTTCCGGCGCGGGCGCGTTCTTGCCCATAGCCAAGTGCGTGCTGGTTCCGGAAGGTTGTTGCGTTCGCCACCAAATGACTGTCGTCCCCAAGAACAGGCAGGCAAAGGCAGTTCCCATGGCCAGTCGTGGCCAGGTGATGGCGAACCAGGGCGATTTCCGCTCGCGCGGCGGCGCGATGCGGGCGACCTCGTCCTGCAATCGCGCCCGCATCGGATTCGGCATTTTCGGATCGACACCGAACTCGGCCCGGCGCGCTCGCGCCGATGCTTCCAGCAGTTCTTCGATCGGTTTCCTGGGCTCGGGCGGCATACGATAAGTTAGACGGCAAACGAGTTTGCCGATGGAAAAATTTCTTTCGCGATCGCGCCGAGGCGGTCCAGACATTTGCTCAAACGCGAGCTGACCGTCTTGGGATTGAGACTTAATTCGAGCGCGAT
>Ga0157375_10001825_pt1 | contig 18277 bp, 16 predicted proteins | sample M35metaG_FD_115311 | JGI IMG/M metagenome (GOLD analysis project Ga0157375, IMG submission 115311) | Miscanthus rhizosphere microbial communities from Kellogg Biological Station, Michigan, USA - M3-5 metaG | ecosystem: Host-associated > Plants > Roots > Rhizosphere > Soil | place: USA: Michigan... | reverse complement strand
GGTGCGGATGTCGCGCGGCGATTGGAGCGGCTCGCACTTCGCCTTCGCCCGCACCGTGCACTACAAGCCGGGCCATTCGGCGGCGCTGTTCCAACTCGGCCTGATGGAAGAGAAACGCGATCACCAGGAAGCGGCCATCGATTACTACGCGAAGGCGTTCGCGATCAATCATTCGCTGCTGGACGTGCGCGTGAATCCGCGCATCCTCGACAGCAAGCTGATCGACCTGGCATTGCTGAAGGCGTATCCGAAGGAGCACGCGCGCCAGAGCATGTCCTTCCAGGCGACGCCGCCCGGCTACGTGCAGCAAGGCCTCGAAGCGCTATCGACGCAGCCGGCCGCGAAGGACATCGTGACGCCCGCACCGCCGGTCACGGATCCGTCGATGCAGGCCCCGCCGCCGACACCAGGCACTCCGGTGCAGCCCGTGCCGCAACCGGCGAAGCCGCCGGTGAATTAGTGGATTAGTAGGTCACGTCGCGGTCCGCGAATCCGCTGAATGACGCCAGAATGATCGGGACGTCAGCCACGACTATGTGTTTCACGAGGAAGGGCGCATTGCCAAAGCGGCGATAGCCTTCTCGAATCGCGTCCAGTTCGGTCTCGAAGGTGTCAACCAGATCGGTCTCTTTTACGAGTGCGTACTTGCCGGCAGCGCGATCGAGAAGAGACATTCTCAGGCTCTCGAATGTATCGAGTTCGGTCTGGAGTGTGATGGTCGCGGTGTTCATTTCGTGTTGCCGGCTGTCAATGCGTATCCGCTGCTGACCACAGTGGCGCCGGGTACTTGGAGAGAACGGAATCGACCGAGACGATCTCCAGATCGTGTTCGAGCGCCTGACACACGAGTATTCGATCAAACGGATCGCGATGGTGCAGCGGTAATCCGCCGAGACGAACCACCGCGCCTTCGTAGAGCGGAAGCGACTGGATGCCGTGCTCTTCTCGCTGCAAGCCCAGCCAGGGATGCGGTTCCTCGGGGAGCGGCAACTTGCCGAGGTGATATTTGATGGTTGCTTCCCAGAGCGAAACTACGCTCAAGAACGCAGCTTCCGAGTTTTCGATCGCTTCCCGCATCGCTTGGGAAATGCGTGAATCGCCGGTGATGTACCAGAGGAAGATGTGAGTATCGAGCAGCAGCCTCATTGCTCGAAATCTCGAAGGACATCCTCCGGAAGCGGATCATCGAAGTCGTCAGGTACGACGAATGAACCCGCGGCGAGGCCGAAGGGACGCGGTCGCCGGACGGCTTCGATCGGACGAATCTCTGCAACCGGCCGATCCTTGTCCGTGACAACGAGCGTCTCGCCCTCAATCACGCGATGTAGAAAGCCCTCGGGATCCCGTTTGACTTCTTCCACGCTGACGTTCATGACCAGTTCGAGTGTAACAAATAATCCTTCATTCCTTGTCCCAACCGAACGTGCATGGGCAAGTATGCTTACGCATCTTTGTCACGTGGAGAGAATATGAAGAAAACTGCTATTGCTGCTCTCGCCCTGCTCGCCGCCGCTACTACGTTCGCCGCTGATGTCGTCAAGCGCGGAGCGCCTGTCTCTGCATCGAAGCCGGTCGCATTGGCGACGGTGCTCGAATCGCCGCGCGATTACACGAAGAACGCCGTCGTCGTCGAGGGTGTGATCGAGAAGTCGTGCACGGCGATGGGCTGCTGGATGGAGCTTGCGCCCGCCGAAGGGAAGAAGACGATCCGCGTCACCTTCAAGGATGAGGAGTTCGCCATTCCTCTCACCGCCAAGGGTATGCAGGCGCGCGCGGAAGGCGTCACGAAGATCCACAAGCTGAGCAAAGCGGAAGCGGATCACCTCGCCGGCGATGGGGCCACGCTGACGCGCAACGAAGATGGAACCGCGGACGAGGTTTCCTTCGTCGCCACCGGCGTAGAACTGAGGCGGAAGTAACCCGCTACAGATTCGCGATCTCGTCGAAGTACTTCGCGAAGGCGACCATGCCGCCGCTGGCCTGCTGCCAGTCGTAGTTCTCGTTCGGGGCGTGGTAGCCGTGCTCGGGGAGCGAGAGTCCCATGAAGAGCACGGGGACTTTCAGGACCTTCTCCATCGACACGATCGCGCCGATGGAGCCGCCTTCGCGGACGAAGACCGGCTCGCGGCCGAAGGCGAATTTCATCGAGTTGCGCACGGCATCGGCCAGCGCGCCCGTCGTCGGCGCTTTGTACGGCAGCATGGACGCCTCGGCGACGACCTTCACGTCCGGATTGCGCTGTTTCACGAACTCGCGCACGAGCTTCATGAGCTTCTTCGGATCCTGATTCGGCACCAGGCGGCAGGAGATTTTCGCGGCCGCCCGCGGCGGGATGATGGTCTTGATTCCGGGTCCGGTGTAGCCGCCGACCAGGCCGTGCACTTCGAACGTCGGCATTGCCCAGATGCGCTTCATCACATCGTCGGCGTCTTCGGTGCGGATCGATTTGAAGCCGTGATCCTTCTTGAACTTCTTCACCGAGAAGCCTGACGCCCGAAACTCTGCCAGCTCCTTCTTCGACGGCTGTTCGACGTCGTTGTAAAAGCCCTTGATCTTCACCTTGCCGGTCGTCGCGTCGTACATCTCGGAGACGAGCTTCATCAACTCGCCGATCGGATTACGGGCCGCGCCGCCGGTGACGCCGGAGTGCTGATCGGTGGCCGCTGTTTCGAGGACGAGCTCGAATCCCTGCAATCCGCGCAGACCGGCGGGGCAGGCAGGCCGATCGCGCGATACCCAGATCGTGTCGGAGACGATCACCGAGTCCGTAGCGAGTTGCTTGCCGTACTTTTTCATCGCGCCGTCGAAGCTCGGCGAGCCGATCTCTTCCTCCAACTCCCACAGCAGATGCATGTTCGCCTTCACGCCGGCCTCGCGCGCGGCGCGGATGCCGAAGAGCGCGGTCAGTGCGGGGCCTTTGTCGTCGGTCGTGCCGCGCCCGAGGTAGCGGTCGCCGTTTTTAACGAACGTGAATGGGTCGGTTGTCCACGGCTCGGTCTCGCGCGAGGCCGGCTGGACATCGAGGTGGTTGTAGACGGTGACGGTCGGAAGATTGCTGCCGCTGTTGAAACGGCCGTGGATGATCGGGTTGCCGTCCGTTTCGAGGATGTCGGCCTCGCCGCCGAAGTCGCGAATCGTCGATGCTGCCAGCTCGGCGCAGCGGCGAATGTCGGGAAGCCGGTCGGCATCGGCGGAGACGGTGGGGATGTCGACGAACTGGCGGAGAGCGGTTTCGAAACGATCGCGTTCCTTGTTTGCAAACGCGACCAGCGGCTTCTTTTCAATCATGGGCCGGCATTCTATCGCCAGCGGAGAAGGCCGCCGCCAGGATGAGCAGCGACATCGCCGGCATCGACAGACGCGGAAGCACCCACCACATCTTCATCGCCAGCGAACTCTCGAATTGCAGGTAAAGGTAGACGAAAAAAGCGAAGAGCAACGGGATTGGAACGAGCAGCGGGATCGCATCGCGAAGGTTCCGCGGCTTGCGCACGGCGATGTAAATGATGATCGCCAGCGCGATCAGCCACGACAATCCCCAGCATCCCGAGGCCAGGCTTTTCGGCGCCTCGCGGAAGATCGTCGGCAGGTTGCCCCAGTGGAAGGTGTGCGTGAGTGTGACGCGGTCGTAGCCGACGTGCATGCCGAAGCGCTTCTGAAACGCGAACCAGAGCGATGCGGCCGCGGCCGATGATGCGGCGAGGATCGCGGCGCGACGGATTCCGCGGTCGTAGATGACGACGCCGATGAGGATTGCGCCGATCGTCACGAGCGCTTCCTCCTTCGTCAGCATCGCGCCGGCAAATGCGATCGCGGCGATCGATGTGCGCCGCGCCACGATCGCCGCCGCCCCCACCGAGATGTACACCACCAGCATGGCCTCGGCGTTTCCCCCGCTGCCGCAAAAGGCCAGCGATGCGGCCATGGCCGCGGTCCAGAACGCGGTGGCGTGAATCGATCCGGTCAGCCAGTTGATCACCGGCACCGCCGCCGCCAGCCACACCGCGGACATCGCCGCGGCGGTGATCCACGGCATGTGATGCGAGAACAGCAGCCCCCACGCCTGCACGATCGGCAGCAGCGGCGGATAGTCGATGCGCGGCGGCGCATAACGCGAAAGCAGATAGCCGGCGTCGAGTGACCGCGACAGCGCAAAGTGAACGGACTTCGTCCCCCAGAAAAGGATGTAGTCGGGATTGATCGACTGCGTGGTGATGATGGAGAACAGGAAGTGAAGGCATGCGATCGCGATGATCAATGTGGCACAGACACTCCTGTCTGTGCGGGGGGCCGGACGCTGACGCCGCAACACGATTCCGCTCGCGACAAGCAGTGGCAACGCCAATCCCACGATGTTCCATCGCATCCCAACCATCGTGAAGAGCGTCGCTTCGATCGTCAGCAGCAGCGCGCCGGCCAGAAAGGCGAAGCCGATGCGGGCGCTGCGCGAATCGATCGACGAGGCGAGCGAGAGTCCCATCATTGGGATGAGGGCGTAGGCCGCGACGTAGATGAGGACGGTCATGGTTTGTCGCGCACGCAGACCGCGCCGCCGGTGACAATGTGCATCGACGGCGCGTCCGCCGGACACTCCGGCGCGCCGTAGACGAGGACGTACTTCGCCTCGCTCCCGCCGCCGGGCTGTGGCTGCCAGACGTACGTGGCCGGATACGGCGTCACGTCGGCGTACAAGCCGGCGGAGAGCCAGAAGAGCTGTGTCTCATCATCCGCCGTCGGCGCCTTGATCGTGTACGACGATCCCGCCGGGACGAGCGGCCGCGCGGCGGCGAGAAATCGCCAGTACGCCGCGAGCTGCGGCTGATCGTTCTCCGTCGGCGACGCCGGAACTTCGAGCCGGTGCGTGCGAAGGAAACTGCTCCAGGTGACGAGTGGTCCCGTCAAAACGATCAGCGCGCCGATGATCCAGACGCGGCGCATCTCACCATCCGACCGCGACACCCGACCGCCGCGGATCGGCGCCGCCGTATCGCAGTCCGCTCTTCGGATCGATCATCACCGCGTTCGCGTCAGAGATGTGGTCGAACGGCTTCTCCGCAAACTTGTGGCCCATCGCCTCGAGCGCGGTGCGCGAGTCGGGATTCGTTCCATTCGGCTCCCAGAAAATCGTGTCGGGCATCCACTGATGATGAATGCGCCCGGCATCCACCGCCTCCTGAATCGACACATGAAAATCGACCTCTGCCAGCACGATCTCCAGCACGGTGCTGATGATGCGCGGCCCGCCCGCGGCGCCCACAGCCAGCCACGGCTTGCCGTCCTGCAGCATGATCAGCGGCACCATCGACGACAGCGGCCGCTTCTTCGGCGCGATGGCGTTCTTCTCGCTCTGAATGAGTTGATAGACGTTCGGCACGCCCGGCTGCGAGGTGAAGTCGTCCATCTCGTCGTTGAGCAGGATGCCGGTGCCTTTCGCGGTGACGCCGGCGCCGAACCAGTCATTCAGCGTGTACGTGTTGCTGACCATGTTGCCGTCGCCGTCGACGACGGAAAAGTGCGTGGTGTCGGTTCGCTCGAACGGCGCCGGATCGCCCGCGCGAATCTCGCTCGAACTCGATGCATGCGCGACGTCGATCGTCTTCCGCCGCTCCTCGGCGAATGCATTCGAAGTCAGCGCGAAGACCGGCAATTTGACGAAATCCGGATCGCCCAGAAACTCCGCCCGGTCCGCAAACGCCCTTCGCATTACCTCGGTAATGAGATGGAGATAGCGCGCCGATTGCCAGCCGGCCGCGGCGACGTCGTAGTTCTCCAGCATGTGCAGCATCTCGATGATGGCGATGCCGCCGGACGACGGGGGCGGCATGACGATGAAGTCGTGTCCGCGATAGCTGCCGCGCAGCGGTGTGCGGATCACCGGCTTGTATTCGCGCAGATCCTGCATCGTGATCAAGCCGCCGTGCGCTTTCATGTCGGCCACGATGCGCTTCGCGGTCACGCCTTCGTAGAAATCGCGCGGATTGGTCTGGATGCGCGCAAGCGTCGCGGCGAGTTCCGGCTGTTTGAAGCGCTCGCCCATCGTGTAGAGATGACCGTCGCGCAGAAAGATGCGCCGGCTCTCCGGCCACGGCTCCAGTTTTTTCAGCGCCTCTTTGTCGCGAAAAACGCCGTCGAGAAACGGACTGACGATGAATCCCTCGGCCGCAAGTTTCCGCGCGGGCTCGACCAGCTCACTCCACTTCAATTTGCCGTGGCGCTTGTGGACGAGCATCAACCCGGCCACGGTGCCCGGAACGCCGATCGCTTTGTAGCCGTCGGTCGACGCGCCTTTGATGACTTTGCCGTTCGCATCGAGATACATGTCACGCGACGCCGCCAGCGGCGCGCGCTCGCGATAGTCGATGGCCTCACTCGTCCCGTCGGCCATGCGGATGAGCATGAATCCGCCGCCGCCGATGTTGCCGGCGGCCGGCCAGGTGACTGCCATCGCCAGCGCGGTTGCGACCGCGGCATCGACGGCGTTGCCGCCCTTCTTCATGACGTCGACGCCGATCTGCGACGCGATCCCGCTCGTCGACGCCACCATCCCGTGCCGTGCGGCGACGGGATCGTGCATCGCGGAGAACGCGGCGGTGGCGCAGGAAAGGAGAAGTGTGGCAATCAGCTTCCGCATGGCGCGGAAGTGTAATCGCTCACGACCGGTAGTCGGCGTTGATGGAGATGTAGTCGTGGCCTAGGTCGGAGGCGAGGACGACGGTGGTGGCGGTGCCGCCGCCGAGGTCGAGGATGATGGGGACGCGGTCGCGGGTGAAGACCTTGGCGGCGTCTTTCTCTTTGTAGACCGCGGGCGCGCCGTTCGTGACGAGTTGCACGTTTGCGGCGAAGAGCGAAACGCGTTTGATGTTGAAGCGCGCGCCGCTGCGGCCGAGGGCGGCGAGCATGCGGCCCCAGTTCGGATCGCCGCCGTGAAGGGCGGTTTTCACGAGAGGCGATGTGGCGACGGCGTGCGCGGCTAACTTAGCGTCGCGATCCGTTTTCGCGCCGCGGACGGTCAGCTCCATCACGCGCGTGGCGCCTTCGCCGTCGCGGACGATCATCCAGGCGAGATCGCGGCAGACGGCGTTGAGCGCGCGCTGAAAATCGGCGACGTCCGCGCGTCCGTTGTTAGCGAGTTTTCCGGAAGCCATCAGCAGCACGGTGTCGTTGGTCGACGTGTCGCCATCGACGGAGATGGCGTTGAAGCTCTGATCGACGGCGATCGTCAGCGCGCGCTTGAGCGTGGCCGGATCGAGCGCGGCGTCGGTCATGACGAAGCCGAGCATGGTGGCCATGTTGGGATGGATCATGCCCGCGCCTTTGGCGACGCCAACGATCCGTCCGCGCTTGCCGCCGAGAGTGAAGCTGGCCTGCGTGACCTTGGGACCGACGTCAGTGGTGAGGATGGCGTGCGAAAGCGCGTCGATGCCGCCGGCGGAGAGGCGGGTGATGGCGTCCGGCAGCGTGTCGCGGACCTTCTTGTCGGGAAGGACGACGCCGATGACGCCGGTGGAGGCGATGAAGATTTCGTCATCGCTGCACGCCAGCAGTTCGGCAGCGCGCGAGCGAACGCGTTTTGCGGCGTCGTGACCGGCCTTGCCGGTGACGGCATTCGCGCAGCCGGCGTTGACGACGACGGCTTTCAATTTTCCGCCGCTGTTTTTCAGCGCGGCTTTCGACAGCGTCACCGGCGCGGCCTGGAAGCGGTTCTTCGTGAAGACAGCGGCGGCGTTCGCGCCGTCGGGCGCGACGATGAGCCCGAGGTCCGGCCGCTTCTTGCGAATGCCTGCACGGACGCCGGAGGCGAGGAAACCTTTCGGGAGTCTCATGGCTGGTTGCCGTTTCGCGCGGCTGCGCCGCTGAGCACAGACAAGAGTGTCTGTGCCACACTGATTTCGGGTTTCAGCAACGCCGAGGTGATGTTGGCAAGAGGCGCGAAACAATGTGGCACAGACACTCTTGTCTGTGCCGCGCCGAGCTGACGGTTCGCCGTAATCACTTCGCACCTTCCTGTGCCGCAGCCGCTGCCGCGCGAACGCGATCGGGCGCCGTGCCGCCGTACGAGTTTTTCTTCGCCAGCATGCCGTCCAACGTCACGCCGTGCTGCTTCGCGAGCGATGGCAGATTGGCGAGGTTCCGGCTGACTTGATCGTGCGCTTCGCGGAATGGCATTCCGGTCGCGGCGAGGGCGTCGGCGACGGCGGTGGCGATGAGGGCATCGCCGCCGGCGGCGGTGCGCATGCGGTCGCGGTCGAGAGAAAGGCCGGCGATCAATTCGTTGAGCGCGGGAAGCAGCGAGGCAATGACGGCGCGCGTGCGGAAGAGCGGTTCTTTGTCGAGCTGGAGGTCTTTGTCGTACGCGAGCGGAAGGCCTTTGAGCAGGGCGATGAAGCCGGTCAGTTCGCCGATGGAACGCGCGGCATATCCGCGAGCCAGCTCCAGGACGTCCGGATTTTTCTTCTGCGGCATGCGCGACGAACCGGTGGCCATCGCATCGGGCAACTCCGCGTATGCGGCTTCGTCGGAAGTAAAGAAAATCAAATCCTCGGCCAGCCGCGAGAGATGCGTGAGGAGCATCGCCGAGACGAAGAGATACTCCGCGGCGAAGTCGCGATCGGAGACACCGTCGATCGAGTTCGCGGTCGCGCGGGCGAAGCTGAGGGAACGGGCCAGCTCGTCGCGGTCGATAGAGAGGGGAGTTCCGGCGAGCGCGCCGGAGCCGAGCGGACATTCGTCGCCGCGCTCTGCGGCGCTGGTGAAACGCGCACGATCGCGGCGCAGCATTTCGACGTAGGCCAGGCACCAGTGTCCGAACGTGATCGGTTCGGCCTGTTTGGAATGCGTGTAGCCAGGCATCGGCGTCGCCGCTTCCTCGGACGCGCGAGTGGCCAGTGTGGCGATGAGCGTCGCGACGACGTCGAGCGCTTCGTTGCAGGCGCGCTTCAGCCAGAGTTTGAGATCGGTCGCGACCTGATCGTTGCGCGAGCGTCCGGTGTGCAGCTTGCCCGCGCCGGCGCCGATCAGTTCGTAGAGCTTTGCCTCGACGTACGAATGGACATCTTCGTAGTCGCCGCTCGTTGGCGGCTCGATGCGCACCAGCGCGCCGAGGATGAGATCCAACTCGTCATCATTCAATACACCCACATCCGCCAGCGCGCGGGCCCAGGCGATCGAGCCTTCCACGTCGTCGTCGAACAGCTCGCGGTCGAACGCGAACGAGTCGTTGAGCCGCCGCAGCAACGGCGACGGCTCGCCCTCGAAGCGCCCGCCCCACAACTTCTGCGTCAACCCGCCGCCTTCCGCAGCCGCGCGGCCGTCACTTCATCGGCGGGCAGCGTGTCGTCGTTCTTGTCGGCCGCGATGCGATTGCGGCCGCGCGTCGGCAGTCCGAAGACGCGGATGAATCCGGCGGCATCGCGCGCGTCGTAGCCGGTCATGTTGAAGCTGGCCAGCTCCTCGCTGTACAGCGAATTCGGCGAGGTGCGTCCTACGATCGTGACGTTGCCCTTGTAGAGTTTCAGCGTGATGGTGCCGCTGACCTTCGCGGTGATCGAATCGGCGAAGGCGTCGAACGCTTCCTTCAGCGGCGAGAACCACTGGCCGAAGTAGACGAGCTCCGCGTAGTGCGTGGCGATGCGCTCCTTTTCGTGCGAGCTGTCGCGGTCGAGCGTGATCGATTCAAGCGCCTTGAGCGCGGTGACGAGCAGCGTGCCGCCGGGCGTTTCGTACACGCCGCGCGACTTGATGCCGACCAGGCGGTTCTCGACGAGGTCGACGCGTCCGACGCCGTTGCGTCCTCCGATTTCGTTGAGCGCGATGACGATCGACGCCGGCGACAGCACCGCGCCATTGACGGCGACGGGAACGCCGGCTTCGAACGTGATGGCCACCTTCTCCGGCGCGTCGGGCGCGGTCATCGGATCGACGGTGAGTTTGAACATCGACGCTTCCGGCTCGAACGACGGATCTTCGAGCGGGCCGCCTTCGTGCGAGAGATGCCAGAGGTTGCGGTCGCGCGAGTACGGGTCCTTCTTCGTCACCGGCACGGAAATGCCGCGCGACGATGCGTAGTCGATGGCGTCTTCACGCGAGACGATATCCCACTCGCGCCACGGCGCGATGACGTCCAGCTCGGGCGCGAGCGCTTGGTAGGCGAGCTCAAAGCGGACCTGGTCGTTTCCCTTGCCGGTGCAGCCGTGCGCGAGTGCGTCGCAGCCGGTGGCAAGGGCGATCTCGACCTGTTTCCGCGCAATCAGCGGCCGCGCGGTGGACGTGCCGAGGAGGTAATCCTTCTCGTAAATGGCGCCGGCTTTGAGAACGGGAAAGAGGAAGTCGCGTGCGAACTCTTCCTTTGCATCGATGAGATGGAAGTCGCACGCGCCGGTGCGATACGCCTTCTCCGCCAGCCCCGAGGTCTCCTCGGCCTGACCGACGTCAACGGCCACCGCGACGACTTCGCAGCCGTAGTTTTCCTTGAGCCAGGGAATGATGATCGAGGTGTCGAGACCGCCGCTGTAGGCGAGGGCGACTTTCTTGTAGGTCTTCACGCTGCTTTCTCCTTGACGGTCGCGAGCACTGCTTCCAGCGCTTCGATGAATTCTGCGAATGCCTTCTTCGGCGTGATGTACGGCGGCAGAAGGCGGATGACGTTGTCGCGGGCGGTGCCGACGACGAATCCTTTGGCGAGCAGTTCGGCGACGACCGGTTTCGCGGGGCCGTCGAGCTCGATGCCCCACATGAATCCCTGACCACGCACTTCGACGATAGACGTGTTGCGCGACTGCAGCGCGAGCAGCTGCGTGTGGAACCAGTCGCCGATCGTCGTGACGCGATCGAGAAGATGCGCCTCCTCGATCTCGTCGAGCACTGCCAGTCCGAGGCGGCAGGCCACCGGGTTGCCGCCGAAGGTCGTGCCGTGATGGCCGGGTTTGACGAGGCCTTCGATGGCCGCGCCGGTGAGGACAGCGCCGAGCGGGAGACCGCCGCCGAGCGGCTTGGCCAGCGTGACCATGTCCGGGACGATGCCGCTCTGCTGGAAGGCGAAGAGCGTTCCGGTGCGCCCGAGGCCGCACTGGATCTCGTCGAAGATCAGGATCGCGCCGGTGCGGTCGGCCACGCGGCGCGCGGCGGCGAGGAAGTCGTGCGAGAGCGGGATGATGCCGCCTTCGCCCATGATCGGTTCGAGGAAGATGGCGCACGTCGATTCGCTGACGGCGGCTTCGAGCGCGGCCACGTCATTCGGCTCGACGAACGTCACGCCAGGAATCAGCGGTTCGAACGGCGCGCGATACGCCTCGTGGCCGGTCATGGCCAGCGATCCCATCGTCCGTCCGTGGAAGCTCTCGTTGAGCGCCACGATACCGGCGCGGCCGGGATTAGCGAGCCGCGCGAACTTCAGCGCCGCTTCGTTGGCCTCCGTGCCGCTGTTGCAGAAAAACGCGCGGCAGAGTCCCGAGGCGCGCACGAGGCGCTCCGCGAGCAACCCCTGCGCCGGGTGGTAGTAGAGGTTCGAAAGGTGCAGCAACGCGTTCGATTCGTCGCGCAGCGTCTTGATCAGGCGCGGATGGCGATGGCCGAGGGCGTTGACGGCGATGCCTCCAAGCAGGTCCCAATACTCGCGCCCCTCGGCATCCGTAATGCGCGCGCCTTTTCCGCTGCGCGGATGGAACGGCGTGCGCGCGTACGTGCCGAGGAGGAAGGCCTTCTCGCGCTCTTCGACGGCGGCGGGGGATTCGTCATGCAGCAACAAGGTTCGTACCTCCCTCTTCTCCAATGGTGATGCGCCGCACGCCCGATCCGAGCGCGTGCAGCGCGGCCTGCAGCTTGGGCCGCATGCCGCCGGTGACGACTTCCGTGCCGAGAAGCGCTTCCGCTTCGTCGGCGTGCAGTTCGGCCACGACGTTGCCGCCGGCATCGAGCAGGCCGGCGACGTCGGTGATGAAAATCAACTCTTCGGCGCCGAGCGATACGGCGATCGCGGCGGCCGCGGAATCGGCATTCACGTTCAGCAGCGTTCCGTTCGGACCCTCGGCGACGGACGAAACGACCGGCAGGATTCCGTAGCTGACGATGGCCCGAAGCAGCGTCGGATCGCCGCCGATGACGCTGCCGACGTGGCCGAGATCGACGCCGTCGATCGGCGGATGCAGTTCGGCGGTGAGCGTCGACGCGTCGCAGCCACTGACGCCGGCACTGCGCACGCCGATCGCCGCGAGTTCCGCGACCAGCATCTTGTTGACCGAGCCGGCCAGCGTGGCCACGACCACGTCGAGCGTGGCGTCGTCGGTGACGCGCAGCCCGGCGTACGTCCGCTTCGGGATGCCGGCGCGTTTCAGGTTCGCGTCGACATGCTTGCCGCCGCCGTGAACGAGCACGATCTCATCGCCCTGCTTCCACTGCGCGGCAATCGCGTTCAGCGCCTCGGCGCGCCGCACCGGATCGTCGAGAAGGCTTCCGCCCAATTTGATGACGTTCATCAGACCAGCGCCTCCGTCTCCGCGAAGCCGCACATGCGATTGAAGTTCTGCACCGCCTGCGACGCGGCGCCTTTGAGCAGGTTGTCGATGACCGAGACGATGACGGCGCGGCGGCCGCCTTGTAGCAGCTGGAAGCCGATCTCCGCGCGCGGCGTGTTGACGACGTTCTTCAGCTCCGGCAGTTGTCCCGCCGGCAGCACGCGCACAAACGGTGCGTTCGCGTAGGTGCGCGCGTAGGCGTCGCTGATCTGCTGCTCGGTCATGGCATGCGTGAAGCCGACGTGCATCGTCGACAGGATTCCGCGATGGACCGGGAGCAGATGCGCGACGAAGACGAGCGGCGCGCGGTCGCCGAGGTGAAGCTGCTGGCGGATCTCAGGCTCGTGGCGATGCTGTCCGACGCCGTACGCTTTGAAGTTGCCGAACAGCTCGGCGAATGAGAAGTTGAGATCAGCTTTCTTGCCGGCGCCGGAGACGCCGCTCTTCGAATCGCAGATCACCGGCTGCTCGCGGTCAATGGCGAACGTGAGCGGCCGGAGCGCAAGCAGGATCGAAGTGGGGTAGCAGCCGGGATTGGCGACCAGGCGCGCGTTCTTCAATTCGCCATTGCAGTACTCGGTCAACCCGTAGACGGCCTCGCCGAGCAGGTTCGGGCGCTCGTGATCGAAGCCGTACCACGTCGGATACATCGACGGCTCTTCCAGCCGGAAAGCGCCGGAGAGGTCGATGACCTTCATGCCCTGGTCGAGCAGCTGCGGCGCGAGGTTGGCGGAGACTTCGTTGGGCGTGCAGAGGAAGACGATCTCCGGCTGCGCGGCGACGAGCGCCTCCATGGTGAACGGCTCGGCGATGAGCTGAGGCAGCGTGGGTGTGACGGGTCCGCGCGCGGTGCTGCTCGACGAGAAGAGGGCTACGAGCTCCACCTCGTGATGGCGCGCAAGGATGGCCGTCAGCTCGGCGCCGGAGTAACCGGTGGCGCCGACGATGGCAACACGCTTCCTTTCATCGATGTTCGTTTCAGTCATGGTCGGGATTCCAGGTAAAACTCAGCGGACGGAAAGGCGGCGGCCGCCAATGGTTCGTCGCACGCGTTCGGCAAACGCCGCGGCCGCGGACGGAGTGCGGAAGGCCACGAAGATGGTGTCGTCGCCTCCGATGGTGCCGAGGACGCCGTCGATGGTGGCGGCGTCGATGGCGCTGGCCACCGGCTGCGCGCTGGCCGCCGGCGTGCGGATGACCACGAGGTTGCCGGCGGTATCGGCGCCGGTGACATATTCAGCGACAGCCTGCTCCAGTCGCGTCTCGACGACGTCGCGCGGCGCGAAGGCCACGACGGCGCCGCCGGCGAAGGCATCGCGCGTGACGTAGCCATTCGGCGACTTGGCCACACCGAGCTCGCGCAGGTCGCGCGAGAGCGTCGGCTGGGTAACTTTGAACCCGCGCTTCTTCAAAAGCGCCAGCAACTCATCCTGCGAATGGACGGACTGGTCGCCGACGATGCGAAGAATCTCGTCGCGTCTGCGAAGCCCGTCCCCATGCGCATGAATATTCATCGTCTTGAATTTTTATGCATTCCTCGGCGGATGTCAACAGGGTCGTGTCCGCTGCCATTCCGGGCTAGCGCAGCAACGCAGTCGCTTCGTCGTACGCCGCTTTGTAGGTGTAATCCGGCGGCCCGTCGCAGGTGGCGAGGCGGAGGGCCTCTTCCGCGTGCTCGCGGAGAGCTGTCGCATCGCCGCGGTCTTTCGCCAGTTGGGCTAGTACGAGGTGGGCGTCAGCGCCCTGGAGGACGTAGCCGCTGCGCTCGGTGATGATTAGCGCTTCCTCGGCTAGGCGCACGGCTTCATCCGGTTCAGTAGTCGCCATGCGCAGCCGCGCAAGGTCGATGAGGATGTCGGCTTCAATTTCCACCAAGTTAATTCGTCGGCAACGTTCTAATGCGTCGTGGAGATGTCGTTCGGCCTCGTTGAGTTCACCGAACACGCGGTTTCCCGATCCTAGCAACCAATGCACACGGACGTAGTCCCTCACGGGATAGACGAATCGTGCGTCATTGGCCGTCTCATCTGCCAGATCTAGTGCGCGGCGGGCGGATGCGATGGCGGGCGTCGCGTCTCCAATTCCCGAAGCCCAAAGGTCTCCGCCGATCTCGCAGCGCAGCTGAAGTAATCTGAAAAGAGAGCGATCTGCCCAAGCGACGCCCTCTGCTTGCACGTGGCCCACCTTCTTGGCAATTTCCAGCGCGGTCGCGAGTTCGGTATCAGAATAGGCCCAAGCGCCGCGATAGACCAGAACTCGCCCCAAAAACAGGTGACCAATAGACTCTTTGTACTCGTCCTTCATCTCTAAACACAGCTCGATCCGACGGCGCAAGTTGGCCTCGGCGGCTCGAAAGGCACCGAGGCCAGTTTGCATATATGCCAAGTTCCCCACAGCGACTGCAAGATTGATCTTGTCATTGTGTTTCTTATGAATAGCGATTTCGCGTTTTGCCAAGGGTACTGCGCGGCCGGGCTGACCGCTAACATTGTAGGATTTCGCTAGCTCGTTCAGAGTCCATGCTTGATCGAGTTCATCTCTTAGCCTTGGAGCACCGTCTTCGTCGTCTGGGAAAAGCCTTTGCAACAGATCAATTCGTAACTGATATGCGCCGAGTTGGAAGAAGGTGACATCGCCGAGGTGCTCGTGGAAGAGGACCAAAGCCTCGTCATACTGTCCAGCCCGTACCATGTGGTGATACAGCTCGATTAGCGGCGCCAAATCGTCCAAATTGCGCACGTTGTTCGGCTTAGGCACAGCCGCGAAGTAATCGCGCAGGCGGGCATGGGCATCGGCGCGCTCCAGAGCTCCCAGGCGGTCGTAAGCGTAACTTCGGACGATCGGATGGAGGTCGAATCGGTTCTTGCCCAGGTCACGGTGAAGCAGACCGCGCGCAATGAGATCGCGGAGATCGACGTCGAGACCACGTTCTCCCGCGACAGTAGGAGCGTGCTGCTTAGGCGATTCGATCTCCGCAAGCACCTTCAATGCGGCATAGCTCACTGGACCACGGAAACAAGCGATGCGGCTGAGGAGCTTTCGTCTCGCAAAGCCGAGGCTTTCGTAAGCCTGCTTGAGTACGTGATGCTGGCGCTGGACCAGATCGCCGCTCACGTCCAAGTGTCGCGCGGCTGCAATGTCGCCTTGTTGCTGAAGGTCGCTGACGATCAAGCCGGCCAACAGCCGCAGACCGAGAGGGTGATAGCCGTATTGCTCGCATGCAGATTCGATCTCTGCCCGTCCGCCGCGAATGCCTTGGGCGTGGAAAAACTTAACGGCGTCTGCTGGATGGAGTTGAACAAGCTCCTCTTCGCGGCAGCATTGCAGAAGAATGCCGTCGCGTGTCTCAACTGACGCAGGGCGAAGGCGGGTGGTGAGCAACACTTTCCCGCGAATACCGGGCGAGGCGATCACGCTTCGCAGGAACGTATCGGCGAGAGGCGATAGGCAGTCACACTCGCCGACTTTTACGCCCAATGGTGCGTCACCGTGGTATGCCGCGTTGAGGCCTCCGAAGGCGCGAAGGGCGCGCTCGAAGCCGTCGAGGATGAGAAGGATTCCGCGGGAATGGAGTGCTCGAAGAAGAGAAGCTAGTTGTTCGCGCGGAGACGCGTCGGGTGCGAAGTTAGGATCGAGGTAATGCACGGTATCGGCGACGAAGCTCTCGAAACGGGCGTCGCCTTCGTAGAAACTCCACCAGACGACACGCGGCAATTCGATGGGATCGATGTCGTGCAGGAGCCAGTGCCAGGTAAGCGCACTCTTGCCGAAGCCGCCGAGTGCGCGAAGAACCAGGAGCGGATGCTCGGTATCGTGAGTTAGCCAATCGGTGAGCATCTTGCGCTCTGCCAGACGACCGGTGAAGTCTGGCGGCATGGCATAAGGATGCACGAGGTTCCAATGTTCGCGCGACGGCTGGACAGCCTGAGGAGGTTCGGGTGGCTTGCCGAGCGCGATGAGTAGCTGATGCCAGGCGAGGTCAATGTTGACGCCGTCGGTGAAGTCAATATGGTTGAGCGTTGCGATGTTGAGTGGCTTCTCGCAAGGGGCTTTGAGCAACGGGATTCGCCGGCCATCTCTATTAGCCGGACTGAGGGTCAGACTCATCTGATTCTCGAGTTCGCACCATTCACTCTCGACGTAATCAGGCGTGAGAACGAGCAGCGTCTTGCGACATCGGGTAACGCCGCGCTCTATTTCTTTGATACTCGGGACGCCGCCAGTGAAGTCGTGATTATCGATAAAAGCGCTAAGGCCAGCCTGTTTGATCCGTTCCAGCAACTCGCCATGAACCCAGGCCTTGTCCTTGTTGCTGTAAGAGATGAAAACGTCGTAGTCGTAGGGCGCTGCTTTCTTTGCAGCCAACTTCTCTCGATGTTTTTTCATGAAGGTGGATGTCAGTGTACTTCCGCTACCAAGGTTATGATCCGCGGAAGGAGTCACCATGTTCTTCCTGAGGACTTGCCGGGTTGCGGCCGTTATCGCATTCGTTCTCGTGGGGTTACGCGGCTTCGCGGCGGAGCAAACGAACAACGCGTCCGGCTCCGTAACCGTTAACGGTCAGGCTACGGCGCTGCATCACGCGTATGCCCGCTACGACGCGCAGGACAAATCGACGCGGGTGTTGATTGCCGACCGCGCGCTCGATTCGGTCATGCTGGCGGAGGAGAGCAGTGGGGAGTTCTCGGGGGAGAGACCGTCGTTTCGTCAGCTGTCGAAGAGCGGCGAAGCGACCGGGATCGAGCTGTTCATCAACGACGCGAACGAAGTCGAGACGGTCGAGGTGTTCAGCAAGGCCTTCGGCATGCCGACGCCGATCACGGCGCGGAAGTTCTGGTACGAACCGTCACGGTTGAGTGCAGGATGGATCGGCGGGCATTCGCGGTCCAAAGAGGCCGACACATTTTTCAAACTGGTCTGGCAGTACGACGTCAGTTTCCTCACCACCGTCGGTCAGAAGGGATTCGAGATTCCGTCCGCGTCCGCGCTCGCTGCCGCGAAGAAGGCGAACGACGCGCTCGAAGCGGCACGCATTCTTCCCGCCGGCGGTGGCGACGAGGGGGCGGCGTATCTCGCGTACCGGCGCAGCATCGATGCAAGAGATGGGAAGGCGATCCTCAGTCAGATCACGGCGTCGATGAAGAACGCCATCGGCAAGGAGATGAGCTCGTCTCCGCTCACCGAATCGGCATTGGGATCGTGGGCGTTCATGCAGAGTATGCCGGCGGGGAAGGTCGAAATCGTCGGCGGCGTCCGCGATCCCGAGGGAACCACGCTGGAGCTCCGAAAAACGCTGACCAGCGGAGGGACGAAGACCTTCGGTACCGCGAAGCTGGTCAAGGAGCAGGGCGTGTGGAAGATCGCGCAGGACAACTGGCGATAAACGGCACGGCGGGACTCAGAGTGAAGCAAGGTCCGGATAAGGGGACTGTCATCAGAGCCGCCTAGCCGGGAATCGCGCGTAAACGGAGCCGAGGGGACGATCGAATGACGTCTTTTTGACGATCCTAGGTCGAACGGCAGGGGCGTTTCCATTATCCGCCTGTTGAGACATCCGGACGAACACGGCCGTTCGAAGGACAAACGCGACAGTTCGAGGGACGAACGCGACAGTTCGAAGGACGAACGCGACAGTTCAAGGGACGAACGCGACAGTTCGAGGGACAAACGCGACAGTTCGAGGGACAAACGCGACAGTTCGAGGGACAAACGCGACAGTTCGAGGGACAAACGCGACAGTTCGAGGGACAAACGCGACAGTTCGAGGG
>Ga0157375_10001822_pt1 | contig 18281 bp, 18 predicted proteins | sample M35metaG_FD_115311 | JGI IMG/M metagenome (GOLD analysis project Ga0157375, IMG submission 115311) | Miscanthus rhizosphere microbial communities from Kellogg Biological Station, Michigan, USA - M3-5 metaG | ecosystem: Host-associated > Plants > Roots > Rhizosphere > Soil | place: USA: Michigan... | reverse complement strand
TAGGTTCGGAGTGATGCTAGGTGTAGGCGTTGGCCGATGCCTGAAAACTCGCCTCGGGAAAAAGCCTAGCCCTGACACGCTCAACTTCTTCAAAGGACACAAGCGGCTGAATTTCCGGCCGAAAGAAGCGCGGAAGAAAGCCTGCCTGTCCCGCAATGGCATCGACGAGGGACTCCTCGGGGTCTTTCCGTGTTCCTGGGCTATGCGTCCTACGAAAACTCAGGCGCTGCTGGTCAGTAAGGATTAGGAGATGTCCCAATTCGTGCCATTTTGTGAAGTAGGAGCGCAATGCCTTGTTTCCCCGGCAGTCGATGACGGAGACAAATGCGCGTTCTCCCGGCGCGGCGGCCAGGCGTCGATACGTAACACCGAAGGCCTCGCCGTCAAGATCCTTGTGCAGAGCCGCGAACCCGAATTCCCCCGCCCTGCAGTAGCGCTCCTGCAGCGCAAGCAGCTCTTCATCGGAACGGATTTCCTCGAACCTGGTTTCCAGCATCGCCGCCATGGTGTCGAGCAGTTCGGCCGGATTTGCGCAGTCGGGGAAGTCCTCCAGGACCTTGTCGATTCGATCCTCGCAATACTTCAGAACGGCGTCGGCCGGAGAGTCGCCGGCCGGCAAGCGCAACGCGGACGCGATTTCCCAGATCTTCGGGCTTCGCAAAGAGTCCATGGTGTCCTAGACGAGGAATTTCTTGATGCTCTGGTACAGTTCCTTCCAGTCTTCGACGGAAGGAGACCGCAGCCCTTCGTTGGATCTTCGGGCGACGACGGACCGGTGGGCCGCGAGCAGAGCCTCCGTATGGGCGAACGAAAGATTGAGTTCGCGGGCGGCCTGGTTCAATTCGGCCGGGATAGTAAGGGGCTCGGGATTGGGTGGAGCTGCGGGCGTGCCGCGCATCAGATATTCCAGAGAGGCGTTTAGTGCGTTCGCAATTTTAAGGAGATTCTGCGAACTGACGTTGCGGTTACCCGTCTCCGCATCGCTCAGGAAGCCCTTGCTGATGCCCGTGTGTTCGGACAGTGTTTCAAGGGTAATATTCTTCTCTTCCCGTAGTTTACGTATTCTATTGCCGACCGTTTCAATGGGTTCCAAACCCTATCTTCCACTTTTTCTGCTAGATATGCAAGGTCTCCATCGCGAGAGTTCTATATTGCGAACGTATTGTTCGCTTTGTGGTAGGATCGGAATAGGAACACGTTTGAAAAATGCCAGACTCAATCCAGATCCGCTGTATCAACAAAAGCGACCGCCCCAACCCGCACGAGCGGATTCTGAGTATCGGCGGCGTCAACCCGGACGCAACCCGCTGGAAGCTCAACCAACAAGAGGCGATTGACGGCATCGAACAAGGACGCTGGAGGTTTTACGTCGCGGCGGCCGGCGGCAGCGTCTGGGTAGTGGTGGCCGTGAGCCGTTACGGCAATAAGTACATCAAGACCGTGGCGGATGGCGAGCATCCAGACAATCTCCTGAGTTTGCCGGAGTGCCCGTAGGTTGACGCATGACCGCAACCACGCCCAAGTCTCACCGCCGCCCCGTTCCGGCGTTGACAACCATCCTCCTGTGGACTCGCGCTGGCGGAAGATGCGAGTTCTGCAACGATTATCTGCTCCAGGATGCTCTTACGCTGAAGGACGCCAACTTCTCAAACGTAGCGCATATTGTCGCCGTCAGCCTAGACGGCCCACGGGGTGATCACCCAATGCCGCTCGCCGAACGCGACGGTATCGACAACCTCATGCTGGTGTGTCGCAAGCACCATGCCCTGATCGACGCTGCGGCGTATCTCGCGGAATACCCCGTCGCCCGGTTGCGGGCGATGAAACGCGAGCACGAGGCGCGCATACTGCGCCTGACCGGTTTCGATCTGGCAAACAAGACGACGATCCTCCGCTTGCGGGCAAACTTCGATTCTCAGGCGGTGGACCCGATCACGCGCGCGGCCATCGAAAAGGCTATCGAGCCCAAATTCATGCAAGACGAACACGGAATCCCCATTGATCTTACGCAGATCCCGTTTCGGTTTTCGGACGACTATTGGGGCATCACGGCCGAGGAGGTTCGCAGCGGCGTGCGGGCGATGTTCGCTCCGGCGCTTGCGCGGGAACCGGTGCGGCACGTCTCGGTGTTCGCGATGGCGCCGATTCCTCTTTTGATGCTACTCGGGCACTGCGTCGGTTCGCTCGTTCCAGTGGATCTCTACCAGCGGCACATGGACACAGATTCGTGGTGCTGGAAGGACGCGGGCGCACCCACCCTATTTGGCATCAGTGCACCGTCGAACGGGACGGCGGCGAAAGAGGTGGTCGTCCTACTGTCCGTGAGCGGCAGAATCGACAGAAAGGCGCTCCCGCCTGAGGTATCCATGCTGCCAGTTTATGAACTGAGCGTGGCCAACGCGGTGCCGGCACGCAACCGAATCAACACTCGGCAAGACCTGGAGCGCTTCAGCGGCGTCTACCAGGAACTGCTGGGCACTATTCGGCAGCAGCATCCCGGTGCGGCGGCCATTCACCTTTTTGCCGCAGTGCCGGCACCTGTAGCCTTCGTCTGCGGCAGGGAATTACTCCGCAAGATTGACCCCGCGATCCATGTTTACGATTTTCACAAAGCTGCATCCGGATACCGGTACGCACTCAAGGTAAACGAAAAATGACTCCATCTGAATATCTCCAAAACATCCTAAGCAAGCAGACCCTTGACCCGCAGGGGGATGAACTCGCCGACTTGAAGAACCGCCAGCAAGAGGTCATCGCATTGCTGAACCGCGAGTTTCCCGGCGCCGATATGACGATCTCGGTAGCGGGCTCGTTCGCCAAGGAAACCATGATCCGGGAGTCGTACGATCTGGATCTCACCTGTTACTTCGGGAACGACGACAGCAGCGCCGGAGACACGCTGGAAGATATCTACAACGGCGTCAGAAAAGCGCTGGAAAAGGACTTTCGCGTCGGCCCGAAGACCTCGGCCCTGAGGCTGCGCAGTTGCCAGAAGGATTCCCTGGACAAGGATTTTCATATCGATGTGGTGCCTGGCCGCTACAGCGGCACGGAGCGGGCAGACGTTTTCTTGTTTCTGAAAAGCCGGGACAAATGCCGGCTGAAGACGAATCTGGGCGTGCAGATCCAGCACATCCGTTTCAGCGGATGCCGGGATGAAATCCGCCTGATGAAGCTCTGGAACGCGACCACCGGACTGGCGCTGAAAACGTTCGTGCTGGAACTGGCGGTCATCAAGATCTTGAAGCTTCCGGAAGCCCCGTGGGGGGTGGCGGAGCGGTTGCGCTTTGCGTTGGAGTACCTGCGGGACAACGCCGACTCCTTCACCGTAGAGGATCCGGCCAATCCCACCGGGAACGACCTGTCAGAATATCTCGACTCACAGGTCCGGGCACGGGTGAAAAGGGTCGCCACTCGAACGCTCAATGACGTGGATAGAGACGGTTGGGAGGGAGTATTCGGGCCAGTGGAAGAGGTCTCCAGGACTCGCAGGGCCGCCGCCATCGTCTCGGTCGTGAGGGAGAACCCTTCACGCCCGTGGCTGGCGGAATGACGCCTTGGTTCGAGCGCGATCGGCACCTCTATTCGAAGATTGTGCAGGTCGTCGAATCGCAGTATCCGACGCTGCATCTGAGTCAGGAAGGCGGTACCGCCTATCTGCGCGGCAGGCTGAATATCACGGCGCCGCTGTTGGCGTCACCGGTTGCGTCGTACGACATAGAGCTGGAATTCCCATCCGACTACCCCGACGCAGACCCCCTTGTGCGCGAAACAGCGGGCATCATCCCCAAAGATGCAGACCACCATTTCTACAACGACGGCTCGGCCTGTCTTTTCCTGCCGGAGGCGCGATGGCGGCAGTGTCCCGCCCGCCCGGCCATTGCGGAGTTCATCGAAGGGCCGGTGAAGGCATTTTTCGCATGGCATGCCCATCTTGCGCTCACCGGGCACAAGCCCCCCAGCGGAGACTGGCGACACGGGATCGACGCCATTCTGCTTTTCTATTTCGAGGAACTGCAGACGAGGGACGTACGTGTGGTTCGCACTTTCCTCGGGTATATGACCGCGAAGAAAGTCAGGAACCACTGGCGGTGTTACTGCGGGAGCGGGAGGCCATTGCCCCAATGCCACATGGCGCAGGTGCAATTCCTCAGGGCGCGGATTCCCCGGGCGCGGGCCCTGTCATTTTTTCAGGCGCTCCAAAACGCGTTCTCATGCCGGAACGGACCCCGTCCGGGAGGGCAGAATTAAGACCGAGAAGTCGGCCCGCATCCGGCGATGCTGGCAAAGGTGGCCCGCCCGCCTGATCAGCCAAGCCAAGCGCGTTTATCGTTACCTATTCGCGAAGCCTCACCCGTCAGATCAGATTGGGCGTCCTAAGCGATCTCGACCAAGTCCGGCGGCTTTGGTAGTCGATAACGTACTTTATCGTTTCGGTGCCCACTTGGATCAACGCACTTTGGTGAATCCGATACCGCGTGCCGACTGCGAGAACAGGGTTAGGCCTGAGACAAGATGGTTGCCGGAGATACGGAAAACAATCATGCCATTGAAGGCCGAGGCTTCAAACTCGTTTGGCCCGACGCCATGCAAACTCACGGGAGATAGATTGCCACTCGTCAACGTAAGAACGCCTTTGACTACAGACACCTTATATGTAGTAGCTAACTCATCACTATGAAAACTGCCCGCGAAAGCGGTAAGCGCGGACTCGTTCAATGCGATGGAAGAAACTCGGTTCCCAGAAAAGAACGTTTCGCCTTGTAGCGTCAGCGTCGCGGTCATCGCACCGTTAAGGCTCTTAAACACGATAGGATTGCCCACGAGGTCGGAAAACTCGTTTATGCCTCGACGCCTTAAGATCGAACCCCATCCGATCAGATTCCCGTTCGTCGCGGCGAACGTGTAGATCATGTGTTTGTGTGGGTCGAGATAGGTGCCGGCGTAGGGTGCGGGATCGGGATAACCTTGAGATTGCGCAGTTGCGTCTGTTTCGGAACGCAGCTCCTTTTCCAGGTAAAGGTCAGCGATCTTTCGCGCGTAGCCCTCCACATCGGCGCTCGCGATATTGCAGAGAATGACTGCACTGAACTTCTGCTCTGGAAAACGTAAGAGTTCGGTTCGGTATCCAAATGTGCCGCCACTATGTTCTATGGTCTTCAGGCCACGGTACTCGCCAAGCCAAAGGCCCAGTCCGTAATTGATCGGGTGGCCATTGTTTAGGCGTCCGTGGGCTTCGAGGTTGCCGACAAGCGATCCCTTCCCGACGGTGTTTGAGTAGAAGTTCCGATCCCAGAGGAGCAAGTCATTCACACTGCTCAGCAGTCCACCGCTACCAACGATATCGAATGTAGTGGACCAATCGACCCGAAAGTCGCCAGCTTTTCCCGGATCGTATGCGGCAACCCGATTCGCTACCACGACACCGCCATCTTCGTAAAAGAGTGTTTTGATCATGCCAAGCGGTCGGAAGATGTTCGCAGCTGCAAATTCGCCAAGAGATTTGTGGGTGGCCCGCTTCACGACAATGCCAAGCAAGAAGTAGTTCGTATTGCTGTAGATAAATTCTTCTCCCGGCAGATTGTTGAGCGCCTTTTGACGGACAATCAATTTCAGGGCGTCTGGCGAGGAAAGTTCCGATATATCCCGGCCTGCAAGATACGTTAAGGCCAGAAAGTCGCGGAACCCACTGGTCTGATGCAACATCTGACGCAGCGTGATGATATGCCCATAGGCCGGAAGCTCCGGGATGTATTTGCGGATATCATCGTCCAACGATAGAAAACCCTGTTCCGAAGCCAAAACAACACTCGCAGCCGTGAACTGTTTCGAAACAGATGCCATGTAAAAGACGGAGTCAGAACTCAAGGGGGCATGCAGTTCCAGGCTCCCTTGCCCGTAGGACTTACGGAAGACAAAATCGCCGTCGCGAATGACGCCTACGGAGCAGCCGGGGGAATTCGGTTGGTCAAAAGGAGCGAAAACCTCGTCAATCTTTTGCGTCGTAGCGTCAGCGGCACAAGCGGAAACGATGGGCAAGACGATAAGAACGAATACGATTGTCATCCGCCGCACGAAACCGAGTATACCGCTAAGCGCGCCTTGTCCCGGGGTATTCACTCACTTCAGATCCGAGGTTCGTTGAAATCGAATCTCGTCGCTGTAGCCGACTTCCGTCGACGGGATTCGACCTTGGATCGTGATATGGTCCCCGTGAAACGAGATTGTCCGAATTATGGTTCTAAGGAATTGTCTCCATTCGTCTTCTGTGAAGCCGGCGAGATTCTCAGCTGCCTCGCCACAATACTCGGCCACAGTCGTCTCGACATGTTCCAACGGAAGGTTGTCCTGCATAAGCTCGGCGCGTTTCGAATGAACCTTATTGCGCCTGATGTCGACCTTTCCGAGCTGTTGCTTTAGTTGCTCTGCCGAAATAATGGACAGCCGATACGCATCTAGTATTCGTTGTTCCTCATCGTCTAGGCGCTTCCTCTCTCGTTCCACGTTCTCCAGGGTGTCTTGCGTGTGCTTTTTCTCACGCGCATTAGCCGCTTCCAATTCCCGAAGGGGTGTTAGGATAACATTCGGGTCAAGCATTACCTTGGCCACCGAATGTTGAACGGCTGTATTCAACGTATGCTCCCTGATCATCGGCATCTGTTTGCAACGGGCCGAGCAACGATAAGAGAAGTAGCCGTGACCCGGATCGCCCATGTAACCAGCCCCGCATGCCCCACACCGCACGAGGCCTTTAAGTAAGTACGTATGATGTTCATTCCTAGGAGAAAAAGTCAGATTGCGGGAGAGCTGTTCTTGAACGCGTTTCCAGCGATCGCGAGAAATAATCCGTAACGATTCCGGCAATACCAGTGGTATCCAGTCACCCCGCGGCCGCTTACGAAGACTGCACTTAGTTCGCTTCTTGTACGTTCCCCTGGGCGTAGGAGTCTTGGGTTCGGAACCTTCATATTTGTTGTAATGCCAGGTTCCGGCATACATTTCATTCTTTAGAATTCTCAGGATGCTCGATCGTCCCCACCGTGGCGCGCCTTTCTTCGTCGGAACTTTTAATTCATTGAGCCTGTTTACAACGCGTCTGGCCGAGAGCCCTTCCTGATCTACCCACGAGAAGATCTGCTGCACGACTTCTGCTTCCTCGTGAACAAGTTCAAGAAAGCCTTCCTTTCCAGCCACGCGATCTTTCGGCCTGTAGCGATAACCATACGATGTGTTCGAGCCGAGGTATTGATGCTTCACTTCCACTTTGTGGCGTCTGCCTCGACGAACGCGATCGGAAATCAATTCGCGCTCGAACTCGGCGAAACTACCCAGTATGTTCACCATGAGATTGTAGGTCGCACTGGTGTCCGGCGGCAGCTTACGGAAGATAACCTTGACGCCATGACGTTCTAGATCGCGTTTGATAACACCGAGATGAGAGACATCCCTCGCTAGCCGGTCCACGTCGTTCACGAGAACGGCATCAAACTTGCCCTTCTGAGCGTCGTCGCGGAGACGGTCCAATTGGGGTCGCGCCATGATTCCACCACTCCAACCGTCGTCCTTATAGATGTCCACGATCGGCCACGCCTTCTCTCTCGAAAAACGTTCCAACTCGGCGAGTTGTGAGTCGATCGTTTGGCCCTCCCGTTGTTCTTCCGTTGAGACTCGGGTGTATAAGGCAATCCGCACTATGGTTTGAATGTGTTCCGGCATGGTGTGAGCAAGACTAGGAATCTGGTGGTTTAGAGATTACCCCCCTGTCGTGACTTGTCAATGGATCATCTGTGGATAACGGCACCGATCGTTTGAACAGCATCGCCACCGCCGTGAGTAGTGCGTGATAGTCTGACCCTGATGCGTTGTCCCAAATTACCTTCAGCTTTTCAGGGCTGGCTGGCGCAGTCTCGCATAGATCGGCGGTCTTGAAGAGACGCCGAAAGAGCATTCTTGCGTTCCGGGCTGCTTGGCGATTCTCGTCTTGGTTTCCCTTCATTGCGGCGCAAGATAACAGGGCCGCAAAGGTATCCGGAGACGGAGGGCTATGTTCCGGCCGGTAACTTTATGCATCTTCGTCGACGAGAGCTGGGACGTTAAGCTGCCGACATGACAACACCACATTATGCGGACAATTATCAACAGGCGCTTACCTATCACCGTCGATTGCCCGATCGCATCAGAACCTACCTTCACAGTCGGGGTCTTCCCGATGCGGTGATCTGCCGATTCCGTCTCGGATGGAACGGAGTCAGGATCACGATACCGATCACCAACCGGCATCGGCAAGTGGTGTTGTTTCGACTGGCCAAAGACCCTGCCGATACGAGCGATAGTCCCAACATCATGAGCTCCGAAAACGATGTTCTTGAGCTGTATGGTTGGGAGCGGCTAGTGTTCAAAAAAGAGCGAATTGTCATATGTCAAGGGGAATTCGAACGGCTCGTCCTGGAAGCCCGAGGTATTCCTGCCATCAGCTCAACGGGCGACGGCAGCGTTTTTCGCCTTGAATGGGCAGATGGGCTCCGCGATACAGAGCGAGTGTATGTGTGCTTTCGGAACGACAAGCAGAGTCAGGACAATGCAGCAGGCGTCGCAGCTCTCGTGCCCCACAGCCGGATTGTGCTGTTGCCGAATGAGGTAGGTCTCGGAGGCGGAATCGAAGACTATCTCGTTCGCCTCGGAAAGACCACGGACGAGTTTCGCGGTCTTCTCGACATGGCAGTCGGACCAGAGGAAGCGCCGACAACACCAGATGGCCATGACTGATGCACCGAACAGGGCAGGGGAGAAGGGTCCCAAAAATAAGGCGACGGCTTCTGCCGTGCTCGCCGACGGAACGTTAGTGGAGATGCTTTATGTTCCGGAAGAGCGCCGCACGCTGTTTTGCGTTGCTAAAAATGAGCTCGTCACATACGAGTCGTTCGTCGTTGACCAAGGTCAGCGATTGGTTCCGTATTCGCCCGAGAACAATCTCCTGGCTCATGAAGTTGTACTGTTCCCGTCCGAATCCACGGAGTATGGTTCTGATTCAGAGTTGCTGCAAGAGATTCGTCTGTTTATTCACACCTACGTGGACGTATCCCCCCTGTTTGAGGAAATCGCCAGTTACTACATTCTGTTCTCTTGGCTCTATGACTCCTTCAACGAGCTGCCTTACCTTCGAGTTCGGGGCGATACCGGATCAGGTAAGACCCGCTGTCTCATGACCGTCGGCTCACTGTGTTACAAACCCATTTTTGCTTCCGGAGCGTCAACGGTCTCTCCGCTCTTTCGTATCCTCGATTCCTTCCGGGGTACTTTGATCGTGGACGAAGGAGATTTCCGCTTCTCCGATGAGCGGGCGGATATCGTGAAAATCCTCAACAACGGCAACGCCAGAGGCTTCCCGGTGTTGCGGAGCGAATCGATCAGCGGCAAAGAATTCGATCCGCGTGCGTATACGGTTTTTGGTCCGAAGATGATTGCCACCCGAAACTACTTTGATGACCGGGCGCTGGAAACCCGCTGCCTCACGGAAGAAACGGGTGGACGAAAGCTGCGCGACGATATCCCACTCAACCTGGGCGCCGATTGGAAGCTAAAAGCCAGGGAACTGCGTAATAAACTATTAACCTTTCGTCTCCGGAACTTCGGTAAGCAGAAGATTGATCCGACGACGGCGGACCGATCCATCGAACCCCGACTGGCTCAGATTTTCGGTCCCCTTCTTTCGGTCATAGAAGATCCTGCGGCACGCGAGTCTCTATCCAATCTCGCGCGAGCGTATAACCAGGATCTCATTGCGGACCGTGGTATGGATATCGAAGCGCAGATACTAGAGGTCATTCGGTCTGTCCTTGGTGCTTCTCCAGACGGCCGCGCCGCCGTGAAAGAGATTACACTCCGATTCGCGGAGCGTCATGGCGATGAATATGACCGGAAGGTCACCTGCAAGTGGATCGGAAGCATCATTCGAAGAAGCCTTCAATTGCGAACGCAGAAGAGCAACGGAGTGTTTGTCCTGTCAGATGAAAAGCAAAAACTTGTCAGGCTCTACGAAAAGTACGGGATCGCGGCCCAACCATCCTAAGTCCCGAGTAAGTGAAGGAAGCACCTTCTGCGAATGTGAGAGCACCAATCCAGGTCGCTCCGGGATTTGAGAGACTTGAGGGACTTTGATCCCGATTCCGGAAGAACGGTGATGCTTACTCGACCGGAACAGATTCACCGAGAGCCGTCTTCAACAAAGCTTCCCCGAAGTCCCCGACGTCCCTGATGTGGTTATCCACATGCCCTGACTAACTTCTAATCACAAAGTGCTGTTTAATTGAGGAACCTGCGCATCAACGGTCCACGATCCCGCCTGCATTTATCGTCGGCGACAAGTTGTTCCGTCTCTCGGACGTGTGTCGTCGTCGCTACGATTGGAAAACTTCCATGTCACGACGGAAACTCAAAAACTATCTCCGCTCGCATCGTCGACGTCTTGGTCTCTCCCAAGACGAACTTGCCTATCTCGTTCGGGCGAGCAGTGGATCGAAAATATCCAACTATGAGAACTTCCGTTGCATGCCGACACTGGAGACTGCGCTCGCCTGTGAACTCATTTTCCAGAAACCCGTGGGGGAACTATTTGCTGGGTTGTTCGACCAGATTGAATCACGGACAGGCGAGCGGATGAAGATACTGGCGTATAAACTCAGTCGAGCTGATGCCGGCCGGCCCAACGGTATGTATCGGAACGAACGGATTACGTTGAAGCTTGAGCACCATCCAATTTATAAACACAAGCATGACTAAGCCCGAATTACACAATGAACGAGTTCTGGCGATTCATCCGGTAAGTCGCGGCTTTGGTTTTGCGGTGCTCGAAGGCCCTGAAGATCTCATTGATTACGGTGTGACGCAGCTAAAACAGTACGACCAGGAGCGCTGTCTTGCGCGGCTGGCCAACCTCATGGCTCGGTGTGAGCCCTCACTGCTCATAACTGAAGACCCAAAGCAGTCTCGGCAGAGTGCGCGAGCCATCGCGCTATTGACGGCCATACGAGAGTTGGCGCTGGGTAAAAAGGTTAGATGGCAGAGATCTCGGAAACAGGGCCGGTCGTCGCGATCTCGGCATGCCCAGACAAAGCATCAGAAGGCGGTGGTTATCTCAGAAACATTCCCAGAACTTGCGTCCCGACTCCCGTCTAAGCGGAAGCCGTGGGAAAGCGAAGATGTTCGAATGGCAATGTTCGCGGCCTGCGCTTTGGCCCTGACATATTTTTCTCACACCGGCTAACTGGTTCTGGTGTTGACAAAACGGTTGGGTTTGCTAGGGTATCTGACGCATGACCCGCTATGAACAGACTGTCAACGTCCAATATGAGCTTCTTGCATACCTGTTTCTGAGGGAGATCGGGGCTATTCTTACTTCAAGGGACACCTACCAGGAGGCCCAGGATGCGCTGACAGATTACCTGGCGGAGGTGCGATTGTACGCCCGCCGAAGTGATCTCAGCACTAAAGAACGATTTCCCAACAAGGGAATTCTCACGCGCTTAATCGAGCCCCATACCCTAAATGATTCTTTCCGGGGATGGCTTCGCAAGCAGGGAATTGATCCAGATCGACTCCAAGCCGATACTCAGTCTGTTCGAAACAGGAAATAGCCGGTCTATTGATGCGTGACGTCGTTCTAGACGATTTCAAGCCGCCATACGGCGACGTGCTGCCCAATACCGCTTCATACGTTCGGATTGGGCTTTTCGCTGCGCTAGTGTTTTGGTGCCTCGTCGCTTGGTTGTCGGGGCAGCAATAGCTTTGGCGTCACTAGGCTGGTCACGCTGCCCGGATTGTGCTTTCGCCATCCACTTTGGCGGCCGACCTCGACGCCGTCCCTGCCCAGTTGCGGTGCGTTAGAGGAGCATGACTGCTTCCTCGATTTGTCGGCATTGCTGGCGGAGTTCCGCGATCATCGCCACGATATTCATGTCAGTAAGCATAACTCCGGGTGCACGTCGCTGTGTCGGCGACCTCGTGATCCGAGACCTCGAAATCCAGCTGTTCTTACCGCTTTCGGCACATTTCTTAGTCTCTGTATTTTCTTGCTTGATTGCTAGTGTTCGCTCAGACGCGGGGGAGTCACTCTCGCGCGTACTTTTGACCACAGGAGAAACATATGAGCGGAACCTTACTTTCCCAGACCGGCAAGATTACGCGGGAGGACTTGCGGCACGTCCCTGTTCCCGAAACAACACGCACCCACCGGCCCGTTCCACACTACGAGATTGTTCACTCTCTCATCGAGACCCTGGGCTTTCGACATATTGGCGTCGTTCGGGACGAATACGCAGTATCGCAAGATGGCATGCGGATGTTTGGAGTGCTTGACCTTGAAGCTGGCATGACCGGTTGCCGTTTTTCCATCGGTCTCCGCAATGCCAATGACAAATCTATGCGCCTGGCCCTCACCGTCGGCTATCGCGTACTGGTTTGCGACAACATGGCCTTTCACGGGGACTTCACACCTGTTCTGGCCAAGCACTCAAGGAGCTTTTCCCTCGTCGATGCTCTTTCGATTGGCGTTGATCGGATACAGCGGAACTTCGAGCCGATGCAGAAACAGATCGAGGCGTGGCGCGAAAGTCAGTTGAGCGACACAGTGGCCAAACTGGTCATTTATCAAGCGTTCGTCGAAAGTGAACTTGATGTGCCCAAGCACCTAGCACGCAGTGTCCACAACTACTATTTCAATCCATTGTTCGAGGAGTTCCAGTCCCGTACGATGTGGAGCCTGTCGAATGCGTTTACTTCGGCTTTTCAGGAGCTCGACCCCGTGCCTCAATTCCGGGCCGTGGCCAAGCTTGGGAGGTTTCTCCAGGGCCGAGTCGGCGAGGGTTGCGGTCTGACGCTGTCGGGCGTTTCTGATTAGCGGCTGCCAGGCTAGCAAAAGGGTAGGATCTTCCTGCCCTTTTTTGTTGCCAGCTGTTCTGCAAGCTACAGATTCTTCATGAGATCCTTGATGCGCACACCAAGCGTATCCGCTACGATCTTAAGAGTCTGTAGGGTCACGTTACTTTCGCCGCGCTCGATTTCCCCCACGTGAGCCCGGTTGAGACCGGATCGATCCCCGAAAACATCTTGGGACCAACCGCGTTTTAGCCGGAGTGCTCGAATCGTCATTCCCACCTGCTTCTGAATGTCTTGCACTCATAGCAGTTTGGGAGTACTCTGGTTTAATCCATACAGGTTATAACCTGCAACTAAAGGAGGCGCGAATGAATTGCGTAGCCAAAGTGAGCGTTGTTCTTCTCGGGATAACACTTGCCTTCGCCCAGGCGACCAAACCCTTCACCGGCGAGGATCTGATCAAGATGAAGAAGGAAGGCTTCGACGACCAGACGATGATCAAGGCGATCGAGGCCAATGGCTCCGCGATCGACGCTTCGCTGGATAGCCTCGTCGCACTGAGAAGGGCAGGAGTAAGCGACAACGTCATCAAGGCAGCGCTCTCAGTCGGCCAGTCAAAATCGTTCACCACTGGTGCTTCAAATCTTCCATCTGGAACGGAGGTCCTGCTCGTCCTAACTGAAACAGTCACGTCAGAGAAGGCACACGTGCGCGATGTTATCCACTTCAAAGTGAGTAACGATGTCTTAGTCAACGGTGTCGTGGTCGTTCCTAAAGGAACGTCCGCGGAAGGCTTAGTCACAGTTGCGCATCCAAGAGGGTCGATGGGTCGGCCTGGTGATCTGGCAATTTCCGTCACTCGTCTCAAACTTTCCGGCGGAGGCGTGCGACTGAGGGGCCAACTTGGTGGACAGTTTGAGGGTGTTGGTTTCGGGACAGCAGTCGTCGTAGGGGTAGGAGGGGTTTTCAAGAAGGGTAAGTCAGTCACCTTCCCCGAAGGCACATCGGTCAAGGCTATGGTGGAAGGCTTGGATTAGCTCTAAGTCGAGAGTACGGACGATCTCCGCTTGCACCCCCGGCGATCCTCAGGATATGGGGACCAGCCAGAAGACTGAAGAGCGATACGACATCTCTTCCAAAAATAGAACTGGCCGGAAAACTAAAACCGTAAAAAAGGCTCGGTCGGATCGTTCATGGCCTTGCGACCATAGTGATCGAGTGTTTAGGTGCATTTCCGCAATGGCGAGTGAGCCGCGGAGAGATCTACGAATACGGCCACGACCGGACGCCGCAGATATTTTCTATATAGCGAAACCCGGGAAAGAAATGGGCCAAGAAAAGTGCGCGAGGCCGCTTAACAGGGGTTACCCCCAGGGGCACGTGATTCTCATCGCGATTGACCGACCGCATAGAACTAATTGAACTCAGTATTAAGATCAGAATGTACGCTAAGTCATCGATTAACAATACAAAGATCTTGACTTGCGTTTCCGTCTTGAATTAATATCGAGCATCCCAGGTATGCTGAGAGGCTGGCAGTCGCCTCCCAGACAGCCGGATTTCTAGTCGCGATGGTCCACGTCCGACGTGTGTTCGGATGCACCATCGAGCGGAACTGGTCACCTCGGTGGAGGACGAAAACAATGCTCCGTGGCATCGCGCTGATCCTGTTGTTGATGAATGCCCTGTTCGCCCAGAATCGGGTTTCTCCAGAGATGATGTATCACCGGGTTTGGGCCGTGGTGCCCCTGATCGGTTCAGGGAAGCCTGACGACCCTAAGCGGCCCATGTTCACTCCGTCACCGGCGGAGCAAGCAGCCAAGCTCCAGAAGGGCGATCGGTCGGGCGTGATCGGCTATTCTATGCAGCTCAGTGACGATGGCAAATCCGCGCTTGTCGAGTTTGTTGGTCCGACACCAGCAGATCTTCAACCCATCGTCACTTCGACGGCACCGGGGGTGAAGGCATTCGAGCGAGGTAAGGCCACCAAGGCCCAAATCGAAGCAGAGTTCCAGAAGTACAAGGTCGGATTCACACTCAGCTCGCTGAGCGGGCAGGCCCCGACCGCACAGGTTGCTATCCCACCGGTGGCGAAATGAAGCGCGCACTTTGGATTGTTGCTGTTCTCCTCGTGCTAGTGCTGTCATCTTCGTGGTTAGCGCGAGCGAGCTACAGCTACTACTATTCGCAGACCCTCTATCCGGCGAACTGGAGCAATTGGAGCGTGGGTACGGCTGTCGGATTTATGAATTCGGTTTGTCAGAGCGAAGGCTACTGCGGTGCTGCGGGATGGAACGAAACCGCATTGTATAACTACCCCTACGGCGGCAATCGAGGGGAAGTTCGTTTAACCATCCGGCGTGACCCAAGTATCTCGCAAAGCGAGGGATATAGTGCCGTTTTCGGTGCAGACGACGATCCTAACCTGCCAACTTCCACGTTCTACAGGATTTCAGTCGGTTGTTCTGGCTATGGTGGCGCCGTCGTCGTCGACAAAAGGACGCTGCAATCTGGGAATTATGTCTCGACCACTCTCGCTACAGCTGGCGCGACCTGTACAGATCCAATGGTTTTTCGTGCAGTGCTAAACGATACACAAGCAGGCAGGACCGCAATTGTATATTTGAACGGGACAAGATTCCTAAAATACACCTGGACTCCGACAGCCGATGAGTCCACCATCGGGCAATATAGCGCGCATGTAGGTTTTGGCGTGTCGTCTTATAGTTCTGACTACGGATACGGCCAGGGAGTTGCGGTCACGGACGTCGATTTCGGCAACGCGGATATTGTCGCTCCTAACGCTGTACCTTCCGGCAGCATCGGCAAATCGCCTTACGTTAATCACGTCGATCTAAGCTGGCCTGCAACGACGGACGACACCAACGGCACGGGAGTTTATGGATATGAAATCTGGCGGGATGGATATCTTGTTGGCAGTACGACCGGGCTGACGTTTTCCGACGCTACGGTAAACCCGAGCACCACCTACTCATACACGCTCAGGGCGGTAGATTATCACGGCTGGTATGCAGATACCACCTTTAACGTGACCACGCCTTATATCCAGACTACTGGGCCATTTCCCTCCACCACTCCCGATGGCAGACGGGTTGGCGTTCGATCCACGGGCGCTTACTGGGGAGCGGGCGGGGAGCAGATCGATGTGATGTCCGCCAACCTCAATTTCACTTTGCCACTGGCGAAGGCTCAGGCTCGCAGCGGATGGGGCGTAGGGTTCAATCTTAACTACAACTCGCAGAACTGGCGTTACGATACGCAGAACTGGAACTTCGGAGGAGATGTGGGCTATGGCTACGGCTGGCAGTTGCTCGCTGGATCGATTACGCCCGTTCTATCTGACCCATTCACGATCGCCTACTATCTCTTTACGGATTCAACCGGCGCGGAATACCGCTTAGACCAGCCCTCCGGCGGGATCTGGACTTCTAAAGAATCGATCTACGTGTCCTACGATGCGACCGCGATGCGCCTTTACTTCCGAGATGGGAGTTTCTGGTATTTCGGGTGTATCTCAGCCCCAGCAGAAGCCGATTCCGGCGTCATGTATCCCACGCTGATGCAGGACACCAATGGGAATCAGGTTCTCATCACTTATCAGACCTCGCCTGGTGCGGGTTGGACAAATTCGAGCGCCCGCATCACGCACATCGAAGACGCTCGCGGGAATGGGTCCAGCACTTATACCTTCACCTATGACGGTGTGGGCACGCCGCAACACCTGACGGCGATCACCAATAGCATTGGCACTGGCGAGACTTACACCTTTACCTATCAGTCCAGCCAATCAGTGTGTTCACCATTCAACAGCGGGTCATGTGTCAGCACCTCCGTGCTCAAGGATGTGACGATTAATGTTCCTAGCCACAACACCTATCATGAGTTCACCTACAACGGCTCGGGAGAACTGACGCATATTCTGCTTCCCTACAAAGGCTACCTGGCGTACGACTACATCACCACGACGTATTCAAATGGCACGAAGTACCGCGAGATCCAGCACCGCAATCTATCTAAAGACGGTATTGCCTCGACGCAATACTCGTTCTCGCATGAGTCGAGTCCCACTGCTGTCGTCCATCAGTTCACGCAGCTAGACGATCCCGGCGGAGTGGGCGAAAAGTATTGGAACTTCGCTACCAGCGGTCTCGCCATGGGCTTGGTCGCTCAGTATCAGGGAAGACAGTTACTGCCGACCCCCATGACGACAAAGGTACAGAACGACTACACCTGGACCCAGGATGCCTCTGGCAACAGTTACATCGCCTCTGCCACCACAACCGCCGATCCTGGTCAAGCCTACGCGGCAGCGAAGAAGACCGATCAGCTTGTTGACGTGCACGGAAATGTTACGCAGGTCAAGACCTACGACTACGGCGACCTGATCAACCCAGCACGAACGGACACGTACTCTTATCTGACCAGTAGCAACTACACCTCCCTGTATATTTTTAATCGTCTAACGAGTTCGCCTACCACCACAATCAACTATGACGAATACGTGCTCTCCTCCGCGCCCGGAGACGTGCATGAGTGGGTCTCGCCCAATACGGGTTATCGGGGCAATCCCACGACGATCGCCTCGCCCGCTGGCAATCAGGGATTGCGGTATGACTTTGCCGGAGGTGTACTCAACAGCGGCGTAAACGGGTTATCAGCCTCAGTCTCCACCACAAACGCGACAAACTACACGGTCCCATCGCAGGTCACTGTCGGGAGCTTTACAGACAGCATGAGTTACAACGGTTTCCTGGGCTTGACCAACGAAATCAATCCCAATGGCGCGAGTACCACGATAGGTTATGACGCCATGGCGCGCCCGAGCTCGACCACTTCGCCGTTCGGCGCGACCACTACAACCACCTACAATGACACCGCCAGTCCGCCAACTGTTCAATCCAGCGTCAATGGCCGGTGGACCAAGACGACTTTGGACGGTTTGGGCCGAACAATCAAAACCGAAACCGGGGATGGTTCGGGCACGCTATCTGTAGCCGAAACCACCTACGATTCCTGCGGTTGCTCGCCTACTGGCAAGGTGAGCAGCACCACGCTTCCACATGCTGTCGGGGCGACTCCAACCCGGACCACTTACTCTTACGATGGAATTGGCCGCACAGTGAAGGTGGTTACCCAGAAAGATACGAGCCCAGATATGATCTCGACGACTACCTATCTTTACGAAGGCAACACGGTAAAAGTCACAGACGCCGCGGGCAATTGGAAGAAGTACACTATGAACGCGCTGGGGCAATTGGTCCAGGTAAACGAGCCTAACCCGGTGAGTTCTGGGGGGGGCGGGAATCACGCCAGCTTCGTAGGGACTGATACCACAACCCAAGGCAATTGGCACGGCGTATACGGATCTGCGGGATACAACGTAATCG
>Ga0157375_10001821_pt1 | contig 18281 bp, 17 predicted proteins | sample M35metaG_FD_115311 | JGI IMG/M metagenome (GOLD analysis project Ga0157375, IMG submission 115311) | Miscanthus rhizosphere microbial communities from Kellogg Biological Station, Michigan, USA - M3-5 metaG | ecosystem: Host-associated > Plants > Roots > Rhizosphere > Soil | place: USA: Michigan... | reverse complement strand
CGGGATCACGGGATTCGTATACAAATCCATTCGTGGCGTGACACGGCTGATCGGCGGCGGTATCGATGCCGTGCTCGCGCGCCTGGTGCCGCTGTTAGGTGGCGGCGGTTCCTCGGCAGAACGTGAAGCGGTACTGGCGGCGCTCAACGGTGTCCTCGGCGATCACCTGCTCGACAGTGCGAATCCGCTGGCGATCGCCATGCACGTACGTCGCGATGGCCAGCCGCTGCAACTGACACGCAAGGCGCTGGCGTCGGCGATTCCCGCGGCAACCGGCAAGGTGCTGTTGCTCGCACACGGCCTGTGCATGAACGATCTGCTGTGGCGGCGCAACGGCCACGATCACGGGGCGGCGCTCGCCGTCGACGCGGGATTTACGCCGGTGTACCTGCATTACAACAGCGGCCTGCATATCTCGACCAACGGCCGTCCGCTGGCCAGCCTGATCGAGGCGCTGCTGCACGCATGGCCCGTTCCGGTCGAAGAATTCGTGATCCTCGCCCACAGCATGGGCGGCCTCGTTGCACGCAGCGCCTGCCACTACGGCGAACGCGTGCACCACGACTGGCTGCGTCACCTGCGCAAGATGATCTTTCTCGGCACGCCGCATCACGGCGCTCCACTCGAACGTGGCGGTCACTGGATCGATGCAGCGCTCGATGCCAGTCCCTACACGACGGCGTTCGCACGCCTCGGCAAGATCCGCAGCGCCGGCATCACCGATCTGCGCCACGGCAGCATGCTCGACGAAGATTGGGAACATCACGATCGTTTCGCGCACGCGGCCCGCAAGACACTGCCGCTGCCTCTGCCGGCGGACGTCGCCTGCTACGCGATCGCGGCGTCGATCACCAGGAAGGGCGGCGAGTTTGCGCAACAACTCCTCGGCGACGGGCTCGTGCCGCTCGCCAGTGCGCTGGGGCAGCACAAGGATGCGCAGCGCAATCTGGCCTTCGGCAAGTCGCGGCATTGGATCGGCTACGGCATGCACCACCTCGATCTGCTCGATCGCAAGGAAGTCTACGCGCACATCCGGCGCTGGCTCTGACGTGGGCGAGTTTGCGAAGACTGCGGGTACGGAAGACAGCGCGTCACCCGGAACATGCGTTTTGGCAAGACGTGACTTGACATGTGACTAAAAAGTCACTTATTGTCTATGCCAGATGGACGCCGTTTTCAAGGCGCTGGCCGATCCGTTCCGGCGCAAACTGCTCGACCGCCTGAACCGGCGCGACGGGCAGACGCTCGGCGAATTGTGTGAGCGCGCCGACATGACACGCTTCGGCGTGATGAAGCATCTGCGTCTGCTCGAGCAGGCCGGGCTGATCGTCACCGAGCGTGTCGGCCGGGAGAAAAAGCATTACCTCAATCGCGTACCGATCCGGCGCATCCATGATCGCTGGGTCAGCCATTACACCGAACCGATGGCCGCCGCTTTGTCGCGTCTCAAAACAGCACTGGAGCAAACGATGCCCGAGAGCAAGCTGGTCTACGAAATCTACATCCGCACGACGCCGGAAAGGCTCTGGCGCGCATTGACCGAACCGGAATTCACGCGCCAGTATTTCCACGGCACCGAGATTCGCTCGCCTCTGAAGAAGGGCGGCGCGTTCCTGTCGACAACCGCCGATGGCACAAAAATGGTCGACGGCGAGGTGCTCGAGTGCGATCCGCCGCGCACGCTCAAGCACACCTGGCGCGTGCACTGGGATCCGGCGCTGAGTCACGAGCTGTCGACGGTTACCTACACGATCGAGGCGAAAGGCGAGAACTGCAGACTGACCGTCGTGCATGAGGTCGAAGGAGCGCCGCTGACGGCGGCCCAGGTCAAGGGCGGCTGGGTGGCGATCCTGTCGAGCCTGAAAACGCTGCTCGAAACCGGCAAGCCATTGGCGATGGCGGGCTAGCGCGTGCGCCGACGTACGGCGTCTTCGCATCGAGTCCGTGCGCGGCAAAGTGCCGCGCCGAACAGGCCATCCAATCGCATGCTCGCCGCGGGCGGCGAGCGGCTTTACACCAACCTGTGAGTGATGGGGAAAACCATGCTGCGCAAGATCGTTTCCATCGTCTATTTGCTGACCGGTCTCTTGATCGCCCTCGGCGCGTTCGGGCATGACTCGAATGCGCGCAATCTCGCTGCGGAATTCGCCAAATTTCCGGCGTTCGATGCGCAGGCTATGCGCGTCATCTACGCCGTCTGGCACTTCGTCAGCGGCTGCATGATCGTGTTCGGCCTGACGGTCGTCTGGACTTGGCTGCGCGCGCGCAAGGGCGATCGCGGCGTCTTCTTGCCGAGCGATGCGATCGGCGTTTTCTACGTACTCGTCGGTGTCGCCAGCGTGCTCTCTACCGGCATGCCGTTCTTCGCGGTGTTCTGCGTACTCGGCGGGCTGTTGCTCGCATGCGCACAGGTGTTGCGACGTACATCGTGACGCCGGCCGCGGCGTAGGTGCCGCCGTTCGAGCAACGTTTCCAATCGACGCACGTCGGCGCCAGCGCGACGCTCCATAGCATGTTCAAAGTGCCGCGTGTCGCGACGCGCATGCTCGTCGTCAGACGATGACTTCTCGGAAGAGCCGGGCGAAATTGCCGCCGAGGATCTTCTCGATGCGCGCATCGGGGTGGCCGCGCTGCGACAGCAACTCGGCGAGGCGCTCGAAGCGGCGCGGCGTGTTGAGGTCGGGGGCGAAGGTGTAGGAATCGGCGCGCTCACCCGGTGCGGAGATGCCGCGCTTCTGCCGTTCGGCGACCTGCTCGGCGAACATCTTCTTGAATGCCGGGGTCACGTCGACGGCCGAGATCGTGCCGTCGGTACCGATGCCGACATGCTCCTCGCCGCAGGCGTTGATTGCGTATTCGATGTGCTTGATCACGTCATCGGCCATGACCTGGCCCTGCGCGCGCAGATACGGCATGACGTAGATGCCGACCACGCCGCCGCGTTCGGCGAGCAGCTTGAGTTCCTCGTCGCGCTTGTTGCGCGGCATCTCGACCACTGCGCTGCAGCCGGAGTGGGTGATCGCGACGGGCTTCTTCGACGCTTCGATGCCCTCGTGCGTCGTGCGCTGTCCGCAGTGGCTGAGGTCCACGAGCGTGCCGCGCTCGTTCAACTTCGCGACCATCTCGCGGCCGAGCCTGCTCAGGCCCGCGTTGCCTGGTTCGAGGCAGCCGTCGCCCATCAGATTGCGCCGGTTGTAGGTCAGCTGGACGATGCGCACGCCGAAATCGTGGAACTCGTCGAAACGGTCGAGATTCTCGCCGTACATCGTCGTATCCTGGAAGCCGTAGATCACGCCGAGGCGGCCGCTGCGCTTGGCCTCGTCGATCTGCGCGGCGCGCGTGACCTTGAGCAACAGGTCAGGGTGCGCGGCGATTTCACGATCCCAATAGGCGATCTGGCGGACCGAGTCTTCGTAGTCCTTCGCGTATCGGCCGACAGTGCCGACGGTGAAATTCAACGCCGTCACGCCGGAGTCGCGAATGTCCTTGAGTTCGGCCGCGTCCAGCGGCACGTTTTCCTCGCCGAGGCTGGCACGGCCCGGAGCACCGCACGAGTCGATCACTACGGCGCTGTCGTAGGGCGCCCAGGTTTTTGCGGCTCCGGCCGTCGCCGCGCGTACCGCCGCAGGCAGCAGCGCAAGGCTTGCCAGCGCCCCGCCCGCGGACAGAAATTCGCGTCGGGTGTGATTGGGTGACGACATCGGGTTCTCCGGATACTAGGAACGTTCAGCGTCGCGATTTTTCAAGCTCAGAATCGGATTGACGTGCAGCTGAGCGAGCCGTCCATCTTGCGGAATTCGGACATGTCCAGCGCCAAGACAGGATAGCCGAGTTCACGCACTGCCGATTCGAAACGCGGGAAGCCCTGCGAAATGACGACGTAATCGTTGATGCGCAGGCAGTTCGCGGCGTAGTTTTCCCGCGGGTGCAGACGCACGATTTCGAAGTCGCGAAACGCATCGAGGTCGGCCATCGTGTCAATCGCCGTGATGCGATTGTCGCCGAGCCAGGAGATCCCGGTCTTCAGATGCAGGATGCCCGGCACGTCGCGGACGTCGATCACCTCGGAGGAGTAGCCATAGGGCGCGAGCAGCGCCGCGAGCTGGCGGGCACCTTCCGGGTTGGTGCGTTCGGATATGCCGATGAAGAAATGATTGCCGGCCTGGCACACGTCGCCGCCGTCCATCGTGCCGGGCGGTTCGATGCTGTGCACGCGCTCGAACCGGGAGCGCAAAGTCGGCTCGTTGAGCGCGACTTCGCCCTTGCGGCTCGCTGCGCCGGGGCAGGTGAGGATCGCACAGTGCTCGGTCACGACTGCGGTGTCTTCGACGAAGGTCGAATCGGGAAAGTCGTCCAGTGGCGCAAGCCGGATCAACGCGAGCCCGCAGCACTCGAGCGCGCTGCAGTAGGCGGCGTGCTGCGCCAGCGCCTTGGGCAGATCGGGTGCGCCGAGATGAGCGCTTGTCAGGCCGCAGGCAAAACTGCGGGACGGTGGGCGAACAATGGCGTGCTTGAACATCGTTATATATGGCTGCAAAGCATGTGCCACATACCTGAATGATGCGCCGCCGCCGGTTTTGCCGCAGAATCCAACGCGGGCGTGGTCATCTGGGGAAGTGAAATGATTCTGGGGATGTCGACATTCACGTTTATGCACGTGGCCTTGAGTCTGGTCGGAATCGTGAGCGGGGTCGTTGTCGTGGCTGGCATGTTGAAGTCGAATCTGCTGGCCGGTTGGACGCTCCTGTTTCTTGCCACGACGGTAGCGACGAGCGTGACCGGTTTCGGCTTTCATCGCGAACAACTGCTGCCGTCGCACATTGTCGGCATCATCTCGCTGATTCTTCTGGCCGTGGCGATCCTGGCGCTGTACGTGTTCGCGCTGCGTGGCGCGTGGCGCCGGATCTACGTCGTCACCGCCGTCGCCTCTTTATTCCTGAATGTGTTCGTGCTGATCGTGCAGGGGTTTCTCAAGGTTCCCGCATTGCACGCCCTCGCGCCGACACAGAACGAACCACCGTTTGCGATCGCCCAAGGCTTCGCCTTGATCGCGTTCATTGCAATCGGCATCTCGGCCGCAAGGAAGTTTCATCCGCGCTAGAGGCACGCGCGGCGTGCGAAACCGGCGCCGCCAGCGAAGCAAGTCAGGCGGCGCCTGCGTCACGCAGAAAATTCACGGCTGGATGTCCGACGCCAGCGCGTTGTCCGTTGCAATCAGCGGATCGGCCGGTGCGAGCAGGGTGACGATGCTCAATCCCGCCCCACAGACGCTGCGCGCGCGCTCGAGCATTTGCCAATACGTGGCCTGCGACACGCGCATGTGACTGACGTTGACTGCGAATTCGATGTCCGCCATGCGCAGCGAACGATCCGGACAGGCGAGGACGATCTTGCCGCCCGTGCGGCTTTCCTGCGCTTGCGCGCCCGCGGTCGCGGCGATGCCGGCAACCAGGAGAAAAGCGAGTCGATGGGTCTTCATGGCATGGCTCCTTGTTTGCAGTGACTTCGGTCAGGACGCCAGTGGAAACGCGCCCTTCACTGCATACTTTGGTTTTCGCGGAGCGCGATTACGGCGCCGACCTGGATCCGGCCCGGCGATGTCGCGGCGGCGACGTTCCGACCCTTGCAGCCGTCGGTGGCCCTGGCCCGCCATCAATCCGGTTGAGGACAGCGGTGCCGTCGCTGCACCGTCGCATCGGCTGCCTCTTACTTCAGCACGCCCAGTCTCCTGCCGACCTTGACGAAGGCCGCCACCGCGCGGTCGATCTGCTCACGAGTGTGCGCCGCACTCATCTGCGTGCGGATGCGGGCCTGGCCCTGCGGCACGACCGGGAAGAAAAAGCCGATGACATAGATGCCTTCGTCGAGCAGTTCCCTGGCGAACTGCTGGGATAGCTTGGCGTCGTAGAGCATCACCGGGGCGATCGGGTGCGTGCCGGGCCGGATGTCGAAGCCGGCGTCGGTCATGCGCTTGCGGAAGTACAGCGCGTTGTCATTGACTTTGTCGCGTAGCGCCGTGCTGGCGCTGAGCATCTCAAACACCTTGATCGATGCGGCGACCAGCGGCGGCGGCAACGTGTTGGAGAACAGGTAGGGTCGCGAGCGCTGGCGCAGCAGGTCGATGATCTCCTTGCGCCCGGTCGTGAAGCCGCCGGAGCCCCCGCCGAGCGCCTTGCCGAGCGTGGAAGTGAAAATATCCACTTTGTCCATGACGCCATGCAGTTCGGCCGAACCGCGCCCGGTCGGGCCGACGAAACCGGTTGCGTGCGAGTCGTCGACCATCAGCATCGCGCCGTATTTTTCCTTGAGTTTCACGATCTCGTCGAGCTTGGCGATATAGCCGTCCATGGAGAACACGCCGTCGGTCGCGATCAGGCGCGTGCGCCGCTCTTGCGTTTCCTGCAGATGCTTTTCCAGCTCGGCCATGTCGCTGTTGGCGTAGCGGCGGCGTTCGGCCTTGCACAGGCGGATGCCGTCGATGATCGAGGCGTGGTTCAACGCGTCCGAAATCACCGCGTCGTTTTCGTTGAGGATCGTCTCGAACAATCCGCCGTTGGCGTCGAAGCAGCTCGTGTACAGAATCGTGTCGTCGGTGCCGAAGAATTTCGAAATCACCGCTTCGAGCTGCTTGTGCAGGTCCTGCGTGCCGCAGATGAAGCGCACGCTCGCCAGACCGAAGCCGTGCGTATCGAGCGCATCCTTCGCCGCCTGGATGACATTCGCATCGTCAGCCAGACCAAGGTAGTTGTTGGCGCAGAAGTTCAGCACGTCGCGCCCGTCGTTCGTACGGATGTGCGAGGACTGCGGCGTCGCGATGATGCGCTCGGTCTTGTACAGGCCCTGTTCGCGGATCGAGTCGAGTTCGGCGGTCAGGCGGTCGCGCGCGGCATATTCCATGGCGTAGTCCTCGAAAACAGGCGCGCATTCTAACGCAACGCCGGCGCTCGCCGCGGGCCGCAACGCGGCGTCAGTTCGCTTCGGTGAGGCCGCCGCGCGCCGCTGGTACAGATCCCCGGGCCACCGGTGCGAAATCGTTTTGTGCATAAGCGGGCGCGCCGTCGCTCGGTGCGCGCACACGCAGGTTCCAGCCGCGGTCGGTCAATTGCCGCTGCGCGGCGATCGACGCCTCGCCGCCGATCAACACGGTTTTGTCGGTGACGGCGAAGGTAGCCTGATCGAAAAAATCGGCGAGGTCACCGCTCCAGGTCAGATAATCCACAGGCAGTGGCAGCATCAGCTTGCCCTGCGGCGTACGCCATGCCAAGGCCGCGCCGGCCACCACCAGGTCACCGCCCGCGGACTCCGGCGCGTTGCGGCGGATCACCATCAGCGCATTGCTCAGGTAGCGCGCTTCGACTTCTCCGCGCGTCGTTGCCGCCAGCTCGATCAAGTCATTGCAGCCGCTGCGCGGTTGCAGTTTTTCCAGCGACTCGGCCAGTTCCGTGCGCAAGGTGTCGTTGAATCCGCCGCGGCGCAGAAACGAACGGATCGAATCATCGTCGCTGCAGAACTTCGCCAGCTTGCGCCGATTTTCCTCGCGCAGCTGCTCCGGCGGTTTCTCGAGCACGTATTGATTGAGCTTGCCGCTGTACGAGATCACGTCGGCCGCCGTGCCGGCGACTTCGCCGAGCGCCGTGCCGGCGGAGAAATTGCCGCCGACGGCGGCCCAGGCGAGCGAATCGAGCTTGTCGTTCAAGATCGGATTCGAGGTATTCGGGTCGACGCCGAGCCACTTGGCCATCGCGCGGCGCTGTTCATTGTATTTCAGGTAGCGGCGGGCTTCGCGCTCGGTCTCGCTGCCGGCGCGCGCATACCAGCTGCGCTCCTTCTTGTTGTCGGCGGATGGGTGTCCATCGTCCTCCGCCACGTCGCGCCCTGCCGTCATCGGGCCGGCCGGTGCGCGAAACGGATCGCCGGAGTTCTCGAACTTGCGCGCCGAGCGATCGGCGAGCGATTGCGCGCGTCCGCTCCACGTGTCGAGCTGCGTGCGCAGATAGCGTGCGACGCCGGCCGGCAGTCCGGTAACGGCATCGACCGGATGTGCGGCGACGTTGCCGACGGCCGCGGCCGTCTTGCGTCCGCGTTCGGCGAGCGCATGCGCGAACGCGCCGATCCGGCTTGCGCGATCGAGCGCTTCGATCGCAGGAATCTCGGCGATGCGGACGCCGAGCAGTTCGACACTTTCCGCCCGCAACGGACCGTACGGCGTGTCGATCAGGAAGTTCGCCATATACCCGCGCACCTGGACTTCCGGGACAATCTTGAAGTTCGGTCCGCTGAGCAGTGCGGGTTGCACGAGCACGGACGCGTTGAGGTACGGTTCGGCCTCGTTGATGCAGTCGCTCGCGCAGCTGGAAACCGGCTTGGCGCGCAAGGCGCCGCCGGCAATCAGCAGGACGCAGCCGATGGTGATGAGGAGGAGCGCGTGTCGTGAGGTCATGAGCGGCAGTGTATCGGCCCGCCTGTTTGCCAGAGTGCCGCCGAACGGCGCATGAACGAGGTCACTTGCTAAGGCGAGATCTCCCTCTTCGGAAATGGCCACCCGGGCGGCGCTTTTTCTCCTCTCTCCATCGAATGATGGGGAGAGGGCGGGGTGAGGGGCAAGCCTGCCAGATTGCAGGCGCAGCAGTTCGTGCAGGGGCGCGCTCCCGATTCACTCGCCGCTGAGTCACGCACCCTCACCCGACCCTCTCCCCGCGGGCGGGAAAGGGAGAGTCAACGCGAGTTCTGCCGAATTTCAAGAGTCGGCCGCGTATGGCCACTATCCAATCGAGGTAGTCTTAGCCCTGGTGCAAGCCAAATTCGACTCGCGTCGTCTTGCCCTTGTCGTCGATGCCCTCGGCGTTGAGCCTGGGCTCCTTCAGCGAGACGCGATTGTCGTCGAGCTTGCCCTTCAGCCAGGCCCGCACTGCTGCGGCGCGGCGTTCGGCCAGATCGCGCAGGGCGTTGGCGTCGGCCGGCACGTTGGTCTCCAGGAGGCCGCGCATCTCGTCGGGTTCGAGCGATTTCTTCAGGCCGATGATGTTGCGCGGCTTGTCGGGGAAATCATCGTTCTTGTAGGCGCGCTTGAGATACTTTTCGTATTCGTCCGGCGTGACCTCGACGGCGGCCAGCGCCGCATTCGAGGTGTCGGCGTTCTTGCCGGACTGATCCAGCGCCTTTTCGCGGCGAACCAGCGTGTCCACGGTGAACTTGCGCAGGCCATCTTCATCCCTGGATGGATCGACGCGCCCGATGATGTCGAGGTGCAGCGAAGCCTTCTTGTTGAGCGTGGCCACGATCTTGCCGAGTCGCTCCTGCGCCGGGCTCTCGAGCACGTCCGAGCCGGGATCGAACTCCACGTAACTCAGATCCTCGTGATCGCCGCTGCTGAAAGCGGCGCCGAGCAGGCGGAACGGCGCCGTGACTGCCTTGAGAATCATGCCGCCGACGGCACGCCAGAACAGGCCGCCGAGGCTGAACTGGGGATCATCCAGTGAGCCCGAAACCGGTATGTTCACATCGACGTTGCCCTCGGAGTCTTCCAGCAACGCCATGGCCATCTTCACTGGCATATGCTGGGCGCCCGGGCTCTCATCGGGATCGCCGAAAGTCAACTGGGTGATGAAGATGTGGTTGTCCGCACTGAGCTTGCGCTGATCGAGCAGGTAGTGGACGTCCACCGTGAGTTTGCCGGCCGTGATCGGATAGCCGGTGTACTTGGTGGAATACGCGGTGAGGCGAGTCAGCTCGACGTCGTTGGCCTTGCCCTTGATGTCGAGGAAAGCCACCGGTTGCAGCGGATTGATCGTGCCGTCGATGCTCACCGGCGAGTTGTCGTCCAGCGCGGCCTGCACCGAAACCTCGGCCGGTGGGTTGCCCGGCGTCGTGCCGAAGCCGCCAATCTTGCCGGTCAGCCTGGTCAGATTGGCCGTGTAGTTCGGCTTGATGAAGTTGTCGGTGTAGTTGAGCTGACCCTCGACCAGAGTGACGCTGCCAACATGGATGTCGGCCGCCGGCGTGGCCGGCGGCGCCGATGTGACGGCTGCGCCGGTCGTCTGCGCGGGCACCGGAACGGGCGTCTGAGGCTGCGGCTTGGGCGGGTTCGGAACAGCCGGCTTGGCGCCCGGCGGAACGCTGCCCTCGGCGCGGGTCACCGAGACCGGCGCTTCCTCCGGCTTGCCCACGACATGAGACAGATTCAAGTTGCCGTCCGCGTTGACGATCACACGCGCGTAAAACGAGCTGAGCACGAGCGTGTCCACATGTATACGTGGCGTGTCGCCGCTCTGGTCGATGTCGATCTTCGACGCGTTCAGCGTGCGCCAGCGCAGGAAGTCATCACCGGTGAGCTTGTCCTGCACGCTGACGCGTTCCAGCGCGGCATCGCCGCGATAGGTGAATTTCGGCGTTTCGCTGCGAGCGTCGTAATGGACCTTGCCGTTGCTGGTGAGGCGTGCACTGCTGATCGAGACGTTGAGGGGCACGCTCAGGTAGCCCTCGAACGGCACGATATCCAACTGCTTCGTGCTCAACTGGATGTCGGCCACCATCGGCACGGGCTGCAACTTGCCGGTGGCGACGAAGCCACCCTTTCCGACCGCGCCTTCGATTTTGAGATCGCGAGGCTCGTTGAGCTTGTCGCTCAGATTTTCCATGCCGCCTTTGAGCGACTGGATCTTGATCTTGACCGGCTTGCTGCCGAGCGCCAGGTCGGTGAAGGCCAGGGTTGCGTTGGAGAAAACCAAGTGCGCGATGCTCCAGTGCCAGGGCGCTGCGCTGTCCGGCGCGGCCTTGCGCTGGGCGTTCCCGGCGGCGAACAGGTCCATCAGGCTGATGTACCTGTTCTCGTTGCGCTGGACATCGAGGCTCAGGTCGGTGGCCGTCACCGTGCCGAGCTGGACCTGGCGCTCGGCCAGATCCATTTTCGTGATCTCCGCTTCCAGCCTGTTCCAGGCGACCGGCGCACCGTGGCCCTTGAATTGCGGCTCCAGCGCAAATTCTTTGACAATGGCGCGAGCGTCGGAGAGGCGCACGTTCACCGTCTTGCTCCATTCAAGCTGAAGCTGGCCGCCGGCATCGAGTTTGCCCTTGGTCATGCGCGCGGCGACGGCCGATGCCGACATCGCCTGCAGCGGCACCACGTCCACCCCCTTGAGCCCAAGTGTTGCGGCGATCTTCGATGCCGCGAGATCCAGCGTGCCCTTGGTGTCGATGTCGCCGCCGTAGAGTTCACCGGCCAGGTCGAGTCGCGCCGCCGGCGCGGCCAGCGTGCTCAGACCCTCGATGCTGCCGTGTAGTCCGGAAACTTCCAGCTTGTTGTGGGCCGCATCGACGTACTGCGCGGCGCTCCCGGTCAGCGCGATCGACGCAATGCGCAGATCGGTCGGCGGCGCTTCCTTGTCCTTCGTGCGCGTAGCGGGCGAGCCGATCAGTGCGTCGAGGTTGGTGTGCCCGCCGGCGTCCAGCGTGTAGAAGACCTGCGCCTTGTCGAGCTTCAACGCGCCCAAATGGTAGCGCGACAGCAGTGGCTGCACATCGTTGAGTTCTATCGTGCCACGACCCAGCCGTGCAACGGACTCGCCATGGCTGCTGTCGAGTGCGAAGTCGTCCAGCTGCAGGTTGCCGGTGAGCTGCAATTGCGGTGCGGCCTTGGTCTGCACGAAATGCAGCTCCAGCTTGCCGGTGAGCAGGCCCTTGGGAATGGCAATCGGCAACGGTTCCGGCACGTAGCCGAGATACTGGGCGAGATCCAGCCGGTCGAGCTGGAAACTCATCGTCGATTCGTGGCTGTCGGCAAACGGTTTGGCGTGGCCTTCGATTCGCGTCGGGCTGCCATCGATGCGCAGGGCCAGCAGCGGCTGCACGAATACGTCAGTGTCGCTGGGCAGGTTGGCGATGAACGGCACTCCGAGTTCCAGCTGCTCGACGTGGTGCGTGGCTTTCGTTGCGTCGTCGTCGAACTGGATGTCGCCGTTGTGCACGCTGATGTTGGATAGTGAAAAGCGCGCCGGCGGCTGCTTCGGGTCCGACGGCTTCGACGCGTAACGCTCGATCAGGTCGGTGAAGTTGAAGCGCTGGTCGGTGCTGCGCCCGATGCGGATGCGCGGGCGCTGCAGCACCAGTTCGTCGAGCACCGGCGCTATTCGGAACAGCGAGGACCAAGATGCGTTGATCACCGCCTCGTCGAGGTCGACGAAAGGCGACGTGCCGTCGCGGTCGGCGATGTGCAGCTTGTCCAGCTGCAGCCGCAACGTGTACGGATTGAGATGGACGGCGCCCAGAGTGACACTGCGCGACAGCGCGGCGCTCGCCCGCGTTTCAATTTGCTGGCGGATGATGTAGGGCGCCGCCAGGAAGCCGAACAGGCCGAAGACCACCACAACGATCGAAAGGATCAGCAGCGTCTTGCGAACGCGGTGCGAGCGATAGGCGGCGACTGCGCGGTCGCGTGCCGCGGCCAAACGGCGGTTGCCGGATTCCTGAGCCATGCCGACGATGCTCCCTTGCCATCAGCGTGCCGACCGCGCAGGCCGTCCGGCCTGCAACTTCACCATTTCGACGATCGGCCACCCTCGCCGGAGTTTACTCGGCGGATTGTGAGCCGGGCGTTCCCATCACGCTTTTTCCTGCGATGGCTGGAACGGCTGCGTCGCACGTTCAGAAATGTCTACGACCATGAGCAGACTACTTTGCCGCAGTTGCCGGAGTCCATCAGGTCGAAGCCGCGCTGGAAATCGTCGATGTGGATCTGGTGCGTCAGCACCTTGCCGAGCGGGAAGCCGGTCAACAGCATCTGCGTCATCTTGTACCAGGTCTCGTACATGCGCCGGCCGTAGATGCCGTGCAGTTCGAGGCCCTTGAAGATGACCTTGTCCCAGTCGATGCCGGCGCCGTTCGGCAGCAGGCCGAGCAATGCGATCTTGCCGCCGTGATACATGCAGTCGAGCATGTCGTTGAACGCGCGCGGGTTGCCGGACATCTCCAGGCCGATGTCGAAGCCCTCCATATGCAGGTCCTTCACCACGTCGCGCACCGACTGCTTCGAGACGTTGACGACGCGCGTTGCGCCCATGTCGGCGGCGAGCTTGAGGCGGTAGTCGTTGACGTCGGTGACCACGACGTTGCGCGCGCCGACGTGCTTGGCTATGCCGGCGGCGATGATGCCGATCGGGCCGGCGCCGGTGATCAGCACGTCCTCGCCGATCAGGTCGAATTCGAGCGCGCAATGCGCGGCGTTGCCGTACGGATCGAAGAATGCGGCGAGCTCGGACGGAATCTGGTCCGGGATCGGCCACAGGTTCGACGACGGCATGGCGATGTATTCGGCGAACGCGCCGGCGCGATTGACGCCGATGCCGACCGTGTTCGGGCACAGGTGCTGCTTGCCGGCGCGGCAGTTGCGGCACACGCCGCAGACGATGTGGCCTTCAGCCGAGACGCGCTGTCCCAATGTATAACCGCGCACGCCGGGGCCCATATCGACGATGCGGCCGACGAACTCGTGGCCGATGACCAGACCTGGCTTGATCACGCGCTGCGACCACTCGTCCCACTTGTAGATGTGCAGGTCGGTGCCGCAGATCGCGGTCTTCTCGAGCTTGACCAGCACTTCGTTCGGGCCGATCTCGGGAACGGGTACCTGTTCCATCCAGATACCCTTGGCGGCCTCGCGCTTGACCAGCGCCTTCATCGTCGATTGCATGGGACCTCTCCGGTTTGCGCGCGATTATAGAGGTGTGCGGCGCGGCGGTCATTCGCGCACGACCGGGGCGGGATGCGTGGAGTATCCTCGAGGGGTTGTTTGGCTTGCAGGTGACACCATGAAATTCCGCGTTTCGGCAATCATCATCGCGGCCGCGCTACTGTGCGGGTGCGTCGCCGGCGTGCCGGTCAGCGTCATCAACCATTCCGCGGTGCAACTCACCGGCGTGGTCGTCTCCGGCTCCGGCTTCAACGAGACGATCGCCTCGATTGCCGCCGGCGACACTGCGACCGTGCACGTGCGGGCGCGTGACGAAGCGCCGATCAAGATTTCGTTCGAAATCGACGGACAGCGCTACTCGGCGACCAGCAGCGAAAGCCTAGTGAACGGTGCATCGGCCGTCGAGGCGACAGTCGACGCCGACCTCACGATTTCGATCGATACGAACGCACGCTGATCCGGTTGCGATATCGACGCGGCAATGCGCGCGCGATCCTGCGCTCGCCTCATGAGGATTCGCCACCTGAACGGTCCCGGTACGGTCAACACTTTTCCCAATGTGGAAAAGTACGAGTACAGACCATGTTCATTCAGGTACCTGTAGCCTCCGCTGCGCGATCAGAGACTGCGTGCGAACGCCGATTCCGCCAATGAGTGAGGTCGCGGATCGGACTTTGCGGGCTCTTCTGTCTCGCCGCGGCAACCGTCGCGATGCTTTGCGCTTTCGCAGATTCGGGGAGCGCCCTGCTTCATGAAATCGAGATCAAGGAGAAGAGCAATGCTTGAGACTATTGCCGTTGTCCTCGTGCTGCTGTGGCTGCTGGGCCTGGTTACGTCCTACACGATGGGTGGACTGATCCATATCCTGCTGGTCATCGCAGTCGTCGTGGTCCTGATTCGCCTGATCCAGGGCCGGCGCGTCTTGTAGGGGGCAAGATGCGGCGCCCGGCATGCAATGCCGGCGCGCCTGATTCCCGCGCGGCACGGACTGCACATGGGTCTGGTTCGCCGCGCGGCCAAATGGGGTCTACTTGAGGAGGCAGAAATGAATGCGATACGCATTTTGGCGCTGGCCCTGATCATCGGCGGCGCCCTGGGGCTGGCCTATGGTGGTTTCAGCTACACCAAGGAAAATCACTCGGCCAAGATCGGCCCGATCGACATCAACGTGAAAGAGAAAGAGCATGTCAACATTCCGATGTGGGCCGGCATCGGCGCCATCGTGATAGGCGGGGTGTTGCTGCTGCGCAGGGAATGATGTTCCTGGCGCCGCCTGCGAGGCGAGGGCGGCGCCAGTTTCGACGGCTTGTACGTCAGTGCGCGACTGACGCCGAAGCGGTTGGCGCGGTAATTTTTCGCCGCGCTCCTCTACACTTCGTTCCATGCCGATCGACCAGCGCCCGCCCGCCATATTCCTGATGGGACCGACTGCCTCGGGCAAGACCGACTTGGCGTGTGCACTGGCGGAGCGATTTTCTCTCGGCCTGATCAGCGTCGATTCTGCGCTCGTCTATCGCGGATTCGATATCGGTTCGGCCAAGCCCGACGCGGCGACGCTTGCGCGCTTTCCGCATCGCCTGATCGATATTCGCGATCCGACACAGCCCTATTCCGCCGCCGAGTTCCGCATCGACGCGTTACAGGCCATGCGCGAGATCAGCGCGACCGGCTCGACGCCGCTGCTGGTCGGCGGAACGGGTTTGTACTTCCGCGCGCTGCAAAGCGGATTGTCCGAACTGCCGGCCGCGGACGCGGACGTGCGCGCGCGGATCGCGCAAGAGGCACGCCAATCCGGATGGCCGGTACTGCACGCACGACTGCGCGAGCTCGACCCGGCTGCGGCCGAACGCATCCGGCCGACCGACGCCCAACGCATCCAGCGCGCGCTCGAGGTCATCGAACTCAGCGGCAGGCCGATGTCTGCGCAACACGGCGGCATGCGCGGGCGTTTCGCCTGGCGCGTGCTAAAGCTTGCTCTGGTCCCGGACGACCGCGCCGCTCTGCACGCACGCATTGCCGCGCGTATCGATGCCATGCTCGCGGCTGGATTCCTCGACGAGGTGCGGTCGCTGCGGACCCGTGGCGACCTGCACGACGATCTGCCGGCCCTGCGCGCGGTGGGCTATCGGCAGGCATGGCAGCACCTCGATGGACGCTTCGACGCCGCGGAATTCCGCGATCGTGCGATCTTCGCCACGCGCCAGCTGGCCAAGCGCCAGATGACTTGGCTGCGTTCGGAGCTTGACGCGCAGCTGATCGATCCGCTGGCAGAAGCGGCGACAACTGCGCGGCGGGCGGTCGACGCTTTCGTGGCCGGATAACACCGCAAAACCACGCGCCAGCGCGCGCCTCTTCACGTCCGCTGAACGCTCTACACGCTTTGATAACGTTCGGGATCCCGTATGCTGAACGCGTGCCGATCCCGTCGGCATGTCCGCCTCCTGCGGCTGCCGCTTTAGGGCAAGGGGGAAAAGGTGTACAATTTCAACCCCTTGAACCGGAGCGCCGAGGCCATATGTGTTGGCCGACTGCGCCGTCTTTTTTCCGGTTCGCGCATGGCTTGTCAATAAGAAGATGGAGAACAACAAGATGTCAAAAGGCCAGTCACTCCAAGATCCCTTCCTGAATGCATTGCGCCGCGAGCGCGTACCGGTATCGATATATCTTGTCAACGGTATCAAGCTTCAGGGCACCGTCGAATCGTTCGATCAGTTCGTCGTGCTGTTGCGCAATACGGTCAGCCAGATGGTCTACAAGCATGCCATCTCGACGATCGTGCCAGGCCGCAACGTGCGCATCGGCGATCCCAACGTCCATGAGACCTCGGCTCCGGCGCACGCCGAGACGGCAGAGAGCTGATCACCCTGTTCGAACGTTCCCGCAAAGGTGAGCGTGCGCTGCTGTTGCAGCCGCACTGGGTGGGCGAGGCCGACGACGACGCGCTGGGCGAGTTCGCCGAACTCGCCCGCTCTGCGGGCGCAACCGTCGTCGGGAGCATCAACGCCCGGGTCGAACGGCCGAATCCGAAGTATTTCATCGGCACCGGCAAGGCCGACGAACTCAAGGCGAGCCGGCAGTCGCTCGAGGCGGACCTGATTCTCGTCAACCATGCGTTGAGTCCGGTGCAGGAGCGCAACCTCGAGAAGCACACGGAGTGCCGTGTAGTCGACCGCACCGGTCTGATCCTCGATATCTTCGCCCAGCGCGCGCGTTCGCACGAAGGCAAGTTGCAGGTCGAGTTGGCCCAGTGCCGGCACATGGCCACGCGCCTGGTCCGCGGCTGGACCCATCTGGAACGCCAGCGCGGCGGTGCGATCGGCCTGCGTGGTCCCGGCGAGACGCAGCTCGAACTCGATCGCCGCCTGCTGGCCGGCCGCGTCAAGCAACTGACGCAGCGCCTCGAAAAAGTCGAGACCCAACGCGGTACCGCGCGCCGTGCGCGCCAGCGCAACGCGCTGCCGCTGGTGTCCTTGGTCGGCTACACCAACGCCGGCAAGTCGACGCTGTTCAATGCGATCACCGGTGCCGGCGTGTACACGGCCGATCAGTTGTTCGCGACTCTCGATCCGACCCTGCGCCGCATCGAGGGCCTGGCTTGCGGCCCGTTCGTGCTGGCAGACACCGTCGGCTTCATCCGCGACCTGCCGCATGACCTCGTCGCCGCGTTCAAGTCGACGCTGGCGGAAACGCGCGACGCCGACCTGCTCCTGCACGTCGTCGATGCCGCCGATCCCGACTGCGAACAACGCATCGAGGACGTGCAGCGCGTTCTCGACGAGATCGGCGCGCAGGACGTGCCACAGGTATTGGTCTACAACAAACTGGACAAGCTCGGTGCCGAACTTCCGCTGGGCGACGACACGGCCAGCCAGCGCAGCGCTTCGCGCAGCCAGCGGGAACCGCGCCTCGACACCGTGGACGGCGGGCGTACACAGCGCGTCTGGGTTTCTGCTGCGACCGGCGCCGGCCTCGACCTGCTGCGCGAGGCGATCACCGTTGCATTGCAACGCGATCGCGTGCACTGCTGGTTGCAGGTGCCGGATTCCGCCGGGCGCCTGCGCGCACGTCTGTTTGCGTCCGGGTTCGTCGCCAGCGAACGCCAGGCCGAGCGGGGCTGGGAACTCGAGATCGATGCGCCACGCAATCTGCTCGAACCGCTCTTCGGCCTTCCGGGTGGCGATGGCGACTGGTTGCGCCGGCAGCTTGCCCCTCCGCTCGCGCCTACCTACAATTCCGCAGCAACCCCGCAGTGAAAACGGCCCGGTTGCGATGCGCAAGCGGTGCGCTCCTCTGCGCCGCTTAGCGCCGATACGGACTAAACTGCGACGCGTGAAGTTTGCGTACACATTCAGATGCGACAGCTCTCAAGCCCCCTTGAGTTAAGGGGGCGAACCTCGCGCAGCGAGGTTCGGGGTTGTGGGAGCAACACAGACTAGATCGGAGCGCGACATGCGCGCTTCATCAAGAGGAGAAAGGTATTCATGGCTTGGAACGAACCGGGGAAGCGCGATCCGTGGAAGGGTCGTCAGGAACCGCCGAACGTCGATGACCTGCTGCGCAGATTGCGCGACGGCATGCGCCGCATCTTCGGCGGCGG